>Ga0123337_10002914_pt1 | contig 18904 bp, 4 predicted proteins | sample frozenSSSSmetaG_FD_89792 | JGI IMG/M metagenome (GOLD analysis project Ga0123337, IMG submission 89792) | Glacier valley bacterial and archeal communities from Borup Fiord, Nunavut, Canada, to study Microbial Dark Matter (Phase II) -... | ecosystem: Environmental > Aquatic > Freshwater > Ice >... | reverse complement strand
TCCGCGGGCCGAGCATGACCATCCAGTCGGCCTGCTCCACCTCGCTCGTCGCGATCTGTCAGGCCGCCACCGCCCTGCTGACCTATCAGTGCGACATGGCGCTCACCGGCGGCGTCTCCATCAGCTTTCCCCAACAGCGTGACTATCTCTTCCAGGAGGAAGGCATGGTCTCGCCGGACGGCACCTGCCGTGCCTTCGATGCTGAGGCCGCGGGCACCGTCTTCGGCCACGGCTGCGGCGTCGTGCTGCTCAAGCGCCTCAGCGAAGCCATCGCCGACCGCGATCCGATTCTCGCCGTGATCAAGGGCTGGGCCGTCAACAACGACGGCTCTGACAAGATCGGATTCGCCGCGCCCGGCGTGAACGCGCAGGCCGAAGTCATCACCCTCGCGCAGGCGTCCGCCGGAGTCCATCCGTCGGAAATCTCCTACATCGAAGCCCACGGCACCGGCACCCCGCTCGGTGATCCGATCGAAATCGCAGCACTCACCAAAGCGTTCCGCGAGGGCGGAGCGGAAGAAAACGCCTTCTGCGCCATCGGCACCGGCAAGACCCACATCGGCCACCTCGACTGCGCTGCCGGAGTCACCGGGCTGATCAAGACGATCCAACAGTTCCGCCACGACAAGATCCCCGCGCTGCTTCATTTCAAGGCACCGAACCCGCGTATTGATTTTTCGACGAGCCCGTTCTCGCCTGTTAGCGAGGATCGTGATTGGAAGCCGGGTGAAAAGCCGCGACTCGCCGGAGTGAGCGCCTTCGGCGTCGGAGGGACAAACGCCCACGTCGTGATGGAGGAGGCACCACCGCTTCCCACCACCACCCCCGGCCGGAATAAATACATCCTGCTTCTATCTGCGAAAACACCTACAGCGCTCGAAGCAGTGGCCGCCCGTCTAGCGGACCATCTCGAAAAGGAACAACCGGACCTTGCCGACGTTTCCTACACGCTCGCCACCGGTCGCCGCCATTTCGCACACCGCCGGTTTGTTGTCGCAGCCGATCATGCGGAAGCCATCGCGAAACTCCGCGAACCTGCCAAGTCCGCCGCCGCTCCTGCCAATGCGCCGCGCACCGCATTCCTTTTCCCCGGCCAGGGATCGCAATACACGGACATGGGCCGTGAGATCTACAACTCCGAGCCCGCCTTCCGCGCCGCCGTCGACGAATGCGCCACGCTGCTGCGTCCGCTGATTTCACACGACATCCGCTCCACCATCTATCCGTCGAATGAACAGCGTGAGGCCGCCGAGGTCGACATCAACCGCACGGCCCTCACGCAGCCGTGCATTTTTGTCGTCGAATACGCGCTCGCAAAACTCTGGATCTCCTGGGGCATCCAGCCGTCGCTTCTGATCGGCCACAGCATCGGTGAATACGTCGCCGCCGTCCTCGCGGGCACATTCAAACTGGAAAACGCCCTCCAGCTCCTCGCCACTCGCGCGAAGCTCATGCAGGACCTTCCCAGCGGCGGGATGCTCGCCATCCGAGCCGGTGCCGACACTCTGACGCTGCCCTCCGGCATCGATCTCGCCGCAGTGAACAGCCCGCAGCTCTGCACGGTGTCCGGATCGCACGAAGCGATCGCAATCTATCAGACAAAACTTGAGGCAAAGGAAATCGGTTGCCGACTGCTGAAAACCTCTCACGCCTTCCACTCGGCGATGATGGAGCCGATCGTCGCCACTTTCACCGAGGACGCGTCGATGGTTCCCGCCAACCCGCCGAACATCCCGTGGATTTCCACCTGCACCGGAAAGGCCATCGATGCCACGACACTCGCCGATCCCGGATACTGGGCGCGCCAGCTCCGCCACACCGTGCATTTCACGGAAGCGCTCGCCACCGCATTCGTCGAAAAAGACCTCGCCATGCTTGAAGTCGGTCCGGGCCGCGCGCTCGCACCATTCGCCATCCAACACCCGGATCGAGGAACCACTCCGGTCGTCTCCACCCTGCCGTCGTCCTCGGATGATCTCGCCGATCTCTTCACCGCTGTTGGAGAACTCTGGAAAAGCGGCGTCTCTGCCAACTGGACCGCGCTTTTCGAAAACCAGGAGCGCGCCCGCCTCCGGCTTCCGACCTATCCGTTCGAGCGCAAGAGCTACTGGATCGACAACTCGGCCAACTCCGTTCCCGAAGTCCCCGCCCCTGCGCCTCTGCCTGTTTTTTCCGCACCCGCCCCTCTCCCGATCTCCACTCCCCCTGTCATGAGCACCGACCGCATCCCCGATCTCCTCGCCAAACTCCGCGCACTCGTCCTCGACCTATCCGGTATCGTGGTCACCGATGACGATGCAAGTTTCACCGAGCTCGGGTTCGACTCGCTTTTCCTCACCCAAGCCAGCCAGGCGATCCAGTCACGTTTCGGAGTGAAGGTGACTTTCCGACAAATGTTAGGTGAACTTTCGTCCGTCGCGTCCCTCGCCGGACATCTGGACAAGGAAATGCCCGCCAGCACTCCAGCCGCCGCACAACCGGTGACGGAGCAGGTCCTTCACGCCACCTCCGGCGGGACGCCGATGGAGCAACTGCTCGCCAGCAACCTCCAGCTCATGCAGGCCATGCTCGCCGGACAACAACCGGTTGCCGCGCCGCCGAGCGGACTCAGCCCGATCACCTGGCCCGCGAATCTGACACGCAACGCCGTCGCCAACACCCGCTTCGGTCCCTACAAGCCGATCGACAAGGGCGAAAAGGGCGGACTCACCGATCTCCAGCAGAAATCGCTCGACCAGCTCATCGCCCGCTACGTTTCAAAGACGAAATCATCCAAGGACTACACCGCCGAGCATCGTCCGCATTACGCCGATCCGCGCGCGGTCTCCGGTTTTAAATCGCTTTGGAAGGAAATGGTCTATCCGATCGTGTCGGACCACACGAAGAACGCGCAGCTCTGGGACATCGACGGCAATGAATACGTCGACATCACCATGGGTTTCGGCACTTACTTCTTCGGCCACTCGCCGGACTGGCTCATCGATGCGATTGAAAAACAACTGCGCACCGGAGTTGAAATCGGGCCTCAGTCGCCCATCGCCGGGAAGCTCGCGAAGGCCATTTGCGAGCTCACCAACATGGAGCGAGCCACTTTCTGCAACACCGGCTCCGAAGCGGTGATGGCCGCGATGCGTCTCGCCCGTACAATCACGGGACGCGACCGCATCGCCTATTTCACCGGCGACTATCACGGCATGTTCGAGGAGGTCCTCGTCCGCGGCGCGTGGGTAGATGGCGTTTACAAGGCCCAGCCGATCGCTCCTGGCATCCCGCAATCACTGGTGGAGAACATGTTCGTTCTCGACTACGCGGATCCCACTTCGTTAGAAATTCTCCGCGCTCACGCTCACGAACTCGCCGCCGTCATGGTGGAGCCGGTGCAGAGCCGTGCTCCAGGTCTCCAGCCGCGCGAGTTCATGCACGAGGTCCGCGCCATCACCGAGAAATCCGGCACCGCGCTCATCTTCGACGAGGTCGTCACCGGTTTCCGCTGCGCACCCGGTGGCGCCCAGGCCTACTTCGGCGTGGAAGCGGACATGGCCACTTACGGCAAGGTCATCGGCGGCGGCATGCCGATCGGTGTGCTCGCGGGCAAGAAGGAATACATGGACGCGCTCGACGGCGGGGCGTGGAATTATGGCGATGACAGTTTCCCGGAAGTCGGCGTGACATTCTTCGCCGGCACCTTTGTCAGACACCCGTTAGCCCTCGCCGCCGCGTGGCGCGTGGTGGAGCATCTGATGGGCGAAGGCCCGCGCATGCAGATTGAGATGGAAGAGCGCGTCGGTCGTCTTTGCCGCACGCTGAACAATTATTTCGAGGCCATCGGCGTGCCGATCCGCCTGCCGCATTTCAGTGCTTATGCCGTGATCGAACACGCGCCGGATCTGAAACACGCCAGCCTCCTGTGGTATTTCCTCCGGGAAAAAGGCGTGCACGTTTGGGAAGGCAGACCGCTCTATTTCACCACCGCTCACACGGATGAGGATCTGGACCGGGTCGTCACGGGATTCGTGGAATCGGTTAGCGAGATGCAGGCCGCTGGATTCCTTCCCGCTTCATCCAATGAAAACACCATCGTACCGACCGCGTTCCCTCGTTTCGACAGCGCACCGACAACGGAAGCGCAGCGTGAGATCTTCCACGGTGTGCAGATGGGCGAGGACGCCAATTGTTCGTTCAACGAATCCAACATCATCCGCTTCGAAGGCGAATTGGACCCGCAGGCATTGCGTGAGGCACTGAATGACATCGTCGTCCGCCACCCGTCGCTGCGCAGCACGTTCTCGGAAGATGGAAACACCCAATATTTCCACCCATCCGCCCGTTCAATCGAGCTGATGGAACATAACTTCTCCAGCATCACCAGCAGCTCACCATCGGCGCTTCTTCCACTCTCACTCATCCACAGCGCGGAAAGCTCGATTCCGTTCGATCTGACGAATGGTCCGCTCATCCGACTGCACCTCGTTCACCTTTCGGGCAACCGCCACGAACTGCTTTTCACCGCGCACCATATCATCTGCGACGGCTGGTCCTTCGGCATGATCCTCGCGGAACTCGCCACCGCCTACAACGCGCGCCGTGCCGGAAAACTGCCGCGTCTCGCACCAGCGATGCCGTTCGCGGAATACGCGCGCATCGAGCAAGCTAACATGCACAGCGAGGAAACCATTGCTGCGGAAAATTTCTGGGTCTCGAAGTTCTCCAACGGCGCACCTGTCCTCGACCTGCCGGTGGACCGTCCGCGTCCTGCGATGAAGACCTACAAGGGCGCTATGGAAAAAATTACCATTGCTCCCGAGCGTTTCGAGCGCCTCAAGAAAGCATCGCCGAAACTCGGCGGCACGGTGTTCGCCACCCTGCTTTCCTCCTTCGCCGCGTTGCTCCAACGCCTTACCGGCCAGGAGGATGTGGTGATCGGCGTCCCGGCCGCCGGGCAGACTCGCGTCGGCCGTGACGAACTCATCGGTCATTGCCTGAATTTCCTGCCGCTCCGTCTCACTCCCGCCGCCGACCGTTCGTTCCGTTCGTTCGCCGCCGAGGTGAAGGAGCAGGTGCTGGAAGCCTACGACTATCAGAACTACACGTTCGGCAGCCTGATTCGTAAAATCGACCTGCCGCGCGACACCAGCCGCGTGCCGCTGGTTTCCGTCATTTTCAACATCGATAAGAACGGCACCGATCAGATCCATTTCGACGATATGAAGTTCGACGTGGAAACGAATCCCAAACAGTTCGTGAACTTCGAGTTGTTCTTCAACCTCGTACAAACCGATGAGCGCCTAGTGGTGGAGTGCGAATACAACACCGATCTCCACGACAAGAACACGATCCTCGGCTGGCTGGACGCTTTCGAACAGCTGATCGAAACCGTCATCTCCAACGGCGATGTCGCCCTCAAGAACCTCGACACACTCACCGCCGATGACCGCAGGACCCTCGACGCTTGGAACGCCACGGATAGCCCGCTGCCGACCGAACCATCCATCCAGCTCTTTTTCGAAAACCAGGCTGATCTCCATCCGCAAAGCATCGCGCTGCTCGCCGGTGACCGCAGTCTCACCTATCGGGAACTCGACCGCCATGCGAACGCCCTGGCCGCGACACTCCAACAGAACGGCGTCACCCGCGAGACCCTCGTCGGCGTCTGCGCCTCGCGCGGAGCGGAACTGCTCGTCGCCATCCTGGCCGTCCTGAAAGCCGGCGGAGCCTACGTGCCGATCGATCCGAAGTATCCCAAAGATCGCATCGCCTACATTCTCAAGGACGCCTCGGCACCGGTGCTTCTCACCCAACGCGCGTTGGTCGACGGGCTTCCCGCCGAGGAAGGCAGCCGCCGCGTGTTCATCGATGACGCGCTCTCGAACTCCGCGGACCGCCTTGTTTCCAACACTTCGCCACAGGATCTGGCCTACGTCATCTACACCTCGGGATCGACAGGCCTGCCGAAGGGCGTCGCGATCGAACACCGCAACACCATCGCCCTGATCGGCTGGGCGCAGTCGGTCTATCAACGCGAGGAGCTCGCTGCCGTGCTTTTCTCCACCTCTATCTGCTTCGACCTCTCGGTTTACGAAATATTCGTCACCCTCGGCAGCGGCGGCACCCTGATCCTGGCGGAAAACGCGCTGGACCTGTTGGAACATCCGCACCGGGAGAGAATCACGCTGATCAATACCGTGCCGTCCGCCATCACCGAGCTTCTCGATGCCGAGCTCATTCCAGCATCGGTGAAGGTGATCAACCTCGCCGGAGAGGCGCTGACCACACAACTTTCGGACCGACTCTATCAAGCCTGCCCCGGCGTGAAGGTTTACGACCTCTACGGACCGTCCGAGGACACCACTTATTCCACCGTCGCACTTCGCGAAGCTGGCGGGCGCGCGACGATCGGCGTGCCGATTTCCAACACGAAGGCCTACATCGTCAACGAGCAGGGCGAACGCGTCGCCCCCGGTGTCTCCGGAGAACTTCTGCTAGGCGGGTCCGGCCTTGCCCGTGGTTACCTGAACCGCCCGGAACTCACTGCGGAGAAATTCATACCGAACCCCTTCGATCCCACACCCGGAGCACGGCTCTATCGAACCGGCGACCGCGCGCGCTTTTTTGAAAACGGCGAACTCCAATTCCTCGGCCGCCTCGACCATCAGATCAAGCTCCGTGGCTTCCGCATCGAGCTGGGAGAAATCGAGTCCGCGCTGGAAGCCCATCCGGCGGTGGCCAAGGCCGTCGCCCATGTGCATGACAACCGCCTCGTCGCCTACGTCACCACCAACGAAAAATCCGCGGACTCCGACGGCACGGCCATCTGGCAGGACCAGTGGGACCTTCTCTACAAGTCCGCCATCGATCAGACCGGCAGCGAAAAGCTCGACCGCCTCGACTCGGTCATCGCCGGTTGGGCCGGCGTGGAAAACCTCGACGCGCAGGTCACCGAGTGGATCGACACCACCGTCGAGCGCATCCGCGGATTCGGCGGACGCCGGATTTTCGAAATCGGCTGCGGCACCGGCCAACTCCTCTCACGCCTCGCCGCGGAGTCCGAATTTTACTGGGCGGCGGATATTTCGAAAGTCGCCATCGAGGCGCTTGAAAACAATCATCCGCTGCCGCAGGTGAAACTGTTCCATCGTCCCGCCGATGATTTCAGCGGAATCCCGGACGCGCATTTCGACACGGTCATCATCAACTCCGTCGCACAGTATTTCCCGGATGCGGATTATCTCGCGAAAGTCCTCGAAGCAGCTGCCCGCGTGCTCCAGCCCGGTGGCAGGATTTTCCTCGGCGACGTGCAGAGCAACGCACTGTTAGCCACCCATCACGCGATGGCACTCCGCGAGCACGCTCCGGCCGGATCCACCGCCGGACAACTCCTCCAGCTTGCGGGACAACGGCTCGCGCAGGAAACTGAGCTCTCTGTGGATCCAGCGTGGTTCGACGTATTCTCCAGCAGCCATCCGGCGGTTTCCCATGTGGAAACGCTCCTGCGCCGGGGCAAGCTGACGAATGAAACCACCAGCTATCACTACGATGTGATCCTCCACGTCGGACAGGCGCCCTCCACACGCCTTCTGCCACCGGCCACCGAGTGGAAGATCCTGAACATCGAGCAACTCGAAGCCATGCTCGTGGAGAGCAGTGCGGCTCTCTATCTGACGAACATTCCGGACGCCCGCCTCGTGGTGCCTCTCGCCTTCCACCGTTCTTTGAAAGCGGCGGATCAGAACGGGGCGATCCCGGATCTGACACCCGCGCCCGGCAACGCCGTTTCCGCAGAGGACCTCTGCATGATCGCCGCGCAAACCGGCTACCGCGCCCATGTCCGCTGGATGGACAATGGAACGCAAGGTCAGCTTGAAGCCGTCCTGCTGCCGGTCTCGGAAACTTCGCTGCCCGCATGGCCCGCCAAGGTTGCCAGTCCACCTGCATCCGCCTTTGCCAATACTCCGCGATCAGCGAAAGCCAAAAACAGCGGCCTCACACAGATCCTCCATGATCATCTCGCGATCGGCCTGCCGGATTACATGATTCCCTCCGCGTTCGTCGAACTTGAAGCGTTCCCGCTGACTCCTAACGGCAAGGTGGACCGCAAGGCGCTGCCCGCTCCCGCGGCTCCGCAGACGACTGGAAAAGCAAAGGCCGCCACCGCTCCGGAAAGTGAGACGGAGACAAAGCTGTTGGAAATCTGGAAGCAGGTGCTCGGCAAGGACGGCATCGGCACGGAGGACGACATTTTCGCCCTCGGCGGCGATTCCATCCTGATTTTCCAGATCACCACCCGCGCCTCGCGGGCCGGAATCCCCCTGACTCCGGCCCAGGTATTCCGCCTGCGCAACATCAAGGCACTTGCCGCCGAATTCACGGCTGCCGTGGTGAAATCCTCCGCTCCCGCAATCCAACGAGTCAACCGTGATGCCTATCGCCGCAATCTCTGATCCGATGTCTACCCCCGACGCTAATCCCCCCTCACCTGCGGTTGCTGAAAACGGCACGGGCGTGCTCGCCTTTCCGGCCTCGGTCGCCCAACAGATGTTCTGGTATCTGGAACTGCTGCAAGGCACGGTCACCGCTTTCAATGTCCCGCTGCGCTTCCGGCTAACCGGACCGCTGGATATTTCGCTTTTCGAACGCGCGCTGAACGCGGTGGTCGAGCGCCATGAAAGCCTGCGCACTTGCTTCGGCGAGGAGGACGGCGAGCTTCTCCAGATCGTCAGCCCTGAGATGATCATCAGGATGCCGGTGCTCGACATCAGTCACCTGCCCGCGGACCGCATCAACGAGGAGGCTGACCGGCTTGGCAGCATCGAGGCGCACCGCCCGTTCGATCTATCAAAGGCCCCGCTGCTGCGTGCGGAAATCCTGCGCCTCGGACCCGAGCACCACATTTTCCACTTCACGGTGCACCACGCGTTGTTCGACGGCATGTCGATGACGATCTTCACCGGGGAGCTGTCAGAGTTCTATCAGGCATTCTTCGGGGACCGTGCGCCGAAGCTCGATCCGCTGGCCATCCAATACGGCGACTACAGCGTCTGGCAGAAGGAGTTCCTCGAAGGTCCGAAAGTGAAGGAACAGCTCGGTTACTGGAAAAAGAAGCTGAGTGGTATGAAAGAGGTCGCCCTGCCGACCGACTTCCCGCGCCCGAAGGTGAAATCCTGGAAAGGAGACATCACGTCCATCCTGCTGCCGAAGGAAGTCAGCGAAAAACTGCAGACCATCGCCGCCAACATGGGAGGCACCCTTTTCCATGTCCACCTCGCGGCGTTCATGATGCTTCTGCACCGTTATTCCGGCGAATCCGATGTGGCGGTGGGGGCCCCGGTGGCCGGCCGCAGCGGCGGCGATCTTGAACCGTTGATCGGTGTTTTCATCAACACGGTGATCCTCCGCAGCGATCTATCGGGAAATCCGTCGTTCTCCGACTATTTCTCGCAGATCCGTGAGATGTCGCTGGAATCGTTGGAAAACCAGGAGCTGCCGTTTGAAAAGCTCGTCCACGAACTGCGCCCGGAGCGCGATCCGAGCCGCAACCCGCTGTTCCAAGTCAATTTCAACCACCACCGCTCCTTCACCACGACCGAGCATTTCGGTGGTTGCGAGCTGACCACCGTTCCCTCGCGCTCGCCCGGAGCGATCTTCGACCTCCACCTGTTTCTCGTCGAGCGCGATGAGGGTTGGCGGGCGTCATTGGATTTCTGCACCGAGCTGTTTACCCGCGAGACCGCGAACCGGATGCTCGGGCATCTGAAAACACTGCTGGAAGACATCGCCGCCCATCCGGAAAAGCACATCGCGGATTTTGAAATCCTGCCGCCCGCCACTACTCAGGTCCATCTGCTGGACGGAGACATGAGACCAGTCCCGGATGGCATGCCGGGCGAACTCTACATGGCGGCCGGCGATCACGTGAAACCCGCAGGCACCGCCGATGGCCATCTCATCGAGCACTCCGAGTTCGGAAAATTGCTCCGCAGCGGTGACATCTGCCGCCGCGAGCCGGACGGCACCATCGGATTCATCGGCCGCAAGGGCCATGACGCGGCTCCTCGCGAAATCAAGCAGGAGCCGAAACGGGAGCGCCCGTCCTCCCCAACTGCCGAACCGGCAGGCTCCACCGAGTCCCGCCTTACAGCGATCTGGCAGGATCTGTTGGGATTCTCTGACATCGGCCGTGATGACGACTTTTTCGCACTCGGCGGACATTCGCTGATGACCTTGCGGATGTTCTCACGGATTCATCGTGAGTTCGGAATAACGCTGCCGCTCGCCACGCTTCTCAAGCATCCGACGATCGCCTCGCTCGCCTCGCAGATCGATCCACCGCAGGTAACACAGGCTCCGGCAGCGGCTGCCGAAAACACCCGCCCGGTGGCGAAGTTCCTGCCGAAAAGCAGCCCACCCGCCAAGAGCAACATCATCACACTGACCGAAGGCAGCGGTGAGAAGCCGCTCTTCTGCATCCATGGCGGCGATGGCGGGGTGATTTTCTATCGGAGTCTGGCCAGCCTCATGCCGCCAGCGATCCCATTTCACGCGATCGAGTCGCTGGAACTCGGCAACAGCGGCGGCATTGTTGAAACCAGCATCGAGGAAACGGCGAGCTGCTACCTGCGCGACATCCTGAGCATCCAGAAGGAAGGTCCGTTCCGCCTGGCCGGCTATTCGTTCGGCGGAGTGGTGGCTCACGAGATTGCCTGCCAGCTCGTCGAGCAAGGTCACAAGGTCGAGTTTCTCGGCATGTTCGACACCGACAATCCGACAGCGCCGATCCGCAACTACAGCCTGTCGGAACGTCTGGGCGTTTTCTGGCGCAGGAACCATAAGGTGCCGTTAGGCGCGAGAGTGGGCCTCGTCCGCGAGCGGATCTGTGAAGGCGTGCAAACCAACCGCCGGATCAAGGCGGAGCTGAAGGCGGCGAAAACATCCGGCCCGGCCGAGGCCTACAGCGACAGGCGCAGGATCCAGGTCCGCGAGGAAAACTGGCGCGCCATGCAGGCCTACCAACCGCGCCCGTTCGCGGGGCGGATCACCCTGTTCAAGACCACCCACATCAGCGACAAATACGAGCGACTCGAGGACTATGGTTGGAGGGCTGTCGCCGGTGCCGGATTGGAGATCGTTCCTGTCGAAGGCGAGCATCTCGCGCTTTTCGCAACTGAAAACGTCGAAAACCTGGCGAAGGTGCTGACGAACTCATTGAATACGGCGCGGCCTGCGGAAGGTTGAACGCATGAGGGCCATCATGACATTCCCTCACGATGAGCTTCCGACACCAAAGGCCAGTCACGTTCCACTGCACGTCCTGCTGGACGAAAGGGCGGCGGATCGCCCCACCGCGCCTGCCTACCGGTTTCTATCTGATGGAGAACGGATCGAAGAGCTCCTCACCCATCAGGAACTAGCGCATGACGCCCGACTGCTGGCGGCCGAACTGGTCCGCCAGGGAGCGACGGGGCTGCCGGTGCTCCTCACCCACCCGCCCGGCTGCGGCTTCATCACCGGTCTCTTCGCCTGCTGGTATGCCGGTGCCATCGCCGTCCCCTGCTATCCACCGCGCGGCAGCCGACACATCGCACGGCTGAATGCCATCTCGCAGGACAGTGGGGCGCGTTTTGTCATCGCACCGGACGATCAGACGGCCATCGCGGGATTGACGAAAATTTCCGTTAGGGAAGTCACTCATGGCGATGTTTTACAGGAATCAAACGATGGCCCCTGCCTGATCCAATACACCTCCGGCTCCACCGCAGCGCCGAAAGGTGTGATGATCAGCCACGCCAACCTGCGGGAGCATTTCAGGTCACTGCAACCGTTCGGCGAGCTGGATCTGAAATCGGCGTTGAGCTGGCTGCCGCCCTATCACGATATGGGGCTGGTGTTGAAAATTCTCTACGCCTTCGAAGCGGGCATTCCGCTCACGTTCTTTTCACCCGAACATTTCATCCAGCGTCCGGCCCGCTGGCTGCACGCCATCAGCCACTACCGGGCCGAGCTGAGCGGAGCACCGAATTTCGCCTTCGAGATGTGCCTCCGCTCGGTCCGTGAAGAGGAGCTGGAGGGACTTGATCTATCATGCTGGAAGGCCGCACCCTGCGGTGCCGAGCGCATCCGTCCGGAGACATTGGAAAGATTCGCGGAGCGGTTCGCCCCTTATGGTTTCCGCCCGGAGGCATTCCGTCCCGGTTACGGGCTCGCTGAAACGACGTTGATCGCCACCGCTTCGCCTGCGAACGAAGCACCGCGATATTCCTCGCATCCACAGGCGGGCAGGCTGGTTTCCTGCGGAATGCCCCTGCCCGGAATGAGCCTGCGCATCGTCGATCCTGCTAACGGCCGGGTGTGTGGCGAGCGGGAAACGGGAGAGATCCGGATCAAGGGGCCTGCCGTGGCGTCCGGCTATTGGAATCTCCCGGAGGTAACGATGGAAACATTCGGACCAGATACTGATAGAGAGCTCCTAACGGGCGATCTCGGTTATCTTGAGGACGGCCACCTTTACGTCAGCGGGCGCATCAAGGATCTGATCATCATCGATGGCGTCAATCACGCGCCCGAGGACATCGATTCCGTGGTGTTTTCGAAATTTCCGGCTATCACTGCCGCGGCGGCGTTCGCAACGGACGTCGCTGGCGGTGAATCGGTGGTCATCATCATCGAGGCAGAGGGACTCGCCGCAGATTTGCGCATGTCTACCTGCGCACGGATCCGGCTGACGATCGCCGATCGGTTGGAGTTGCCTGTCCACCGGGTGGCGATCGTGCGTAGCGGTCTGCTACCCCGAACGACGAGCGGAAAAATCCGCCGGTCAGCTTGCCGTGAGGTATTTGAAAGCGGAACGATGCGGATCGTTTTCTCAGATCAGGAAACGTCCGCCGGTGGAAAGGATGGAGACTCGCTGTTACTGCTGCTCAATATTGTCACCGAGGTGACCGGACGAAGGGGAGTCCGCGCGGAGGATGACTGCGTCGGCTTCGGAATGAGCTCGATGGAAGTCACCCGCATGGCGGCGTTGGTCGAAGCGCGGGCACATGTCACTCTCTCCCTTGGTGAATTCTTCGCCGCACGCTCGTTTCAAGAAATCGCGGACTCACTGAGCCAGCGGGCTGTTGGAAAACCCGCCCTGCATGACATCATCCCCGGCTGCGGGCTCAATGCCAGCATCCTCACCCACTCACAGGAACGCATGTGGTTCCTCCATCAGCTCGATCCGGAGAGCGCCGCCTATCATGTATTCGGCGCTCTGGAAATGACGGGGGAGCTGGATGCGCCGGCGCTGGATCAGGCGATCGCCGCCGTCATCTCGCGCCACGACATTCTGCGCAGCCGCCATGCGGCGGAAAACGGCCGGCCCCGCGTGACGGTCGAGCCGGACGGGATTCCACCGATGGATATCCGCGAGGTCAGTGACGAGTCAGCACTCCGGGGTTTTCTATCATCATTCGCCCGCAAACCCTTCGACCTGGCGGGCGACCCGCCGATCCGTGTCGCCCTAGCAGCGTGTGGCGGAAACCGCCATGTGCTCGCTGTCTGCGCCCATCACATCGTGGCGGACGGTTGGTCGCTGCGGATTCTCGCGAGAGAAATTTCCGCCTGTTATGAGGCCGTCCGCGAAGGGAAACCCGCGCCGGCATTCCCCGAGACACCAAGCTATCTGGATTACGCCGCCTGCCACCGCCGGTGGGTGGACAGCGGCGCGGTGGATTCACAGATCGACTGGTGGAAAAACAAACTCGCCGGTCACTCGGGCGTGCTCCAGCTCGCCACCGATTTCCCACGCCCCAACCGGCCATCGTCGGACGGAGGTGCCATCGAAGTGACGCTCAATTCCGCTCTCTGTGACCGCGTTTCGGCGCTGGCGAAGGTCCATCGCGGCACGCCATTCATGGTTCATCTCGCCGCGTTCCTGCTGTTGCTCCGGCGGCACGGCGCGGGCGACGATCCGGTAGTCGCCATTCCCATCGCCAACCGCAACCACGCCGCGGCGGGCGATCTGATAGGAACGCTGGTCAACACGCTGCCGTTCAGACTTTCGCTGGATCCCGGCGAGTCGTTCGCCACTCTGCTTGACCGGGTCCGCGAGGCGACGTTCGAAATGCAAGCCAACCAGGACGCGCCGTTCGAGCGGATCATCGATGCGGTCAAACCCGGCCGCTCGCGCGATCACTCGCCGCTCGCGCAGGTGATGTTCGACCACCAGGAACTCCCGATCGCCGAAACGTGGTCCGGCGGATTGCAGTGCAGGCCCCACATCGCCCACCGTGGCGCGGCGCAGTTCGATCTCAGTGTGTTGCTAACGGTGCTGCACGACCGCCAACAACTCACCATCGAGTATCGAACCGATCTGTTTCTACGGGAAACCGCCTCGTCACTGCTGGATCGCTATCTTGCCACTCTTGAATCGGTTTGCGACCACGCTGAACAGAAACTGAACGCCATCACCGGGCTCGCTTCCGGCGACAGATTACTGCTAGACAGAATCCAGCAGGGACCTGTCCGCCCGGCTTTCATCGAAAATACCACTCCATCGCTCTTTTCCCAGCGTGTCGCACGCCATCCGCTGCGGATCGCTTTCGAAGCAGCCGGTGCAAGGATCGATTACGGAACTCTCGACTCGGAATCGAGCCACCTTGCCGCCAACCTGCGCGACCTGGGCGTGAAACCGGGCGATCGCGTGGCCGTCATGGTCGAGCGGGATCTGACGCTGCCCATCTCACTACTCGCGATTTGGAAAACCGGAGCCGCCTACGTGCCTCTGGACCAAGCGAACCCGGCCGAGCGACTCAAGCTCATTCTGGAGGATCAGGCACCGCTTCACGTGCTGGTTTCGCCGTCCCTGGCAGTTCGAATTCCCGGAGCCATAAAGACCATCCTGTTGGACGAACGGCTGATGGAGATTTCCACCAAGCCGGTCGCTCACGAGATTGTTCCTACCGATCCAGCCTACGTCATCTACACCTCCGGCTCGACCGGCAGGCCGAAGGGGGTGGTCGTATCGCACGGGGCGCTGGCGAATTTCCTGCTCTCGATGGCGGAAACTCCAGGATTCACCGAGGGCGACAAGCTGCTCGCCGTCACCACCATTTCCTTCGACATCTCCGCATTGGAAATTTTCCTACCGCTTGTCACCGGAGGCACCTGCGATCTCGTCAGCTCGGAAACCGCCCGCGACGGCCTCTCTTTGTTGGAAACGCTGGGTTCCTCACGCGCCACCGTCATGCAGGCCACCCCGGCCACCTGGCGAATGCTGATCGACGCCGGCTGGGAAGGCTCGCCCGATTTGAAAATCCTCTGCGGCGGCGAGGCACTCGATCTGCCACTCGCCACCCGGCTCGTGAAATTGGGCTGCCAGCTCTGGAATCTCTACGGCCCGACTGAGACGACCGTCTGGTCGACGCTCTGGCGCGTTCCGCAGAATCCGAAGTTCATCCGGATCGGCCAGCCGATCGCGAATACCGGCATTCACATCCTCGCGGGCGATGGATCACCGGCCGCGCCCGGTGTGACCGGGGAATTGTGGATTTCCGGTTCGGGATTGGCCGACGGATACTGGAAACGGCCGGATCTCACCGAGAAGAAGTTCGTTTCCTCACGTTACCACACTGGCGATCTCGCAAAATGGCATGCGGACGGCACTTTGGAGTGCTGCGGACGCTCAGATGGTCAGGTGAAAATCCGTGGTTTCCGGGTCGAGCTGGGGGAAATCGAAGCGACTCTCGCAGCTCATCCGCAGGTCGCCCAATCCAAGGTCGCGTTCCGCAGCGAGGAGAAGGGAGCCGGAAAACTGGTCGCATGGGTGATCCACCATGAAAATATCGCTCTGGATCTGAATGACTTACGGGAATTTCTGACAAGACACCTACCCGCCTACATGCTGCCCGCCAATATAGGCGCGGTGGACTCGTTTCCGCTCAATTCCAACGGTAAGATCGATATCACCCGACTCGCCACCCCGGAAGGCCCGCCACAATCGGAACCCGCCATCACCTCCACCGAGCGCCATCTCGCGGCAATCTGGTCGGAACTGCTCGAGCGGACACCGGTGCATCGCGACGACGACTGGTTCCACAGCGGCGGCCATTCGCTGCTGGCCCTGCGGCTATTTTCCCGAATCTACAAGGAATTCCACGTCAGCCTGCCGCTATCCGCGATTCTGGATCATCCGACGCTGCGGTCGCTGGCATCGATGATTGACGAAACGGGACCACGGATCAGTGTCGATGAACCATGACGCCGGGTCAGGTCATCATTCATCCCGTTTTTCCCGTCCGCATCGCCCCCGACTTGGTCGAAGCGTGCCTGACGGATGACGAAAAATCCCGAGCCGCGCGATTTCATTTTCCGAAAGACGCCATCCACTGGGCCGCCTGCCGGGCTGCGCTGCGGGCGATTCTCGGACGGGAAATCGGGATGGATCCGCGTGCGGTCCCGCTCGTTTTTTCCGAATTTGGCAAACCCCTGCTCGCGCCGCCGTTCGATGGTCTGCATTTCAATCTCTCCCACTGCCCGGATCTCGCCCTCGTCGCACTCAGCCTGGACGGACCGGTCGGCATTGATCTGGAATCACTTGAGCGGGCCAGCGACCTTTTGGAATGTGAATCCACCTTCTGCCACCCCGAGGAAATCCGCGGCCTACCCACCGAAACCAATGCGAGGGCCGTCCAACTGCTGCGGATCTGGACCGCCAAGGAAGCGGTATTGAAAGCATTGGGAACCGGGCTCTCGCATCCGCCGGAATTGGTTCGGATTGTTTTCGGCCCAATGGAGGCCACCGCGGTATCGGACCAAGGACTCGTGGGAATCGAAAATCAGCTCATCCAAGGGCTCGAAAATCCGGATTTCGAGGGTTATCGCGTTGCGATTTCGTATCAGAAAGGGGCCGCTAGAGGTGAAATCCTGCTAAAATCCCCTTTCAAAGCGGTCGATTGAAGGCTACGGGATGATAAAATTTATCATCCACTGATTCAGGCGCTTGATGCGCAATTGCATTCTTCTCATCAGCCTATTCATTGGACTGACAAGGATTTACCAATTTAAAACGATCGCTCCAAACCTTCACTTAAATCACATCACCAATTCCATCGATCGATTAATTCGCCGAACTTTTACCAAAAAATTCACAAGAACCCTTAATATTTTAAAGAATTGACAATTCGTAAGAATTGATGTTCTATCTGCGTGTCCCCATTAGAAACCAGCCGTGAAACGCCGCGACGTAGAAATCATTCAAAAAGACGGAAGGTTCCTCGTGCTTCTGGCCCGTGAACCCCTCCCCCTTTCGCTCACCCAGATCGCCCGTGAGGGTGAATACCGGATGGCGAACCTGTGCAACCGCATTGGAGTGTCCGAGCGCCATTTGCGCCGGGTTTTCGAAGAAGGTCTGGGCATCAGCCCGAAAGACTGGCTGCGCCAGGAACGCATGGTGGCAGCAAGATCTCTGCTCCGCGAGGGCTCGCCGATCAAGGAAGTCGCGATCGACCTCGGTTTCACCACCGCGAAGATGTTTTCGCGCGATTTCCAAACCTTCCACGGGGTGAAACCCACCGATTTCCAACGGAAGGAACACGCGTTCGTCAACAACGCGGTCACCGCTTGAATCAAGGCAAGACTTTGATTCTTAACGAGCCTGCGGATGATGCAAACGGACGTTTGACCAATTCAAACGCCCTTCTTTTGTCCCGCTGACCGGCTCGATGGAAATCACCGCGTTCTCGATCGCCTCGACCACAAGTTTCACCCGGCGTTCCAATTGAATCGCCTCTCCGGCATGCAGGATGATGTCCCGATGATCGCGGCCATCCGTGATCCAGACGCAGCCGCTGGTGCAGGAAATCCGGCAGTCCATCCGAGGTCGTGTGCTGAACAACTGCCGCCGCAGGAGCGGTAGCGGACCACTGTTTCGATTGGATTGGAGGCAGGAGAACCCTCCGGGCAGAGCGGTGTTGTGAATGAGAATTTGCATGAGCCGAAGCTAGCGCGCTCCGGCCCTGCGGAGAATCCACAGAACGTGAGATTCCCGACCTGTACAGCTCGATAAATCACCTCAACTGTTAAGGTGCATTTTCCCGCCGACTGTGCATTCTCGTTTTCCAGCCCTCGGCTAGGATCAAAGTCATGGTACAAGAGCTTCAGCAACCCCTCTACCGGCAGATCGCGACCCGCATGGAATCGATGATTCTCGCAGGTTCACTGCGGGCGGGCGACCGGATTCCATCGCTTCGACATCTGAGCGAGCAGCACCAGGTGAGCATGCCGACGGTGATGCAGGCCTATGCATTGCTGGAAAACCGCCGTTTGATCGAGGCCAGGCCGAAGTCGGGATTCTACGTCAGCGCGCGGCTGGCCAACGCACTGAGGGAACCCGCCGCCGCGAGTCACCAGCCGGAGGTTTCCTCGCTGTCCGGCTTTGCATCGGTGCTCTCGATGCACCACGACCTCGCCGATCCATCGTTCGTGCCGCTGGGTGCCGCCGTGCCGGGAGACGATCTGCTGCCGATGGAAAAACTCGCGCAGATCACCGCGTCCGTCGTGCGACGGTCCACCGCAGCGTGTATCAATTATGACCCGGCACCCGGCTGCCTTCCGCTGCGCAAGGAACTGAGCAAGCGCTCGATGGACTGGGGTTGCAGCCTCGATCCGGAAGATTTCATTGTCACCGTGGGTACCAGCGAAGCGGTCCACCTCGCCCTGCTGGCGGTTTCGCGCCCCGGCGACACGATCCTCGTCGAGTCGCCCGCCTACTACGGCACACTCAATCTGCTCGCCCAGTTGAAACTTCGCGTCATCGCCGTGCCCGCGTCGTCCGGCGAGGGGCTGGACATGGACTGCGTGAGATCCGCCGTTGAGAACCACCGGGTGGCGGCGGTCCTGGTGATCCCGAATTTCTCAAATCCGCTGGGCAGCC
>Ga0123337_10002913_pt1 | contig 18906 bp, 21 predicted proteins | sample frozenSSSSmetaG_FD_89792 | JGI IMG/M metagenome (GOLD analysis project Ga0123337, IMG submission 89792) | Glacier valley bacterial and archeal communities from Borup Fiord, Nunavut, Canada, to study Microbial Dark Matter (Phase II) -... | ecosystem: Environmental > Aquatic > Freshwater > Ice >... | reverse complement strand
TTGCCTTCGATGTTGTATTCGGCGTACGGCCAGTCCTTCAGCAGCGCCGCCAGCTCGTGGACGTCGTGGCCGCGGATGTGGCGCTCGTCGGGCCGGGGATGCACGGTGATGCCGCTCGCGCCCGCCTCGAGTGCGATCCGCGACAGCGCAACGACGTTCGGGATCGTCAAATCGCGCTGGTTGCGCAGCAGGGCGATCTTGTTGACGTTGACCGAGAGCGCGGTCGTGCCGCGTCGCTCGTCGGTGCCGGTCGTGATCAGTGGGTTCATCGTTCCAGCGCCTGCGCTTCGATCATCACCTGGCGCGTGCGCAGCTGCGAAGTGCCGAGATGATAGTGAAGCTGCGTGCGCAGCAACGGACGCAGCTCGGCGAGCGCGCTGGCGGCGGCGCGCTGGAGTGCCGGCAGGTCGGCGGCGTCGAGCGCGGTCTGCAATGCGACGAGCGTCGCGCCGCTCGTCGTCGCGTCGCGCTCAGCGTCGGTCTCGACGACGCCGGCATCGGCGAGCACGAGGTAGCGCCTGTCGGCGACGACGGCGCGACGCGACGCGGTCTCGACGGCGAGATCGGGCAGCAATCCGATCTCCTTCAGCAGGACGATCTCGAAGGCGCGCAGCGCAGCCTGGGTCTGCCCGTCGTCGGCCGAGGAGAGCGCGGCGACGGTCGCGGCGTAGGCGTCGAACAGCGCGGTATGCGGATCGTGGCGGGCGAGCAGCTTCATCAGCAGCTCGTTGAGATAGAAACCGCTGAAGAGCGCCGCCCCGGTCAGCATCGGATGGCCGCCCGACCACTCCGCGCCGCGCAGGGTGTGCACCTCGCGCGACTGGTCGCCGGGAGGCTGGCGGCCGAGCGCGATGCCCAGTCGCTGGAACGGCAGCAGCACGCTGCGCAGCTGGGAGAAGGGGCGCTTGGCGCCCTTGGCCGCGACCGCGATCCGGCCCTGCTCGCGCGTGAAGAGATCGAGGATGACGCTCGACTCGCTCCAGTCGTAGTGGTGCAGGACGTAGGCCGCGAGCGCCCTACTCATAACCGTACGAACGAAGGTGCGCTTCGTCGTCGGCCCAGCCGCTCCTGACCTTGACCCAGAGCTCGAGGAAGACCTTCGCGTCGAGCAGATGCTCGAGCTCCTGACGCGACTCCGAGCCGATTCGCTTCAGCCGCTCGCCGCCCGAGCCGATGATCATGCCCTTGTGCGCGTCGCGCTCGACCACGATCGTCGCGGCGATGCGGCGCAGGCCGCCTTCTTCCTCGTACTTGTCGATGATGACGGTCGAGGTGTACGGCAGCTCGTCGCCGGTGAGGCGGAACAGCTTCTCGCGCACGATCTCGGCGGCGAGGAAGCGGTCGCTGCGGTCGGTGAGCGCGTCTTCGCCGTAGAGCCACGGCTGCTCGGGCAGATAGGGCTCGACGATGGCGAGCAGCCGCTCCGCGTCGGCCGCCTTCTGCGCGGACATCGGCACGAACTCGGCGAAGGCGTGGCGCTGCTGCATCTGCTGCAGCCAGGGCGCCAGGTCGGAGCGACGCGCGACGGTGTCGAGCTTGTTGGCGACCAGCAGCACCGGCTTGTCGTTGCGCGCGAGCGCGAGGACGGCTGCATCGGCAGGGCCGAACTTGCCCGCCTCGACGACGAGGAGGACGACATCGACGTCGGTGAGCGTGCCGGTGACGGCGCGGTTCAGCGAGCGATTCAGCGCCGCCGCATGTTTGGTCTGGAATCCCGGTGTGTCGACGAAGACGAATTGCGACGGGCCGCGCGTACGGATGCCCGTGATGCGATGGCGGGTCGTCTGCGCCTTGTTCGACGTGATGCTGATCTTCTGCTCGACCAGCGCGTTGAGCAGCGTCGACTTGCCGACATTCGGACGGCCGACGATGGCGACGAGCCCGCATCGCTGCGGCAGCGCGCCGGTCGGCTCGTCCATCAGGAGCGCAGCGGACTGCCGGGCTGGTCGCTGGCGCGCAAGGCGTCGAGCATTCGCCGCGCCGCTTCCTGCTCGGCCGCGCGGCGCGACTTGCCTTCGCCGGTCTCGGCCAGGCTCAGTGCCGGCACGGCGCACTCGACCTCGAAGGTCTGGGCGTGCGCCTGGCCGCGCGTCGCTGTGATGCGGTAGCTCGGCACCGGAATGCGCCGCGCCTGCAGCCATTCCTGGAGCTCGGTCTTGGCGTCCTTGGCCCAGCTCGCGACCTCGGTGGTCTCGATGACTTCGCCGAAGAGGCTGTGCACGAGGGCGCGCGCGGCCTGCAGGCCGCCGTCGAGAAAGGTCGCGCCGATCAGTGCTTCTAGCGCGTCGGCGAGGATCGACGCACGCAATGCGCCGCCGCCACGCGCCTCGCCTTCACCAAGGCGCAGCGACTCGGGCAGGCCGAGTTGCAGCGCCGCGCGGTGAAGGCTGTCTTCGCGGACAAGGTGGGCGCGCACGCGCGTCAGGTCGCCTTCGTCGGAGTCACCGAGGCGATCGAACAGCAGGCTCGAGACCACCAGGCTGAGGACGGCGTCGCCGAGGAACTCGAGCCGCTCGTTGTGGTCGGCGCCGAAGCTGCGGTGTGTCAGTGCCCGTTGCAGGAGCGCCGGGTCGCCGAACCGGTGGCCGATGCGCTGCTGCAGTGCGACGAGGGGGGAATCCATGCAGGAAGAGTGTGCCTGTTTACCGACGGCCGCGGTGCTGGGCGGGTCTACTTGCTCGAGCGGCCCTCGAACTTGATCAGAAGATACACCGGCTTCAAGATCTCGATTTCCTTGTCGTAGGCGAACGAGACCACGACCTTCTCGTTCTCCTTCGTGATCGTCAGATCCTTGCCGCTGATCGAGGTGATCGAGTACTCGATGTCCTTCTGGCGCTCGAAGGCACCGCGGATCTCGGGCACAGTGGTCGCGCCTTCGTTTGCAATCTTGTTGATCGTCCGCTTGATCGTGAAGAACTCATTGAGCGTCGGCAGGACACGCATGCCGATGAGGGCGATGAAGCCGACGATGACCGCCCAGAAAAGCAGGCCGAAGAGGGTCACGCCGCGCTGGCGTCTCGCTGTGTCGCGTTGAACGATCATCCGCCCTCGTCCTTCCCCGGCCGCTCGGCCTATCGAAACGCCCCGATGCGCTTCAGGTCGCCGAAATTCATCCAGACGTAGAACGCCTTGCCGACGATGTTCTCGTCTGGGACGAAACCCCAATAACGCGAATCCAGCGAGTTGTCGCGGTTGTCGCCCATCATGAAATAGTGGCCGGCCGGCACCTTGCAGGCCACCCCGTCGGCACTGTAGCGGCAGTTCTCGCGGAACGGAAATTGATTGCCGTCCTGACCTCCGAAAAAAGGCGTGGACTGAGGATTAATGAGGATGCCGTGCTCGATGTTGCCGAGCTTTTCGGTGAATTCCGGCGAGTAGCGCCGTGCTTCCTCGTCGTAGAACCCAGGCGGAGGCGACGGCTTGGTCTCGACGAGCTGACCGTTGAGTAAAAGCTGCTGGTTGCGGAACACGACCTCGTCGCCGGGAATACCGACGACGCGCTTGATGTAGTCGATGCTCGGATCCTTCGGAAAGCGAAACACCATCACGTCGCCGCGCTCGGGATCGTGGTTCTCGACGATCTTCTTGTTGACGACCGGCAGCCTGATCCCATAGTGAAATTTGTTGACCAGGATGAGGTCGCCGACGAGCAGCGTCGGCATCATCGATCCGGATGGGATCTTGAAGGGTTCGAACAGGAACGAGCGCAGCAGGAAGACGACGAGGATCACCGGGAAGAGCCCGGCCGTCCAGTCGAGCCACCACGGCTGCAGGAGCAGCGCCTGGCGCGTCTCGGCGACGTTGTCGTCGACGCGGGTGATGCCCTGGCGTGTCAGCTGATCGCGGCGTGCTGCGTCCTGCTGCTCGAAGGTCGCGACGGCAGCGAGCCGCCTGGGGGCGAAGTAGAAACGCTCGGCCAGCCAGTAGAAGAACGTGACGACCGTGAGGATGAACAGAACGAGTGAGAAGTTGCCCGACCACCGATTGAGATACCACCCGAGGCCGAAGGCGGCCAGGCACGCATAGAGCAAACCGGTCAGCAAACCCATCAGTCGTCCACCTGGAGAATGGCCAGGAACGCTTCCTGCGGCACCTCGACGGAGCCGATCTGCTTCATGCGCTTCTTGCCGGCCTTTTGTTTTTCGAGCAGCTTCTTCTTGCGCGTGATGTCGCCCCCGTAGCACTTGGCGATCACGTTCTTGCGGAGGGCCTTGATTGTCTCACGCGCGATGATGTTGGCTCCGATCGCGGCCTGCACGGCAACGTCGTACATCTGCCGCGAAATCAGCTCGCGCATCTTCGCGACCACCGCCCGCGCCCGGTACTGGCTCTGACTGCGGTGGACGATGATCGACAGCGCGTCGACCTTCTCGCCGTTGAGCAGGATGTCGACCTTGACGACGTCGGCGGCGCGGTATTCCTTGAACTCGTAGTCCATCGAGGCGTAGCCGCGCGACACGCTCTTCAGCTTGTCGAAGAAGTCGAGCACGATCTCGGCGAGCGGCATCTCGTAGGTCAGCAGCACCTGGCGGCCGTGGTAGGCCATGTTCTTCTGCTCGCCCCGCTTCAGGTTGGCCAGCGTCATCACCGGGCCGACGTGCTCCTGCGGCATGTAGAGCTGCACCGTGACGATCGGCTCGCGGATCTCGGCGACCCGGCCCAGGTCGGGCATCTTCGACGGGTTCTCGATCTGGATCGTCTCGCCGCTGTTGAGCTGGACCTCGTAGACGACCGACGGCGCGGTCGTGATCAGGTCCTGGTCGAACTCGCGCTCGAGCCGCTCCTGGACGATCTCCATATGAAGGAGACCGAGAAAGCCGCAGCGAAAGCCAAAACCGAGCGCCTGGCTCACTTCGGGCTCGTAGCGCAGCGACGAATCGTTGAGCTTGAGCTTCTCGAGAGCGTCGCGGAGCTGGTCGTACTCGCTCGCCTCGGTCGGATAGAGGCCGGCGAAGACCTGCGGCTGGATTTCCTTGAAGCCGGGCAGCGCCTCGGTCGCGACCCCGGCGTTGTTCGGCAGCTTCTTCTCGAGCGTGATCGTGTCGCCGACCTTGGCCGCCTGAAGCTCCTTGATGCCGGCGATCACGAAGCCCACTTCGCCGGCCGAGAGCCGATCGCGAGACACCGAATTGGGCGTGAACACGCCGAGCTGGTCGGCACCGTAGACGGTATCGCTGGCCATGAGCCGGATCCGCTCGCCGCGCAACAGCTGGCCGTCGACGACCCGGACCAGCATCACGACGCCCACGTAGTTGTCGAACCACGAGTCGATGATCATGGCGCGCAACGGCGCTTCGGGCTTGCCGCGCGGCGCCGGCATGCGATGGACGACGGCCTCCAGGATCTCGTCGATGCCCTCGCCGGTCTTGGCGCTGCACGGGATCGCGTCGTCGGCATCGATGCCAATCACGTCCTCGATCTCGGCACGCGCGCGCTCGGGATCGGCCTGCGGCAGGTCCATCTTGTTGAGCACCGGCACCACCTCGACGCCGAGGTCGAGCGCGGTGTAGCAGTTGGCGACGGTCTGCGCCTCGACGCCCTGGCTCGCGTCAACGACCAGCAACGCGCCTTCGCATGCCGACAGCGAGCGGCTGACCTCGTACGAGAAGTCGACGTGGCCGGGAGTGTCGATCAGGTTGAGCTGGTAGGTGCGGCCGTCGAGCGCGGTGTAGCTCAACGCGGCGGTCTGCGCCTTGATGGTGATACCGCGCTCGCGCTCGATGTCCATCGAGTCGAGCACCTGCGCTTCCATTTCGCGGTCCGAGAGACCGCCGCAACGCTGGATCAGACGGTCGGCGAGCGTCGACTTGCCGTGATCGATGTGCGCGATGATGGAAAAATTTCGGATCAGATCCATGCGAGCTTCGACGATCTCCGGGGCAGCCTCTGCTGAAGGTACAACGGCGCAGCCGTTGCGGCGAGGCTCATATCGCGAAGCGATGTGAAGGCCCGAAGGGCCGCGCTGGGGTCAAAAAAAAGGCACGTCGAACGAATGACGCGCCTTCCAACAAAACGTAGTGGCAACTGCTTGTTGGGATTTCATTGTAGTCAAAACGACCGTTCCGCAACCCGCGCCAACACTTGATTTCTCTGCGTTGCAGCGCGCCAACACGAATTCTATCCACAGTTTATCCACAAAGAGCTGTGGATGTCCTGGGGGCAATTTCGGACCCCGGCGCCCTCCACCGGGCGTCGACCGATCGGTTCCTATCAGCAAGAACCAGGGAACTGTCGCGGCCAAAGTCAGCTTGCGCTGACTAACCATCCGAAATCCATCACTTGATCGGTCGCACGATCAAGAATCGAGCGACATCTCCTGTGCGAACCAGCAAGGTCACCGCCTTGGTCTTGTCGAGCTTGGCGACGACCGCCTCGAACTGTTTGGCGCTCGTGATCTCGACGTTATCGACCGTCACGATGATGTCGTTCTCCTTGACGCCGGCTCGCGCAGCGGCGCCCTCGGCTGCGTCGACGTGGACGCCGTTCCTGGTCTTGGCTTCCCGCTTCTGCGCGTCGTTGAGGTCGGAGACGCCGAGGCCGAAGCTGCCAGCAGGAGTCGCCTTCTCGCGATCAGGCGGCTTGCGGGCGACGACGCCGCGCTCTGGCTCAAGCTCGGCGACGACGACGCTCAGCTCGCGCGTGCCACCGCGGCGAAAGACCTGCAGCGTCGCCTTGGTCCCCGGCTTGATGCCGCCGACGATGCGCGGTAGATCGACCGAGCCTTCGACGGATCGGTTGTCGACCTTGGTGATGATGTCGCCCGCCTCGACTCCCGCCTTCTCCGCCGGCCCGCCGGCCTCGACCGAGCGCACCAGGGCGCCGGCCGCCTTGCCCAAGCCGATCGATTCCGCAACATCGCGCGTCACCCGGTCGATCACGACGCCGATCCGGCCGCGGATGACGCGCCCGCCGACGCGAAGCTGCTCCGACACGCGCGTCGCCTCGTCGATCGGGATCGCGAACGAGATGCCCATGTAGCCGCCCGAACGGCTGTAGATCTGCGAGTTGATGCCGACGACCTCGCCACGCATGTTGATCAGCGGCCCGCCGGAATTGCCAGGGTTGATCGCGACGTCGGTCTGGATCAGCGGCAGGAAGCTGTCGGTATCGCGCGACTTGGCGCTGACGATGCCGGCAGTCACCGAGTTCTCGAGGCCGAACGGCGAGCCGATCGCGATCACCCACTCGCCGACCTTCAGCCTGCTCGGATCGCCGATGCGGACGATCGGCAGGCCGGTGGCCTCGACCTTGACCAGGGCGACGTCGGAGCGCTTGTCCGAGCCGACGATCTTCGCCTTGAATTCGCGCTTGTCGGGCAGCGTGACGATGACCTCGTCGGCGCCTTCGACGACGTGGGCGTTGGTCATCACGTAGCCATCGGCGCTCAGGATGAAACCGGAGCCGACGCCGCGTTGCTGCAGCTCCCCTTCAGCCTCGGGCGCGCGCGGTCCGGGGCGATTCGGGACCTGAGGAATCGGAATGCCGCGACGGCGGAAGAAGTCGAGCATGTCTTCGTCGAGCTCGCCCGAGCCGCTGCGCGCCGCGCGCGCTCGCTCGGTCGTGCGGATGTTGACGACCGCCGGCCCGACCTTCTCGACCAGATCGGTGAAGTCGGGCAGGCTTTGGGCTCGCGCCGGCGCGGGCGCCGCGGCAATGACGACGACGCCGAGCAGCGCGACCGCGGCGGCGCGGGTCAGTCGGTCGAGGAAGGATCGCGAGGAGGTCGAGGACAGCGGCATGGTGAACAGGTCAATCAGACAATGGGACAGCGAACGTCGACGCGCGCGCGGCCGGGACGACAGCAACACAAGGTAGCAAGCCTAGGGCTTTCTTCGTTCGAGCGCAGCCGCGAAGATCCTGAGCGTCGCCGGCGGCGTGTCGCCGACGATCGTCACCCACCAGTCGCCTCGGCGCTGCGAGAGCGTCGAGGTGGCGCCGAGCGAGACGAACATCGGTTTCGGGTGACGCTCGGCCCGATACGGCTCGATGAACACGGACACGTACGTCAGGCCGTCGGAATAGATGCTCTGGATCACCGACGGCGGCGGTGCCGCGCCGGCCACGTCGTCTGGCGCGTCCATCTGCCGGCTGACGCAGCTCACCTGGCGAAAGCCGGGCGCGACCTGGCGCATCGTCCAGCCCTCGAGCTCGAGCCGCGTCGGTGTCAGCACGGGCTTGACGACGCGGTAGCCGTCGAGCTTCTTCATGGCGTGCAGGACGGTCTCGGGCTGCGGCCGGATGCCGATCATGACCTCCGAGAAGGCCGAGGTCTCGAGCACGTCGCCGCGTTCGCCGACGACTTCGGCGCGAAGCAGCAGTCCGGAGGCGCGATCGGCCCAGAGGCGGTAGCCGTAGCGGTGCGGGTCGCGCGCGCGGATCGCCAGCACGTCGGCCTCGTGGCCAGCGACGCGCTCGCTGCCTTCGGCGCGCACCTCGTACCACTCGGCGATGCCGTCGTCGCCGCCCTGCAGAAGCGCGGGAAACGAATTGAGCATCCCGCGCTGCTCGATCATCGCCACGTGACTCACCGGCCAGATGGTGTGGACGACGTTGTTGAAGCGAAAGACCTTGCGCTGGCGCCCGTCGAGCGACTCGATGCGCTCGTACTGGTTCGGCCCCTCGCAGAAATGCGAGATGCGCGCGCTCGCGACGTTGCCGCCGCCGCTGACGACAAACGTGCCCTGGAAGTTGCGCCGGCTCGCCGCGTCGTGGATGCGCAGCAGCCAGGCGCGCACGTCGCTCGGCGGCGCCGGGGAGACCGGCTGCGCCGACGCCGGCGCGGCCTGGGCGAACGCCGCCCAGACCAGGGCGGCGGGGAGAACCGAACGCAGCAGCACGGCGCGGCGCACTCAGCGGGACGCCGAGTCGACCGTCGCGCTGCGCAGGAAGGCAGACGGCACGCCGAGCGCCGAGCTGCCGGCGAACTGCTTGTGGGCGACCAGGTAGCGGTCGAGCTGGGCGTCGCGGAACATCTTCTGGTCAGCGATCGTCGCGACCTGCGGCGCGGGAACATCGCCGCCTGCGACGACGACCGGCGACGACGCGGCCGAGCCGTCGACGAGCGCGAGCCGCTCCGGCCCGGGCGCAGCGCCGGGACGGACGAGCACGAATGTGCCGGCGACGAGGAAGACGCCCGCCGCCACCGCCGAGCCGACCGCCCAGCGTGAGCGCAGCGACATCGAAGCGACCGATCGGCCGACGGCCTGGTGCCGCATCGGGGCGAGCACGACCGCCTCGGTCGCGAGCCGGGCGCTGACGGCAGCGCAAAAGCTCCGGTCGGCGTTCGCGTTGCAAGCCAGATCGTCGGAGCGCAGCGCGTCGCCAATTGCGTGCCAGGCGTGCCAGGTGCGGCGCAACTCGGCGTCGGCGCGCCAGGCGCCGCACGCCTCGTCCACGCCGGCCCGGTCGAGCTCGCCGTCGAGCAGTGCCGACAGTCGCTCGCGACCCGCGGCATCGTCCAATGTTCCCGTCGACATTCCTATCTCCAGACTAGAAAAAATCCTTCGCGCCGCGACGTTTCGCCGGCCCGACTTCACCACCGTTCGCCTTCGCGAGTGTCGAGCAACGGCCGCAGGCGCGCAGCGATGGCTTCCCGCGCCCGAAAGATCCGCGAACGCACGGTTCCGATCGGGCAATTCATGATCTCGGCGATTTCCTCGTAGCTGAGGCCATCGATCTCGCGCAGCGTGATCGCCTGGCGCAAGTCTTCGGACAAGGCTTCGACCGCAAAGTTCACCGCCGCCGCGATTTGCTTGCTCGCGAGCACCGCTTCCGGCGTGGCGCTGTCGCTCGGCTCGTCCCGGACGCGCGGCCCATCGTCGTCCTCGTCGCGCCCGGCGCGGGCCGATTCGGTGACCAGCGGGTCGCGCTTGAGCTCCATCAGCGCCTTCTTGGCCGTGTTGACGGCGATCCGGTAGAGCCAGGTGTAGAAGGCGCTGTCGCCGCGGAACTGCGGCAGCGCCCGGTAGGCGCGGATGAAGGTTTCCTGGGCGATGTCGGGCACCAGATCGACGTCGCGGACCATGCGGCCGATCAGCCGCTCGATCCGGCGCTGGTACTTGACGACCAGCATCTCGAACGCCTTGACATCGCCCTGCTTGACGCGCTCGACGAGCGGCGCGTCGGCGTCCGGAGCATTCATTCAGCGAGGGGCTTGTTCGCCGCGGCTGCATCCGCCACGGGCCTCGGCGCATGGACGGCGCAGCGCAGCGCGTGCCAGTCGGCTTCCAGTCCGCGACGCTGTACCGGCAACCAGCGGCGGGAGGCGTCGCCGCTGGTGAGGGTCAACAGGAGAAAGGAGCCGAGATCGACGGCGACCGTCAACGTGCCCGATTCGACACGCTCGACACCGCCGCGGCGTGACGTGAACGTCCAGCCGCCGTCGCTGCAGGCCAGCGTGCCGGGCTCGACCCGCGCGAGCGACATGGCGAGCAGCGCGGACAGAATCGCCATCGCCGCAGCGATCGCCGCGATCGGCGCCGATCCGTTCGAGCCGGTCGCGAGCGCGAGACCGCCCCAGGCGGCCATCGCCGCGATCGCCGTCGCCGCGACCACGAAGACGGCCGAGCGCCAGACGCCGAATCGGCGCAACTCGACGACGCAGGAAAGACGTGCGCGCATCGCGGACGGGCTCGCAGCCGGAAGACGCGGCCGACGCGCTCAGACGCGCTTGAACACCAGGGTGCCGTTGGTGCCGCCGAAACCGAAGTTGTTCTTCACGGCGTACTGGATCTTCATCTCCCGCGCGGTGTTGGCGCAGTAGTCGAGATCGCACTCTGGATCCTGGTTGAAGATGTTGATCGTCGGCGGCGAGATCTGCTCGTGCAGCGCCATCACGGTGAACACCGATTCGATGCCGCCCGCGCCGCCGAGCAGGTGCCCGGTCATCGACTTGGTCGAGTTGACGACGAGCTTCCTGGCGTGGTCGCCGAACGCGAGCTTGATGGCGTTGGTCTCGTTGACGTCGCCGAGCGGCGTCGACGTGCCGTGGGCGTTGAGGTACTGGATGTCGTCGGCGTTGAGCGTCGCCGAGCGCAGCGCAGCGAGCATCGAGCGCTTCGGGCCGTCGACGTTCGGCGCGGTCATGTGGAACGCGTCGGCGCCCATGCCGAAGCCGACGAGCTCCGCGTAGATCTTGGCGCCGCGCCGCTTCGCGTGCTCGTACTCCTCGAGCACGAGCACGCCCGCGCCTTCGCCGAGCACGAAGCCGTCGCGATCCTTGTCCCACGGCCGCGAGGCGGTCGCCGGATCGTCGTTGCGCGTCGACAAGGCGCGCGCCGCGGCGAAGCCGCCGATGCCGAGCGGGGACACGGTCGCCTCCGAGCCTCCCGCGATCATCACGTCGGCGTCGCCGTGCTCGATCAGCCGACCGGCCATGCCGATCGAGTGCAGGCCGGTCGTGCAGGCGGTGACGATCGCCAGATTCGGGCCCTGGAAGCCGAACATGATCGAGACGTGGCCCGAGATCATGTTGATGATCGACGCCGGCACGAAGAACGGCGTGATCCGGCGCGGACCGCGCTTCTCAAGCTCGGCCTTGGTGTCCTCGATCAGCGGCAGACCGCCGATGCCCGAGCCGACGAGGCAGCCGATGCGCTGCGCTTCCTCTTCGCCGAGCTCGGCGTTGGTCGGCAGGCCGGCGTCGCGCACCGCCTGAATCGATGCCGCCAGGCCGTAGTGGATGAACGTGTCCATGTGACGCGCATCCTTGGCCGGGAAATACTCCTCGACGTTGAAGCCCTTCACCTCGCCGGCGAAACGGCAGGCGTATGCGGAGGCGTCGAAGCGGGTGATGTCGGCGATGCCCGACCGCCCCTCGACCACGTTCTTCCAGCCCGCCGAGACGCTGTTGCCGACCGGACTGATCAGGCCGAGGCCGGTGACGACGACACGCCGCTGGTTCATGAGCGCTGGAACCGGTCGCTGCGGCTCAGGCCGCCTTCTGGTGCTTTTGCGCGTAGTCGATCGCGAGCTGGACGGTCGTGATCTTCTCGGCTTCCTCGTCGGGGATCTCGATGCCGAATTCGTCCTCGAGCGCCATCACGAGTTCGACCGTGTCGAGCGAATCGGCGCCCAGGTCGGCGACGAACGCCTTCTCGTTCGTGACGTCGGCTTCGGGAACGCCGAGCTGCTCGGCGATGATCTTCTTGACTCGTGCTTCTATGTCGCTCATGACTCCTCCGGGAGTGTGTGAAAAAGTAGACGCGGATTCTAAGGCGCGGAGACTTCGCGGCCGGGGTACCGGGCGCGGCGTCAGGACATCAGCATGCCGCCGTTGACGTGCAACTCGGTGCCGGTGATGTAGCCGGCGTCGCTCGACGCGAGAAAGGCGACCGCATGCGCCACTTCCGCGGCCTGCCCCAACCGGCCGAGCGGAATCTGTGCGAGGAGCGCGGTCTTTTGCGCCTCGGCGAGCGATTGCGTCATGTCGGTCTCGATGAAGCCGGGCGCGACGCAGTTGACCGTGATGCCGCGGCTGCCGAGCTCGCGCGCCAGCGACCGGGTCATGCCGGCGACGCCGGCCTTGGCGGCGGCGTAGTTCGCCTGGCCGGCGTTGCCGCTCGCGCCGACCACCGACGTGATATTGACAATCCGGCCGTAGCGCTGCTTCATCATCGGCCGGATCGCGGCACGGCTGGTGCGAAAGACCGCCGTCAGGTTGGTCGCGACGACGGCGTCCCAGTCGTCGTCCTTCATCCGCATCGACAGCATGTCGCGCGTGATACCGGCGTTGTTGACGAGCACGTGGAGCGCGCCGAAATCGCGCACGACGGCATCGACGGCGGCGTTCACGGCGGCCCCGTCGGTGACGTCGAGGACGATGCCGCGGCTGCCGGGAAACGCCTCGAGCGCTGCGCCGATCGCCTCGACGCCGGCCGGCGTCGTCGCCGTGCCGACGACACGATATCCCTCCGCAGCGAGCGCCACCGCGATCGCGCGACCGATGCCGCGCGACGCGCCGGTGACGAGCGCCACTTGGCCCGCGGACGGTGTCTCGCTCATCGCAGCAACGCCGACGCCGCGGCCAGGCTGGTCGGATCGAAGACCGCGGCCGAGATCGCGTCGGGCTCGACGCGCTTGACCAGCCCGGCCAACACTTTGCCTGGACCGCACTCGAAGATGTGGGAGACGCCGCGTGCGCGGATCGCCTGGATCGTCTCGACCCAGCGCACCGCGCCGAAAGCCTGGCGAAAGAGCGCCTCGCGGATCGCCGCCGGCTCGCTCTCGCTCTTGACGTCGATGTTGTCGATCACCGGAATGAACGGCGCGTCGAACGGCGTCGTGGCGAGGCGCTCGCGCAGTCGATCGGCAGCAGGCTTCATCAACGACGAGTGAAACGGCGCCGAGACCGCGAGCGGCAGCGCGCGCTTCGCGCCTGCCGCCTTGAGCAGCTCGCACGCCCGGTCGACCGCGTCCTTGCTGCCGGCGATCACGGTCTGCCTCGGGTCGTTGAAGTTGGCCGCCTGTACGGTCTCGCCGGTCTCGCGCGCGGCCTGGATGCAGCCGGCGCTCACGGCATCGGCATCGAGGCCGAGGATCGCCGCCATCGCGCCGACCCCGACCGGCACGGCGTCCTGCATCGCCTGGGCGCGAAACCGCACCAGCGCCAAGGCGTCGGCGAAGCTCAACGCGCCGGCCACGACCAACGCCGTGTACTCGCCGAGCGAATGGCCGGCCACGACGGCAGGCGCGTGATGCGTCTCCTGCAGCCAAGCGCGGTAGCAGGCGACGCCGGCGGTGAGCATCACCGGCTGGGTGTTGGTTGTCAGATCGAGCTGCTCCTTCGGGCCCTCGCGGATCAGCCGGGCGACGTCGACATCGAGCGCCGACGATGCTTCGGCGAGCGTCTCGCGCACGGCCGGGTGATCGCCCCAGGCGTCGAGCATGCCGACGGACTGCGAGCCCTGGCCGGGGAAGACGAAAGCGAACGGAGTCATGGCGTGGCGATGAGGTCGAAGGTCGACGCGCTCAGTAGTCAAACAGGGTCGCGCCCCAGGTGAAGCCGCCGCCGACGCCTTCGAGCATCACCGTGTCGCCGCGCTTGATCGTGCCGGCGCGCACCGCGTCGTCGAGCGCGAGCGGGATCGACGCAGCCGAGGTGTTGCCGTGCCGGTCGACCGTGGCAATGAGCTTCTCGAGCGGCAGCTTCAGCTTCTTCGCCGTGCTCTGCATGATGCGGATGTTGGCCTGGTGCGGCACCAGCCAGTCGATGTCATCAGCGCTGCGCTCGGCCTTGGCCAGCACCGACCGGGCGACGCTGTCGAGGACGCTCACGGCGAGCTTGAACACCGCCGGCCCGTCCATCTTCAGGAGCGGATCGCCGAGGATCCGGCCGCCCGAGACGTGGCCCGGCACGCACAGGATGTCGACGTGGCGGCCGTCGGCGTGCAGCTCGCTCGCGAGGATGCCGGGCGTGTCGCTCGCTTCGAGCACGACGGCACCGGCGCCGTCGCCGAAGAGCACGCATGTCGTCCGGTCGGTGAAGTCGAGGATGCGCGAGAAAACTTCCGAGCCGATCACCAGCGCCTTCTTCGCGAGGCCTGTGCGGATCATCGAATCGGCGACTGTCAGCGCGTAGACGAAGCCCGAGCACACCGCCTGCACGTCGAACGCCGGGCAGCCGTGCACGTTGAGCTTGTGCTGGACGATGCAGGCCGTCGACGGGAACACCATGTCGGGCGTCGAGGTCGCGACGATGATCAGGTCGATCGCCTGCGGATCGCAATCGGCGGCCTCGAGCGCGCGCTTCGCCGCGGCGACGGCGAGGTCGCTGCAGGCCACGTCGGGCGCGGCGAAGTGGCGAAAGCGGATGCCGGTGCGCTCGACGATCCACTCGTCGGAGGTCTCGATGCCGTCCTTCGCCAAGCGCGCCGCGAGGTCGTCGTTGCTGAGGCGCTCGGGAGGCAGGTAGCTGCCGGTGCCGCTGATGCGGGAATAGCGCGCCGTCGTCGTCATGCCGACTGCGCTCCGCCGAAGGCCGTGACCGGACCGAAGGTGCTGTCTTCGGCCGGACGGCGTGCCGACGGCAGCGCGTCGAGGGTGGCGCGGATGCGCTGCTCGACCCGGTCGAGCAGGCCGTTCTTGGCGGCGTCGTAGGCGCGGTTGAGCGCCTGCTCGAACGCGTACGCGTCGGCCGAGCCGTGGCTCTTGAAGACCAGCCCGCGCAGGCCGAGCAGCGCCGCGCCGTTGTAGCGGCGGTGATCGACACGCGTCCTGAAACGGTTCAGCACCGGCAGCGCCGCCAGCGCCGCGAGCTTCGTGAACGCGTTGCGCGTGAACTCTTCCTTGATGAAGCTCGTGAGCATCGATGCCAGCCCCTCGGCCGTCTTCAGCATGACGTTGCCGACGAAGCCGTCGCAGACGACGATGTCGGTCGTGCCCTTGAAGATGTCGTTGGCTTCGACATTGCCGTGGAAGTTGACGACGCCGGCCGCGGCGGCTGCGCGCAGCAGCTCACCCGCCTGCTTGATCGATTCGCCGCCCTTGATCGCCTCTTCGCCGATGTTGAGCAGACCGACCGTCGGTTCGGCCTTGCCCGTGACGGCGGCAACGAGGGCGCTGCCCATCACCGCGAACTGCAGCAGGTGCTCGGCGGTGCAGTCGACGTTGGCGCCGAGGTCGAGCACGGTCGTGAAGCCGTCGCGCTGGTTCGGCATCACCGTGGCGATCGCCGGCCGGTCGATGCCGTCGACCGTCTTCAGCACGTAGCGCGAGACGGCCATCAGCGCGCCGGTGTTGCCAGCCGACACGCAGGCCTGCGCGAGCGAGGCGCGATCAGCATGCGGCTTGACCTGGCTCACTGCGACGCGCAGCGACGAATCCTTCTTGCGCCGCAGCGCGGTCTCGACCGAGTCGGTCATCTCGACGACTTCGCTCGCTTCGACGCGGCTGCAGCGCGGCCATCCGGCAGCGCCGGCGAGCGCTTCGGCGCGGCCGACGAGGACGAGCTCGGCCTCGGGATGCGAGTCGAGGAAGGCGCGGCACGCCGGCAGCGTGACGGCGGGACCGTGGTCGCCGCCCATCAGGTCGACGGCGATGCGAATCGGGGAAGCGAAATCAGCCGCCATGGAGCGCTCGGCGTTCTGCGTGGCTCCAATCGGCAGCCTTGATCACGCCGACTACCTGGAAACGACGATGCGTCAGGCTTCGACTTTGGTCTTCAGCACCTTGCGCCCGCGGTAGAAACCGGTCGGGCTGACGTGATGGCGCAGGTGCGTCTCGCCCGTCGTCGGCTCGATCGCGAGACCGGGCTTGACGAGTGCGTTGTGCGCGCGGTGCATGCCGCGCTTGGAAGGCGACTTCTTGTTCTGCTGGACGGCCATGGAGATCTCCTGAAACCTGCGGATGCGCAGGCGGCGCGACGCGCACGCCGCCAGTGGCGGGGCGATCGCGGAAAGCCGGGCATTGTAGCAGCGAGGCCCTGCGGGCGAGGTCAGTTCGGCGCGGTGCCGCGCTTCAACGCCGCCAGCACCGCGAAAGGATTGTCTTCCGGGACGGCCTCGCCCTCGTCCTCGACGAAGGCGCGCGGCAGCGGCTCGGGGCAGACCTCATGGCGCGGCACGATCGGCAGCGCCAGCAGCAGCTCGTCCTCGATCAGGGCCTGCAGGTCGAGAACGGGGACGAGCGCGAGGACGTCGTCGTCGTTCTCGGCGTCGAGCGCGGCGGCGGCGTCGTCGCCGTCGACGAAGAAGATGCGCCGACGCGCCTGCAGCGGCCAGCGCATCGGCTGCAGGCAGCGCTGGCATTCGAGCATCACCTCGGTGTCGGCTTCGAGCCGCAGCGACGGCTGCCTGCCGGCGCCGACGAGCGGCAACAACTCGCCATGCGCCTGCCAGGCGACGTCGAGCCGGCTCGCATCGGCGGGCGACTCCATCGTCGCCGAGAGCAGCCGGCGCAGCTGCGTCGCCGGCCAGTCGCCGCGCAGCTCGCCGCCCGCGACGGCGAAGGCGGCGACGTCGAGGCGGCGCGGATCGGGAGCGCGGGTCGAGGCCATCGGATCAGTTTAGGACAGGTGTCGCAACGCCATCGCTCGAGGGCGATGGAAAATGGGCGATGACCGCTCGCCGCCTCGTGCTCGCCTCGACCTCGCGCTATCGCCGTGAGTTGCTGAAGCGGCTGCGCTTGCCGTTCGACGTCGTCGCGCCAGGTGTCGACGAAGAGGCGCTGCCCGGCGAGACGCCGGCGGAGACCGCGATCCGCCTCGCGCTGGCCAAGGCCGACGCGGTCGCCGCGACCGACGGCGAGGCCGTCGTCATCGGCTCCGACCAGATCGCCGACCTCGACGGTTGCGGCCTCGGCAAGCCGGGCGACCACGCCCGCGCAACGGCGCAGCTCGCGTCGATGCGCGGGCGGACGGTCGTCTTCCACACAGCGGTGGCGGTCGTCTGCACGGCGATCGGCGTTCGCGTCGCGGAGATCGTCCCGGTCGCGGTCCGATTTCGCGACCTGAGCGACGCCGAGATCGAGCGCTACCTGCGCGCCGAAACGCCGTACGACTGCGCCGGCAGCGCCAAGATCGAGACGCTCGGCATCGCCCTGGTTGAGGGCGTTGCCTCGGACGATCCGACGGCGTTGGTCGGCCTGCCGCTGATCCGCACCTGCGCCTTGCTGCGCCTGGCGGGCATCGATCCGCTGGGCGCGACGACGGTCGGATCAACGCCATGACCGCGTCTGCGGGCGTCCTCTACCTGATGCCGAACGCGCTCGATTTCGGCACCGCCGACGCGTCGGCCGGGCTCTCGGACCGCATCCCGCTCGGCGTCCTGCGCGTGGCTGCCCGGCTCGAGCACTGGCTGTGCGAGAACGCGAAGACGACGCGCGCGTTCCTGAAGCGCGTCGAGGCCGTCTGCCCGCTCGCGCTGCCGCTGCAGCAGATCTCGATCGTCGAGCTGCCGCGTCCGCCGAAGGGACGCGCCGAGCCCGCGGCCTTCGATGCCACCGGATTGCTCGCGCCGCTGCTCGCGGGCCACGACCTCGGCCTGCTCTCGGAAGCCGGATTGCCCGCGGTCGCCGATCCCGGCTCGCTCGTCGTCGCCGCCGCGCACGCCGCGCAAAAGCGCGTCATCGCCCTGCCGGGCGCGAGCTCGATCACCTTGGCCATCGCGGCCAGCGGCCTCAACGGCCAGAGCTTCGCCTTCCTCGGCTACCTGCCGATCGACGCCGACGAGCGCAACGCCCGCATCCGCGAGCTCGAAACGATCTCGCGCAGGCACAAGCAGACGCAGGTGACCATCGAGACGCCGTACCGCAATGCCGCCTTGCTCGCGGCACTCGTCGCACAACTGCAGCCGACGACGATGCTGTCGGTGTCGATCGGGTTGACGCTGGCGTCGGAATCGACGCGATCCGATCCGGTCTCGCGCTGGCGTGTCCTGCCGGGCGCCGTGCCGGCCGATGTCCCGGCCGTGTTCTCGTTTCTCGCCCGCTGAGCGCGGGTCAGGACTCGGCGGTTTCGGCAACCTTGCCGCCGAAGAGCGCGGCGACCCGCTTCTTCTGCTTGATGTTGGGCGAGAAGCTCCGGTTGACCGGTGCCGCGCGCTGCTCCCACGCCGGCTCGGCGTCGCGCGCCGTCGGCTCATAGGGCTTGTCGAAGAAGGGATCGCTGGACGCGCGCGGCGCCTCGCGCTGCGCGCTGCGAGCCGGCGCGGCCGATCGCGGCTCGCTCGCCTCGCGGCTGGCACGAATCTCGGCGCGGACATCAACGCCACCGTCGCCGGCCTCGTCGTCGCGACGGGCCCGCTCGCGATAGGGCGCTCGCACCGGAACGTCGTCGAGTTCGAGCGGCTCGAGCTCGATCTTCTTGTGGATCAGCTTCTCGATGTCACCGACGAGGCGTGCATCGTCGCGCGAGACCAGCGTGATCGCCAAGCCCGACGCACCGGCCCGGGCAGTACGTCCGATGCGATG
>Ga0123337_10002911_pt1 | contig 18907 bp, 11 predicted proteins | sample frozenSSSSmetaG_FD_89792 | JGI IMG/M metagenome (GOLD analysis project Ga0123337, IMG submission 89792) | Glacier valley bacterial and archeal communities from Borup Fiord, Nunavut, Canada, to study Microbial Dark Matter (Phase II) -... | ecosystem: Environmental > Aquatic > Freshwater > Ice >... | reverse complement strand
CTATATCTTCAATGATATTTATTTTTTTCCCATTTTCATTGAAAAACGTTGCTTTCTTTTCAATAATCCTATCACGACAAATAAGGCCTTGTTCATATGCATCTTGAACAGCCCCTTTAAAATCTAATTGTAACTGATTGAAATTTCCTGTACGTGAAATTTGTGTTAGTTTCTTTGATTTTACTTGTACGCATAAGGCTTTACTTCCAAGGATACATAAAACATCAATATCTGTATCATCATGTCCTTTTTGGGTTTCAATTTTTACAGATTTATATACCCTTTTTCTCCCAAATGCTTTTATTAGAAGTTCATAAGTTATCTCTTCTCCAACTTTTCCCCTATTTTCAGCTAGAATATCTTTGTATTGTTTATCAGCCTGCATCCAGTAATATGGACTTTCATAAATAGCTTCATAAACAGAAAATACTATTGGAACAAAAAATCTTTCTGAATCAATTTGAATAATCGGTTTGGCAGAAAAGAGATTGAAATCTCCAATATTTTGAAATTGTTTATTTCTTTTTTCATCATTTGATTTTATTGAAAAATTATTTAAGAAGAAATCTATATCCAATTCTTCATTAAAATCTGATTTACGAATGGTAAACAAATCAATAAGTCCTTTATAAAATGAGTTCCATCCGCTTTCACCAATTTCTTTAGGATTTAGTCCTTTTCCCAGATGAATTTCAGTCTCAAAAAATTCAAAAAATTGATAAAATTCAATCATTGAGATAAACTCATCATTATTATTATTCCTTTCATTTTTTGGAATAGATTTGTCCTTTTTAAAGTCTTTAATTATCTGGGATTTATTTTCTTTTAGCCCTAAGAAGTTCACTTTTCGAAATTTACCTTGATGAGAAGATTTTATTTGATTTGTGATTCTCTCTACTTTATCAAAATAGAAGTTTGAATTTGAGTTTAACCAATGTTCATCGTATTTATATTTACGTCCCAAAAATTCCAAGTATTGAAAATCATATATGCCGTCACCTGAATAAAAGATTGGTTCAATAAATACATCTTCTCCGCCAAAAAATTCTCGCTTACTTGGTTTTACATTAGTATCTTGATTTTCAATTAACGGTTTAAATTTATTAATTATTGGAGTCAAAGTAGAACGATGTAGTTCTTCCATTAGCTCGTATGTTTCTTTTTTTAATTCGATAAGGTCAAAAGGAGAATCGAGAATTTCAATATTAATTTCATTTTGAATTAAAAATCCAATAAGTAATGAGACCTCATTTTTATTTAATCTCGCTCGAATATCAATTTCATGCATCTTTTCAACATTGAAGTGAAAATCTTCAATGATAATTAAGCATAGTGTATAAATGAATCCTCTTTTATTCACTAGTGCTTTGATATTTGCTATTATGTCTATTGTGTTTCGTATTTCCATTAATAGAGAATTAGTCTGATGGTTATCTTCAAAAACTTAATGCTGACATTGAAAGCTACACACAGATGTGGGATTTAACCAATAAACTCATAGGAAGTGCTGCATTTCAATTTACTACTTTTCTGAATTCGAAGCAACGAAATCCGATTTGCCGGGTATTTTGCTGTCGTATGTTGTTTTTCTAAACTTTCTCAATATCAAAATATTTTTGTAAATGGATTTGAGTTGCATTTGCTAGTGTTGGTAATGAAATAAACAACTTATTCTTTGCTCTACTGATTGCAACGTAATTTATTCGATGTTCTTCATTTGAAAGTAAATTCCGTTCAATTAAAAAATTAATATCACTTTCCTCTTTGAGAACTAAAAGTACATTATCAAACTCATCACCTTTTGCTTTATGAATTGTTTTGTGCAAACTCATATCTTCAGGTATCGACACACAAAGAAATAGCTGGTTAAATGTATTACTATCATAAAATGTCTTGATTGCTCCAGCTTTGAAATGTGAAAGGTCAGAAAATAAATTAATCCTTATAAAATTCGCAAAATTGAACATCGTTCCATTTTCAAATTCTGCTTGTTTATCAAGAAATAATGTAATATATTTCAATGCTCTTTTCTTGCCTTTAATTTTATCTGTTCGATAATTGAACAATTTTTCTAATTCCTTAATTGCATCTTTGAATTTACTTTCTTTCCCAAAAGCAATTGCTTTGGTGCAGGAATATATTAGGTTACTTCGTTTATAATTCGAATCTATTTCCTTCAGTTTTTCCAATAATTTGCTATCAAGCCTAGAGCCATTTAATTCTGCTTTCATTGCATTTGAAGTAATATTAAGTCTCGAAAGAGTATATACTTTTTCATTACCGCATTTAATTTTCGCAGCACTTAACGCCAATGTCATATCTCCAATAAATATAACTGGCTTTGAAATAGAGATATTCCTAAATTTTACTTGACTGATATCCTTTCGAACATAGTTAAGAATGTCAATTATTTCATTACTACTCCTTCGGTTTTCATTTAAAATGTATTCATTGATATTCGGTAATGAAAATGTTTGGAATTGAGTATAATCAGCTCCTTGAAACTTATATATAGATTGTGCTACATCTCCTATGACACCAATTTTACTCTCTTGTAATCCCAGTTTTTTAAATATTTCAACTTGGATAGGATTACTATCTTGAAATTCATCTATGAATATGTAAGGAAATTTTGCATTCAAAATATTAATTACAAATGGAAATTTATTTACAATTTGAAAACTAAAAAACAGAACATCGTCATGATGAATCAACCCTTTTTCCCACATCATTTTTTTGTATTCGAAGTAAGAATCATTTTTAATGGGATACCTCCCAGCAAGAAACGGATAATCTGTTTTGACTTTCAATTCGCCATTTTCAAGTTTCCACTTTAGTTTAGCGAAAGCCTCAACCACAATGTTGTCATCTTTAATTCTTTGCTGACCCGTGCGGCTTTTCCATTCATTCAAAAAAGTATAGTTTGACAATACTATATCATCGTGACCATCCATTTCAGCCACATTTAATCCAAATTCCGTTGCAATAAATGAAACATAGGGCTTGACTATGTTTTTGTAGAAAAAGCTATGAATTGTTGAGACCTCTACTTGTTCTGAAGAAGTGCCAAGTCGTTTCAGTATTGTTTCAACAGCTATATTTGTATAAGTGATGCATGCAATTTTTCTTGTTCGGAAAAGCCTGTCCGAATTATGCAGTACGTTTTTAATGTGATTTACTAACCAATATGTTTTACCAGCACCGGGTCCGGCAGACACTTTGAAGTGGCTTTCAATATCAGAGATAATTGCGTCAGAATTTATCGTAATTATTGGCATATTTCTTCAATTGCAGATTTTATATAGGCTGGAACAATAAATTCTTTAAAGTCAGCAGTTCCTTTTTTAGCCAAGTTTTCTTGAAGTACATAACAAAGTTCTAATGCGTTTTCGCCTTTTCCGACTGAATTTAGGTATCTAGAAGCTATAATTGCTTTCTTTTTTTCATCATCAGACAAACTAGTATTTGCATTTATACTTTCTATTATTCTTTGATTCTCTTTACTCTTGCTTAACCTTTTAAATAAATCTTGTGAAGTTTTTCCTGGTATATTATAGAGTGTCATCAAATCTTTGATTTCATCCGAATTACTTATAGAGTCAGTAAGTAAGATTTCAAGAGTAGGATTACTGATTAAGATTTCATATTCAAATGTTTTCCCATTCTCAATTGGCTGACTATAAAAGGTAATGTTTGGATGGCTACCTGTCGGATATAAATCTGCATTAGGATTTGTTTGGTAATCAAATTTTGCCATATCTTGGTTAAATTCAAAGGGGTAACACTTTTTGAACTTGCTATCGGGTTTTTCTTTGCTTTCAGGGTCTCTATCTGTTAAACAAATTACTTTCTTTGGAATGGTGAATTCTTTTAAGCTATCAAATAAGTATAGAAAATGGTTAAAGTATCGTCCCCCAACATTTATTACCGCAATATGATTATCTTCTAATGACTTACCTAAATAGTTTGCGAAAATTGATAGTAAAAGTTGCTCCGCAATACCTTCAACAAAAAGTACTTTTTGAGCAAAAAGCATGTCAGATTTTGTAGCATCTAAAAAACGTTGAACGTATTTTTTGCTCTTAAAATTTTCCGTTCCGTCTCCGTTACAAAAAACCTTTTTAGGATATCCAACATTAGTTTCTCCGCCTTCATTATGTAAGCATATTATTTCATCCATTGATACAGCTGAAGTTATGTGAGTTGAATGAGTTGTTACAAATATTTGGCGAACTTTTTTTTCTTTCATGTTTTTATTGAGAAATTTCAAGAACTTATATTGCATTGCAGGATGAAGATGTGCTTCTGGCTCTTCAATTGCGAGGGTAGTGAAGACTTTTGCATTTGCATCCAAGTAATCTACATCTGCATTGACTTGCATTTTTGCCAATAAAAGAGACATAAATATTAAGTTATTATATCCAAGTCCATTATGAGTTGCTGGGATTTTAATACCTGATTCATATTGTACAATTAGCTTTAAGACTGAATACATTTCATTTTCAGAAACACTTCCTTCAAAGTTGGGTGTTGCTTTATTAAATGATGCTCCAGTGTTTTTAGCATAAGATAGAATCTCCTTTTTTCCTGCTTCAATTCTGACACTTAGTTCTTGAATCAATACATCAGCTTTATCTGAAAAAAGTATTTTCTTGTCTTTTATTTCTTGATGCTTTTGGTCGGTTGATTTTGCTACATCTATTTTAATTTCATAGTCCATGAAAAAATCGAAGACTTCCTTAAGGAGAGTATTTCTACCAGTCAGCATATCTCTTTCAACATCTCTAATTGCATCCAAAAATTGAAAGTCAAATTTTTGCAATGATTCATTATCGGCAATAGCTTGATTTATTGGGTTTCCTCCCCATATTTTATATGTATAGAATCTTATAAAATCATTTTTGATTAACTTCCAAGCTTTATCCATAGCATTAGCATCATCATCTGCTATTAAAGCCATCTCTTTAAGGTATACTTCTTGTTTTTTCTCTGGTAAAAAGAATTCATAGGTTAAAAGAGCTTCATAATTGCTATCAAGTTTTATCAACCAGTTAGAGATTGTAACTAAATCATCTGGTTCTTCTTCTTTACCTTTATTAATAGAGACTGCAATACTAATTTTAGGTGAATTTGCTTTTAATTCAGCAATTGTAACTCTCTTATTAAAATCGTCTATTTCTAACCTTTTTGGTTTTTGGTTGTCTATTACCAAGGATAACGCTCTAATCAAATTTGTTTTTCCTGCATTATTATGACCAATGATTACATTGACTCCGTCATTGAATTCTATTTCTTTTTCTTTAAAGTTTCTGAAATTACTAATCTGAATTTTTGAAATATACATATTCAATGATTTTTATGGGTAGTCTGTTTGTTAATATAGCCTACAACTAATAAATAGCGGCATGTTTATAGTACTTTTTAAATATTTGTATTGCCCATCAAATCTACACATTCTCCTTTTCAATAAACAATAAAATTCTAATTGTTTTCTAATTTCCCATAAAAAAACTATATCATCACTTGATATGGGCTGTTTTCCAATTATTATTGAGTGCAATTTGGATGCTTACATAAGGATAGATTACCTCAAACCATAAATGTGTTTCTACTTCGTGAGGTATTCTGTTGTGAATTTGAGGATTGATTGCAAAAATGCATAATTTTTTGTGAAATCAATGATTGTTTTTTATCGACATAAGAGTTATTGATTCTATAGTTTCTAAACCTTATAATAAACATGAAGGGAAGAGTTAGTAAGCCTTTTTATAAAAATCTGATGATTCAACCTGCAATCTGCTAGCACATTAAATAAAAAGTTTCCTTCCCTCGGATAATTTTTCAATCTCCGGGGAGGGAAACTATCACCATTTAGTACCAAATCTTTGATCCTATCTAGTCATTGTTCTGGGCTATTTTTATCACCAACATCGAGAGCGAGGTTTGGAACCCTGGGGAAATACTTTGATTATCAGTATGAATATGCATGAAGTTAACGCCAATCCGAGGACTCGGGACAGCATGACGCTCTCCTCATTTATTTTGCCAAACCCAATGCGAGATATGATCCTTGACACGACACTACATTTCTGCATTACGGGATTCGGAAAGAAAATACCAGCATAATTGAAACCCTTTGCACTGAGCATAAACTGGAGTTTGACTGGGGAAGATGGGATGGTGGCCGAATTGGCACAATACATTCAAAAGCACCATCCCGAGATTAAAGGGTTCGACAAATTCAACATTTACAGAATGTGCCGGTTTTATCAAGCATACAAAAATTCTCCAGTTGTAGCGCAAGTGGTGCAACAATTGCAAAATACTGTTAATAAGGATAAAACAATTGTGGCACCAGTGGTGCCACAATTACAACAATTCGATGAGAGTAACTTAATCGATATTCGTAACACGGCATTGACACAAATTAGCTGGTCACATCATTTAATCATTTTTGGACGATGCAAAACTCATGAAGAACGTGAGTTTTATATCCGACTTTGTATCAGGCGATCTTCAACCTGAACGGCTAATTGGGTTGTAAGGTTCTTTCATCCTTATAGGTATTAAAATAAACGCACGGCTCGTGGCGCACCTGATTTTACTGATCGAACAGATTTACACTGATCTTTTTACACTCTTTTTTAAAGATCAGTGTAAATCCGTTTGATCAGTAAAATCAGTGTTCCCCTTTTTTTTCTTCTTTTTCCTTTACATCAATGTTCCTCTTCTTTTGCGTAAGGTGAGTTAAAATTGAAAAGGTTGAAATAAGTATTTTTTCAAAAAAAACCATTTCCAATTGTAACGATTCTATTTGCCAAACGTCTTATTGAATTGTAAAATAAGTTCAAAAACGGAAAAACCGAATGATGCGAAGATTTTATTTACCGGTATTTAAAAGTGTTTTAATGCCCATAAAAGAGCAATTTAACCTTCTTACAGGATAAAATCAGCTATTCATCGAAAAATTTGAGAAGCATAAAGTAATTATTACGAATTTTGATTCGCACATTAGCAGAAAGCATAGCCATGATTAAATTACACAACATTCACAAATCCTATGAAATGGGAAGCAACAGTCTCCATGTTCTAAAAGGCATCGACCTTACTATCGAACAGGGAGACTTTGTTTCTATCATGGGGTCCTCGGGTTCTGGAAAGTCAACTCTTCTGAACATTTTGGGGATGCTCGATAATTATGACAAGGGAACATACCACCTGGCCGGTAATTTGATTGCCAATCTGAGTGAGAAGAAAGCCGCCAAATACCGCAACGAAATGGTGGGTTTTGTATTTCAATCGTTTAACCTGATCTCCTTTAAGAATGCCATGGAAAACGTGGCCCTTCCACTCTACTATCAAGATGTTCCACGTAAAAAGCGTAATCTGATTGCCATGGAATACCTCGATAAACTGGGATTGAAAGAATGGGCCAATCACATGCCCAATGAGATGTCGGGAGGACAAAAACAGCGTGTAGCCATTGCCCGTGCCTTAATCTCGCAACCAAAGATTATCCTGGCCGATGAACCAACAGGAGCCCTTGACACCACTAATTCGTACGAGGTGATGGGAATTTTGAAAGAAATCAATGCCACTGGAATTACAGTGATCATTGTGACTCATGAACACGACATTGCTGCTATGACGCGCCAGATTATCAGGCTAAATGATGGAGTGATCCATGAAATTATCAGCAACGGTGAGCTGAAGCAGTTTAAGAAAGAAACCATCAAAGAAATGGAAACAGCCTAATTTTTAAGCCATGTTTGATATCGATAAATGGCAGGAAATTTTTGCCACCATCAAAAAGAATAAAATGCGCACATTTCTCACAGGCTTTTCAGTGGCCTGGGGAATTTTTATGCTCATGATCCTTTTAGGTTCAGGAAATGGCCTGAGTAACGGAGTAGCAGCCAATTTTATGAACGATGCCGTTAATTCCATGTGGATATGGACTGGTGAAACCACCATTCCCTATCAGGGGATGAAATCAGGAAGAAGTATTCAGTTTCACAATGAAGATCAGGATATTGTAAAGAAAGTTTCGGGAGTCGGAGTATCATCCGGACGTTATTTTATGGGCAATACCCGATATTCCTACGCGAAGGAATCAGGCGAATATACAACTGTTACCTGCCAGCCGGAGTTACAAGAAATTGAAAATATGGTCATTACCGAAGGTCGGTTTATTAATCAGCTTGATCTGCTTCAAAAACGTAAAGTAATAGTAATTGGAACAGACATCAAGACCGCCCTTTTTAAAGACTCAACAGCCATAGGCGAGTATATTAAAATCAACAATGTTCCATTTAAAGTAGTAGGAATCTGTACAGAACCCGGTTCGACCAATACCCGTGAAGGATATATTCCTGTTTCAACAGCCCAGATGATTTTTAACGGGTCCAACCAATTGCATAACCTGGCCTTGACTATCAATGCAGAAACACTTGAAGAAAGCCAGGTCATTGAGGAGCAGGTTAGGATGGTGCTTTCACGAAAACACAAATTCGATCCAAAAGATGAGGGAGCAATTAACCTGCGTAATAAGCTGGAAGCCTATATTCAAACTATGAGAATATTTCAGGCCATTAAAATATTCATCTGGATTATAGGAATTGGAACTTTAATTGCCGGGATTGTGGGTGTAAGCAATATCATGTTAATTGTAGTGAAAGAACGAACCAAAGAAATTGGCATCCGTAAAGCCATCGGAGCCAGTCCGGCATCGGTTATCAGTTTAATTTTACTTGAATCGATCATGATAACAACCATTGCCGGATACATTGGCCTTGTTCTGGGCACTGGTCTGATGGAATTAGTCAACTATTTCATGGTTAAGTCAGCCGGCCCTGTAGCCGATCCTCAAGGAAGTATTTTTATGAATCCTACTGTCGATTTTAATATTGCCATTTCAGCAACACTTCTGTTAATTGTTGCAGGAGCCATTGCCGGGTATATTCCAGCAAAACGTGCTGCAAGCATCAAACCCATTGTTGCACTGCGCGACGAATAAAATTAAGGAGACACATCTATGTTTGATTTAGACCTTTGGACTGAAATAATGAGTGCCTTGAAGAAGAATCGCCTTCGTAGTTTTATGACTGCCTTTGGTGTATTCTGGGGAATTTTTATGCTGATCATCATGTCGGGGGCTGGGAAAGCACTCGAGAACGGAATTATGGACGGGGTCAGAGCTTTCGCCTCCAACTCAGCTTTCTTCTGGACTGAAAGAACCAGCGTCCCTTATAAAGGGTTTCAGCGCGGACGGCAATGGAATTATGAGAATAATGATATTCAGTATATCCGCAATAATGTAAAGGAAGTTGAATACCTGTCTCCCCGGTTGTTTGGATTTCAACAAAAAGGCGATAATACCATCCGTGGCGAACGAACAGGAGCATTCCAAATGTTCGGTGACTATCCCGACTACTTCAAAATTGATCAATGGACGCCCATTAAAGGAAGGTTAATCAATGAAATTGATATCCGTCAGGAGAGAAAAGTATGCGTCATCGGCGAACGAGTGGTTGAAGTGATGTTTGCCAAAGATGAAAACCCCATTGGAGAGTATCTTAAAATTAGCGGGGTGTATTTCCAGGTGGTAGGGGTTATTCATCCTGAAACACGCATCAATATTGGAGGGGGGAAGAAGGAAGAGACCATTATTATTCCTTTCTCTACCATGCAGACAGCTTACAATTATGGAGATGTGGTTCATTTTTTCTCTGTCACCTCCCAAAAAGGATATAAAGTAAGCGATTTGGAAGAGAAACTTAAAAGGATACTTAAAGAGCGGCACAAAGTTGCACCGGAGGATCTTCAGGCTATTGGATCGTTCAATATAGAAAAGGAATTTGTAAAATTTTCATCCTTATTTTTAGGTATTCAGATACTGATTTGGATTGTGGGTATCGGCACACTTCTGGCGGGTGTAATTGGAGTAAGCAATATCATGTTGGTCATCATCAAAGAACGCACCAAGGAAATTGGCATTCAGCGAGCCATTGGAGCCACTCCGGCAACGGTCATCAAACACATTGTAGCCGAAAGTGTATTCCTGACAGTAATGGCTGGATACATCGGTTTGTCGCTGGGTGTGGGTGTGCTTGAAATATTGAACCGCATATTACAATCTGCAGGCGATACAATGTTTTTCAGAAACCCGGAAGTGAACCTGACCATGGCTCTTTCAGCCCTTGGCGTACTTGTTATTGCAGGAGTTATTGCCGGATTGATTCCTGCAAAAAGAGCAGTCAGTATTAAACCAATAGATGCTATCAGGGACGGAGGATAAAAGAAGTTAGAAGTTAGAAGTCAGAAAATAGAAAACAGAAAACAGAAACATATAAAAAGCACCATCATGAAAAGAATTTTTAGAATCCTGGGAATTGTAATCCTGGTAGGAATTTTCGGAGGAACCATTTACTTTCTCTATACCAAATCGAAGAAGGCACCCGAAGAATTTGAAACCAAAGCACCGTTTGTAAGCAACGTAATTCGCAAAACAGTGGCTACCGGATCCATCGTGCCCCGAAAAGAAATTGAAATCGTTCCTCAGGTTTCCGGTATTATCGACGAGTTGTACATTGTGGCGGGTGACTTTGTAAAAAAGGACCAGGTGATTGCCAAAATCAAGATCATTCCTGATATGGTAAACCTTAACAATGCTGAGAACCGCATGAACCGTGCAAAATTAAGTTCAGACGATTCCAAAATAGATTACGATCGTCAACAAAAACTGTATGACCAGAAAGTTATTTCCTATGAAGAATACAAAAGAGCCAAGGTAAGCTTTGATGCATCGAGGGAGGAATTATCGGCCGCTGAAAATAATCTGGATTTAATTAAAAATGGTGTAACAAAAAGAGTACAAACAGCTACTAATACGCTTGTTCGTTCAACCGTAAACGGAATGGTGCTGGATGTCCCTATTAAAGAAGGAAATTCGGTTATTCAATCGAACACCTTTAACAATGGAACAACCATTGCAACAGTGGCCGATATGAAGGATATGATTTTCAAAGGCAAAGTAGATGAGACAGAAGTGGGCAAAATCAAGGAAGGCATGAACATCGAACTGGAAATCGGGGCCATTGAAAAAGATAAATTCGGAGCTATCCTCGAATACATTGCCCCCAAAGGGAAAGAAGAAAATGGCGCCATTCAGTTTGAGATAAAAGCCACTGTGGTACTGAAAGAAAATCAGTTTATCAGGGCAGGTTACAGTGCCAATGCCAACATCGTTCTTGAGAAAAAAGACAGCGTTCTTGTAATTCCTGAAGGAATGCTCAAATTTGAAAAAGACTCTTCGTATGTTGAAGTGGAAACTGCCACTCCACAAACGTTTGAAAAACGGATGGTTAAAACGGGAATCTCTGATGGAATCAACATAGAGGTAACCAAAGGCCTGGCGAAAACAGATAAAGTGAAAGGCGAAAAGATTGATCCCAAGAAAGTGAAAGAAGAAGAAGAAAAGAAGAAAGCATAAAAAAGTTCAAACCTGATCATGAGGACTCGGGGTGAGGTTTCAGAAAAAATAGAATTAAAAATAAAATTAAAAATATACGAATGAAACGAATGTACAGTCTCATTGCAGCAGCTTTAATGCTTGTCATTTTTACAAGCGCTCAAGGACAGGAAACATGGTCGTTACAGAAATGTATAGATTATGCGCTTAAAAATAATATACAGATCAAAACCCAAACGCTGAATGCGGAATACTATAACAATCAACGCCAACAGGCAAAGTATAATCGGTTGCCCAATCTGAATGCCAATTTTCAAAACAATATGAATTACGGCAGAACACTTGGATCTGAAAATACTTATCTGGATATCAATTCTAATTCAAGTTCAGGTAGTTTAAGTACAAATGTTACATTATGGAACGGTTTTGTCTTGACTAATTCTATCAAAATGGCAGAAATGGATTTACGAGCCAGTCTGGAAGATATGCGCAAGGCGAAAGATGATATGATGCTTAACATTGCTGCATCCTATCTTGAAATACTTTTTGCCGATGAATTGGTGATCGTATCCGAAGATGTGTTAAAAATAACACAGCTTCAGATTGACAGGACCGGGAAATTGGTAGAAGCAGGAAGCCTTGCAAAAGGTAGCTTGCTTGAAATCGAAGCTCAATTTGCACGTGAAGAGTTGAATGTGATAAACGCCCAAAACAGATCTCAACTGGCTTATCTGAATTTATACCAGTTTTTGGAATTGCCATCGACAGAAAGTTTTAAGATTGAAAAACCGGTACTTCCTGAAATAGGGGCCAACATTTCCATGATCAATTCGATGGATGTATTCAGGAAAGCCGTTGAAAACAAACCTGCTATTAAAGGGGCTGAATTTAAACTTGAAAGTGCCCGCAACCAGTTAAAAATTGCCAAAGGAAACTTATTGCCTTCCCTTACATTGGGAGGCAACTATTATAATTTGTATAACAATAAATACTTTTATCCTGATACAAGAGACCAGTTTGGAGCTATAATTGCTCTGGGAGAAGTAATTCCATTTAGAGACCAGTTTAAAAGCAACCAGCGGTATGGTTTTGGGGCAACTCTTAGTATCCCTATTTTCAACCGTTATCAGGCACAAACGCAGGTAAAGAATTCGCAGATTCAGGTGGAGACTTCTGAGTTACAGTTACAAAGCACCAAGAACCTTCTACGTAAAGACATTGAACAGGCCTATACAAGTGCCCTTGCAGCCTACAAAAGGTATATAGCCAACCAAAAAGCGGTTGTTTCATCCACAGAAGCATTCCGATATACTGAAGAAAAATTCAATGTAGGAATGATCAATTCGGTGGAGTATAACCAGACCAAAAACAATCTTACTACCGCTCAGAGCGATTTGCTTCAGGCCAAGTATGAATATATTTTCAGAACCAAAATCCTTGATTTCTATAATGGTCAACCTATAGAACTTTAGTAAGTCACAATATATTTAACTCATCATACAAGTATTATAAATAAACCCGTCAGTAACTACTGACGGGTTTATTTATGCAGAATTAAAGTGATCTCCTTTTGTTAAAATCTGCATAAAATTTGTTTTTTTACCTGAATCAAAATTTCTAAACACATTTCATTATCTTTGCACCACAATAATAATAAATCCAAAATGGACGATTATCATTCGACACAGCTATTTAAGTTATTAATCCGGTAAACAGAGCAGTTCATAGTCTCTGTTTGTCGTAAAACGGAGAAACTATGATTACTTATTGGGAAACCGGTAATTCCTTTACACGTCTGAATGAATTCCAGCCAAATTGCTGGATCAATTCCCAGGAACTTACCAACGAAGAAGTAGAAATCTTAATTAATGAGTACAATGTCCCCCGGGATTTTGTAATGGACGTTTTGGATATCGATGAACGATCGCGCATCGAGTTAGATGAAAATAAAGTGCTCATTATCCTTCGTGTTCCGCTCAACAATCAAAATAACGGTATTCCTTTTATTACCGTCCCTTTAGGAATAATTGTGTCCGGCAATCAAATGATTACGATCTGTTCCCGGCGGACAGAAATCATCCCCTCACTCATTAAAGCGGTCAACGAGAACAAGATCACCGTCAGCAATCAATTCGACTATGTTTTGCGCATTTTCCTCATCTCAGCAGTATGGTTTCTTCAATTTCTGAAAGAGATTAACGTACAGACGGCCCTGATTGAAAAGGATTTGGAAAATGCTACCAAAAATAAGGAATTGCACCGTTTGCTGCACATGGAGAAATGCCTGGTTTTCTTTATCACTTCATTAAAATCGAATGAAATGGTGTTGGCAAAGATGCGTAACGGCCGAAACATGAAGGGTATTGAACATGATGAAGACCTGATGGAGGATGTTACCATTGAAACCAAACAGGCCCTTGAAATGGCCAATGTCTACAGTGATATTCAGAGCGGAATGATGGATGCCTTTGCATCGATTATCTCCAACAATCTGAATGTGATTATGAAGCAACTCACTGCAGTAACCATTCTATTGATGATTCCTACTTTGGTAGCCAGTTTATTCGGAATGAACGTACCTAACAGCTTCGAGAATTCGCCTTTTGCTTTTGGCTACGTCATTGCAATATCAATTAGTTTATCGTTGGTAGGAATATTATTATTCAAATGGAAAAACTGGTTCTAAGTTCTGAATGACAGAAGGCAAAATGGATTTGACAATGAATGTTTTATCTATATAACCTTAATGCTATAGTAAATGGGTACTATTTCCATAAATATTAATCTTTCCAAAAGCTCACTTTGGAGTTTACATACCCTCTAATTTTAAAGTCCTGATATTGGTTTGTTATTACTACAAACCAATATCAGGACTTTATACTCGACCTGACTATTAACTCCAGCTTGTCTGAATCCGGCTACCTGTTTCTTCATTATTTTCAACGCGCAAATGGGTATCAATCTCTTGCTGCATTTCCTCAACATGGGAAATAACTCCAACGATCCGGTTTTCCTTGCGAAGCGATTTGAGGGTATCGAAAACAACGGATAACGCATCTTTGTCCAAAGAACCAAACCCTTCATCTAAAAAAAAGAAGTTTTGATTTGAATCAGTAATCTTCTGTATATTGTCAGCCAAAGACAAGGCCAGGGACAATGCAGCCTGGAAAGTTTGTCCTCCTGAAAGCGTTTTCACGCTGCGCAGCTTTCCCCCATTGAGGAAATCACGCACCTGAAAACTATTGTCCTCCGTAATTTCCAGGCTTAGCTTTTGGCGGGTAAGCTGGAAGAAACGGTCATTGGCAGCAATGCACAAATTCTGTAAATACACGGATGAGATGTAGTTCACAAAGCCACTTGCTTTGAAAAGTGATTTGATCAGCCGGATGTTTTCACCCCTCAACTCAATATTATCCAAAGTTTTTTGCAGCGCTGCCTGATTTTCTAAATCAATTTTCAACTTCTTGAGCAATTCGAATAATTTCCCAAATGTTTGATTTTTCTGATTCAGCGTTTCATTGATAGTAACGATTTCCCCCAGAAGTAACTGATGTGCTTGGCTATCATAGGTACGACCGGCTATTTCACTTAGTAACTGCACCTCCTGGCTTTGCAACAATGCCAGTTGTTGCCTGAAATCAGTTAGTTTTTGTTTCTGAAATTCAAGGTTCATCTCCTGAGCCAAAATCCTTTTTACTTCTTCCTGGGTTTCATAACCTGCCTTCATCAATTGCGTTGAAAGTTGTTTTTGCAATTCTGCATAGGCCTGCTGTTCATACAAAAGTTCCTTTTGGTTAGCTTCCAGGCTTCCGCCCAACATATCTTTTGTTTTCCGTAGTTCGTTGAGTTGGTTGCTCAGATGAGTAAACTGTTTTTCCAAATAGGTATGTTTTTGAATCAGAGTAAGCTTCTCACTTTCAATTTCAACTGAATTTTTGATACAATATTCATCGATATTCACCAATAGAATTAGTTCAGTAAGTGTTTTAATTTCAGTATGGCTAATAGTGAGGGCTGTTTTAATCTTATCTATTTCAACTTGAAACTTATCTTTGTTCAGCATCTCCTGATCCATTTGAGCCACCAGTTTGGCAACCTTTTCTTCATTCTGATTCAAAAACTTCTGAATAGTTTCAGCCAAAGCAAATGCCTGGCTTACACTTGCTTCATCTTTGAACGCATCCCACTGAAAAAGAATGGCATGGCTTTGCATTTTTGCCTCCAGCATCTTCCATTTTGCTGTCAACCCTTCAATGTGTGAAAAATTAAATTTCAATTGATTGGAAGAATCAACAAGCTGACTGATATTTTCATTGGCCCAAACGATCTGCTTTTCCAGGTTCGCTTTCGATTTACGAGCTTTTAATATAGCCTCTGCCACACTTGCAGCGCTCAAGACCACAGGATGTTGCAATGAACCACAAAGGGGGCAAGCTTCACCATCGTGCAGGTTCACCGCGTACTCTTCAAGTTTAGCCTGCACCCGATAATGCTCTATTTCTCTATCAATTTCAGAAATTTGTTGCCTTAATTGTTCAATCTGAACTTTGAGAAACACAGTTGCATCCGCAATATTCGCTTCATCTTGAAGGTTTAAAAATACCGGATCTTTAAAACAAGTCTTTACCCCTTCATTAATTCTGTCTATTTCTTTTTCATATTTCTGAATTTCAAGCTTTGAAAATCCAAGCTGCTGAAGTAGATTGTTATTCTCAACATGCCATGTTTTAACCTTCGAGAGCATAGCCAAATCAGGAAGTTTTGTCTTTTCTACTATAAGCAATAGCGTCAACTTTTCCTTTTCCTTTTTCAAATCATCTAACTTTGCAATGGTTTTATCCAAAATCAACTTCCCATTTTTAATCCGGTCTTGATCAGATAAAATGATTGCTGACAAAACATTCAGCCGGGCCATTTTCACCAACTCATCGGCTTTCTGTTTAAGTAAGTCGCGACTGTCATAGTCGGTTTTCAATTCAGCAAAAGTCGTTTCTGCCAAAGCAATCTCTTTTTGTGACTTCTTCAGGCCAATGGTTTCATTATTAATGTGGATGGTTTTCTGATTGATCTTTTGGTTACTCAAAGTCAAGGCGTCGAGCAAACTTTTAAACTGTATAAGGCATCGTTCATAATTATGGATGGTAGTTTCCAGAGCAGCAAATTCAGGCTCACGGCTTTTCATCTGTGTCAATTGATGCTGCGTATCGGTCATTTTTCTCACCACTTGCTGCAACTGCTTCAATTCAGCCTCTTTCTTTTGATTTTCCGCAATTGCTTTGCCAAGTTGAGCAATTTCCTCCGTCGCCTGCTGAAGCTGTTCTTCATACTGTTTTACCTGCTCCCTGTCAATGGGGCCGAGCTGCTGTAGTTGCCCTTGTAGGTTTTGCTTTTGCGCGTTGTTTTTCGATTCCAGGGAAGTCACTTTGTAGAAAAGCTCAAAACGTTCCAGGTTAAACAGTTCCTTCATCATTTGGGTACGGTCTTTATTTCCCAATTGCAGGAACTCCTGAAATTGCCCCTGCGGAATGATGATGGTACGTTTGAAGTTATCGTAACTCAGGCCAATGGCCTTTCCCAAAGCATCGGGTTCAATGGGAATCCAACTGTCATTTTCTTTACGGTAAGCTGTGCGGTCTAATGTTTTGACTTCTTCAAACTTTCTACCGTTGCGTTTGCCTTTCACCACCGCCTGATAAGCCGTTTGCTCCTTCCCTGTTTCGAAGATAAACTCGATCAGCAAATCATTCGATTTCAGGTTCATCATGTTATAATTGCGGTTATCGCCCGATAGGTTGAGCCGATCGGTTTTACCGTAAATAGCAAAAGTAATGGCTTCCAGGATACTGGATTTCCCGCTTCCTACAGAACCAAATATTCCAAACAGGTTGGCCTCTGTAAGTTTGGTAAAGTCAATAATTTGCTTCTCCTGATAGGAGTATAAACCTTGTATGATGAGTTTTATTGGTATCATAATTGCATCTTCATCAGTATGTTATACTTTATTCTTCGTTCTCGGCTAAAAGTTCAGTAAACAGTGCCATCAATTCCGCATTGGGTGCCTGCCCTTTGGCGTGCTTGAAATAATCGGCGAAGAGCTCTTCCATATTTTTACTCAAATCAATGCTTTTTTTACTGCCTGAAGATATTCCGACAGCATTTTTCACTTCGGGAATAATCGTCACAATGCCATTGTGGGCGCCCCCCAACCGCTTCCTTTCATGAGCCGTCAGATACGTTTCGGTCACCATCGTGAGTTCAACCAAACAGGTTGGATTTTCTGAAAGCCATTCCAGTGCCTCTTCAATCCCTTCAGCCCGTTTGCGCAGCAACTTTCTACCTTTGGTTAGTTCAACCTCTTGCACATGAGCTTCTTCGCCAGGTTTAGCATCAATCAGGAGCACATATTTTTTCTGGTTGGCTTCTGCAAAACTATACGACAAAGGACTGCCGCTGTAATGTATTGGACAAGGCACCAAGTCGATTTTATTCATACGGTGCAAATGCCCCAAAGCCGTGTATTGAATTTGAGTTGGAATATTTGAAGAATAAATAATTTGAGCACCACCAACATGCAGAATAGGCTTTTCATCTGCGGGCTCTTCCAACAGATCACCCCCTTTTTTCATCACAAATAAATGGGTGGCAAGGATATTTATTCCATTTCCATCACAATATTCTGTTGCCAGTTCTTTCCATTTATTCTGAAGTACAGTTCGTAGTTCTTCCTCACTATCTTCATGGCCCAGATAAGCCTTAAGGCGGAATTCGCTGGCGTAAGGAGTTAACAAAAGGCGCAAAGGTACAGGGGTTCCTGGAATTTGAAGTTCCAAGAAGCCTTCGCAGCTCTTAAGCACTTTCAGGCCTGATTCCAGTTCAAAAATAGGTACCACCGAATTGGGGAAGCCTGTAAAAATGATTCCGCATTCACGTGCCAGTGGATCAGGAGCCTCAATGCGGTCGGGCGAATCGTGGTTGCCGGCAATGGCAATTACAGGCCGCTTTGCGTTGTTCGTAAGTCGCTTTAAAGTTTTGTAGAACAAATCAACAGCCTCAGTGGGGGGATTGAATGTGTCGAACAAATCGCCCGCGACAATGACTGCATCAACCCGTTCACGATCAGCAATATCGCAGATTTCCTGCAATACCAATTGCTGCTCTTCAATTCTTGAAAAATCTTCTAGCCGTTTACCAAGGTGCCAATCAGAAGTATGGAGAAGTTTCATGTTGATTATTAGTAGGTAATTTTGATGTGTTAAATACAGGATGTCAAATATAACTATTATGAATCCAAAGTCAGCAAAATTAGTTGGATAGTTTGACGAAGGTAATGATTTTACGGATCACATGACATTGTTGTGGGTAACGCATCCCGAGTACTCGGGATGCGTTACCCACAACAATGTCATGTGATCCAATTTTACCTTGCAAGAAGAAAGT
>Ga0123337_10002908_pt1 | contig 18911 bp, 18 predicted proteins | sample frozenSSSSmetaG_FD_89792 | JGI IMG/M metagenome (GOLD analysis project Ga0123337, IMG submission 89792) | Glacier valley bacterial and archeal communities from Borup Fiord, Nunavut, Canada, to study Microbial Dark Matter (Phase II) -... | ecosystem: Environmental > Aquatic > Freshwater > Ice >... | reverse complement strand
GGCGCGGCCGGGGAGTCCCCGCTCGCTCCGCCGCCAGCGAGTATCCCGATGGCGGCCGCGAAGGCAATGCCGCCCTTCGCGCGGCCGCGTAGGCCCGCCCACCCGACACGGCCGCGGATGAGGGCGACCACCGCGACCACGAGGACGTACGAGCCCCCAGAGGCGCAGAAACCGCTGACCCCTGAGCTGGCAGCGCCCAGGAGGGCGACCAGGACAAGCCCACCCCAGCCGAACCAGGTGGCAGGCCTGGGGCGGGACCTCACGACAGTCCTTGCCGGGGGCCCGACACCCGCTCCGTCAGTCGTCGCGTCTTGCCGAACGGGACGATCCACCGACGAGGGGGCGGAGTGCTCAGTCCACCGAACCCCGTCCCAGTAGCGCAGGCCGTCGCCCATGGGGTACCAGCCTGCAGGAGCGTTCATGCTCGGCCACGGCGGACCCCACGCCCGCGGCGACGAACACCGCCCGTGTTCCGCGTGCTTCCTGCTTCCATGTGACTCCTCCTCGAGCAGGCGAGCGGGCAGAGCCGCCCGTAGCCTCGAGCGTGACCTCGGTACGGGCGCGCGTGAAGGGCCGAAAGTCCTCGGACTCAACGACCCGGCATTAGCGCTGGCACGAAAGCGGGTATGGGGATCGGCGGAGGCTAGCCTCGTTCCTCGAAGCCCCCCACCGCGCCCACGCCGTGCTCGAACATGTCGAGACCCGGATCCAGCACGCCAGGGACGCTGGCGTCGGCCGGTTCACTTCGCGAGCACGCCTCGACGTGGCCTGGCTCATCGAGACCTCGATCGCGGCCGACCTCATCGCCTGGCTACGGCTGCTCGCCCTCCCGACCGAGCTGGAAGCGTGGGAGCCGAAGGGTTGCGGTACCGGTTGCTGCCCGGCCCGACTTCCCCACAGTGCGCGACAACCCGGCCGTCACCCCCCTGAACCGAGGCTAGTGGGGCTGGGTGGCTGTGGAGCGGGAATGGTCGATGACCACGTGGCCGCGGAGCTCCCGGTGGACGACAGCTCTGGCCACCTCACTCAGCTTGGTCCCGTGGTCGTGGGCGTATTGGCGGAGTGCGATGAAAGCGTCACTCATGTCGACCTTCCCGTCATAGGCCACCACCCCTTTGGCCTGCTCGAGCACGATCCGACTGTCCAACGCGTGCTGCAGCTGTGAGCTGATGACGTCGTCGTCAGCCGAGGCCTGCTCGTTGACGATGGCGACGCAGGCGACGTGCACGAGCGCTTGCGTGAGGGACAGGTCGTCAGCGTCGAGCGTCCCTGGACTGGTCCCGAACAGGCCGAGGGCGCCCAGGACGGTGTCGCGCAGGCGCATCGGCACGGCATGGACGGACGCGAAGTTCAGGGTCTGGGCTGCGCTGGCGAACTGTGGCCACCGTTGCCCCTCGTCGGCCAGCTCGGCCAGGTCCGGCACGATGACCGGCTCGCCGGTTCGGTAGCAGTCCAGGCACGGGCCCTCCTCGCGCTGCAGCTGGAAGACCTCCAGGTCGTGGGTGCGTTCGGAGGAGGCCGCGATGAGGTGCAGGGCCCCACGCCGGTCAGCCAGCAACAGCCCGGAGGAGTCGACGTCGAGCAGCTTGGCGCAGTTCACGGTCAGGCGCACGAGCAGCTCGACGACGTCATACCCGTCGACGAGGTCGTTGGACAGCTCCACGAAGGCCCGGATGACGTCTCGTTCTCGGCTGTCAATCATGCGCGTGACCCTTCTCTGCTGCCGTGTTGGTCGTCGCGTTCGAGCTCGAGTCCCTGCTCCAAGATCGCCCAGGCGACCTCGGTAGCGGTCGCTCCGGTGGCGATGGCGTGTCCCCGTAACCGCATCAAGGCGTCAGCCGGCCCGACCTCCAGCTGGGCTATCAGCCACCCGGTCGCCTAGTAGACCTCAACCCGGTCCATCTGCGTCAGGGCTTGGGAGGCCTCCTCCTGGGTGTACTCCTCCTCCTGCGCGTCGTCCATGTCCTCAGACTTCAACAAGTGGCTCAGCATCATCAGCAGCGGTAGCGTCGCCATGTCGGCAGCCAACCGCCCACTAGCCAGCTCGTCGTCGCTCAAGGGCCCAGGTGTGCGCCGGAACAGGTCGAGGGCGCCGACACAGACCGAGGTGATCGTCACAGGCAGGGCGAACGCCGCCTGGATGCCGTCGCCGAGAACGGCATCGGTGAAGAGAGGCCAGCGTTGCTCCTGCACGTCGGCGAGGTCACGTGCCTGGACGACGCTACCGGCGAGGCTGGCATCCAGGCACGGGCCTTGGCTCGAAGGTGAACTGATGCTCGTCCAGACGCCGACTCAGCGCGCTGCTGGAGCCCCAGGTTCCGTGTGAGGTCCCGTCGATGACCACCGAGATCGCGGCTTCGTCGACGCCCAGGTAGTCGACGCAGACACTGCACAGCTGGTCGGCAGTCGGTCGCCCCGGGGCACCACGGGTGATCACGTCGTCCAGCTCGGTCTGCATCCAGGCCAACCGACTCGTCATGACGGCCCGGGTTCTCCGGCTGTGGCACCGGGAGCCGGGGACCAAGACTGTGCCTGGGCGGCGCTGGCGCAAGAGGTCGACTCGAAGTCGGGACGCAACTGATCAAGCTCATGCGGGCCGACGAGCTCCCCGGTGAGCACCAGTTCGGCGGCGATGTCGCGGAGCCTGAGGTTGCGGTGCTGGCTTGCCCAGACGAGCATCCGAAACGCCCCTCGGCGGTCACCTTGTACCGCTCGATGAGGATGCCCTGAGCCTGCCCCTATCACCGTGCGCGTGACCAGCGCCTGCTTCAGCTGCTCGACCTGCTCGACCTGCTCGACCTGCTCGACCTGCTCGACCTGCTCGACCGGCTCGACCGGCTCGACCGGCTCGACCGGCTCGACCGGTGCTGCGGCAGCTGATGCGGCAGCTGATGCGGCCCGATCAGCGCCATGAGACCCTCCATGAGCCCGCGGTTCCACACGCTGCTCGGCATCGATGTCACAGCGACGCAAATCCATCAGCAGAGCCTGGTGACGTACCACCAACCCCCGGAGCTCGACGTCTTCCCCCGCCGCCCACCCCCCGCCGACTTCGACCGCCCGCGCCCGTAACGCAGACCACACGTGGGACAGCTCCGACACCAACGCCGAGGTCGACAGATCGTCGTCCGTGGATGGGGCCTGAGGGCCCCCTACGGGTTCGCCCCGCGTCCACAGTTGGGACATCCGCCCGCCCTGTAGATGGTGAGTAGCTAGCCACCGTGGGCTCGGGCAACCGTGAACCCTCTGAGCGTAACCGCCATTGTCCCTACGCGGGTCAGGGCATGCAGAACTTGGGAGGGCCCCCTGGTGACAGGCGGTGGTCCGTACGATGAAGGGCCGGTGCCAGTTGCAGTCGCCTGCCTGCCTGCCTGCCTGCCTGCCTGCCTGCCTGCCTGCCAGGAGCGTCGCCACCGTGGCGCTCGTGCGCGGAGTGCCGTTCGCCGACGAGCGCACCGCCTCAATATGCGGATCCCGCCTCAGCGCCCCGGCCGGCCCCGACCACTACGACGTCGCGTTCCTTGGGCTCTACTGCGGGAGGACGACGAGTCCCGTCACGCCGATGACGTAGAGCGCGAGCACGGCGATACTGTCGATCCCGAGGCGAGCGTGCTCCTTGGCCGGGCGGAAGACGAGGCCGGTCATGTAGACGATCGTCAGGAGAGCGCCGAGGCCGGTGAGGTAGATGTCGGCGGCGTGGGCGTTCGGCAGAACCGCCTTACCGGAGACGACGACCGCGAGCAGGAACAGGACGGGCAGGAACGCGTTGCCGCCAAAGATGTCACCGAACGCGAGCTTGTAGTCGCCCTGCTTGACCGAGCTCAGTCCGGTGCTGAGCTCAGGCAGGGACGTCGCGGCGGCCAGGACGGTGGCACCGAAGAGGACTCCTGAGAGCCCTACCTGGTCGGCGGCCGCGGTACCGCTCTCCTCGGCCAGCGCACCGGCGACGAGGGTCGCCACGGCCGCTGCCCCGAAGACGAGGACCACCCGGATGGTGCTGACACCCTTGCGGGTGGCTTCGGCTGACCGGGCCTTCTGCGAGTGACCGCGGGGCTTCGGCTGGCTGTCAGGGGCCTCACCGCTGTTGGACCAGGGCAGCTTCGACCCGGCCCGCTGGGTCAGTACGAGCCCGACCACCCAGACCACCGCGATGAGGACGACGTCGGGAGAGAGACGGGCCACCACGAGGTTCTTGGGCAGCTGGGTGCCCATCACCACGACCACGAGGACGGCCAGCACGATCGCACCCTCGATGACGAGCGTCAGGCTCGCGGCCTGGTAGGTCAAGGGCCGTCGTTCGCGTACGCCGAACGCGTCCAAGGCGACGAGGACGACCGTCTGGATCGCGATGCCACCGAGGATGTTGCTGACCGCGACGTCCAGCTTGCCGCTGGCCGCAGCGCTGTACGTGATGGCGATCTCGGGCAGGTTGGTGGCTACGGCGAGCAGGATCAGACCGCCGAGCGCCTGCCCCAGGTGGAGCCGGTCGGCCAAGATGTCCGTGTAGTTGGACAAGGGGATCCAGGCCACCCAAATCACGGCGGCACTGCTCAAGAAGATCAGCAACTCGCTCCACAAGGCAAGGTGGGGCAACAGATTCACGGCTGCATCATAGTGACGATCGTTGTGCACTGGCTCAAAGCAGATATACCCGCGCTGGAGCCCGGCAGCGCGTACCTGCCGGTCTGGGGGGGTGCCGCACCCACCGCAAATGCCGTAATTGCGCTGCAGCCCAACGCCGCCGCGACGTTCACCCAGAACAGTGTCCACCGACGAACCCCGCCGCCGGCGGTCGGAGGACGCGCAATGCGTGATCTCGTGTCGAGCGATGACCCAGCACCACCACGACCGCGCGCTCACCGGCATCTCCGCCCGGGTCGCGGCATGACAGGGCGTCGCCAGGGGGGGCGAAGGCGTAGCAGTGCCTTCGACCTCGTGTCAGGCCTGCTGGCACGGGCGGGCATCGGTGATCTTCTTTGGGTTCACGACAATCGGCCAGCGACCGCGTTCACCCGGTTTCGCCCCTCCTGTTTGGCGGCGTAGAGGCGCTGGTCGGCCAACGAGGTCGCGGCGGCTAGGTCGCCACCTGGCGGGACGACAGCCAGACCGATGCTGACGGTCACCGCGAGACCAGGCTGCAGAGACTCCCAGTCGAATGCGGCCACCCCGGCACGTAACAGCTCACAACGCGCGGTGGCGTCCGGCAGCGACAGACCGTCGACGCCGACCAGGAACTCCTCACCACCGACCCGGGCGATCATGTCCGTCTCCCGGACACCGGCTCGCAGTGTGCTCGCGACCTCTCGGAGTACCCGGTCGCCGACCGGGTGGCCGAAGCGGTCGTTGACGGTCTTGAAGAGGTCGACGTCGATGATCGCCACACCGAGCGGGCGGCCGGCGGCCGCCACTGCGGCCAGCCACACCTCGGCGTGCCGGCGGTTGGCCAGGCCGGTAAGCGGGTCCTCGGTCGCCTGCTGCTGTAGCGCGGCCTTCTCAGTCTCGAGCTCGATCGTGCGGAGCCGGTGCAGTTCGGTCTCCAAGCGGGCGTTGCCCGCCTCGAGGCGCGCGTTGTCCAACTCGAAATTGTGTCGGGCCATTCGGGCTCGGGCTTCGGCGAGTTCGGTCTGGGCAGCGCGTTCGAGCCGGTGGAATTCGCGATAGTGGCGGAGTGCCGACGTCGGGTCGCCGACCTTCTCATAGGCGTCCGACAACCTGCCGTGGATCTCCATCGCAGTCGACATCTCGCCGGCTTCGAGCACGCGTTCCAGCGCCTCGTACAGCCCGGTGACGGCCGCGGCGCAGTCGCCGCGCATCATCCGGACCTGCGCCTGATGTTGCAGCGCAGACGACTCGAGGGGTCGGTAGCCGTGACGGGCGGCGATCGCGCGGGACTCGGCGATCATCTGCTCGGCGCGCGGGAAGTCGCCGGCCAGCGCCAGCAGCATGCCGTAGTTGTCCAGGCAGATGGACTCGCGGTACGGGTGGGTGGCGGCCCGGGCAAGCCGCAGCGCCTCGGCGACGTGGTCCATTGAATCGCTCAGTACCGCCTTGGCGCCGGTGGTGTCGTCGTCTCTCAGCAGCCCGGCGACCCGGTGGACGGCGTTGTCGCCGAGGTTGTTGAGGATGCAGAAGCGGGCCTCGTCGTCCATGCCGTCTGCCATGCTCAGGGCGCGCATCAGGTAATGCGTGCTCAGCGCTCGGTTGCCCATGTTGGCGTGCACCAAGCCTGTGCGGTTGTGCACCCAGTACAGGAGGTCGCGGTCGGCCAGTTCCTGCGCGATGTCCCGGGCTAAGGAGAGCGCCGCAAGGGCCTCCTCATGCATGCCCATCTCGGTCAGCGACAGGGCCTGCACGGTCAGCACGTTGCAGATGGCGGCCTGGTCGCCGACAGTGGCCTCGAGCACGGCGATCGCGTCCCGGCACGCGATGATCGCGTCCTCGTATTCGCCGAGCCGCAAAGACTGGCTGGCCAGCATGTGCAGCGCACCGGCCAGGCCGGTGGCGTCGCCGAACGACTCAGCGAGGGCGACGGCCTGTCGTGCAAGATCGGAGCCGGACCGGTAGTCACCATCCAGCCTCGCCTTCTCGGCGAGGTCAAGTAGCGCCGTCACCTGAACCGCGGGGGCGGCAGTTGAGGCTACGCGGATGGTGGTCATGCGGTACCAATCGACACACGGCCCCGATCTCTGAGGCAAATCGGTTGAAGCGCCTCCTGCTGCCTCTAGACAGGTCTCGGACAGACGAAGGCCCCTGCCCCACGTTTCCGCAGGTCAGGGGCCGTTTCGAACTGGTGGGCGATACTGGGTTTGAACCAGTGACCTCTTCCGTGTCAAGGAAGCGCGCTACCACTGCGCCAATCGCCCGAGCGGGGAGCCCGAGGGCTCCCTGAGTGTGACTCGAGGTGGAGACGGGATTTGAACCCGTGTACGCGGCTTTGCAGGCCGCTGCCTCGCCTCTCGGCCACTCCACCGTGGAAGGCGACTAAACCTCCGAGCGGACGACCGGGCTCGAACCGGCGACCTCAACCTTGGCAAGGTTGCGCTCTACCAACTGAGCTACGTCCGCGGAAACATCAGCGGTGTGACTTCCCCGCTCGATGCTGTGTAGACAGTAGCCGATTGGCCAAGGGTTTCCAAAACCGGTGTGGTCGGCGTGGCGAGCCTTTAGGAGGCGGCCCGGCCGGAGCCGTGCGAGGCCGTCGTGGGGGGGTCGTCCTCCCACCGGGGGTCGACGAACTGCCGCTGCTCGTCGATCACGTCCTGCTCCTCCTCGTCGACACCGTCGGTCCGCGGGAGGCCGGTCACGACCCGCTCGGCGGGCGGCGCGAGGCGACGGTCGGAGATCGCCGTACGCAGCCGCGCCACCAGCCGCGCCCGCGCGCTCGCATGCGTCTCCACCGGCCAGATCACCCTCGTGGCGGCGTTGAGGCCGGCCCCGATGAGCACGGCGATCGCCAGGGCGTACAACCAGATGAGCACGACGATCGGCGCGGACAGCGGACCGTAGATCGACGTGCCCCCGAGGGAGGCGTCGACCGAGGCCCGCACGACGAAGGACGCCAGCGTCCAGATCACCAGGGCGAGCACCGCGCCGGGCACGTCGCGCCACCACGGAGCCCGCCTCGGGGTCGCGATGTGGAAAAGAGTGGTGAGGCCGGCGACGGTGGCCAGGATGACGACCGGCCAGTACAGCAGGCCCACGGCGCGTGTGCTCTCCGGCAGCCACGAGTCGATGAGGGACGGGCCGAGGAGCAGGAGGGGGAAGAGCAGGACCCCCCCGAACATGCCGAGCAGATACAGCGAGAAGGACAGGGCCCGCGTGCCGACAATGCCGCGCACCCCGCTCTGCCCGTACATGATCGAGATCGTGTCGACGAAGACGTTGAGGGCACGCGAGCCGGACCACAGCGACAGCAGGAAGCCGATGGAGACCAGCTCGTAGCGGCCGTTGCTGAAGACGTCCTGCACCGTCGGGACGAGGATCTCACTGATGCTCTGCTGGGTGAGGAAGCGGGCGGCGTACCGCTGGATGCCATCGACGACCCTGGTCACGGTGTCGGGTCCCAGCCACCGGCCGACGTAGCCGACTCCACCGAACAGCCCCAGCACCAGCGGCGGCAGCGACAACAGCATGAAGAAGGCTGCCTCGGACGCCAGCCCGGTCACCCGGTAGCGCAGGCAGGCCCGCACGGTCTCGAGCACGAGACGGGCGAACGTCGGTGCGCCACGCACCCGCTCCAACCGACGCACCACGCGGGCCTTGAGGATCACCCTCGCAACGGTAGCCGCATGCCGCCACTTTCTCCCGGACCGGCGCGAGGCGCGGAGGCCGTCGTGACGCGACCGGGTCAGCCCCTAGGCTCGGGGAATGGCGACGCACGAGGTGACCAACCAGGTGCCGGCCCTGACGGCCTACGACCTCTTCGGCACCGATCCGGTGCTCACGGAGTCGGTGACCCGGTGGGGGGACCCCGTCGACGCCGACGGGCTGCACCGGCTCGGGCGACAGGCCGGCACCGACGAGGCGCAGCTGTGGGGAGACCAGGCCGACCGCAACCCGCCCCGTCTGGTGACCCATGACCCTCGGGGAAGACGCATCGACGAGGTCGAGTTCCACCCCGCCTGGCACGAGCTGCTCGCCGTCGCCGTCGGCCACGGGCTCACCGCCGGTCCGTGGCTGCGGCCCGCCGGCACCGGGGCGCACCTGCGACGAGCCGCAGGGTTCATGGTCTGGAGCCAGGTCGAGGCCGGACACGGCTGCCCCATCTCGATGACGTATGCAGCGGCCCCGGCTCTCGCCGCCGACCCCACCCTCTCGGAGCGCTGGCTCCCCCTGCTCGCTTCACGCAGCTACGACCCAGGCCTCAAGCCGGTGTCGCGCAAGTACAGCGCCCTGGCCGGGATGGGGATGACCGAGAAGCAGGGCGGGTCCGACGTCCGGGCCAACACGACGAGAGCCGTCGCGACGCCCGGGGGTCCGGTCCCCGGCGAGCCCTACCGGCTCACCGGCCACAAGTGGTTCACCTCCGCACCCATGAACGACGTCTTCCTCGTCCTGGCCCAGACCGGCGCCGGCCCCACCTGCTTCGTCGTCCCCCGGGTGCTCGACGACGGCACCCGCAACCCCTTCGCGCTGCAACGCCTCAAGGACAAGCTCGGCAACCGGAGCAACGCCTCCTCAGAGGTCGAGCTCGACGGCACCTGGGGCTCGCGGCTGGGCGACGAAGGGCGGGGGGTGCGGGCCATCATCGAGATGGTCGGTGCGACCCGCCTCGACTGCGTGCTCGGCTCGGCAGCGATCATGCGGCAGGCCCTGGTGCGGGCGGTGCACCATGCGCGACACCGTACGGCGTTCGGCCGGTCGCTCGTCGACCAGCCGGCCATGACCAATGTGCTCGCCGACCTGGCCCTGGAGTCCGAGGCTGCATCGTTGCTCGCGATGCGGCTGGCGCACGCCGTCGACGAGGGCGAGACCGCCTTCTCGCGGCTCGCCGTGGCGGTCGGCAAGTTCTGGGTCTGCAAGCGCACCGCGCCGATGGTCGCCGAGTCGCTCGAGTGCCTGGGCGGCAATGGCTACGTCGAGGAGAACGGTCTCGCCCGGCTCTATCGAGAGGCGCCGCTCAACTCGATCTGGGAGGGCTCGGGCAACGTCAACGCGCTCGACGTCGTACGCGCCGTGACCCGGGAAGCGCTGTCGGTGGAGGCTTTCTCCAAGGAGGTCTCGTTGGCTCGGGGGGTTGATCCGCGTCTCGACGGGGCCATCGACGACGTGCTCGCCAGGGTTGCGGCGCTCGGCGGCACCGTCGACCCCGACGCCGCGCAGTTCACGGCCCGCCGTCTGGTCGAGGACCTCGCCCTCACCCTGCAGGCCGCCCTCGTGGTGCAGCACTCCCCCGCCCCCGTTGCCGAGGCCTTTCTCGCGAGTCGGCTCGGCACCGACCGGGGGGGTACCTTCGGCTCGCTCGGCCTCGCCCTCGCCGGTGCGGCGCCCCTCATCGTCGACCGGGCCTTCGCCGGACGCTGACGACCCCACTCGGCGGCAGCTCTCCGGCCGGCGCGGTGGTCGTCATGGGCCTGCCTCAGCCCCATAAGTCGTGCTCGACCCGGACGCTTCCTCCTGACTCGACCGCCTCCCCGATCGCGAGGCTGACGAGGTGGTCGTGGCAGGCTTCTGCGACAGGGTACGGAGGCTCGGCCTCGTCACGCACCCACGCACCGGTGTGCGTGAGGAGGGCGGCGACGCCGATGTCGTCGTCGGAGAGCCGGGCCCCCTCGAAGGCGTTGCGGAACACGACCCGTCCGTCGAGGGCGATGTGCGTGAGGTCCAGTCCCTCGTAGTTCATCCCGAGCCCGGTGCTCGCGCGCTCGAGCCGCGAGGTCATCGGCGTGACCTCGTCGACCATCCTCACCACCGTCTCGTCCCAGATCTCGCCGGCCGACCCCCGCACCACGAGGTGGTCTGGCCGCAGAGGGTTCCACCACTGGTTGTCGGTGAAGTCGTAACGACCCATCCGGCCGCTGCCGAAGTCGAGTGACGCCAGTGTCGTCCCCGCAGGCTTGGGCGAGGTGTCGTGGGTCCACCCGGTCGGCGTGATGGGGTCGACCAGCTCGGCTGCGAAGGTCTGCGCCCGGACCGTGACCGCCTCGCGCCCGACTCCGAGGAAGCGCCGCATCAGGGCGACCGCGTGGTACTGGTGGGTCGAGCTGACGAGCACCGAGCTCGGGGTGCCGATGAGACCGCTGCCCACCACCTCGAGTCGCGCGGCATGCAGCGGCATCAGGGCGTACTGCTCGGCCACCTGCACCAGCCCTCTCGCGCCGACGTCGTGCCACAGGGCGCGCAGTCCCTCCGCGTCCGGGGCGGGCGGTGTCTCGGCAAGCACCGGGACGCCGGCCGCCACGAGCTGGCGGGTCAGCTCGGGCGTCACCGGCCACGGCACGCTCAGCACGACGAAGTCGGGCCGTTCGGCGGTCAGCAGGGTCTCGACGTCCCGGTAGGTCCTCACCCCCCACGCCGACTCCAGCTCGGCGCTGGCCTCGGCGCGACGCGTGACGACGCCGGCCACCTCGAAGCGGTCCGGCATGAGGTAGGCCATCCGTAGGAAGACCGACGCCCGCCAGCCCGCGCCGACAACGGCATAACGGGTGCAGGTGGGGACGGGCGTCCCCTTGGTGGTGACCGCTGCGGGGATGGTTCCGGGAGCGATGGAGAACACGTGCACCTCTCATGGGGGTCGGTCAAGAAGAAGGGCGGGTGGACCCGCCGAATCGAACCCTAGAGCGCCCTACTCCCCCGTTGCCCCATCGAGGAGCTCGCGGACCACATCGAGGTGGCCGACATGACGGGCGTACTCCTGCACGAGGTGCAGCAGCACTCGCTCGAGGGTGGCGGGCGGCTGCCCGGCCCAGCGCTCAGACGGGCGGCCGGCCTCGTCGATCCCGTGGTCGAGCACGATCCGTCGGGTCCGTGCCCCGCGCTCGGCCAGCGCCACCAGCAGGTCGTCGCGAGAGACTCCGTCGGGCACGTGCCAGCGCCCGTCACGCTGGTCGGCCCACGGGTCGTCGATGGCTTGAGCTTCGAATCCCCAGTCGAGCCAACGACGTTCGACGTGAACGAGGTGGTTGACCAGCTCGAGCGGTGACCACCCGGAGGGGAGGGACGACGCCCGCACCCTTGCCTCGTCGAGGTCCCCGGCCTTCACGGCCACCACCGAACGGAAGTAGTCGAGGTAGCCGAGCAGGACCTCCCGGCGGTCAGCCGCCGGTGTGGTCGGCTCAGGGAACGGGACGGACGCTGGGTTGCTCATGCCCGGGCGCCGCCGATGCCCAGGACGACGGCAAGCCCCAGGGCGCTGCGCGGGTCGTAGGGCCCGCGCCACAGACCGCCGTGGACGGCGCCGTCGGCCTCCTCCTGCCACGGCGGGCGCAGCGCCGGCCGCGGCGACGTGAGGTCGTGCACCAGCAGTGCGGCCATGAGGGTGTTGCTCGTCGCGGGCTCGAACACCTCGATGCCGAAGCGGTGGGCTCCGGCATAGGCGGCGGCCAGGGCGCGGTTCTTCAGCACCGACCGGGTGCGCGTCGGCGGCGCCACGTGGAGCGACACCCCCAGACCGTCCCGCCGCGCCACCGTGGCTCGCCAGCGTTGGAGCCGTTTGGCCAGAGCGTAGTTCGGCCCCTGCTGCGGCACGATGCTGTCGTTGAGGCCGGGGTCGGAGCCGGGTGCGTAGTTGCGCTTCAGCAGTCGACCTCCGCTGGCGGCACGGAACACGGGGCGCAAGAGGCGACCGAGTCCGACGGTGTCGTCGTACGCGTGGGTGGCCTGGACGACGGCCTCCGGCGGCACGGCGAAGACGTCGGTCGGCGTCGCGAGGAAGGCGAGTGACACGTCGTCGCCCCGGCGTCGCCGCAGCTCGACGCTCAGCGCGTCGACGGCCATGGCCACGCGCAGGTTGGTGGCCCCGTCGGCATAGACGTAGTTTCCCAGGACGAGGTTGCCCTCGAGCCCCGTGATCCAGTCTGCGACCGCCGGCAGGTCGTGCAGCAGGTCGGCCCCCGCCCCCGGCGCGAGCTCGGGTCCGGTGCCGGTGCCGCCGGTGACGGGCAGGGTGAGGCGCCCAGCCGAGTGCTCGGCGATGGCGAGCAGCTGTCGCCACAGGTCCGGCCGGGGCAGGTCGACCCCCACCAGGTCGGCGCCCCAGTCGAGCAGCGCCCGCAGCGGCCCCATCTCGGCTCCGGCCCCGACCACGACGACGCGCTGCCCCGCGAGACGCAGCCGCTCCGGCTCGGCGACGACCGTGCGCACGGCGTCGGCGGCCGAGGGCTCGAGGATGCCCCGGTCGCTCCAGTCGTCGAGCTGGTGCAACAACGCGTCGCCTTCGAGCCGGGTGCCACCCATCGGGATGCTGAGCCTCGCGCGAGCCCTCCCCGTGCCGGTGACCGTCGCGGTGTGCAGGGGTCGCTCCACCCCTGCGGGTCCCTCGACGAAGACATCGGCCAGCGGCACCTCGCCGTCGGCGGTGACCACCGTCATCCGGTCGTGCAGGGCGGCGAGGCCGGCGCGGGCGATGCTCACCGCGTCGGCCTCCGAGGGCAGACCCGCCTCGACGAGACGGCGGAAGGGCCCGACGTAGCCCTGGCGCCAGTTCGTCTCCCGCAGCGTGGCCGCAGCGCCCACAGGATCCACCCGGGCCAGGGCGTCGGTGGCCACGGCCCGCCCGAGGGCCGAGGTGCTGCGGGCACCTGCGGGCCCCGTGCTGCCGTCACTCTCCGGCACCACCACGCCGGTCGGTGTCGTCATCGTCATCCTCCGTTGGGCTCGGCTGCGGCCGGTCGTCAGCCGGTCGGTGTGCTCTGGTCCGTGTGCTCTGTCCGTGTGCTCTGGGTCAGCTCTGTTCCGTCAGCTCTGGGCGAGCAGCGCCTTCTGCTCCGCGACGTCGTAGTCGGCCGGCGGCCACGGGGGGTCCATCCGCTCGAGGGCCTCGAGCAGCAGGGTCTGCACGGCATACCGGGCATACCACTTGTGGTCGGCGGGGACGACGAACCATGGCGCGTCCTTGGTGGAACAGCGGGTGAGCGCCACCTGGTAGGCCTCCATGTAGTCGTCCCAGAAGCCGCGCTCGACGAGGTCACCGGGGTTGTACTTGTAGTACTTCTCCGGGTGGTTGAGCCGCTTGCTCAGGCGGTCCTTCTGCTCCGCCTTCGAGATGTGCAGCATGACCTTGACGACGGTGGTGCCCTCGACGGCGAGCTCGCGCTCGAAGGCGTTGATCTGGGCGTATCGCGCCCGCCACTGCGACGGCTCGACCAGGTCGTGCACGCGCACGACCAGCACGTCCTCGTAGTGGCTGCGGTCGAAGACCCCGATGCGACCGGGACCGGGCCGCGCATTGCGGATGCGCCAGAGGAAGTCGTGCTCGCGCTCCTCCTGCGTCGGGGCCTTGAACGCCGTCGCCCGCACCCCTTCGGGATCCATGGCCCCGACCACGTGACGCACGATCCCGCCCTTTCCGGAGGTGTCCATCCCCTGGATCACCAGGAGCAGACGGCGCGAGGCGCCGGCAGTGGACTCTGCGTGCAGTCGCTCCTGCCAGGTACCCAGCTCGGGCGAGCGTGCGAAGAGGGCGGCGGCTCCGCCCTTCTTGCCTCCCAGGAAGCCGGGGGTCGAGCCGGGGTCGACGTCCTCCAGCCGGAACCCCTTTCCCACCCGCAGGAGGTCGGTCAGCCACGGCGCCTGCTCGAGCTCGTGGTGCTTGCCTTCGGTCTTCGCCATGGCGGCCATCCTGCCCCACGCGGGGAGCGCACGGGGAACGCCGCGCGGGCATACTCCCGGCATGCGTCTGCTGCTCGCCGAGCCACCCGTCCCGCCCGTCGCCTCGCTGGAGGGCGAGCTCGACGAAACCGCGCTCTCCCACCTGTACGCCGCCCCACGCACCGCCGCTGGTTGGCTACGGGCCAACTCCGCGATGACCGTGGACGGAGCGGTCACCGGTGCCGACGGGCGTTCAGGCACCATCAACACCCCGGCGGACCACGTCGTCTTCGAGCTGCTGCGCGCCGTGTCGGACGCGGTGATCGTCGGTGCCGGCACGGTGCGCGACGAGGGCTACTCCGCGCTGTCCGTCTCCGAGACCCTGACCTCCACCCGGGCCGCGTCGGGCGCCGCCCCGGACCTGCCCCTGGTGGTCGTGTCCGGCCGGGGCGAGGTGCCGACGAGGCTGCGCGATGCCACCCCGGGCAGGGTTCTGCTGGCCACCACGTCCTCCGCCGACGGAGTCGACGAGGCGCGTGACCTCCTCGGGGAGGGGCAGGTGCTGGTGTGCGGCCGCGCCCACGTCGAGCCCCGGCGGCTCATCGACCAGCTCCACGCGCGGGGCCTGACCCAGCTGCTGACCGAGGGCGGGCCCAGCCTGCTCACGTCCTTGCTGCAGGTGGGTGTCGTCGACGAGCTCTGCCTGTCGCTCACCCCGCTCGTCGTCGGCGGCGACGGCCACCGGATCACCCGGGGAGGCGCGCTCACGGGCGGGTTCACGCCGCGACTGCTCCTCGAGCACGACGGCACCCTCATGGGGCGGTGGGTGCGGGCCGGCCACTGACAGGCGCATCGACGACGTGCAGGTGACGCGGTCCGCGAGCGGACGAGCGCAGCCGTCACGACCTCGACAGGAAGTCCGTGACCGACTCCTCCCAGCGCGAGGGGTCGAGGTTCCACTCCTTGCAGTGCCGCGCGGTGTCCCAGCGCTCGAGGGTCACCACGTCGGGGCGGATCGCGGCGAGGGTCAGCGCTGGGCCGGCGGGCACGAACTCGTCGTCGACCGACACCTGCAGGAGCATCCGGTGGGTCAGCTCGTCGGCGCGGGTCACCCAGTTGGTGGCCGCGACGTCGACCGGGTCGTGCACCCCCACGAGTCGCCTCGCCCCGCGGCGCCCCATCATCGTGGTGCCGGCGACCTCGAGCACCCGCGGCAGGTGGTGCAACCGGGCGTGGTGGGAGATGACGTCGCCCCAGTCGACGACCGGCGAGTCGAGCAGCACGGCCTCGACGACGTCGCCGACCGTCGAGCGGTGGAGCGTCTGCAGGATGATGGCCCCGCCCATCGACCACCCGCCGAGGACCAGCCCCCGAGCTCCGTGCTCGACGGCGTAGAGCATGGCCGCCTCGAGGTCACGCCATTCGCTCAGACCGAGGTTGTAGCGCCCGTCGGGCGCGGAGGGAGCACCGATGTCGTTGCGGTAGCTGAGGACGAGACAGGTGTAGCCCAGCCGTCGCAACGTCGGCACAGCGCGAAGACACTCCTCCCGAAGGGCCCCGCGCCCGTGGACCAGTACGGCCCATCGCCCGTTCGACCGCTCCGGCTCCACCAGCCACGCCGGAAGGGGACCGTCCTCCCCCACGACGGTGACGTCATGGTGCGCGATGCCGAGGCTGACCCGGGGCGAGTCCCAGTACCAGTACTGGTTCCACCGGGCTCCTCCCGGTCGCAGGCGGCCGCGGTCGGTGGCCACGAGTCGTCGTACGACGGCGTGTGCGTCCTGCTCGACCACCTCACCAACCCGCGCGTGGCCCTCGCCGCCGTCGAGCCAGAGGCCGTAGAGGCCGGGGACGACCGTCTCGGCCGCTGCGCCGAAGGTGACCGTGTCCGGACCGACCGCGAGCACGTGCACGTCGTCGGGCCGCCGCGGATCGGGGGTGAGCACCGACCGGGCGAACCAGGCTGCCGCGGCCAGGCCTCCCCCTACCGCGGCACCGGTCACGGCACCGACTCCCACGGCGGCGGTCTGCAGCGCGCGCCGGGTCGGTGCGGAGGTCGACATGCGGGCCATGGTGTCAGGTACCTGGGTTCCCGTGCCGTCAGACCCCGCGAGATGATGCCACGATGGACCAACCCGTCGCCCTTCCCCTCCAGCCGATGCTCGCCAAGGCCGTCGCCGACGTGCCAGCGGCCGACAGCGTGCCCGGGGGCCTGGCGTACGAGCCGAAGTGGGACGGCTTCCGCTGCCTGGTCCTGCGCGACGGCGACGAGGTCGAGCTGGCCAGCCGGGGGAGCAAGCCCCTCACCCGCTACTTCCCCGAGGTCGTCGAGCAGGTGCGACGACTGATGCCGCCCCGGTGCGTCGTCGACTGCGAGATCGTCGTGCGCGACGGCGAGCCGGGCCGGCAACGGCTGCAGTGGGAGGCGCTGTCAGCCCGCATCCACCCGGCGGAGTCGCGCATCGCCCGTCTCTCGCGTGAGACCCCCGCCGAGCTCGTGTGCTTCGACCTGCTGGCCCTCGGCGACGAGAGCCTGCTCGACCAGCCGTTCCGCGATCGCCGCTCCCGGCTGGAGAGCGTCTTCGCCCACCTCGCGCCCGGCGACCCCGTGCACCTGACCCAGCTGACGACCGACGCCGAGCGGGCCCGCGAGTGGTTCGAGACCTTCGAGGGTGCCGGGCTCGACGGGGTCGTGGCCAAGCCCCTCGCCCAGCCCTATGCGCCGGGGAAGCGGACGATGCTCAAGGTCAAGCACCACCGTACGGCCGACGCCGTGGTCTACGGCTACCGCGTGCACAAGAGCGGACAGGGAGTCGGCTCGCTCCTGCTCGGCCTTTATGAAGCCACCGCCGACGGCGACGAGCCCTCCCTGCGCCCGGTCGGCGGCATCGCGGCCTTCACGCAGAAGAGACGCCTCGAGCTGGTCGACGAGCTCGAAACCCTCGTCGTGCGCGACGCGGACGGGACCCCACTGGCCGCCGAGACCGACCGGTCGCGCTTCTCCGGCAGCAAGGACGTCTCGTTCGTGCCGCTTCGGCCCGAGCGGGTGGTCGAGGTCGCCTTCGACCAGATGGAGGGCCTGCGCTTCCGCCACGCCGTGACGTATCTGCGCTGGCGACCCGACCGCGAGCCGACCTCGTGCCGGCTCGACCAGGTGGAGCGGGCCCCGGCCTACGACCTCGCCGAAGTGCTGACCGGCGGCTGACGCGGCCGGCGCGGTCAGCCGAGGGCTGCGATCACGGCGTCGTAGTCGGGCTCCTGACCGATCTCGGGCACGAGCTCGGCGTACGTCACGCTGCCGTCGGTGTCGACGACGACGATGGCGCGGGCGAAGAGTCCCGCAAAACCACCGTCCACCAGTCGCACACCGTAGTCGTCACCGAACGACGAGCGGAAGGCCGACGCGGCCACCACGTCGTCGAGCCCCTGCGCACCGCAGAAACGCGCCTGGGCGAAGGGCAGGTCGGCCGACACGCAGACGACCCTCGCGTTGTCGAGGCCGGCGGCCAGCTCGTTGAACTTCTTCACGCTGGCGGCGCACACCGGGGTGTCGACGCTGGGAAAGATGTTGAGGACGGTGCGGGTCCCCGCCTCGAGGGTGACCTCGCTGAAGTCGGACCCCACGAGCGTGAAGGCAGGCGCAGTGCTGCCCGGGACTGGGAGGTCGCCGACGGTGTGGACGGGGGTGCCCCCGAGTGCGGTGGTTGCCATGGACACTTTGTAGCACTGTCGGGCCGCGCTGGGCGACGGGTGGGCCGTCGGCGCGTGAAGAAAGGGTCACTGATCGCAAAATGTGCGGCGAGCCTCCGTTCGGGGGATGGCAAACCTGCTATAGACCGGTAGGTTTCGGCCTAGTCCCCACACACGACCTCCCTGGCCCCCCACCCCCATGCCGCCTGGTCGTCCCCACACCCAGCGGGCTCGGCGCAGCCGACTCGCGGCGAGGAACCACCGCATGAACTCCCCCACTCTGCGCCCAGCTCACGGTCCCCACCCTGCTCGAGCTGACCGTCCCGGCCATCCGGTGCCTCCCGTTCATCCTGTTCAGAGGCCGGTGCACCCCAGTGCACGAGCGCTGCGACGACATACCCTCACCCTGGGCACCGTCCTCAGCCTCGTGCTGGCGGTCGTCGTCGGACCCCTCGCCTGGACCTCAGCCGTCGCCATCACGTGGTTCAACCCCGTGTGCGGCGGCTTCGTCGCGTGCGACGCGGCCGGTATGGGCAACAACGGCTACGAGCGCGTCTACACGACCTCCTTCTGGGGCATGTACCCCGGTCACAACTGCACGAACTACGCCGCCTACCGGCTCGTCGCCCGCGGGATCAACGCGTCCTACCTGGCCGGACAGGGCATGGCCTACCAGTGGGGCAGCGTCGCCGCCAGCCACGGCGTGGCCGTCGACAAGTCCCCGCGAGTGGGCGACACCGCCTGGTTCAACCAGACGGCGGGACTGAGCACTAGCGGGCACGTGGCGTACGTCGAGTCGGTCGACCTTGCCGCTGGCACCGTCCGCTTGTCAGAGGACAACTACAAGGGCGACTTCGACTGGCGCAGCTACTACATCCGCGACGTGACCGGCGTCATCCACTTCGGTGGCGCGGGCACCACCCCCCCCCCCCCCCCCCCCCCCCCCCCCCCCCCCCCCCCCCCCCCCCCGCGGG
>Ga0123337_10002905_pt1 | contig 18921 bp, 15 predicted proteins | sample frozenSSSSmetaG_FD_89792 | JGI IMG/M metagenome (GOLD analysis project Ga0123337, IMG submission 89792) | Glacier valley bacterial and archeal communities from Borup Fiord, Nunavut, Canada, to study Microbial Dark Matter (Phase II) -... | ecosystem: Environmental > Aquatic > Freshwater > Ice >... | reverse complement strand
CGTCGGAACCTTGTGGACAACTTTCCTCCAAGGACTAACCGAGCTAAATTCGCTGAGATGGAAGCCATTCGGAATTCTGTCGATGGGAGCACGTTACCCACTCAGATCTCGATTGTGGCTTTTTTCGCGAAAGATCTATCCGCTCAGCGCCACACGGCCGTCGGACTGCTGCATACCTCATGGGGCGGCATGAACATCGAACGCTGGATCGGTCCGGCCGGCTTCGCCCATGACCCCGCGCTCAATGCCCGCGCCGATGAGCTGCTGGAGAAAACCCGCGAATCGGTCGCCGAGGTCGCCGCCTATCAGGAAAAACTGAATGCCTGGCAGGAGCGTTTTTCCCGTCAGGATGTCCGCATCGGCAAGCCGGCCGACTACGCGGCTCCCGATATCTCCACCGCCGGTTGGAAACCCGTCACGCTGCCCGGCACCCTCGCAGCCGCCGGTCTGCCGGACACGGGAGCCGTCTGGTTCCGGCGCACCGTGGATTACCCGAAGGTTCTAACGAGCACCCAGTTCAACATCGGTCATCCGGAGGGATTCGTGGAGGCCTATTGGAACGGCGAGCGGGTGGGAGAGACTTCAACTCAAAGCTTGCCGGCGACTCCGGTGGTTTCATTCTTCATCTCCGAGGACCGCATCAGGACCGGAGCCAACACCCTCGCGATCCGGCTTTTCCAACCCTCCAGCGGCGCGGCCATCACCAAGCCGGATCCAAAATCGTTCAACCTCGACTACGGCAGCAAGCCACTCGATGGAGAATGGCTGGCCAAGGTCGAGCACGCGCTCCCACACCTCACGTCCGAGGCACTCGCCGCGGCGGTGCCCACTCCCGTCCCCGTTCGTCCGGCGGCCGCTCCCTCCTGCATGTTCAACGCGATGGTGAACCCGCTCGTTCCCCACGCCATCCGCGGATTTCTCTGGTATCAGGGCGAGGCGAATGTCGAGCGCGCCGCAGAATACGAGACCGCCCTCGGACTCCTCATCAATTGCTGGCGGGAAACCTGGGAGAGACCGGATGCCACATTCCTCATCTGCCAACTCGCCAATCTCGGAAAGCCACCGGCCGATCCCGGTGAAAGCAAATGGGCCGAACTGCGCGAGTCCCAGCGCCGCGCCCTATCACTTCCTAACACCGGCCTCGCGGTGCTCGTGGACATTGGCGAGGCGGACGACATCCACCCGCGTTCCAAGAAGGAATTCGGCCGCCGCCTCACGCTTGCCGCCCGCGCCCTGGCATACGGCGAGAAAATCGATTTCAGCGGACCCGTTTACGAATTCATGAAAGTCGAGGGCGACACCGTCCGGCTGGGTTTCCGCCACACCGGCGGCGGACTCGTCGCGCGTCCGCTTCCGGAAAACTACCAACCCCGCTCGAACCAACCTGAAACGGTGCCGCTCATCCTCCCTCTGCCTGATAGCCAGCTCCAGGGCTTCGCCATCTGCGGCGCGGACCGCAAGTGGGCATGGGCGGATGCTAAAATCGACGGCGACACCGTCATCCTGAAAGCCGCGGGAGTCACCACACCCATTGCCATCCGCTATGCCTGGGCCGACAATCCGACCTGCAACCTCTATAACAAGGCCGGACTCCCCGCCTCGCCTTTCCGATCGGATGATTTCCCCCTGATCACCCGGGGTGCCTCCTACTAGCAAAACTATCTCCCTTCGTGGTCGAGTCCCCGTCAGATGCGTCCATCACCCCAAAGGATCCGGCGGTGCCCGCCGGATGCAGCCCACGGCAGAACTCCCGAATAAAAATCCCTTGGCGATGTATGGATTGCCAAACGCGGAGTTGCACCGTAAATGGATATGCCCATGGTAAACTTCTCCATCACCGCGATTCTGCCAGAACTGGGGATCCATGATTTCTGGATTTTCGTGGTGACGGGAATCCTGCTCAACCTCACGCCCGGCCCCGACACGTTCTACATCCTCGGTCGCACGCTTGCCCAAGGGAGGAACGCGGGGATCGCGTCGGTGTTCGGCATTTCCGCAGGATCGGCTGTTCACACGCTGGCTGCCGCGGCAGGTCTATCCGCTCTGCTGGCGGCTTCGGCGACTGCGTTCATGGTCGTGAAATGGGCGGGTGCGGCCTATCTGATTTACCTCGGGCTGAGGATGCTGGCGTCTCGCTCGAAGACAGGCGAAATTTCCCTGGCATTCGAGGAGGTGGATCCTTCCGCCATTTTCCGGCAAGGCCTGCTGACAAACCTGCTCAACCCGAAGGTGGCGGTGTTCTTCCTCGCGTTCATGCCTCAGTTCATCGCACCTGATAGTCCCGCCAAATTTCAAGCCTTCCTGGTCCTCGGATTCAGCTTCATCACCACCGGCACCTTGTGGTGCCTTTGCCTGGTGGGATTCGCGTCGTTGCTGGGTGGAAAGCTCCGCCGAAATGCCCGCCTCGCGGATTGGCTCAACCGCGGCGTCGGGGCTCTGTTTGTTTTCCTCGGTATCCGCCTGGCAGCCACTAGATGAGACCCATCCCAAAGAGATTCTGCCAGATCAACACCACTCGCCCATCATCTGCGTGAATCGGTGTCCATCTGCGGTTCCAAACCTCTCTTTAGGTTCATACAAGAATCCCATGAGCCACAACCTCCATATCATTGATGCCTTCACGAACCGGCCCTTCGCCGGCAATCCCGCCGCTGTGTGCGTGCTGGCCGCACCGGGCGATGAGTCGTGGATGAAACTCGTCGCCCGCGAGATGAATCTCTCAGAAACGGCCTTCCTGCATCCCATCGAAGGCGGGTGGTCGCTGCGTTGGTTCACGCCCAAGGTGGAAGTGAAGCTCTGCGGCCATGCCACGCTCGCGAGCGCCTTCACGCTTTGGGAAACCGGCGTGCTGGGTGCCGGGGAGACACTCCGCTTTCATACCCTGAGCGGTTGGCTCCCCTGCCGCCGCGTGGACGAATGGATTGAAATGGATTTCCCGGCCAAGGTCTGCACGCCCTGCGCGGCTCCCGCCGGTCTCGCCGCAGCGCTGGGCTGCGAGCATCTAACTATCGGACTCAACGGCATGGACTATCTGTTGGAAGTCGCCGACGAAGCCACCCTTCGCTCCCTCAAGCCGGACTTCACCGCTCTCGCCGTCCTGCCCGTGCGCGGCGTGATCGTGACGTGCCGCAGCGCGTCGCCTGAGTTCGATTTCGTCTCGCGCTTCTTCGCCCCTGCGGCGGGCGTGAACGAAGACCCGGTGACCGGCTCGGCGCATTGCGCGCTCGGCCCGTATTGGCAGGCGAAACTCGGCCAGTCGGACTTCACGGCCTATCAAGCCAGCGAACGCGGTGGCATCGTCAAAGTCGGCGTGCGCGGCGAACGCGTGTTGTTGCGCGGGCAGGCGGTGATGATGAGCCTCGTTGAAATGAGAGCATGAAATCCAGTTCCATGAATCTATCGGAAGCGCGCGGGATGCATTTCCAACATGTGCTGGGGAAGTATCCGGACATGAGGGCGTCAGTCTATTCGGAAGCCGGGTGAGGGACTCGCGGCGGGACGCCGCAGCCAGTGTTGCTGGAGCAGCAAGAAGCCTCCATCGCGGGACGTATGGAGATCGGACAACCGCCGACACCGGTTCCGTTCTCCCCGGTTTCAACGCGCGATCCAGTCCAAAAAGCCGGATTCCGTTGCCGGCTGCAGTCAATGAAGGTGTCCTCTGACCGAATCATGAAAACCATCCATTCCATCGTTATTTCAATCCTATCGTGTGGTATCACCTATGCCGCCGAACCCCTGACTCCTGCAACGGAAGTGGTCTTGAAGACACCGGGTTTGGTCGCGTTCTGGACTTTCGGAGAGCTTGGGGGCCAAAGCCGGCTGTCCTCGGGGACGCCTGAAAGACACCCTCTCAGCGAAATCGGAGGACCGATTGCCAGGGTCGAAGGCGGTCCGTTCTCAGGCTACTCGGCGGAATTGAACGGCCACCAGTATTTCCAGATTCCTCATGCGGAGACCGGTGACCTGAACATCAGCGGAAAGGAGGGACAGCTCAGCATGTTCGCCGTGGTGCGCGTCGTCGATCTGAACCAAAGCAGGACCATCGCGGGCATGTGGAGCGAGGGCGCGGGCAAGAATGACGACAGCGGCACCCGCCAGTATGCCATGCTGATGAACATGCCCACCTACGGCGGTGGCCGGCGGCTGGTGCCGCATATTTCCAGCGAAGGCGGAGTCTCGAGGCGGGCGGACGGCAGTGCCCTGCCATGGTGCGTGGATTACGCGGTGACGAAGTCCGAGGTGCCTGAGGAGAAATGGTGTTCGCTCGGATTCACCTACGACGGGAAGTTCATCCGCGCCTATATCAACGGAGTGTTAGACACGAGGATGCCCGAGCCGGTGAGCGACAAGCGCGATGATCCGTATTTCACCAAGGAAGGACCGGATGGCGGAAATCGCGGGATGAATCCCTACTACCACGGCCGTGGAATTTTCCATTACGATCCCGTTCTCCATGCGAAATCAAAACCGGGTGGAGGCTCGGCTTTCACGGTCGGTGCCCGCTACGCCGTCGGCTCGATGCTGCGCGAGGCGATGATCGGCCGCCTCGGCGGACTCGCGGTTTTCAAGCGGGCGATCCGTGAGGACGAGATGATGAAACTCCACCTCGCGGCGAACCCAGGAGGACTCAAACCCTGAAACTTCTCTCCCAACCATTCTTTCCATCAGTTCCCTCCTCGGCCGGATCCACGGAGTCCATCATCAGTTTCCTCCTCCCCTGCTGAACGGATTCATATTGGTCCCGCTTGGCAAACCGAGGGTGACCACGCACCTTCGGTTCATGGACTCACCCGCCCGCCGACCGCCCCGCATCCTGCTTTGTTCCGCCTGGCAGATTGTCAACATCGGCGACATCGCCCACACTCCCGGCATCCTTGGCCTGTTGGAGAAATTCATTCCGGGAGCGGAAATCATTCTCTGGACGTTCAAACCGCTCACGCCGCCCGCCCGCGACCTGATCCTGCGGCGCTTCCCGAAATTGGCCATCCTCGAAAGCCCGCTCGGGGCTGACGGAGAACCGGACGCAGCGGCGTGCGAGGCGATCGACCGATCCGACTTCTTCCTCCACGGCTCCGGCCCTTCGATGTTAGGTTGGGCGCACGCCGAGGCGTTCGTCCGCCGCACCGGGCGCGGGTATGGCGTCTTCGGGGTGACCTACGGACTGTATGGGATTCCGGAAAAGGAAACGCTCTCGCGGGCCCGCTTTGTCTACTTCCGGGATTCAGCCTCGCTGGAGCGGGCGAAACTGGAGGGCGTGCATGCGCCGGTGATGGAGTGGTCGCCGGATGCCGCCTTCGCCTTCGATCTCCGTGACGACGCGCGGGCGGATGCATTTCTATCAGCCAACGGTCTTGAAGACGGCAATTTTCTCTGCTGCATTTCCCGCTACCGCAACACCCCGTTCTGGCTCATGCCCAGCCATGCCTCGCCCTTCGATGCGGAGAAACACGCCTGCAACGAGGAGAAAAAGGAAGCCGACCACGCTCCTCTGCTGGAGGCTATCATCGCCGTCGCCCGTGAGACCACGATGAAAATCCTGCTCTGTCCCGAGGATGAAACGCAGATGGAGATCACCCGCGAAATGCTGTTCGAAAAACTGCCGGATGACGTGCGCGGGAAAGTCGTGTGGCGCGAAACCTTCTGGCTGCCGGACGAGGCGCTCGCTGTCTATCAACGCTCGGCCGGACTCTTCGGCCATGAGATGCACAGTCCCATCATGTGCATCGGTCACGGCATCCCCGCCATCGTCTGCCGCTGGGCGGAGCAAAGCACCAAAGGCATCATGTGGCGCGACATCGGCCTCGGTGAGTGGCTCTTTGACCTCGACCGGCGGGACGAGGCCGCACAAGTCGCCACCACCGTGCTGGCATTGGCGAAGGACCCCGCCGCCGCCCGCGCCAAGGCGGAGCAAGCAGCCAGCCTTGTGCATGATCGTTTCCGCCAGACCATGGCGGTCGTCTTGCGTGAAGCGTTAGAAACTACGTGCTGATGAATCATCCCGAGGGCCTTTTCAATTATTTCAACGCCTGAGCCAGCCCCGCATCACCGGGCGCGGTGCGAAAATGAGCTGGGCCGCCGCGCTCGTCCGTCCGGCCAGGCGTCCACGCACGATGTCCACCGCCGCGGCGACGATCTCCGCCCACGGCACCGCGATGGTCGTCAGATCGAGATGCTCGGCCACCGGAGCGTCATCAAAGCCGATGACGGCTGCCGTGGTGCCCGCTGCCAAAAGCGCCTCCGCAAGCCGGTCGTTGCAGCAAAAGACTCCCTCAAACCGGTTTCCCGCGAGCCGCGGCGCGACGCGTGCGGCATCCTCCGCGAACCAGCTTTCCGCCCAGATGACCGTTGCCTTGGGTGCATGTGATAGAAAACCCGCCACCCTCTGCTGGCTGCGGCGATCCAACTTCGGCCCGGCGAACACCGCCAATGTTCGCCGCGTGACCGCCGCTTCCAACAGCTCCGCCGCCGCCACTCCGCCGGAGAAATCGTCCGTCGCCACACTGTCCACGAAGCCCGACGCCAGCCCCGGCGGTGGCCGGTCGTTGAGCACCACGAGAAAACGCCGCTGCGACGCGAGCGTCACCATGGCTTGTGGGCAATCCCACAAGACCGGCAGCCGGTTCGCGTCTGCTAGAGCTGAGCCGCCATCGCCGGTGAACGTGACCCGCGTGTCCACACCGGCAAGTTCCAATCCCTGTTTCAATTCAACCAACAGGCGTGCGCCGAAGCTTCCATCACGCCTCGCCCGATCGTGAAACAGCAACTCCACGCCATTCAATGCCGTCGCAGGTCCCGCCACGTAGGTTCCCGCCGCCGCCCGCCGTTCCAGCCATCCCTCCGACTCGAGTTCCTGGATCAAGCGGTGCGCGGTCTGATAGCTCACGCCGAAATGGGTGGATAGCGCACGATTTGAGAAAAACCGCTGCCCGGGCGGATGAAAGCCGTCACGCAGACGCGCAATCAGTTTCGCTTTGACCAACAAGGTGAGATCGCTTCGCGGACGTGCCATACGGGGGCATTATCATACCAGTTTTTGGCTTTGGCGATAAGATAATGATTGAACGCGCGTTGGCGGGCGGCAGACTCCTTTTCATGAACCCTGCGCCGCTAACCGGACAAGTCCTCGTCATCATCGGCGGCACCACCGGTCTTGGATTCTCCGCCGCACAAGCGTTTCTTGAGGCCGGAGCGCTTGGCATCGTCATCACCGGCCGAAATCCGGAGAGCTCCGCCACCGCCCTCGCCTCGCTTGGCGAACGCGCCGCCGCCATCACCGGTGACGCCATCGAGCCGGACCACGCGGACCGGGCCATCGCGCTCGCGGTCGAGCGCTTCGGTGGATTCCACGGACTCTATCACGTCGCCGGTGGCAGCGGGCGCAGGATGGGCGACGGGCCACTTCACGAAGTCACCGATGACGGCATCGAAGCCACACTCTCGCTCAATCTATCATCGCTCATCCTATCGAACCGCGCCGCGGTGCGTCAGTTCCTCAAACAAGGCACCGGCGGCTCGATCCTGAACATGGGCTCCGTGCTCGGCTGGTCACCCTCACCGGAGTTTTTCGCGACTCATGTTTACGCTGCTGCGAAATCCGCGGTGGTCGGATTCACGAAATCCATCGCCGGCTACTATGCCTCCCGCGGCATCCGCGCCAACGTGCTCGCGCCTGCCCTGGTGGAAACTCCCATGGCCAAACGCGCCGCCGGAGACGAGGTGATTCAATCGTTCATCAAAACCAAGCAACCTCTCGACGGCGGCCGCATCGGACGCCCGGCCGATCTCGATGCAGCGGCGGTCTATTTTCTATCACCCGGCTCCGCTTTCACCACCGGCCAGGTGCTCGCGGTGGACGGCGGCTGGAGCGTTTCCGAAGGCCAGATACTGCGCGCATGAATCCGTCCGGCACATACTTGCTAGGCCTCGATCTCGGTGGCACCCGCCTGAAGGCCATCGCGCTCAATCCGGCGGGACTGGAACTCGCCCGGGAAACCGCACCTACTTCGGGAGACGATTGGCAGGATCAGGTGCGCCGTTGCGTGACAGGAATGGTATCCCGCCTGGGTCCGCCTCTGGCCATCGGAGTCGCCGCCCCTGGCCTCGCGGCAGCGGACGAGCGCGCCATCACATTCATGCCCGGTCGCTTGCCCGGCCTCGAAGGACTTGATTGGACGAAATTTCTCGAATCACCCACCCCCGTCCCGGTGATCAATGACGCTCACGCAGCTCTGCTAGGTGAAGTCTGGCTGGGCGCTGCGAACGGGATGCGCGACGTGATCCTGCTCACGCTCGGCACCGGCGTCGGCGGTGCCATTCTCTCAGACGGACGCCTGCTCCGGGGTCATCTCGGGCGCGCCGGGCACCTCGGCCATCTCACCGTCAACGCGGACGGCCCGCTCGACATCGTCAACACGCCCGGCAGCCTCGAGGACGCAGTGGGAAATCATTCCATCAGCGTGCGCAGCCATGGCAGCCATACCTCCACCGCCGCCCTCGTGGCGGACGTGCTCCGCGGTGATGCGGCGGCTACCGCCGTTTGGAAACGCACCATCCGCGACCTCGCCGCCGGAATCGTTTCCCTGATCAACATTCTCGATCCCGAGGCCGTCCTGCTAGGCGGCGGGATCGCCGAAGCGGGCGACGCGCTTTTCATTCCTCTCGCAGCCGAACTCGACCACCTCGAGTGGCGGCCCGGCGGGCATCGCGTGCGCCTCATCCATGCCAGTCTCGGCGACTGGGCCGGTGCCCACGGTGCCGCAGCCCGCGCGCTTGAAATTCATCTAACACCATCATGACGCCCACCGCAGACTTCCTCGCCCGCTCCCGCGAAATCATCGACCGCATCGCCGCCCAGGAGACGCTCATCCAACAGGCCGCGCAATGGTTTTCCGAAACCATTCTCGCAGGCCGCATGGTGCACGTCTTCGGCTCCGGCCACTCGCGCATGATGGTGGAGGAAATGTGGCCCCGCTACGGCTCGTTCCCCGGATGGAACCCCATCGTCGAACTCTCGCTGTCATTTCACAATCTCGTGGTGGGCGCCAACGGCCAGCGGCAGGCGATGTTCCTGGAAAACGTCAGCGGCCTCGCACCGCGCATCCTGCGGAACTTCGCTCTCAGCCCGATCGATACCGCCCTGATCATTTCATCCAGCGGCTGCAACGTGGTGCCCATCGAGATGGCGGAGGAATTCCAGAAACGCGGCATCAAAGTGGTCGCGCTCGTCAGCCAGCTCCACCTCGACGCATCCACCACCCGCCACGCCGGCGGCAAAAAGCTAACAGATTTTGCCGATCTGGTGCTCGACACCGGCGCGCCGGTTGGCGACGCGATGGTCCACATCCCGGGCCTCGACACACCGGTCGCCCCCGGCTCCACCGTCGGCGGCTGCCTGCTCATCAACTCCATCAAGGCGGAAACTGCCGCCTGTCTCACCGCCGCCGGCCAGCCTCCCAAAGTGCTCAGCGGCGCGGTCATCGTCGGTGCCGAGCGGGCCGTTGAGCTTTTCGAATCCGCCTATGACGAACACTCGCACCGCCTGGCGAAACTCTACGCCGGCGTCGGCCAGCCATCCTAACAAACTGTCATGTCCCCGCTGATCATCGACCGCATTCCCATCCTCGCCGAAACCGACGTGCTCGTCATCGGCGGCGGATCTGCCGGTTGCTGCGCCGCGATCGCCGCCCGCGAGACCAGTACACAGCGGGTCATTCTGCTGGAGCGCTATGGCTTTCTTGGCGGAACCAGCACGCAGATGTTGGACACCTTTTACGGCTTCTTCACGCCCGGCGGCGAACCGCGCAAAGTGGCGGGCGGCATTCCGGATCGGGTGGTCGATGCACTCGACGCGGCGGGCGCTGTTTTCCTCCGGCCCAACACCTACGGCGCGGGCACCGGCGTGAACTACAATCCCGAGCGGCTCAAACTCGTCTGGGATGAACTTCTAGCTGCTGCTGGAGTCCGCGTGCTCCTGCACGCCACCCTCGTCGCGGCTGAAACCGATTCCGGCGGACGCATCACCGGCGTGGTCATTTCCACCAAGCGCGGATTTTTCCGCATCACTGCGAAACGTTTCATCGATGCGTCGGGAGACGCGGATCTGTGCTATCTCGCGGAAGTTCCGTTTGAAAAAGCGGGCGACCTCGAACCCGCGCAAACGCTCACCACCACCTTTCGCATGAGCCATGTCGACCTCGCCGCCTACGAGGCCGCCGGGGGCAAGAAAATGCTGATGGAACAAATGGCCGCCGCCGTGGATGAGGGCACCCACGCGCTTCCGAGAAAGGGCGGCAGCCTTCATCGCATGAACGCGGAGGGCTGCATTTCCACCGTCGCCGTGCGGGTGGCGGGCACAGACGCCACCGACTTCGAACAACTCACCGCCGCCGAACAGGAAGGGCGCAGGCAGGCGTTCGTGTTCGAAAAATTCTTCCGCGACCGGGTTGCGGGATTCACCGGATCCAACATCATCGGGCTTTCCCATCAGATTGGTGTTAGGGAAACCCGCCGCGTTTATGGCGAATACCGCCTCACCCGCGAGGATTGTTTCCGCGTCGCCCGATTTGACGATGCCGTGCTGCTCTGCGGCGCACCCATCGAGGACCACCGCGCCGCGCCCGATGGAAAAAGCGAGGAAACCGTCTGGGGCTACATCCCCGGCGGCGCGGCTTACGATGTTCCCTACCGGACGCTCGTTCCAAAAGGCCGCGAGGAACTCTGGGTGGCCGGCCGTTGTTTCAGCGCCACGCACGACGCACATGCCTCCTGCCGTTCGATGGCGCAAACCATGAGCATGGGCGCGGCCGCGGGAATGGCCGCCGCGATCTCGCTGGAAGTGAACTACGGCGCGGTCGATCTCCCGGTTACCCAACTCCGCGACCGCTTGCGTTCCAGTGGCGCTGTCCTCGAAACCCCAAGCGCCATCGCCCGGATCGGAGCGGCCGAATGGCCTCAAAACCGCACATGAAACCCTTCGTCCGCACCGTCCTCGGCGACATCCCGGCATCGCGGCTCGGCGTGTGTTACGCGCACGAACACCTAATTATCGATGCGAGCTTCACCACGCAGGCGACCCCGGATTTCCTGCTGGATTCCGTCGATGTGGGAATCGCCGAGTTGCGCCAGTTCCATACCGACGGCGGCCGGGCGATGATTGATTCGATGCCCTGCGACTGCGGCCGGAATGTCAGGAAACTTGCCGCCATCGCCGGAGCGAGCGGCGTCCACATCGTCTGCCCGACCGGTTTGCATCTCGCCAAATACTACGATCCCGGACACTGGGGGAATCTCTATCCGTCCGCCGATCTGGCGGAACTCTTCATCGCCGACATCGAGACCGGCATCGATGCGCACGACTATAACGGGCCATTGGTCAGCCGGACCACCCACCGTGCGGGACTCATCAAGATCGCCACCGACAAGTTCATCACCGCCCGCGAGGAAATGATTTTCGCCGCCGCCGCCGAGGCCCACCGCCGCACCGGAGCACCCATCCTGACTCACACCGAGCAAGGCACGCAGGGACTCGAACAAGTGGCAATGTTAAGGGGACTTGGTGTGGACCTCCGCCATGTCTGTCTCTCCCATTTGGATCGGAATCCCGATATCAGCTATCACCGCGAGATCCTCAGCAGCGGAGTGCGCGTGGAATACGACAGCGCCTTCCGATGGAAAGCCGGCCAGGGAAATCCGACTCTCGATCTTGTCTGCGCCCTCCTCCCTGAATTTCCCACACAAATCATGCTCGGCATGGACGCCGCCCGCCGCTCCTATTGGACCCACTACGGCGGCACACCGGGGCTGAGTTATCTGTTGACGGATTTCTCCGCGCAACTTCTCAGATCCGGTCTCACCGAGGCCCAGCTCCACGCCATATTCGTCACCACCCCAGCGGAAACCTACTCGTTTGCGGAAAGAGCAGGCCACGCCCCGTGATGGCGAATATGCTACCAACATCGACCTCGATCCCTCAGCCTCCTGTCACCATCATGAATCGCATCGGCAATTGGACCCGGGATAGCACTGGTTTTCCGCTCTATTCATATGAAGGTGGCCAGGCATTTCCGGCCAGGGACACGCTGGTGCGCGACGCCGGATTGTCCGATGATCCGTGCTTCATCCTGGGCAATTACCGCATGACTCTTTTCGCCCATGCGAGCGGTACTTATCAATTCATCACCGGCGAGCGTGGCTGGGCGAGATTGAATCATGGAGGCAGGAATCAGGGTTGGAATCAAAGTCTGTTGCATGTCACCACGAGCGAAAACGCGACAACGACCCACGTCCTGACAGAAAAGCCCGGCACGCGGCAGGTCTTCGGGGTTGGTCACGCGAGATATGATTACGACTGCGCCGGCGGACTGGCTGTCGCCAAGGTGATCTCCGTGCAGCCGTCGATGGAACTTCATCAGGGAAATCCGTCGTTTCTCATCGCGGTGACATTGAGGAACAACAGTGGTTCCGCCGTTTCGCTCCGGTATCGCGAGGAACTGCTGGCCTGTTATACGATGATGAATGACCAGTGTGTGGCGGACCGGCGGGTGCAATATGTCAATCATCCGGACGTCAACTCCGAGTGTGATTTTGCGAAGGCGGACATTTCCTGCCAACCAACCAAGCTCCTGATTCTGCCGGAAAGCCCACAGGATAACTTCACTCATGACATCGCCCCGCCATCACTTTTCATTCATGTGAAAGCCACCGATGAAGTAGAAACCAGGGTGGAAACTCTTGGCGACATCCTGTGCGCCGAGGCCATCACGACACTAGAGGCCGGGGAGTCGAAGTCCCTGCATTTTATCATCGGCGCGACATTCGGGAAAGGTGACGAGACGATCATCGCGCAAATTGAAGACATGCTCACCCACGCTCGAAGCGGGGAAGACACCGGAGCCTACTCGCATCTGTGGAAGAAGGTGCTTCCGGATCTGGAAAACGAATCCGACGACATCCTGCGCCGTGAAATGATGTGGAACGCCTACACCCTGGAGGCGATGGCCACCTATAGCCAGTATTTCCGAGAGACTTACGTTCCCCAGGGTTCCGTCTACGCCTATCATCTGGGCCAGAACGCCTCGAATCGCGATCACCTGCAACATGCGATGCCGCTGATCTACACCAACCCGCCGCTGGCGAAGTCCTGCATCCGCTATGCCATGAAGCATTCGCATGCGGATGGCGAGATCGAGCGCCAGAACATCGGTTTTGGCTATTGCGATCCCGGCATCTACATGGAGAGCGATCCGCAGCTCTACATGTTCATGGCTGTCGGCGAGTATCTGAGAGTGACGGGCGACCACGGATTCCTTGATGAGAAAATCGCATTCTATCCGATGGAAGCAGGTAGAACCACCACGGTCATCAAGTTGTTGACCCGGCATTTCACCTACCTCCGCGACGTGGTCGGCAAGGGTAAACACGGGCTGATCCGGATGCTCAACTCCGACTGGAGCGACAGCTTCTTCCATCCCTACTCACCCAACGTCCACCATCATTGCGCCGAATCCCACATGAACTCTACGATGGCGCTGGCCGTCATTCCCCGGTTGATCAGTGAACTCGAACATGCCCGGGAAGTTCCCCTAGCAGGAGAACTCGCGAACGCCCTCAGAATCTACAAGGCCGAACTTCATGACGCGGTGACAAAAGACATGGACGGCCGTACCTTCGCCGCGCGCTGTTACCTCGGCGAGCACGAGGGAACCGATCTGAAATTCGGCGTGGATACCCTCTGCCTTGAAGCGCAGCCGTTCCTGCTGCTCATGGATGATTTTCCGGTCGAGCGGAAGCGCCAGCTCTATCAAGAGATCAGATCCAGAGTGCTGGACATGGAGAAAAGCGGCGCTCGGACCCGCGAGGTTCCGCTGTGGCGGCCCGACGGCGATGGCGAGGACGGCGGCATCTGGTTTTCCCACCAAGGACCGCTCATCGCCGGAATCGCCACGTTCGATGTGGAGGAAGCCCGCAAGCTGATGCGGAAGCTCACATTTCATGCCTATGCGGAAAACTACCCGGACTACTGGGTGGGGCACTGGACCTTCGCGGACAGCATCAACTCCACGCTCTCCAAACGCGAGGGGCTCTATCACGCCTGGTTGGACGATGCTTTTCAACCCTTCTGCGCCCACGCCCATGCCTGGATGCTCTACTGCTATTTCAAGCTGAAAGAAACCTGACCGAAGTCCGGCACACATTTTCCATTAAAAATATATGAACATCACCAGTTCTGGTTCGCCCCTTCCGGACACAGCCCCCGAATCCACGCGGTTGAGCTGGACCGAACGAATCGGCTACGGCTTCGGCGATGTGGGATCGTGCCTCTACTTCGCGATCTTCATGAATTTTCTGGCCTACTTCTACACTGACATCTACGGCATTTCCGCCGGGGCGGTGGGCACGATGATCTTTGTGGTGCGCACTTACGACTGGATCAAAGACCCGATCATGGGTGCGATCTGCGACCGCACCAAGTCGCGCATGGGCCGCTACCGACCGTGGCTGCTCTGGATGATCGTGCCGTATGTGGTTTTTGGCATCCTGACCTTTACGACATTCGATTTGAGTCCCACCGGAAAGCTGGTTTACGCCTACACCACCTATATTTTGCTGACGCTTGTTTACACCATGATCAATGTGCCCTTCTCGGCATTGATGGGAGTGATGACGACGAACCCGGAGGAGCGAACCATCCTGTCCTCGCTCCGCCTGATAGGATCATCGGTGGCGGCGCTGGTTGTTTACGGAAGCATCTTTCCGCTGATGGCGTTCTTCGGCGGTGGGAACAATCAGAAAGGCTTCACCCTCACGGTTGCTGTTTACGCGTTGCTCGCGGCTGGGTCGTTCCTCTTTACCTTCCTGGCCACCAAGGAACGCATCCAACCGCTGGTGGTGAAGGACAATTCGCTGAAACGTGATCTCCGGCTGCTGTGGAAGAATGTTCCGTGGCTCATTCTGATAGCGGTGAGTCTGCTGACGATCATCAGCATGGGATTGCGCGCCGGAACTACGGTTTACTATTTCAAGTATCTTGCCGGAAATGAAAAACTGGCCGCTGGCTTCTTCGTGGTCGGCTCGCTTATCTCGATCGCCAGCGTTTCGTTCACCAAGCACCTGGCGCAGTTCTGCGGCGGAAAAAAGCGGGCTTACATCGCGCTCATGTCGGCGATGTCCGTGTTGAGCTTCGTGTTCTTCTTCATCCCGCCGGAAAACTATACCCTGATCATCACCTACCAGGTTGTCATGACGATTGTCTGCTCGCCCCTGATCGCGCTTTTCTTTGCCATGATCGCCGATAGCGCCGGCTACGGCATGTGGAAATTCAACCAGACTTCCACCGGCCTGGTTTTCTCCGCTGGCACGTTCTCACAGAAGATTGGCTGGTCGATAGGCCCGGCCGCGGCGCTGTGGATTCTTGGATTCCTGGGGTTCGCACCGAATCAGGCGCAATCGCCGCAGGTTCTGCTTTGGATCAAACTGTTGATGAGCGTCGTGCCCGGCGTGGTCGGGATTCTGGCGGTAGGCGTTCTCTACTTTTACAAGATTGATGGTCGGATGGAAAAGGAGATCGAACAAGGTCTGCGCGACATGGGACGCTGAATGTGCATACTGATCTCCGGCGGATGAACGCAGAAGATCAAGTCATGGTTGGCGCAAGTGTCCGGACATCAGCAGCGGGTGGCCCGCCGGTTCGCCTGATCGAATCATCCCCTCCCCCCGCGACGGTAGGCTGCGGGGCTGGTCCCGGTGAGGCGGGTGAAGGCGGCGTAAAAGCTGCTTTGAGAGGCAAAACCACATTCCTCCGCCACATCGATCACCTTCGCGTCACCCACAGCCAGCAGATGTTTCGCGTGGGCCACCCTCTGTTGGAGGAGAAACTCGCCGGGCGACACACCAATCCATTGTTTGAACTGCCCGGCAGCGTAGCGCGGATGCCAGTCGGTGCCATTTGCCAGATCCTCCAGATCCAGCGACTCGGCAAAACGTGCGGCAATCGTCTGCAACATTCGCTCGACACGGAGAAGGGTTCCGGTCCCTCCCTTTCCCATTTGTTTGTCACTCCGCCGCCATGCGGTGGTCAGAGCCGGGGACAGCGCCATCCGCTCCATGTGCGCCTGCACTTCAGGTAAAGTAATACGCACCCTCCGCGGATCGCCGCCCTCGATGTCATCCCACCAGCGATCGAAGAGAAGCGATTCATGATCTCCGGCACTGTCGGATAGAATCTCTCCCCGCAGGATCGGCGCGTTGATGTTCTCAGGTAGCCGCCACCGGATGAAGGCGGCCAAAGGCACCGTCATGCACACGAAATATGCCTGATCAACGACCTCCTCCAACTCATGCGGCGTCAGTCCGCTGAAAACATAGAGGTTTCCCGGAATAAACTCCACCTTCTCCCCTGCAAAACGATAGACCAGACTGCCTCGCGTCACGATGATGAGTTCCACGGCGGTATGACTGTGGATCCGAAGCATCGGCGGCGGCGTGCCACGACGGATGGTCAGCCCGAAGATTTCGTAAACGAATGGATTTGGAACGGCCACAACCTGAAAATACAGGAAGTTTTTGGTCCATTCAAGGAAGCGCTTCGGAATATTCGGGATTAGGTTTCCTGCCTTTGGATCCAATATCCCGTCCCCAATAGACCCTTATGAAACCCATCAAGCTTGGCATTGTCGGAGCCGGAGCATTTCTCGCCGACCACTTCCTGCATGTTTTCCAGAATCATCCGGGAATCGGAGAAATCCACATCGCCGACCTTGAAATTTCCCGTGCCCAAAAGCTCGTGGAATCGCACGGACTCGCCGGTGCGTTCGCCACTCTCGATCAACTACTGGACGCGGGCATGGATGCCATCGCCATTTTCACCCCTCGCCATACCCACGCGCCGCTCGCGCAACAAGCGATGGAGGCCGGCTGCCACGTTTACATGGCAGTACCAGCAGCGATCACGCTCGACGAGCTCGCAGGTCTGGTGGAAACGTCCGCGCGTACGCGGCGCATTTGCATGACCGGCGAGACGAGCTATTACTATCCGGAGATCGTCTATTGCCGCGAGGAATTCGTTACCGGGCGTTGGGGTGAATTCGTCCATGCGGACGCCCAATACATCCACGACATGGCCACCTGGGGACCACATTTCCAGCTCACCGCCGGGCCGGAATGGCGACGCTTCGCCGCGATTCCGCCGATGCACTATGCCACGCATTCCTTTAGCATGCCGCTCTCGATCACCGGTGCCCGCGTCACTCACGTTTCGGCCCATGGCTTCCGGGACCAAGTGGCTAACAGCGGCTACGGCGCGGGGAGCAATCCCTGGGACAATCCATTCAGCAATGAAGTCACCATCGCCCGCACCAGTGATGGAGGCAGCCTGCGCATCGGGGAATTCCGCCGCATCGGCTGGTTCGCTCCGAACGGACGCGAGGTGATGATGCCCGCGTTTTACTGCACCGACGCCTGTTTCGAGGAGAACATCGTTTCCACCACTCTCATCGGCCGCAGCGGGAATGAAGGCGGACTGGGTTGGGAACACGGCACGCATCTGATGCGCGATCTCGCGGGATGGGTCGATGGCCCCTACTTCGAGCACGCCCGTCCCGATCATCCCGAGGATTTGGAGCGGCACCTCGGACTCGCGCCCGCCCACCATGCCGAGCGCCTGCCGGACGAATTCCGGGGGATGGCCAACGGCCACAGCGGATCGCATCATTTCCTGGTAGATGATTTTGTCCGCGCGTGTCTCGAAGACGCGCTTCCACCCTGCCACATCTGGAACTCCGCCGCGTGGTGTGCTCCCGGTCTCGTCGCACACGAGTCGGCGATGCAGGGAGGCGTGATGCTGCCGGTGCCTGATTTCGGGAATCCGCCGTCGGATTGGGACTTGCTGGAATATCCGGACCGGCCTGCCGATCCACGGCGGCCGTCGCTGCCACCGTTGATCTGAGCGGCCATGAAATTTTCAAGCGAATGACCATCCACTGTCACTTCCTGAAGATGCCGGAATTTTTTCGGCAGCACAAGGAAGCGCTTTCCGTAAGTGGTACCTATCCTCCCAACCTTGTCCATTACCAACAATGTTTGCCTTTCCCGATCAACTCGACCGCGTTCAGAAAATCCTCCGTTCACAGACCGACACCCTGCAGTCCGTGGCCTCGATCTATGCCGATGCCATCGCCGCCGGCGGACTCGTTCATGTTTATGCGAATGGTCATTCCAGACTTGCCGTTGAGGAGATGTGCATCCGCATGGGGGCGCTCACGGGATTTCACCCACTGCTTCAGGTCGGGCTCACTACCTTCACCGATGTCGTTGGAGCAAACGGCATCCGGGTCAATCAGGCGATCGAGAAAGTCGAAGGCCTCGGCGGAAAAATCCTCGATGAATATGACATCGCACCCGGCGAGCCCTTGCTGGTCATCACGGCCACCGGCACCACGCAGGCGGCGGTGGACATCGCCCGCGAATGGGTGCGCCGCTATCCGGACAATCCGCTCATCGGGTTATGTTCCCGCGAGCAATCGACTGCCGCCACGGCAAAACATTCCTCTGGTGAAAACCTCCATCAGGTGGTTAGCCGGGCAAGAACCGGAATCCTCATCGACAACGGGATGCCGCTCGGTGACACCACCATCGTCGTTGACGGACAAACCGGAAACTACCCCATCTGCCCGCTGTCATCAGTCGCGGCCATCAGCATCGTCCAGTGTCTGAACGAACTCACGGTGCGGGAACTCGACCGCCGCGGAGTCGCCCATCATGTGCTGCGCAACATGCATCTCAACGATACCCACGACAGCTACGATCTCTGGATCCGCGATCAACGCGCCCGCTTCGCCCGCGCCCTTCACAACCCCAACGCAGTCCGCCCCGCCAAGTGAATACCTATACCAAACAGATTCCCGATTTCCCGGCCCATGACATCAT
>Ga0123337_10002903_pt1 | contig 18927 bp, 19 predicted proteins | sample frozenSSSSmetaG_FD_89792 | JGI IMG/M metagenome (GOLD analysis project Ga0123337, IMG submission 89792) | Glacier valley bacterial and archeal communities from Borup Fiord, Nunavut, Canada, to study Microbial Dark Matter (Phase II) -... | ecosystem: Environmental > Aquatic > Freshwater > Ice >... | reverse complement strand
TGGGCGCGGTTGTAGCCGCTCAACCGCTGCAGGTAGGCCAGCACCGGCCCGCGCTGCGATCGCGGCAACTGCGCGTAACCCAGGCGTCGCAGCACCGACTCGATCCACGCGTAGCGCCCTTCGTCGTCCTCAGCTCGCATCAAGAACGCAGCCGACCTGAAAGGCAAGACGCTGGGCACCTTCCAGGCCGACACGCTCGAAGTGCTGCCCTACGACTACCTGAAGAAGGCCGGCTTGTCGTTCAAGGACGTGAAGGTTCGCTACTTCAACACCTCGCCCGAACTCGCCCAGGCCTTCATCAACGGCGGGGTCGATGCCATCTGCCACATCGAGCCTTACGCCACGCAATGCCTGACGTCGCGCAAGGGCTCGACCGTGCTGTCCGATGGCAGCGACATCTACGGCAAGAACTACTCCGACTGCGTGCTGGCCGTGCGCACGCCGCTCATCGAGAAGAACCCGCAAGCCGTGAAGGCCGTGATCAAGGCCATGTTCCTGGCGCAGAGCCAGGCCGAGACCGACATCGATGCCGCGCTGCGGGACACCGTGGGCACCTACTACAAGACCACGATGGAAGCCGCCAAGCTCGCCGCCAGTAAGCAGCCCATCATGATCGACCAGCGCAAGAACACGCAGTTCATCCTCGACCGTGGTCAGTCGATGAAGGAGCTCGGCTACGTGAAGAAGTTGGCCCCGCGCGGCGCCATCGACTGGACGCTGCTCGATCAGGTCATCGCCGAGAACAAGTCGCTCTATGCCGGTCTCAAGCTCAAGACGGTCGCCTGAAGCCCCGGCACCGGCAGAGGAGCCCGTCATGTCAGCCTTGCCCTTGGCCGGTGCCAAGCCGGCCATCCCGCCCGCGCCGGCATCGGGCCAGCGCGGCACAGCGTGGGCCATCGCGCAGCGCGCATTGTGGTGGTTCGCATCGGTGGGTACCTTCGTCGCGATCTGGGAGTTCTGCTGGTGGAAGGGCCTGGCCGACCCGCTGATGTTGCCGCCGCCCCACCTGTTCCTGGCCAATCTGCCCGAGCAGTTCAGGTTCTTCGACCCGGCCGGTGCGCGCAGCCTGGAGGAAGAAGGCGGCGGCCTGCGGTCGGTGCTGGAGGTGATGGGGTGGACGTCGCTGCGCGTGGTGCTGGGCCTGGCACTGGGCTTCGTGGGTGCCGTGGGCGTGGGCCTGGCGATCCGCTACTTCCCGGTGTTCGGCAAGCTCACGCTGCCTACGCTCACGCTGCTGACCCCGATCTCGCCGGTGGCGTGGCTGCCTGTGGCCATATTCATCTTCGGCATCGGCAACGTACCGGCGATCTTCCTGGTCTTCATCTCGGTGTTCTTCATCATCGTGCTGTCGACGCTGTCGCAGATCGACGCGGTTCCCGAGCCCTACCTGCATGTGGCCCGAATCATGGGTGCGAACAAGCACCAGCTGTTTCGCCACGTGATCTTGCCCACCATCTTGCCCAGCCTGTTCGTCACGCTGCGCCTCAATCTGTTCGCCGCGTGGATGGTGGTGCTGATCGCCGAAGCCGTGGGTGTGGGCTCGGGCCTGGGGCAGATCATCATGATGGCGCGCAACACCTTCAACTCGAGCCTGGTGTTCTTCACCATGACACTGATCGGTCTGCTCGGCTTTGCGTTCGACCGCGGGCGGCTCTGGGTGCAACAGCGCGTGCTGTGGTGGGTGGGCCCGTCCGCAGTGCAGGGCAAATGAGCATGAGACCCATGATCAAGCTGCGACAGGTTCGCAGGATTTGGAATCCTGGCACGCCGAAGACGCTGACCGCCATCGACGACTTGTCGCTCGACGTGGCACCGGGTGAGTTCGTCGTGCTGCTCGGGCCCTCCGGTTGCGGCAAGAGCAGCCTGCTCTACATGGTGGCCGGACTCGAAACGCCGACCGAGGGCGCGCTCGAATGCGACAGCATGCCCATCGCCGGCCCAGGCGCCGACCGCGGCATGATCTTCCAGGAAGCGTCGCTCTACCCCTGGCTGACCATCGCCGACAACGTGAGCTTCGGCCTGAAACTGCAAGGCGTGTTGCCCGACAAGCGCCGGCGCATCGCGCAGGAGCTGCTGCACAAGGTGGGCCTGGCCGACGCGGCCGACAAACGGCCGGACGAACTGTCGGGCGGCATGCGCCAGCGGGCTGCGCTCGCCCGCGCCTTGGCCATGCGGCCCAAAGTGCTGCTGATGGACGAACCTTTTGCCGCGCTCGACATCCAGACACGCGCCAAGATGCAAGGCCACCTGATCGAAGTGTGGCGCGCGAGCAGTGCCAGCGTCCTGCTGGTCACGCACTCGATCGAGGAGGCGCTGGCGCTGGCCGACCGCATCGTGGTTTTCACCGCGCGGCCCGGGCGCATCAAGGAGATCGTGCCGGTGGACCTGCCACGGCCGCGCTCACCGCGCGACCCCAGGCTCATCGAACTGCAGCAGCGCGTGGCCGACCTGCTGGCTGACGAAGTGGACTGCGCCTTCCTGGAGCAGGAAGCCGCCGTCTGAAACCGTCTCGTCGATCCGTCGCCGCGTGGTGATGCACGCGCGGCGCGGCTTCCTTCAACCCGTTTCAGGAGACATGACATGACCGCAGCCCTGGTTCGCGCCAAGTGGATCGTCACCGGCGTCCAAGACCGCCACACGCCCGAGATCCTGAGCGACGCCGCTCTCGCACACGAAGACGGCAAGGTGCTCGCCGTCGGCGCCTTCGACGGGATGCGCCTTCGCTACCCCGACGCACCGGTCACGCAGCACCCTCGGCACATGCTGCTGCCCGGCTTCGTCAACAGCCACCACCACGTCGGCCTCACGCCGCTGCAACTGGGCTCGCCCGACTACGCGCTGGAGCTGTGGTTCGCGAGCCGCATGTCGGCACGCGACGTGGACATCTACCTCGACACGCTCTACTCCGCCTTCGAGATGATCGCCTCGGGCATCACCACCGTTCAGCACATCCACGGCTGGATGCTGGGCAGCCTGGAGCAGGTTCACGGTGCGTCGAGCGCGGTGCTCGAGGCCTACCGCAGCATCGGCATGCGCGCCTCTTACTGCTACGCCGTGCGTGAGCAGAACCGGCTCGTATACGAAGACGACGCTGCCTTCTGCGCCACGCTGCCCAGCGAGGTGGGCGTGCCGCTGGCCGCGCACTTGAAGCGAGCCACGCTGAGCTTTGCCGACCACATGTCGCTCTACAAGATGCTGCGCGACGAGAACACCGGCCAGTCGCTCACGCGCATCCAGCTCGCGCCGGCCAGCCTGCACTGGATCACCGATGACGGGCTGATGTCGCTCGTGGAGCAGGCCAAGGCCGACGATGTGCCGATGCACATGCACTTGCTGGAAACCGTCTACCAGAAGGAATACGCGCGCCGCCGCACCGGCACCACCGCCGTGAAGCACCTGAACAAGCTGGGCGCACTCGGGCCGTGGATGACGCTCGGCCACGCGGTGTGGCTGACCGAGGAAGACGTGGAGCTGGTGGCTCACCACAAGACCTGCGTGTGCCACAACTGCAGCAGCAACTTCCGCCTGCGCAGCGGCGTGGCACCGATCAACGAGCTGGCAAAGCGCGGCGTGACGATCGGCATGGGCCTGGACGAAGCGGGCATCAACGAAGACCGCGACATGCTGCAGGAGATGAAGCTCGCACTGCGCGTGCACCGCGTGCCGGGCATGGACGAAGACGACGTGCCGAGTGGCCCGCAGGTGCTGCGCATGGCCACCGAGCACGGTGCGAAGACGACGGCGTTTCGCGGACACATCGGGCGGCTCGCGCCGGGCATGGCCTTCGATGCGGTGGCCATCGACTACGAAGGCGCGATGTACCCCTTCCAGGACGAAGACATCCCACCCCTCGACGCGCTGATCCAGCGTGCTGCGGTGCGCCATGTCGACACCGTGTACGTGGGCGGCGACCCGATCTACGCGCAGGGCCGCTTCAAGTACGTGGACCGCGACAAGGTGCTCGCCGACATCGCCGAGCAGCTGTCGCGCCCCCGCTCGGCCGATGAAGAAAAGCGCCGTGCGCTGTCCAAGGCGGTGTTCCCACACGTGCAGAACTTCTACAACAACTACCTCGACGGCGAGGCGCCGCGCCAGCCGTTCTACGCACCGTCGGCGCGCTGACGTCTCGGGCGATCTTCGGTCGAGCGCGTCAGCACTCGATGTCGTCGAGTGCGGCGGTGCCTTCGGACTTCGGCGCGATGCGGCGTCCGCGCTCCTTGAACGCGAAGCCCATGGCCAGTGTCTGCGCCAACGCCATCGCGGCGGTCAGCGAGCGGAAGCCGAGCAGCTCGGCATCGTTGACCTGCAGCACGATTTCGGCGTCGCGCGCCACCGGGCCGAGCACGCTGTCGGTGATGGCCAGGCGCTGCGCGCCGGCTGCGCGCACTTGCTCGCACACGCGCAGCGTGTCGGTCGCATAGGGCGGGAAACTGATGGCGACGAGCAGGTCCTTCGGTCCGGCGGCGCTCGCCTGTTCGGCGATGGCGCCGCCGAGGCCCGTGATCTGCACGGCGGGCCGGCCGACGCGGTTGAGCGCATAGGCCAGGTACGAGGCCACTGCGTACGAGCGGCGCAGGCCCAGCACGTACACCCCCCGCGCGCGCGCCAGCGCCCGGATCGCCTGCGCCAGCGGCAGGCGGGCGGCGTCGTCGCGCAAGTGTTCGAGGGAGAGCATGTTGGCGTGGCTGAAAGCGCGCAACACGGCAGCGGGGTCGGCCGGATTGTCCAGCGCAAGTTCGCCGCCGTAATGACGGATCCGCTCCCGATAGCTCGGCGCCGTGGCGCTTTGCAGCGGGGCGATGAACAGGCGCTGCAGTTCGCCGTAGCCGCTGAAGCCGAGCGCCTGCGCCATACGGATGAAGGCCGAAGCCGCGATGCCCGAGTTGCACGCCAGCACCGCGACAGCATTCAACGCGACATCGTTGGGGTGCTCGAGTGCATGGCGCGCGGCGTCGCGCTGGCGGGGCGTGAGCTGCTCGCCCGTCCGGCCCAGGCGCGCGCGGAGTTCTTCGAGCGTGGCCGGTGGCCCGCCGGCGGTGCGCTTCGACAAAGAAACGTCGCGCTTCAAAATGCGCGCACCTCGCCTCGCGGCACGAATCGGCCCATGCCTTCGCAGCCATGCCAATCGGGCCCGTCGACGATGAGCTGGCCCCGCAGGAACACCTTTTCGACGCGACCGCGCAGCTCGCGCCCCTCGAGCAGGGTGTAGTCGCAATTGCCATGCAGGTGTTCGGCGCGAATGGTTTGCGTGGCCGCGGGGTCGAACAGCACCACGTCGGCATCGCTGCCCACCGCGATCGTGCCCTTCTTCGGGAACAGACCGAAGAGCTTGGCCGGTGTGGTGGAGGTCAGCTGCACGAAGCGGTTGAGTGAGAGCTTGCCCTGCATCACGCCGATGTCGAACAGGCTCACCAGCCGGGTCTCGATGCCCGGCGCGCCGTTTGGAATCTTGCTGAAGTCGTTCTTGCCCATCGGCTTCTGGCGGAAGAAACCGCGGTGACCCTCCTTCATGCAAAAGGGGCAGTGGTCGGTGGCGATGACCTGCAGGTCGTCGTAGCGCAGCGCGCGCCACAGGTGCTTCTGGTCGTCGGGCGTGCGAAGCGGCGGCGTCATCACGTACTTTGCGATTTCGAAGTCGTCGCTGTTGTAGACCGAGTCGTCGAACAGCAGGTAATGCGGGCAGGTCTCTGCGAACACCGGAATGCCTTCGTCGCGTGCCGTGACGATGTGCTTGAGCGCCTGGTTCGACGACACGTGAACGAAATAGATCGGTGCTTCGGCCAGTTCCGCCAGACGGATGCCGCGGTGCGTGGCCTCGCCCTCCAGGATCGCCGGGCGCGTCAGCGCGTGGTAGCGCGGGCTCGTGTGGCCGGCTTCGAGCGCCTCCTTGATGAGCAGGTCGATGACGGGCCCGTTCTCGGCGTGCAGCGCCACCATGCCACCGTCCGCGCCCACCTGGCGCAGCATCTGGAAGATGGCCGCGTCGTCGGCCATCATCACGCCCGGGTAGGCCATGAACATCTTGAAGCTGGTCACGCCTTCGTGCCGCATCGCGTGGCGCACGTCGGCCAGAACCTGCTGGTCGACGCGGGTGACGATGCAGTGCAGGCTGTAGTCGATGTTGACCTGCGAATCCGCGCTCTTCTGGGCACGCGCGATGGCGCCGAGCGGCGAGTCGGCCTGCGTCTGCAGCGCGAAGTCCACCACCGTCGTCGTGCCGCCGAAGGCGGCAGCTTTGGTGCCGCTGGCAAAGGTGTCGCTGGTGATCGTCGGGCCGATGACATTTTCCATGTGCACATGCGTGTCGACGCCACCCGGCAGCACGTACAGGCCGCTCGCATCGACGACCGCCACGTCTTCGCCGACCACGAGCTGCCGGCCGATGGCGTAGATGACGCCGTCGCGCATCAGTACGTCGGCGAGGTAGTCGTCCGTGGCCGTGATGACGCGGCCGTTGCGAATGAGGGTGGGACCGTTCATGCCGTGGCTTCCTCGAGTGCGTGGATCAGGCGGTCGATCTCGCCCGGCGTGTTGTAGTGCGCCATCGAAACCCGCACCACGCCGTTCGGCAGGCCGAGTGTCTCGATGAGCCGACGTGCGTAGAAGTCGCCCCAGCGGATGCCGATGCCGTGCGTGTCGACATGGCGCACGATGGCCTCTGGCACGTGGCCGGCGACGGTGAAGCTGATGGTCGGTACGCGCCGTTCGTCGGTGGCCGCGGGCCGGCCGATAATGCGCACGCCGGGCCGGCCGCGCAGCCAGCCGAGCAGGCGTTCGGCCAGCGCGTTCTCGTGCGCCTCGAAGGCGTCGAAGGCGGCCTGCATGCGCTGGCGCGGCGTGCCGGTGGCGCCCAGCGCCGCGCCGGTATCGACCAGGTAGTCGCGGATGCCGGCGCAGCCGAAGGACAGCTCGTAGTTGACGTTGCCCGGCTGCAGCTTGTACGGGATGACCTCGGGGCCGATGAAGTAGTGGTTGAGGCTGGGCAGCGACAGCAACAGTTCGCGCCGGCCCCACATCACGGCGTAGTGCGGGCCGAAGACCTTGTAGAAACTGAACACCACGACGTCGGCGCCGCTCGCCTGCACGTCGACGAGCCGGTGCGGCGCATACGCCACCGCGTCGACACAGACCCGGCCGCCCGATGCATGCACGCGGCGAGCCACTTCGGCCACCGGGTTGACGGTGCCCAGGATGTTCGACGCCCAGGTCATCGCCAGCCACTTCGTGCGCGGGGTCAACAAGGCGTCGAGGTCGGACAGTTCGAGCGCCAGGCTGTCGCGGTCGATGTGCCAGACCTTGACCACCGCACCGGCTTCTCGCAGGCGCATCCAGCCACCGATGTTGGCTTCGTGGTCGGTGTCGGTGACGATGATCTCGTCGCCCGGTTGCAGGCCCGTGCGCAGCGCCTGCGTCAGCATGAACATCAGCGACGTCGTCGCGCCGCCCATCACCACCTCGTCGTCGTGCGCCGCGTTGACGAGTTCGGCCACCGCACGCCGCGCCGCCAGCACTTTCTCGCCGGCGTTCTGGCTCTGTGCGTAGCTGGCGCCGAGCTGCACGCTGTGGTTGAGCAGGTACTCGTGCACGCGGTCGGCAACGCGCTTCAACACCTGCGAGCCACCGGCGTTGTCGAGGAAGACCGTGCAGCCGGCCAGGGCCGGAAATTCGGCGCGAATGTGATCGAGATCGAGTGCGTTCATCGAGGTCAGTGCGAAAGGATGGCTTGAAGGAAGGCGCGGGTCCGCGCCTCGCGCGGCGCACCGAAGAAGTTTTCTGGCGGCGCCACTTCGACGATGAGCCCGTCTTCCATGAACACCACGCGGTCGGCGACGCGACGTGCGAAGCCCATCTCGTGCGTGACGATGACCATCGTCACGCCCGTGTGGGCGAGGGCCTGCATGACGGCCAGCACTTCGCCGACCATTTCGGGGTCGAGAGCGGAGGTCGGTTCGTCGAAGAGCAGCACCCGGGGCTCCATCGCGAGCGCGCGGGCGATCGCCACCCGCTGCTGCTGCCCGCCGGACAACTGCCCCGGCAGCTTGTGCGCGTGCTCGGCCAGGCCGACCTTTTCCAGCAGGGCCAGGGCGCGCGCGTCGGCAACTGTGCGCGACAGGCCGCGCACCCGCAGCGGACCCAGCGCCACGTTGCGCAGCGCGCTGAGGTGCGGGAAGAGATTGAAGCTCTGGAACACCATACCGACTTCGGCGCGCACCCGCGCCAGCGTCCGGCCGCGCACCACTTTCTCGCCGGCCACGCGCACTTCACCGCGCTGGTAGTCCTCGAGAAGGTTGATGCAACGCACGAGTGTCGACTTGCCGGAGCCCGACGGCCCGACGACGACGACCACTTCGCCCGCACCGATGCTGAGGTCGATGCCGCGCAACGCCTCGAACTGGCCGTAGGCCTTGTGCAGGCCGTTGATCTCGACCAGGGCGCTCATCGGGTGGCCGCACGGTGACGCGCTTCGACATGGCCGACGAGTCTCACCAGCGGCAGCAGCAGCGCCAGGTAGAGCAGCGCCGCACCGATCAGCGGCGACGGGTTGGCCGACAGCGCCTGCGCCTGCGTCGCCTGCTTCAGCAGGTCCGGCATCGCCACCACCGAGGCCAGCGCGGTGTCCTTCAGCACGTTGATGCAGTTGCTCGTCAGCGGCGGCGTCACGATGCGCAGCGCCTGGGGCAGCACGACGTCGCGCAGGGTGTCGAAGAAGCCCAGGCCGATCGCGTCGGCAGCTTCGAACTGGCCGCGCGGAACGGCCTCGATGCCGGCGCGGAAGATCTCGGCGACGTAGGCGCACGACACGGCCGACAGCGCGGTCGTGGCGGCGGCGAACGAGGACAGCCGCACGCCGACGAACGGCAACGCGTAATAGACCAGCACCAGCAGCACGAGCAGCGGGATGGAGCGAAAGACGTCGATGTAGATTCGTGCCGCCGCGCGCACGGATGCAACGCCGAAGACGCGCAACAGCGCGAGCACCAGGCCGCTCGCCGTGCCGAGCGCGATGCTGGCCAGCCCGAGCAGCACGGTCACACCCAAGCCTTCGATCAGCAGCGGCAGCGTCTCGCGCAGCACCCGCACGTTGAAGAACGTGTCGACGAGATCCACGGCGTGGCGCGACCGTCAGGCCTGAGGGAGGGCCGAGGGTGGTCTTACGGCTTGGGCACGTCCATCACCTTGACCGATGCCGAGTCGGCCGGCGGCGTGCTGCCGAACCACTTCTCGTGCGTCTTCGCGATGAAGCCGTCCTTCTTCAGCGTCGTGATCGCGTCGTTGATCTTCGCCGCGTCGACGAAGCCCTTCGCGAACATGAACGAGTAGCGCTCGGCAGTGGGGATGCGCGCTGCGACGCGGTACTGTGGCTTGTCCTTGATGAAATATTCGACGGCCGGGATGTCGCTGACGTAGCCGTCGATGCGGCCGGCGGCCAGGTCCAGCATCGCCGGGGCCAGCCCCTCATACCGCGAAATCTTCGCGATTCGGTACTTGGCTGTGTTCTCGGTGGCCCAGATGTCACCGGTGGAGGCGGTGTCCACCCCCACCGTCTTGCCGCCCAGGTCGGCGAGTGCCTTGATCGGGCTCGATTTCAGCACCGAGAGCGACTGGTCGCTGTCGTAGTACGGCTGCGCGAAGGCGAGGGTCTCGAGGCGCTTGCCGGTGATCGTGATCGACGAGATCGCGACCTGGATGCGACCCGAGAGCACGGCCGGAAACAGGCCGTTGAACGGAATGTTCTCGATCTTCACGGTGTTGCCGGTGCGCTTGGCGACCTCGTTGACGAGGTCGATCTCGAAGCCGACGAACTTGCCTTGAGCGTCCTGGAACTCCCACGGCACGTTACCGATGTTGGCGCCGATGACCCACTCGGCCGCGAGGGCCGGAGCGGCAAAGGACGCGGCCAGCGCCAGTGCGGCGACCATCTTGAAGTGCTTCATGCGGGGACTCCTGATCCGGGGGGGGCCGCAGGGTCAGCCGCTGCGGGGTCGTCACCATGGTAGCCAGCTGGAGCAAACACTTCAAGGAGATATGGCTCTGGAGCGTTTGCACCAAGGCTGTGTGTGCGTCGTGCGGTGCACCCGAAGTCACCCCAACGGGGTGCATTGCGCACCGCGAACGGCTGTTCGGCAGCAGCGCCGTGCCGAATGGAGCCCGCATCGCCTTGCATGGGTCGCCCTGCCATTCTGCCGCTGGCACAGCGGTTGCTACCGCTCACCCGCTCAAACCATGAGCAATGACAGCCTCGAACTGGTCCATGTCGTGAAGCGTTACGGCAGCACGACCGCCGTCGACCGCATCGATCTGAAGATCGCCGCCGGCGCTTACTGCTGCCTTCTGGGCCCCTCGGGATGTGGCAAGACAACCACGCTGCGCATGATCGCTGGCCACGAGCAGGCCAGCGAGGGCGACATCCTGCTCGGCCCGCGCAACATCACCGAGCTGCCCGCTGCCGAGCGCGGCACGGCGATGATGTTCCAGAGCTATGCGCTGTTCCCGCACCTGAGCGCGTTGGACAACGTCGCCTTCAGCCTGAAGATGCGCGGTGTCGACAAGTTAATGCGGCAGAAGAAGGCGGCCGAACTGCTCGATCGCGTCTCTCTCGGCCACCTTGCGAACCGAAAGCCGGCCGAGCTCTCCGGCGGCCAGCAACAGCGCGTGGCGCTGGCGCGTGCGCTGATCACCGAGCCGAAGGTGTTGCTTCTCGACGAACCCCTGTCCGCTTTGGATCCCTTCCTGCGCATCAAGATGCGCGCCGAGCTCAAGGCCTGGCAGAAGGCTCTGAGCATGACCTTTGTGCATGTGACCCACTCCCAGGAAGAAGCGATGGCGCTCGCTGACCAGGTGGTGGTGATGAACAACGGCCGGATCGAGCAAAACTGCGACCCGCACCAGCTGTTCAATGCGCCTCGCAGCGAATTCGTGGCCCGTTTCATCGGCGGCCACAACGTGATGACCTCGGCGCAGGGGCTGGTGGCCGTCCGCGCCGACAAGACCCGGCTGAGCCACACGTCGTTGCCCTCCGGTGCCAACGTCATGCCCGCCACAGTGCGCGGGGTCGAGTACCAGGGCACCTACGTGCTGCTGACGCTGTCCAGCGACCCGGTACCCGATTTCAGCGTCGTGCTGCCGGAGGCGCAGTTCGACGCCGCCCCTTGGCAGCTTGGCGATACGGCATGCGCGCACTGGGACGCTGCCGACATCCACCCGCTGGTTGCCTGAGTGGCCGACGCGACCGCATTCCCATTCGAGCGCCATCTTTCAACCCGAGGAGAGAAAACCATGTCCGACACCACCCGCCGCAACGTGCTCAAAGGCACCGCCGGCATCCTGGCCACCGGCCTGTTCCCCGCCGTGCACGCGCAGGAGAAGATCGTGCTGCGCTACCTCGGCACCGCCGTCAACCAGGACAAGGCGATAGCCGAGCGGTTCAAGGCCGACACCGGCATCGAGATTCAGTACGTTGCTGTGAACACCGACGAGGTGAGCAAGCGCGTCGTCACTTCGCCGAACAGCTTCGACCTCGTCGACGGTGAATACTTTTCGCTGCCCAAGGTCGTGCCCAGCGGCAACCTCAAGGGCATCGACGTCCAGCGCATCAAGAACGCCGACAAGATCACGACTCTCTTCACGAAGGGCGAGGTTGGCGGCAAGAAGGTCGGCGACCAGGGCACGGCACCGAAAAAGGTGATCTACCTTGAGGGCGAGAAGTCGAAAGTGTTCGCCAAGGAGCCGACGCGCTGGATGTCGTTGATCCCCACCGTCTACAACGCCGACACGCTGGGCATCCGCCCGGACCTGGTGAAGCGGCCGATCGACAGCTGGAAGGAACTGCTGAACCCCGAGTTCAAGGGCAAAGCCTCGATCCTCAACATTCCTTCCATCGGCATCATGGACGCGGCGATGGTGGTCGAGGCAGCGGGTCTGTACAAGTACCCCGACAAGGGGAACATGACCAAGAAGGAAATCGACCTGACGATCAAGACCCTGATCGAGGCCAAGAAAGCCGGCCAGTTCCGCAGCCTCTGGAAGGACTTCAACGAGAGCGTCAACCTGATGGCCTCGGGCGAGGTGGTGATCCAGTCGATGTGGTCGCCGGCCGTCACTGCCGTGCGCTCCAAGGGCATCGCCTGCGTCTATCAGCCGCTCAAGGAGGGCTACCGCGCCTGGGCGGCCGGCTTCGGCCTCCCGGCCACATTGAGCGGCCGCAAGCTCGACGGCGCCTACGAGTTCATCAACTGGTTCCTCGATGGCTGGGCCGGCGCCCACCTCAACCGGCAGGGCTACTACAGCGCCGTGCTCGAGACCGCCAAATCGAAGATGGACGCCTACGAATGGGCCTACTGGATGGAAGGCAAGGCGGCCGAGAAGGACATCAAGTCACCGAACGGCCAAGTGCTCGAGAAGGCCGGCACTGTGCGCGACGGCGGGTCGTACGAGCAACGCATGGGCGGCATCGCGTGCTGGAACGCGACGATGAACGAGAACGCCTACCTCGTGCAGAAGTGGAACGAGTTCGTCGCTGCCTGAGGTTGTAACGACCCGAATCGAGATGCTGACCAAGACCGCGGCGCCGGCGGCCGTGCGACGCCGACGTTTCCGATGGGCTGCGCCGTCTTGGCTGCAGGCCCTGCCGTTCGCGGCGGTGTTCGTCTTCTTCTTCATCGCGCCGCTGGTGCTTGTCGCGGCCGTCAGCTTGTGGCCCACCAGCGACTACGAGCTGATTCCCGGCTTCACCTTCCAGAACTACCAGAGCATTTTCGCCGGCTGCGGCAACCTCGCAGAACCCTGCGTGACGCTCAAGACCTACTGGTCGACAGTGCGCTTCTCGCTGCTGGCCCTGGTCGCGACGCTGGTGCTCGGCTTCACGATCGCGTACTTCCTCGCGTTTCATGTCCGCTCGCAGGCCATGCAGACCGTGCTCTTCGTGATCTGCACGATCCCGTTCTGGACCAGCAACGTGATCCGCATGATTTCATGGGTGCCGCTGCTCGGCCGCAACGGGCTCGTGAATCAGGCGCTGCTCGGTGCGGGGCTGGTCAAGCAGCCCGTGGAGTGGCTGCTGTTTTCCGAGTTCTCGGTGGTGCTGGCCTTCGTGCATCTGTACACCATGTTCATGCTGGTGCCGATCTTCAATTCGATGATGCGCATCGACCGGGCGTTGCTCGAGGCCGCCGAGGACGCCGGCGCCAGCGCGTGGCAGACGCTGTGGAACGTGATCGTGCCGCTGTCGCGTACCGGCATCGTCATCGGCTCGATCTTCGTCGTCACCATCGTGATGGGCGACTTCGTGACGGTCGGCGTGATGGGCGGCCAGCAGATCGCCTCGGTGGGCAAGATCATCCAGGTGCAGACGTCCTACCTGCAGTTCCCGCTGGCGGCGGCGAATGCCGTGGTGCTGCTGGCAGTGGTACTGTTGATCATCGTCGCGCTCACGCGCATGGTCGACCTGCGCAAGGAGTTGTGAGGCGATGCGCAGCGAGCGTCACCCTCCGGGCTTTTGGCCGCTGGCCATCGTGTTCGGTCTCTTCGTGCTGTTCCTCTACGGCCCGGTCATCACTATCTTCGTGCTCAGCTTTCAGGGGCCCGGCGGCGGGCTGACTTTCCCGATGCGCGGCATCTCGACCCATTGGTACCAAGAACTCTGGAACGGCCTGGGGGTGGTCGACATCGGCGCGGCGCTGCGCCGCTCGTTCGCGCTCGGCGTCGTCGTGATGGTGTTGACGGTGCTGCTGGCGCTCGCTGCGGGGCTCGCCTTCCGCAAGAAGCTGGTCGGCGGCAACCTGCTCTTCTACGTCACGGTGGCCAGCCTGATCATGCCGTCGATCATCGTGTCGCTCGGCATCGCGCTGCAGTTCCGCCTGCTCGATGTCGCCGCCAAGGCGTTGCTCGAGGCGCTGGGGGCCCAGGACCTGCTCGAGCGCTACACCACCCTGCTCGGCATGTACACCTCGGGCCTCGGCGCCCACCTGACCTGGACGCTGCCGTTCGGCCTGCTCATCATGTTCGCCGTCTTCAACCGCTTCAACCCGGCCTATGAGGAGGCGGCACGTGATCAGGGCGCAACGCACTGGCAGACCTTCCGTCATGTCGTGCTGCCGCTGATCGCGCCGTCGGTGGTCGGCATCGGGATGTTCGGCTTCACGTTGAGCTGGGACGAGATCGCGCGCTCGTCGCAGGCGATCGGCGACCTGAACACGCTGCCGCTCGAACTGCAGGGGCTGACCACCACCGTCACCACGCCGGCGATCTATGCCCTGGGCACGGTGACCACCGGCGTGTCGTTGCTCGTCATCGGCGTGGCACTCGCCAGCGCCGCGCTGCTGCGGCGGCGCCGGCAGGCGGCACGCCGATAGCACGCAGCCGATGCAACTGCTGATCCTCAACCCCAACACTTCGGTCTCGGTCACCGAGCGCCTGCGCGAGCACGTGGCCGCCGTGGCCGCCCCGGAGGTCGTGCTGCACGCCGTCACCGCTGCGTTCGGTGCCCGCTACATCGCCGATGAAACCAGCTTCGCCGTGGCCGGGCATGCGGCACTCGACGCCTACGCCAACCATTGCCAGCGTCAGGGCAAGCCCGACGCCGTGCTCGTCGGCTGCTTCGGCGACCCGGGCGTCTGGGCGTTGCGCGAGCTGTCGGGGCTGCCGGTGGTCGGCCTGGCCGAGGCCGCGATGCGGGAGGCGGCGGGCTTCGGACGCTTCGCCATCGTGACCGGCGGCGTGGCCTGGGACCCGATGCTGCGGCGTTTGGCGCGAGCCCTCGGCTTCGCCGGCGCGCTGACCGGTGTGCACGTGGTGGCGCCCACCGGCGCGCAGCTCGCAGCAGACCCGGACACGGCCGTGTCGGTGCTCGGGCAGGCCTGCCGACAAGCCGCCGCAGGCTCCGACGCGGTGGTTCTCGGCGGCGCAAACCTCGCCGGCATGGCGGCCCGGTTGGCGCCGCACCTCGACGTGCCGCTCATCGACAGCGTGACGGCCGGCGCCAAGGCCTTGTGGGGAGACTGCAGTGACTTCGTCGCCCCGGCGCTGACGGTGACCGAGCCGGCCGGCTTGGAGGGCGTCTCGGCAGCGCTGCGGCGGCTGATGCGCTGAAACGACCACGAAACAAGACAGTACTCTTGCGTCAACCCGCTCTCGGGTCAGTCCTGCACGCGACCTGCACCGCATGCTCGCAGACCGCCCCGGGCGTCGTCATCCAGACAGCGCCTCGGTCGCGCGCGGAGGCCACGTGTTCGAGCGCCCGGCGCAGGTGGTGCAGCCGATAAGGCTGCCCGACGATGTAGGGGTGCAGCGCGATGCCCATCACCAGCGGCTGTGCTCGCGCTTGTTCGAGCATCTCGTCGAGGTTGTCGATGATCATCTGCGCGAAGTCCTTGGCGTCCATCTGGCGCGCCACGATCATCGGGATGTCGTTGAGTTCCTGCGGATACGGCACCGACCACAGCGGCTGCCCGCTGCGCGTGCGCATCGGCAGCGGCTGGTCGTCGTGGCACCAGTTCAGCGTGTACCGGTAGCCGGTCTCGGCCAGCAGGTCGGGCGTTGCGCGGCTCTCGGAGATCCAGGGCGACAGCCAGCCCGCAGGCTCTCGCCCGCTGTGCAGGCGCATGCGTTCACGGCAGTGAAGCAGCAGTTCGCGCTCACCCGCTTCATCGAGCGTGCCCTGGCGCTCGGCGTTGCTGTGCCCGTGGCCGACGAGCTCGTCGCCGCGAGCGACACAGGCGGCCACCAGCTCGGGGCAATGGTCGTACAGCGCGGTGTTGATGAGCGCGGCGGTCGGCAGCGCGAGCCGATCGAACAGCTCCAGGCAACGCCAGGCGCCGACGCGGTTGCCGTATTCGCGCCAGGCGTGGTTAAGCACGTCGGGCTGCGGCGAAGCCGGGCCGATGCCGGCGCCCAGCCCCTCGCCGAAGGCGAAGTGCTCGAGGTTGAAGCCGATGTACACCGCCAGGTCCGCGCCGTTCGGCCATCGGTACGGGGTGCGTCGGGTGATGGCGCTGTAGTCGAAGCGATCGGCGTCGGGCAACAGGCCGAGGTACTGCGCTGGCCAAGCGGATTTGCTCACGGTGTCGCCAGCCCGGCGCGCACGAGCAGCCACTCGGCGCTGTCGTTCCAAACATCCATCTGCACGATCAGTCCGTCGCGCACCACGTAACGGTCGACGTATCGGTTGCCTTCGAACGGTGTGCCGTCGGGCCAGCTGCCGTAGAGCGTGCCTAGGCTGTAGACGACGGTGCCCTCGGCAGTGGCGTCGGCCACTGTCTCCGTGCGCTCGATTCGCTTCTTCACCCACTGGTAGCGGCTGGCGTTGAAGGCGGTGGTCTCGGCGGGGTCGCGCATCGCGCGGCCCCCGGTGAAGCGGATTCGCAGCTCCGGCGAAACGAAGCTGCGTGCTGCCGTCGGGTCCGGAATCATCACTAGGCGCAGGAATTCGTCCACCACCTCTGCAGCAGTCGTGGCCGGATTCCGGACGAACGAGTCACTCATCAACTCTCCTTCAGGCAGCGCTGTTGGGACACGGGGCAGATTGTGGCGCCTAAGAGTATCGCGTCACCAAGAGATATGCCGCTGTCGGGCCGGCGCTGTGCAATCACTCTCGCCATGGCATGGGGCTTGCACACACGTGGCGATGTCTAAAGCATTGATCGAAGCCGCACGCCGCATCACATCGGCGCAACGGCAGCACGTCGAAGTACGTCGCATCGACTGCACCGGTCCGGGTGACCTGGGCCGGGTGCGCGCACTCATCGATTCGGGCGACCTGGTGCCGGCGGCCATCGTTGCGGTAATGGGCAAGACCGAGGGCAACGGCTGCGTCAACGATTACACGCGCGAGTACGCCGCAGCCATGTGGTGCCAGCTTCTCGCACCTCACCTCGACTGTGCGCCCGCCGAGGTGGAAGGCCGGGTGGCGCTCGTGATGTCGGGCGGTACCGAAGGCGTGTTGTCGCCGCACTTCACGGTGTTCACGCGGCGCTGGGTCGATGGCGCCGCGACGCACGGCCCGAAGCGGCTCGTGATCGGCACGGCCTCGACGCGTGATTTCGCACCCGAGGAAATCGGCCGTGCCGCGCAGGTCGACGCCACCGCGCAGGCCGTGAGTACGGCGATGGCAGACGCAGGTATCACCGACGTGGCTGACGTGCACTTCGTGCAGATCAAGTGTCCACTGCTCACTGCGGCCAAGATCAACGATGCGATCAGCCGCGGCGCGCCGCCTGTGACGCGCGACACCTATGAGTCGATGGGCTGCTCGCGCGGCGCCTCGGCCCTGGGCGTGGCGGTGGCGCTCGGCGAGGTGGCGCGCGAGGAAGTCACCGACGCCGCGGTGCTGACCGACACGACGCTGTTCTCGTCGCGCGCCTCGGCGTCGGCCGGCATCGAGCTGCAGGGCAGCGTAGTCATCGTGCTCGGCGAGGTTGCCGGCGCGGCGTCCCCCTACCGGATCGCTCACACCGTGATGCGCGATGCCATCGACGCCGCCGCCGTGCGCGCTCTGCTGCGCGACGCTTTCGGTCTGGATGCCGACTGCGACGCCGACGACTTGTCACGCCAACTCGTGAACCTGCTCGCCAAGGCCGAGGCCAGTCCGAGCGGGGAAGTGCGCGGTCGTCGCCACACCATGCTTAATGATTCGGACATCAATGCCACACGACACGCGAGAGCGGTGGTCGGCGGCGTGCTGGCTTCGGTGGTCGGGCATACGGCGTTGTTCGTCTCCGGGGGCGCCGAGCACCAGGGCCCGCCCGGAGGGGGGCCAGTGGCCGCCATTCTCCGTGTCTAGCCGGGCGCCGCGTACGGAAGCTGGAGCTGACTGACCGCCGTTGCTCGTCAATGGTCGGACGTGGCTCGGCGCGGTGTAGCCCGGGCGGCTGACCGACCCCCGGTGATCGAAGACGTGCGGTACGACAAACCGCTGACGACCTCAAACAATTGAAGTAGCTGCGGTGCCAAATCATCTGCTCGGTCCTCGCTTACGAGCTGATTCAGTGCCGCGCCGCCGGCCAGGACTGGTTGAAGCTCACGGCCGCTTTGGTGCCCCGGTGCCGTATGTGTAGTGAATTGGACTTGGACTTGATGGCGGCATCGAAGACCGCAAGGGTCTGCGGGCCGAGGCCATCCCACGGGCCAAGTTGGTGGTGTTCCCTGTGGATTGCATCGACCATGACTCGGCGACCAATATCAAGCAGCTGTGCGCCCGAGCCGGCGTGGGCTTCCTGCCGCTGCGCAGCGCAAGCGTCGCCAGCTTCGCGGCCGCGCTGGCGGGCGGTCGCTACGATAGATTCGATGTGGAATCGCAGCGGGGCTGCTTCAAGAACCGCTGAACGGCTGCAGAAGAGCAATTACCCGGCGAGTTTGTGCGCTCACGGCTGTGCGTTCTGTCCGAACAACCTGATCCAGTTCAGCACATACATCTGCGACGGCCTGAGTGTCCGGTCGTGTTGCCTCACGGAGGAATGTTACCCGTCGGCCGGTTGTCGTTTCGGCTCTTTTTTACCTCTTTAATTCAATGGTCGAAGGCTGTGGGCATGTGGTCGAAGGCTGCGGCGGTGGGCAACGCAGGCCGCGCAGCGGCGCGTTGTCCACGGTCGCAGCCGGTGCGCCGCAGGCGCATCGTCCACATGTCCATAGCCAGCCTGCCGGGCGCGAAGTTTTCCCGCGGCTGTTTCACACTTCGGCCGGCATGACAGTCGGCTTGCGCAGTCTGCCCAGGATCATTTCTTTCGCCCGCTCGGCGCGCCAGCCTTTGACCCGGCGTTGCAACGTCCGCAACTGCGCTTTGCCGGCATACGCTTCTGGGAACATCGTTGCCAATCGCTTCATCAACTCCTTGGCCGAAGCGGACGGCTCGGCGATCAGCCAGCCGTCGACAAGCGGCCACGCGTCGGCGAACGGATCAACCTTTGTCCGCCACCAGTGCTTGGCGCCGGGCTG
>Ga0123337_10002901_pt1 | contig 18929 bp, 17 predicted proteins | sample frozenSSSSmetaG_FD_89792 | JGI IMG/M metagenome (GOLD analysis project Ga0123337, IMG submission 89792) | Glacier valley bacterial and archeal communities from Borup Fiord, Nunavut, Canada, to study Microbial Dark Matter (Phase II) -... | ecosystem: Environmental > Aquatic > Freshwater > Ice >... | reverse complement strand
TCTCTGATGAGTTTTACATTTGCATCAAACATGGGATTACAATAGGTTTTAAGATTCGACACCTCAAAACTATTTATTGTAATCCTTTTTTTATTGCCCCTCCTTAACTTAATGACATTGCCCTATGGGGCAATGTCATTAAGTTAAGCCAATGGGACTTTTATAATGCCACCCCTTTGGGGTTTTTAACTTCTCTACTAATGTTTGTTTTACTATAATAATACCAGCCCTTTGGGCTTAAATCCCGAAGGGATAATATTATTATAGACAATGCTTACAAAAGGAACGTACTAACTCGGAAAGGGTGATATTGTCTTTGTGCAAAAGCGTTAACTTAATGACATTGCCCGATGGGGCAAGTACGCTACTTTAACTAAACGACATTCAGTCCAAATTCACGATTCAGGATTCACCACTCACAATTCATCATTCACGCCCAACTTATTATTTATATTCTCCAAAAACAGCTCTAAGTTCATCTGAAATTTCACCCAGTGTACAATAGTTTTCAACTGCTTCCACTACCAACGGCATCAGGTTGGCAGCACCCCTTGCCGCTTTATTGATTTGGGATAGGCATTCCTTCACTTTTGTATTGTCACGCTTTGCCTTCAATGCATTGAGCTGGTCAGTTTGCACCTGGCGGATACCATCGTTTATTTTAAAACCGGGTGTAACAAATCTTTCTGCTGATTGAAATTTGTTTACCCCCACAATTACCTTTTCACCACTTTCAATCTGGCGCTGGTATTCGTAGGCGCTCTTTGCAATTTCATCCTGCATAAAGCCTTGTTCAATGGCTGGTACGCTGCCACCCATGGCATCTATTTTTTCTATCAGTTTCCAGGCATTGGTTTCCACTTCGTTGGTAAGGCTCTCCACAAAATAACTACCAGCCAATGGATCGGCGGTATCCGGTGCACCACTTTCAAACGCCACAATTTGTTGTGTACGCAGGGCTATACCGGCAGCCTCTTCTGTTGGCAGACTGAGCGCTTCATCATAACCATTGGTATGTAAACTTTGGGTGCCGCCCAATACTGCCGCCAGTGTTTGTATGGTCACCCGGGAAACGTTGTTAAGCGGTTGCTGAGCGGTAAGTGTTGCCCCGCCGGTTTGTGTATGAAAGCGTAGCATCATCGCCTTGGGATCTGTTGCACCCAGGTCTTTCATGATAATGGCCCACATTTTTCGGGCAGCTCTGAATTTGGCCACTTCTTCAAATAAATTATTGTGGGCATTGAAAAAGAAGGAGAGACGTTTGCCAAAAATATTGATGTCCATGCCCTTATCAATCGCAGCTTTTACATAGGCCTTGCCGTTACTTAAAGTAAAGGCTATTTCCTGCACAGCGGTACTTCCAGCCTCCCGGATATGGTAGCCCGAAATTGAGATGGTATTCCACTTTGGGACTTCTTTTGCACACCATTCAAAAATATCGGTGATGATGCGCATTGAAGGTTTCGGCGGGTAAATATAGGTACCCCTGGCGGCATATTCTTTTAAGATATCATTTTGAATGGTGCCGGAAATTTTGCTAAGATCAGCACCTTGTTTTTTTGCCAGTGCCACATAAAAAGCCAGCAGGATAAAGCCGGTTGAATTGATCGTCATGGAAGTGGTGATGTCTTCCAGCCGGATGCCACTGAACAAGGCTTCCATATCTTCAATGGAATCGATGGCCACCCCCACTTTACCAACTTCACCTTCCGACAGGGCATGATCACTGTCATAACCAATTTGTGTGGGAAGATCAAATGCCACGCTCAATCCGTTTACGCCCTGTGACAATAAATAATGGTAACGCTTGTTGCTTTCTTCTGCAGTGCTGAAGCCGGCATACTGCCGCATGGTCCATAGTTTACCACGATACATATCAGGCTGTACGCCACGGGTAAAAGGAAATGCTCCCGGCAAGTCATTTGTTGAAGCCGGCAAATCACCGGCTGTATAAACTTCCTTTACTTCAATTCCTGAATCGGTGAATTTCTTTTTCATAAGCGTGTGTGCCGGCAGGCGTTTTTTTATCTAAAGGACATAAATAAATGTAGAAGTACTATCGAATATTTAAAATGGAATGCCTTTATGATGGATTATGTATGAATAAAGTTTGCCTGTAAAAACATTGAACAAATAACAGCCATCAATGAGCTGGAATTACCCACATCCGGCATCCAGCATCCAGTATCCAGTATCCAGTATCCAGTATCCAGTATCCAGTGTCCAGTATCCAGCTTCTAAATCAACTTCTTCACCTCAAACTGTATCGCATCCAATACAATGCTGCTTAGCTCAGCATCTTTATTGGCGCTATATTCCAAAATCAGTTTGCTCAATTCAACAGCATTGGATTGAGGTGGTAGCGCTGCAGCCAACTGGTTAACGATGAAAATATTTTGTTCTTTCATGTTAGTGACTGCTTTCCAAACCTCCGGGTTGATATAAATCTGCTGGGTGATGTTATGCTCGTATTCTGTACGGATGGTTTCAACCATTCCTGCCTGTAATTCACCCGTTGTGAAATTAGCCGAATGCATCCTGGTAACCAGGTTTTTTAGGGAGATGCGGTCTGCCAGTAAGGTGAGGCGTTCGTAAGCATGTAGTGGTAAAAGACTATTGCCGGAACCTGCGCTGGCGGGTTGTTTGGCGTTAATGGCCAATCTAAGCTGGCGCAATTCGGTAAAGAGGTAAAACAACAGGCCAAAGATGACTACGGTTAAAATTCCTTGTATTTCAGGAAACCCAACATCAAATAATAACATAATTTTTTTTACAAAAATAAGGCAAACTGTGTCGAATAATTTCCTTCTTTCGCAAAAGCGGCAAGGTGCCTGTTTTTAAATTGTATTTACCTTTGTACAAATAAATAAAAATATGGAAACAGCAATATCAACACCGGTAGTTTTAACCCAGAGTGCCGTTGATGAAATTAAAAGACTGATGAGTGAAACAGGATTTGATAGTCAAAATTTATTAAGGGTAGGGGTGAAAGGTGGTGGTTGTAGTGGAATGACTTATGTGCTGGGATTTGATAAACCTACTGATAAAGATGAACATTTCGAAATTGCGGGTATTCCCTGCATCATGGAAAAATCGCATGGTATTTATTTAATGGGGATGGAAGTGGACTGGCAGGGTGGATTGAATTCCAGGGGATTTACTTTTAAAAATCCCAATGCAAGTACTACCTGTGGATGCGGTACTTCTTTCGCAGTATAATGCATTGTTTTCTGAACCGTATGGTTGGTGTTTTGAATTGTAGTGGAATATGAGTTTGATTTTTTATTGTTTAAAAGGCCCGTTCATTGTTGAACGGGCTTTTTTGTATTTGCAGGAATAGTAGCCCGTTTTCGAAGTCGTTTTATTGAGAGTATGATTTGTTTAGCTGAATGCTTCTCCTTCCATATTTTAATAGAAATTAATCTTTTGAAATGGCTTTAACTAAAGGAGCGAAATATCCAATGCTTTTGAACAAGTGGCATAGACCATTACCTGCGTAGAAAAAAGCAAAACGAATTTCACTACCCTCCACAAAAAATCCCGTTCAAAAAATGAACGGGATCGTATAAAAGAATATAAGTTGTTATTGCAAAATCTATGCTTTGTGTGCAACTACCTTATCAGTTTTCACAACAGGCTTATCGCTGCTGATCAGTTCTGCTTCACCCAATGGTTTGTCTTTTGCAAAGTCAACCAATATTGGAGCAGCTACAAAAATAGAAGAGTAGGTACCGGTGATTACACCAATCAGCATCGCAAAAGCAAAGCCTCTTGTTACCTCACCACCAAAGATGAATAAGATGAGCAAGGTTAGGAAAACAGTAAGAGAAGTCATTACGGTACGACTCAATGTATCATTGATAGCACGGTTTATGATACTTTCTTTTTCGATTGCCTTGGATCCTTTGCTGTACTCACGGATACGGTCAAACACAATTACCGTGTCATTCATACTAAACCCGATCACGGTTAAAATAGCCGCAATAAAATGCTGATCTATCTCCAGCGGGAATGGCACCACGTTTTTAAGGAACGAGAATACCGCAAGTGTTACCAATACATCATGTAATAATGAAACAATGGTTCCAAAAGAATATCTCCAGTCACGAAAGCGAAGGAAGATATAGATGAAGATGGCCAGCAGACCAAAAATAATCGCTTTGATAGCACCCGCTTTCAGGTCAGTTGAGATAGTGGGCTGAATGGTTTGTGAACTCTGGATGCTGTTCTTTGAAAACTCTTCATAAGAAATGCCCGGCAATACTTTTGTTAATCCTTCATACAATTTAATTTGTACAGAATCATCAGCATTGTCATGCCCAATCAGGTAAGAAGTAGTAATGTTCAGATGCCTGCTGTCACCAACAGTTTTAATGATCGGGAAATCACCTTGCAGCGATTTACGCAGATCGTTCTGCACCATTTCATTCGATACCGGTTGCGGGAATGCTATGGTATAGCTACGACCTCCTTTAAATTCTACGCCATAATGGAAGCCATTAAAGTAAGATCCGATACCCAATAACAACACCCCCACGGAAATACCATAAGCTACTTTTCTGTATTTTACAAATTCGTATTTGGCATGTTTAAAAACACGCTTGGATACGCTGGTGAAATAATTAAAGTGACGGTTTTTATTGGTATAAAAATCAGTGAAAAGTCTTGATACCAGGATTCCGCAGAACAAAGACAACAGGATACCGATGATCTGTGTAGTTGCAAAACCAAGTACCGGTCCTAATCCAAAATATACAAGGATAATAGCAGTTAATAAAGTAGTAACGTGGGCATCAATAACGGGTGCCAGTGAACGCCTGTAACCATCACTTACCGCCTGCGGGTATGATTTACCCTTCGTGAGTTCTTCTTTGATTCTTTCAAATATAATTACGTTGGTATCCACTGCCATACCGATTGTTAACACCAGACCGGCAATACCAGCTGCTGTTAAGGTAAAGCCCATCGCACTTAATACACCAATGGTGAAAAGCAGATTCAATATCAACGAGATATTGGCCACCCAACCACCATTGTTATAATACACCAGCATCAAACCAAAAATAACCAGGAAGGCAATACCAAAGGCCATCATACCACCATTAACGGCGGCCTTACCAAGGGTAGGGCCAACGATTTGCTCCGCAACAATTTTTGCAGGAGCATTCGTTTTACCTGATTTCAATATATTGGCAAGATCCTGTGCTTCTTCAGTAGTAAAACTACCGGAGATTTCAGAGCTTCCGCCTTCAATCGCTCCATTTACATTGGGAGCAGAATAAACAATATCATCCAATACAATCGCCAATGGACGGTTGGTATTATCTGCTGTCATCCTTGCCCATGTTTTGGCACCAGTTGGCGTCATTTGCATTTTAATAGAAGGACGGCCCCTGTCATCAAAACTCTGGCTCGACTCTTCCACACCTTCACCTTCCAATTTTGCTTTATCAGATCCGGGAATGGTTTTAATGGCATACAAAGGATAATAACGGGCTCCCGTTTTTTCTACCTTTTCTTCAACACCAAACATAAATTTAACATCTGTTGGAATGTTGTTCTTCACAGCTTCCAGGCTCATGTAGGTATTAAATAAACCGGTGTCTTTCAAGGCAACACTACCAATGGGAGCACTAAAAACAGTTCTTCCTGTTTTTGGATCCTGCTGACCGTCGATCGGGTTGATCACTTTAAAAAATGCATTCTGATTGGCTGCCATTTTTACGGAATCCACTACATTTTTTTGTGTGGTATCCGTAGCGCTTACGCCGCTCAGGTAATCGCTTACCGCCTTATCCGCATTTTGCAATGCTCCGGCTAATTCGCTGATATTGTACACTTCCCAAAACTGTAGATTGGCACTGGCCTGCAATAATTTGCGAACCCTTGCTTTATCAGTAATACCGGCTAGTTCAACATTGATCACACCCCGATTTTCATCCAGGTTGATGGTAGGACTTGCCAAACCAAATTTATCAATACGTTTTACTAAAATCTTGTAAGTTTCGTTGATGGCCCCTTTTGCAGTTGTACGGATTTGTTCAAGTGCTTTGTCATCGCTGTCGGTAATCTTGATTGATTTACCGGCTCCTGCGAATAAGGAAGTTAATTTTGCAGTGGGATTTTGTTCCTTGTATGCTGCAGCAAACAATGTTATGTAGTCGGTAGTATTATTGATTTTTTGAACATTCGCAGTTTGAATGGCTTTTAACAAGGCAGGATCTTTGGGATTGTTACTCATTGATTTAAGCAAACCTTCCAGACTAACGTCCATCGTTACACTCATACCACCCTGTAAATCCAAACCAAGTTTCAGTTCATTTTCTTTACACTTTTGGTAAGTAGTTCCTACCAGTGGATAAATGCTTTTGTCTCTTGTGCTGTCGAGCATCCGCTGCATCCTGTTTTTTACCAGCAGGTCTTTGTCCTCGCCTTTAACATCAGGGAATTGGGATTTTACTTGTTTTTCTGCCTGTGCTTTTACCTTGCCTTCATAATTGCGTATCACCCATGTGTAGGAAAGTTCCCATAGAGAGATAAAAATTAAAGCAATGGAGAAAAACCAAACTAAGCCTTTCAATTTCATAATTGGTTACTTTTAATAGCTACTTTGTTAAATTTTTAGAAGTTCGCAAAGATAGGGGAAAAACTCAATCAAGATGTAGGCTGGTTATTTTAGATTTTTCGGCACTTTTGCAGTGAAAATGAACGAATATGTACTTTAAAAACGGCCTCTGTATTTCCATTTATCTCTTAATATCTTTTTCACTATCCAGTACTCCCACTAAAATGCTACCTTTTCGGGGCGTGGATACCCTGGCTATACCGGTAGCTCCGTTGCCGGTCGACAGTACCAAAACCGACGCTTTTTTAGAAGATCTTTTGAAACAATACCCTCAATATTTTGACAGCGTTTTAAAAATGCGGAAAGACTGGAATGTGCAATTCATTTATACCCAGATCGATAAGGGAGCCAATGGAATTCCCGCATTAAAGCACCATTATTTTAACCTGAATACTTCGAGGTATTTTTATCCTGCTTCTACGGTAAAGCTTCCGGTGAGTATACTGGCATTGCAAAAGCTGAATGAACTGAACCTGTTTGGACTGGAAAAAAACAGTACCATGATCACTGAAAAGGCTTTTAGTGGACAAACACCGGTATACAATGATCCCACTTCGCCTGCCGGCAAACCATCCGTTGCCCAATACATTAAAAAGATCTTAATGGTAAGCGATAATGATGCTTTCAACAGGTTATATGAATTCCTGGGGCAGGAGTACATCAATGAACAATTGCACCAAAAAGGATATGGAGATGCACAGTTGTTGCACAGGCTGAGCATTCCGCTTTCCGCAGCTGAGAACCGGCAAACAAACCCGGTAAAAATGTACGACGCCATCGGGAGTCTGGTATATGAAAAGCCGGCACAAAGCAACACCGTCCAATACCAGCAGCGCACAGATTCTATCGGCCGCGGATATTACAATGGGGATTCGTTGGTAAATGGGGCGATGGATTTTTCTTCGAAAAATCGCATCAGTCTTGAGGACCTGCATACGATCTTAATCAGTCTTATTTTTCCAAACAAAGTAACGGCTGCACAGCGGTTTAATATTACGGCTGCAGACAGGCAGTTTTTATTGAAATACATGAGCCAGTTACCGACCGAAAGTACTTTTCCCTCATATTCAGCCGATACGGCAACATACTGGCCTGCCTATTGTAAATTTTTATTGTTTGGATCTGAAAAAGGAGAACTACCTAAAAATATCCGCATTTTCAATAAAGTAGGGGATGCCTATGGCCAGTTAACCGACGTAGCCTATATCGCCGATCTTGATAAAAACATCGAATTCTTTTTATCCGCCACCATTTACTGCAATTCGGATGGTATTCTTAATGATGACAAGTACGATTATGAAACCATTGGCCTTCCATTTATGAAGCATTTAGGCGAGGTAATTTATGATCATGAGATAAAAAGAAAGCGGGCTCACCAGCCGGAGCTGAAGGAATTGATTTTTGAGTATGATAAACCGCAGTCGCCTGAAGGAGAGTAGCCCCCATCCCCTAAATGTTTGTAAATGCAGTCTGTAATAAATCGGGGAGTATTCCGCAAATGCGCTCTCCAACGTTTGTTTTTGTAAAGCAGACATTACTTTGCTACCAAGCTTGAAAGGCTATAATTTGAATGGCGCGGATTTAACCCATGTTTGATTAGATTGATGTAATCCAACCCCGGAGAGTTGAGTGATATGGGTGCAATCAATATTTTCGGTATTCTAATGTATTTGCCTATTAGAAAAGTTACAGTTTTGAATTGTTAAAAAATGGCAGGCGAATGTTCACCCCTTCGGGCAATGTCATTAAGTTAAGGTTTTATAATGTCACCCCTTCGGGCAATGTCACTAAGTTAAGAATTGGGATATATAAATAATATCACCCCTCCGGGGTTATGAGTTTAATTTTTGAATCTAAATTTATAATAATAACATCCCTTCGGGATTTTAAGCCTGAAAGGCTGGTATTATTATAGTAAAACATACAAGAACATGAGCTAAAAGCCCGTAGGGGTGACATTAAAAAGTAAACAGGCTTAAGTTAATGACATTGTCCTTCGGGATTTTTAACCTCGAAGAGGTGTTATCATTATAGAAATGACTCATGTTACAATTTATTATAACTCCGAAGGAGTGGCATTAAACAATAGCCATTTCTTAACTTAATGGCATTGCCCTTTAAGTTTTCGAATTCACCTGAAGCGTGGGTTTCACCCAAGGCTATTCGTATTCCACAACTTTGGAGTTTGGTGTCCAATAGACTGCAAACCTGCAAGGCTAAATTGCCCTCTAGTAACTGTCTCATTTGATAATTTTAAACAGATCGAACCTAACAATGGAATTATTTTAACTAAAATCAAATTATTTCGATTTTATGCCGATTCATCTTCATTTTCTTATAATTTTGCGCTTCAATTTATAATTCATGCAACTATCTTCTTTATTAGACCGTTTTTCGGAACCCGAAACATTAAAAATGGCCAAACTGGGCCGTGAACTAAGGGCCAAAGGAATTGATGTGATCGACCTTAGCCTGGGAGAACCAGACTTTGATACCCCGCAGCATATCAAGGATGCCGCCATCAAGGCCATTAACGATAACTTCAGTCATTATACACCCGTATCCGGCTATGCTGATTTAAGGGAAGCTGTTTGTTCAAAACTGAAAAGAGACAATGACCTGGATTACAAACCGGAAAATATTGTTACTTCTACGGGTGCCAAGCAGAGCCTGGCCAATACCATCCTTGCCTTGTGCGACGAAGGGGATGAAGTGATCATTCCTACACCATACTGGGTTACTTACTCTGAGCTGGTGAAGATTGCCCGTGCAACGGTAGTGGAAGTGCATACTTCTTTGGAAAGCGGTTTTAAAATAACTCCTGCCCAACTGGAAGCAGCCATTACACCAAAATCAAAAGTATTCCTGTTCTCATCCCCATGCAATCCTTCCGGTGCTGTTTACAGTAAGGAAGAGCTGGTAGCACTGGCAGCTGTGTTTAGTAAATATCCCGACCTCTACATTATCTCCGATGAGATTTACGAATACATCAATTTTGTAGGCAAACATGAAAGCATTGCACAGTTCGAAGACCTGAAAGACCGTGTGATCATTGTAAACGGATTGAGTAAAGGTTTCGCCATGACCGGATGGAGACTTGGTTATATTGCAGCCAATGTGGACATTGCCAAAGCCTGCGAAAAGTTACAGGGACAATTTACCAGCGGTACTTGCTCCATTACGCAGAAAGCAGCCGTGGTAGCATTGACCACCGATTTGAAACCATCTTTTGAAATGACCGAAGAGTTTACCCGTAGAAGGGCAAAGGTGATGGAACTGATCAAAGACATTCCCGGTTTTAAATGTTCTGAGCCGGAAGGCGCATTTTATATTTTCCCGGATGTATCTTATTATTATGGTAAATCAACCGGCGATATTCATATCAGCAATTCCGCAGATTTTTCGATGTACCTGTTGAATACAGCGCATGTATCTTCTGTAATGGGAGAAGCATTCGGTGATCCCAACTGTGTACGTTTTTCTTTTGCCAACAGCATGACCAATATTGAAAGGGCATGGGTAAGGATTAAAGAAGCGTTAGGCAATTTGAAGTAAACCCCCCATCCCCTAAAGGGGGCTTGAAATGCATATGCTATTTAGCTCAGGCAACTTTCCTTATAGGGAGTTGTCTGAGCTTTTTTTTGTTTTTGTGAGGAAAGGAATATCGTCCGCCAGTTGATACCTCCAGGAAGATCCGGGATTGCTTTAGGGTGTGGAAGCTAAATTAATATCCAGCAATGGGCATCCCGAATTTATTGCCCATTTTAAAGGCATCGGGCAGAAGAGCATTGCCCGCATACCTTGTGCACCACCATGGATTGTAATTAAGCAGCATTGATGTTACCTGCTAACTGGTATTGGTTCATCTGACAAACCGATGTACCTCGATAAGGCCCCTTGACCGCCTCCAAAAAAAGTGTTGACTTTACCGGCATATTTTAACAACAGATCGTTGGGTAAAAAGAGACCGTAGATCAATAGGAATACAATTTGGAAGCCGTAAATCATCAGGAAAATATAGATGCCAAGGTGGAAAATGATGCCGGTAATGAGTAAGGTCGGGCGTAACTTTTTAAACCAGATCAGGAACGGAAAACCCAGTTCAAATACTAGAGTTGCATAGTTGGCTGTGTAATCTATCCATTTGTGTTGTACTAACCACCGGTTGTAAGGCGTACCCATAAAGCGTTCATTTAACATTGCATAATAGACCGCTTCTCCACTCTTCCATAAGTCAGTATTTAGTTTACCTAAGCCAGTAGAGAAATAGGCGATGCAAAGTTGCAACATGATTGAAAGGGCAGCAAGATTGCTTACCAGATTAGTCAATTTCCTTAATTGACGGGCTTTATTTTTGTTTTTAAATAGTACAAAATACTGATATGAATCGGCGAAAATGAGGTAAAAAACAATTAACCTGGCCATTAAATCACCACCGTTAAAAATTGACCAATTCATTTTTTGAAGCAGGTACAAGTTGATAAAAAGCAATACAGCCGTCACCCTTCTGCCAATCCCTAACATATTAAAAACAATAATTACCGAATAGAAAAATATGAACCAGACATAGTAGTCCTTTACGATCAGATAATCCTCAGAAAATCTTCTGATGATATTGTTTTCAGGAACAATAAATGCAGAATGTCCATAAAGCATATCCATACTGCTCCAATTGATACAAACTTCTTTTAACAGCCAGATACTAATGGCAATCCTTAAAAAGGCAAGGTAGAAAGATTTATAGTTTGTCTGCTGCAGTTTTTCTATTCGAGATTGAATCCGTTTCAGTATCATGGATTTACAGATTGGTAAATGGTTTCAAAAACCGTCTTTTCAGGTAGTAAAGGATGTATGTTATCCATTTTCCCGAAGGGGCAAATCACTTTTTCTTTTATCACCCATTTTAATTCTTTGTTAGAAAGGTTCATTTTTCTTTTTTTTAAAATGCTCATACCATAGTTTTTTATTGAGGCCAGACAGATGATGTAATTGTTGGTATATTCAACTTTCTGTATTGCATTTGCAATCGATAATGAATCTAATGAATCCGGGAATTCGGGTGATGACATTCTTTTTTTTGTCCAAATAGTAAATAAAAGCGCTGAAACATTGTTGTTTACAATATTGTCAACCAGGTTTTCAGGCTGGTTGAAAGGGGCTGCCCGCCTTTTTTTAAAGGATAAATTTTCCAGTAATTCAGTTGTATCAGATTCAGTTGGATTGTGGATGGACCTGGTAATTAGATAGAGTCTAAGGTTGTATGTTGGCGGCGGAGAGAAAAGATGCCAGGGCTTGGATAAAATAGTGGCTGATTTTGGAAGATGATTGGTAAATTTTTTCTTAAGCCGGTTGGGTGATAGTGACAGAATAAAAACGCATATCCAAAAGCAAAGGAAAACAAGTAAAAGCAATAGACTTAAAATGTTTGTTTTCGATTCTTTCATCGTTAAAAGGAAAATATAATACGAATTTTGCAAATTTGGAGCGGTCAATCTACCTCCGGGATTTATAAGAACATAAAAATAGCCATTTATTTTAACCAAAAGTTAAGCTGTGATTGTTTTTTGGCTGTAGTGGTTGCATTAGAAATATTTGTTGTTAATTATCTTTTGTGGAATTGCTGCAATGTTAAACTTAGTATAGTCAGTCTCTGGATGTGGAAAATTAATTGCACTTATTGCTTTTTTATACTTCAACTTTGTTTTACATGTTTTACTTAATGTTAACAAGCGCTTGCTTCATTTTTTTGTTTGTAACAGTCATTGGTTTTGATAAAGATGTATTGACGCAAAAATTTAATTTGTAATAAAGTATCTACAAAAAGGTTTAGATTGGTTAACTTGCAGTTTCGGAAGAGATTCATATAAATTACAGTTGTATAAAGTATAAATTGAATAAATGAAGTTACTTATCAGATCAATATTTTGTTTAGGTATTTTAACTATATCCCTTTGTTGTATACCTGAGATTACACAGGCGCAGTCGTTTGCTGATCCCTGCGGTGGCCCCAATGATCCTTGCGATCCGGATACTCCCATCGATGGGGGCCTCAGTATCTTAGTTGCTGCAGGTGTAGGGTATGGCATCAAAAAAGTTAGAGATGAACGTAAAAAGAATTCCAACAAATTATAATACGCTCGTTCAATGGAGCAACAGTAAGGGGATGATAGCTGCTATCATCCCCTTGTTATTAGAAAAGCATATCCGATAATTGTTTGTATCCTTTTTTATACGAAATTTACGTTTCTTTTATCATTGGTGCACGTAGAGCAGAACGGGAAGCATACCCGATTATTTTTTTAATTTTACTGGCAAATTTGCAACATATTTTAATTACACATGATTAAAAAAAATCAACGGGTACTCAAGGTTAAACGAATTTTCAACCTATTGTTTTTTGTGGTCGGACTGGCTGCTTTTACAAGCTCCTGCAAAATATACCAGCCCGCCTATTACTTCAAAGATATCACCAGGGACACCATCATACAGGGCTTTATCACCAACGACCTGGAGCTGAAGATTCAACCCAACGATTTACTGGCCATTTCTATTTCAAGCCTTAGCGCTGAGGAAGATGGTTTATTTAATAAAGCCGCTTCGACAGGGGAGACAAAATCCGGCTTCCAGGTAACACCGGACGGAAATATTTACCTGCATAAACTTGGGAAGATTGCCGTTAGCGGATTAACCCGGAAGGAACTAAAAAATAAACTCGAACAGGATCTGTTACCTTTTTTAAAAGATCCGATTGTTACGGTAAATTTCGCCAACCACCGGGTAACGGTATTGGGCGATGGAAGTTCGCAGGTAGTGGAAATGCCGGATGAAAAAATTAGCCTGCTTGAAGTGATGGCAAAAGGAAGTGGAGTTACACCTAACTCCCAATTAAATAACATCATGATTATCCGGGAGACCAGCAACTCCAAACAGGTGAAGCTCCTCAACCTGCAGGATCCCTCCATTTTTACCTCTCCCTGGTACTATTTACAGCCCAATGACATTGTGGTTGTAAAACCAAATGAAGAAAAGATCATTAATGAACAAAAGAGAACACGTAACCAACTGTATTATACTACCATTTTATCGGGCATCACCTTTGTTTTTTTAATCATCGACCGCATTACCCGGTAATCGTTATTTTCGCATTCCATATTTATGAACGAGCAGCAATTTTTTAAGGAAAAGCAGGAGATCAATATTTTTATACAAATATTGCAAAAATATGTGCCCTTCTGGCCGCTGTTTGTTTTAACCATCCCCATTTCTTTGAGCATTGCCTATGTATATCTGCGGGCTGAGGTACCCATTTATGTGGCCACTGCCAAGGTATTATTAAAAGATCCAAATAAGGGCTCGGGTGATTCAAAAGTGTTGGATGCCCTGAATATATTCAGCGAAAAGAAAATTGTTGAAAATGAGATCCTGGTACTTCGCTCTTCCGGCCTCATGCAGGAGGTAGCCAAGACGCTCGACTTATATGCAATTGTTTATAACCAGGGCAAGGTAAGACTGGAAGAATTATACAATGAAAATTCCCCCATTCATTTTGTTGCAGTCAATAAAGACAGCATTTACAGTTATGGCAAATACCCGTTTAAAATAGACTGGGCCTCCCGGCTGGTAAGTATCAACGGGCAGGAGGTTCCATTCGACGGTACTGTATTGCTGGGTTCCGATCGCTACCGGCTGCTGGTAAACAAAAACTATAACACCGGCGTTGTGGGTAAGAATTTTTATGTGATTACCATGCCTCCTGCTGCAGCTGCCGGCGGAATCATCGGTGCCCTTCGGGCGGCACCTTTGTCTGCCTCATCCACTGTATTGGATGTATCGATGCAAACCCCGGTACCTGAAAAGGCGAGGGATGTTCTAAAACAGCTTTTTATCGTGTATAATAAGGCCGGTATTGCCGATAAAAATCTGATTGCCTCCAAAACGCTTAATTTTATAGACGACCGCTTGAATTTTGTATTGGACCAGCTGGACAGTGTAGAAGAAAATATTGAAGCCTACAAAAACAGGGAGGCTCTATATAGCGTAGGCACGCAAGGCGAATTGTTTCTGTCCAAGGTGCATGATCTGGACATCAAAAAAGGAGAAGTCAACCTGCAACTGGAGGTATTGGCTGATATACGGAAATACATCTTGACGAAGGTAAAGAAACCAGGTACGGTACCCTCTTTATCCCTTGTTACGGATGCAACACTTAGTTCTTTGTTGAATAATTTATATACTGCGGAATTTGACCTTGAGAAATCAGCGGCTGTAACGGGCGAAAGCAGTGAAACAGTGTTGCAGGCAAAGCAACGGGTAAGCCGGCTCAAATCCGATATTTTAGAAAATATAAGTAACATAAAGGCGAACCTTGAAACCGTAAAATCGGATATCAGTAGTAATATTGCTGCCAACAATGATTTGTTAAGGTCTGTTCCTCAAAAGGAACGGGGTTTACTTGAAATCAGCCGGCAACAGGGCATCAAGAATAATATCTATACTTTCCTGTTGCAGAAAAGAGAAGAAACTGCCATTTCTTCTGCATCTACTGGAGCCGACTTAAGAGTTTTGGAAGAGCCGAGTTCTTATGGCCCCGTAAGCCCGGTTGCAAAAAATTTCTATCTCACCGGTTTTGTTATCGGGCTACTATCTGCTGTATTCCTGGTTTTATTGAAAGAGCAATTTAAAAGCAAAGTATTATTCCTCGACGAAATTGAAGAGAAAACAACTGTACCCTTTGTAGGGGAGATTGTACAAGCCAGTACCAGGACACCCATCGTAATCATGGACGGTAAACGAACGGTCATTGCAGAACAATTCAGGGCTCTAAGAACCAACCTTGCCTATATTGGCTTAAATGACGAGCATAAAACCCTGTTGGTTACTTCGAGTATTTCGGGCGAAGGCAAGAGTTTTATGGCCATCAATCTAGCCATTAGTTTCACCCTGACCGGTAAAAAAGTGGCCTTGATGGAAATGGATCTTCGCAAGCCCAAATTGAGTAAACTGATGAATGTGGAACGGGATCCGGGGATCTCCAACTATGTCGTTGGAAAAGCAACCATTGAGGAAATTATCCGGGAAACTTCTGTCCCAAATTTATTCATTATACCGGCGGGTGCCATTCCGCCCAATCCTACCGAACTGATTGGCAGGCCTGCATATCGCCAGATGATGGAGTATATCAAAGCGAATTTTGATTATGTGTTCATAGACACGGCACCGATTGGCCCCGTGACGGATGCACAACTATTAAAAGAATACGGTGATGTAACACTCTATGTGATCCGACACAATCGAACTCCCAAGGTATTTATCAAGATGATCAATGAACTGCACCTGCAAAAAAAGTTCAATAATATGGCCATCGTTTTCAATGGCGTTAAAAAAAGAGGCATCAATATCGGCAATGTGGGTAAGGGATATGGATACGGCTATGGCTATGGTTATGGCTATGGTTACGGATATGGTTACGGCTATGCCATTGATGATAAAACGGATAGATTTGCGGGCTTAAAAAGGTTCTGGAAAATGTTGAAACGAAAGATGCGGAGTGAACAGTGATGGATGCTGGATACTTGATACTTGATACTTGATGCTGGATACTGGATGCTGGTCCCGATAGCTATCTGGACTGGATACTGGATCGGTGAAACAATATCGTTTTCCTTAGAATGGTTGATGGGTAGCGGCCACTTAGACAAAGTTGAATTATGGGTTTGTTTTCGTAAAATACAAGGGTTGTTTAAAATGCATTTAAAGGCATCGGTTTCCCGTTGAATCCTGCCTGGTTTATCTGCGACAATGGAAAATATAAAGGCGTTGCGAAGGCAATAATTTAAAAAAAACTTCAGTTACAACTGTGACTGAGGGATAGCGAAGCTATGTTATGGAAGAAAAAGATCTACATTGGTTTGCTGTATATACCAAGCCCCGGTGGGAGAAAAAAGTAGCGGCCATTTTGGAGGAGCAGGGGATTGAAAACTATTGTCCGCTGAACAAGGTAGTGAAGCAATGGAGCGACCGGAAGAAAGTGATCATGGAGCCCATCTTTAAATCCTATGTATTTGTAAGGGTGCCTGAGGATGAAAAATGGGAACTGCGCAGTCTGCCTGGTATCCTCAATTTTGTTTACTGGTTGGGCAAACCTGCCCGTATCCGGGATGAGGATATTTATACCATCCGAAAATTTTTAAATGAATTTTCCGATGTTGTAGTTGAGGATGCTCCAAGGCTGGCGGTTAATAGTAAAGTAAGGGTGCGGCAGGGTGTGTTGATGAATTACCATGGTGTATTGATAGAGATTTCGGGCAACAGTGCCAAGGTCAGGATCGAATCGATGGGGATCCAGTTGAGTGCACAGTTTGATAAGAAGAACCTGGAGTTGATTTAACGCCTAAGGAGAAGTAGAGCCCCCTGTCTCCGCCGCGGCGGAGAACCTGTTAGTTTATAATTGATAGGTGTAGACGAATAAGCTTTAAGGGCTTGAATATGAATAGCCGTCGGTGCAACCCATGGTTGATTGGATTCCATGAAGCAACCCCGCAGGGGTTGAATATAAAAAGGCGTTTCCTCTATTCCGGATATTTGAATTTGATTGAATTTAAAATAGGGTGGTTGGGTAATATGAACGGTATTAAAAATTGAAAGCCTTATCCTGTTCAACCCTTTCAGGGTTGATATGCTGTTATTGTCGTCCATGGGTTGTCACCCACGGCTAATCATATTTACCCCCTTCGGGCAATGTCGTTTAGAAAAGCATTTTCAAGACCTCACCCCCAACCCCTCTCCAAAGGCAGATGGGAGCTTGACCCTGCCAATGCCTGACTCTATTATTTTTAATCATGTAGCTATTTTTCAGTTCTTTTCAGCGAAACATTATCGCCGCATATAGTAAACTCCAAAGGAGATGGAAACTGGATTTGGGTCTCTCTTAATTTAAAATTTTCCTAACTAAACGGCATTGCACTTTAGTTAGGATGGATGGATTTCAATTTTAACTTTAAAGCCCTGGAGGGGCGTCATAACCAAGCGTAGGGTGCAGCCCTACGAACATAAAGGAAAATCAACCGAAAGGACGATATAAAACAATAAAACCACCAAAAACCATCAGCAATATAACCACCAACCATCAACAATACAACAACACAACCATCTAAAAATACAACATGCAATTAACTGACAAAATATACATCGCCGGGCACCGTGGCCTTGTGGGTGGTGCTATCTACCGGTTATTGACCGGCCTGGGTTATACCAATCTGGTTACCCGTACTTCGGCGGAACTGGACCTTCGGGAACATATTCCGGTGAAATCTTTTTTTGAAATGGAGAAACCGCAGTATGTGATCCTGGCTGCTGCCAAAGTGGGCGGCATCTATGCCAACAATACTTACCCGGCCGAATTTATTTATGATAATTTATGCATCCAGAACAATATCATCCACGAGGCATACCGCAACGGGGTGACCAAATTATTGTTCCTGGGCAGCAGTTGTATTTATCCTAAAAATTGCCCGCAGCCCATTAAGGAAGAATACCTGCTGACCGGCTTGCTGGAACCTACCAATGAAGCCTATGCCATTGCTAAAATAGCCGGCATCAAATTGTGTGAATATTATATGAAACAATACGGCTGTCGCTTTATCAGCGCTATGCCAACCAACTTATATGGTCCGGGTGATAATTATGATCTTCAGAATTCGCATGTATTGCCCGCTTTGATACGCAAATTTCATGAGGCTAAAGTAAGTGGTGCCGATAATGTAACTATCTGGGGAACCGGCAGTCCTATGCGGGAGTTTTTGCATGTGGATGATATGGCAAGTGCCTGTTATTTTTTACTTCAAAATTACGATCAGCCGGAAATTGTAAATGTAGGTGTAGGCCATGATGAAACCATTGCCGATATTGCCCGCATCATCAAAGAAATTGTAGGCTTTGAAGGAGAGCTGGTATTTGACACCAGCAAACCCGATGGAACGCTGCGTAAGCTAATGAATGTAGACCGGATCAATGCCCTCGGATGGAAAGCAGCCATTGATTTAAAGGAGGGTATTCGCATGACCTACGAAGATTTTATTTCCAATTACGATCATTACAGCACAAAAAAGCACTAACCACCCCTTAACGGCGGAGTTGTATTTTCATCCCCTATGTGCAGAATAGCAGGTATTATTAACCGTACAATGACGGTTGAGGCGGTTAAGCCCATGGTGCAGGAGATGTGTCATGTACTGAAAGCAGGAGGGCCGGATGATGAAGGATTCTACACCGATGCAAGCCAGCACCTGGTGTTAGGGCATCGCCG
>Ga0123337_10002900_pt1 | contig 18930 bp, 21 predicted proteins | sample frozenSSSSmetaG_FD_89792 | JGI IMG/M metagenome (GOLD analysis project Ga0123337, IMG submission 89792) | Glacier valley bacterial and archeal communities from Borup Fiord, Nunavut, Canada, to study Microbial Dark Matter (Phase II) -... | ecosystem: Environmental > Aquatic > Freshwater > Ice >... | reverse complement strand
TATTATCCGAAGATGCATTATTCACTAGAATAATCTCCCAAGGAAAATCAGCTTTCAGATTAGTAATTGCTTCTAACGTAGGATGTAATCGACTGCTCCCATTGTGAGTACAGATAATAATACTAATGCCTAGAAAAGAATCCATTTATACCTTAAAAAGTCTATAAATTATTTTATTAGAATATGACTTGATCTTTTTCCCAAGACGAATCCATGAAGAATCTGGGGCCTTATAAAAGTTAAGTAATGGCTTGACTTGACTCAGCATTTTGAAGCCATTAGCGAACAACTTCTTTTCATAGTCATCAAAGAGGGATTGGAGTAAGTGATCTTCTTGAATAACAAACTCTTCGGACTGCATTCTTTCTGTGATCAGACGATTGCCAGGCTTGAAGCCACTAAAATGAAAGAATGTTAATTTATAATTCTCAGAATTCACATACAATGTCTCACCAATTTGAAGCAGTTTACGTTCAGAAAAATTCCACCATGCCATATTCCAACCCGGATGCTTGACCGATTTGATTTTATTAAAAAATAGTGGTGCTAAGTCCACCCATTTTTGATCAACGAAAATTCCAAAGCATTTATCAATTTTACAATGAAACCTCAATCGTTCTTTCCACCAAGCAATGAACTTGAAGCTTTCCTCACCACTTCTTATTCCAATAAATCCCAAATTATTTATTCCATGACGTAGTGAGGCCAACTCTCCTGTAGAAGTAGCCTTAGGTAGGTAAATCAAGTTTGGTGTAAGTAAAATCTCTGAATCACCCCATTCATGATCTAGGCTTTCGATTGGCTGATAAAGGAAAATATCCGGATCGATATAATAGATATGATCTACCTCAGGGTACTTTTGAAAGATATATTCAAAATAAAAAGGCTTTACCGCGGTATTAAACTCGATGATGTTGTAGCGACTCAGCATGTCCTCAAATTCAGAATAGCCCAAATCAAAGTACGGAATTAGCTCAAATTCGGAAAAAGCAGAATAATCTATTCTAGGGTCCAATTTATCCACTAGACCAATAATAAACCGTTTTTCCGGATTAATTATCTTTATAGATTCACCTAAAGACGCAGCATGCGCCAAATAATTATTGGAGCAGAGAGTAAAACAAATTGAGGTGTTCAAATTTTTCAGTAATATATAATTATAAATATTGATTCAATATTTTTTGAAACGCTACTTTCTTTTCTTCTAGATTACCTGAAGTACGCCAATTAGAAAGACTGACAAAATGAATCCAAGATTCATCAAGAATTTCAAAACCTTGATCCTGAATTCCACCTTTAATTGACCCATTAAAATTTTCTAATCTATAGCTGGCTTTTTCATTGGGGTAGGATATTTTTTTATATATGGTATCCCACAGCCCCCCACCAGTATCTAGAAAAGCGCCATTATTAAAATGTTTTGAGAAAAAATTTAAACTCTGCATAGAAATATCTTTAAAAATAGAAGTATCAAAAAAGCAAAACCCAGCCCATAAAGACCAAAAAGGAAATTCTTCAGAAAGCGAATTATTGTATTCATCCTTAAAGTAAGAATGAATAACTCTACCGTAAATTTTATTATTCAATTTGGAAATAATAGAATAGGATTGAGTGGGGAAAATATCATGGTCCAAAAATCCAAAATACTTAGAGTTTCTATTTAATACCACATTTTTAAAAGCCCAATGCATAGCAACAGCATGTGATTTATTTCCAGAATATGGGTTTAAAGGCAAGCCATAGTAACAAACCTTTAAATTCTCACAACAATTTTTAATTTCAAACCTTACAATAGGATCCGATGAATTATCTATAATAATATGCGTAAAACTATCAGAAATATTTTTTTCTTAATAATTCAATTTGAGTCTGGATATAATCTGAGTTATTAAATGAAATTGTATATATATATCTATATGAAATGATGGGTTTTTGACTATTGAATCACACTCTAAACGTACTATATATTTACTATTTACAAATAATATAAGTTTGATGTATTTTTTAATTTTGTAAAAAAAAGAACTGATATATTTCTTCAAAAAAATCATATTATGAACTACTTATTTATAAAACACTTTACTCTACTAAGTGTTTTTCTTCGTTTTATAAAGTGGTAAATAAATCTTTTTTGCCAATATGGTCTGATCATTTCAGGATACTTTTCCCCTATTAATGCTGGGAAACCATCTTTACGAAAAGAACTTAATCCTCCAGAATTGAATTGTGCTACAATTACTTTCAAATATCGAAAATTTGAAATTTTTCTACATTTTAAATTAAAATCCCAATCCGAAGAAACAGGAAATGCTAAATCAAATTTTAATTTATTAGCATTCAAAAATTGACGTTTATAAAAAATTGCTTGATGGCAAATGTTTTTTTCTGTCAATCTGTATCTGGAAAATTTACCAGCATAAATCTCACCATCCTTAGCCCAGCCAGTATCTCCTTTTATGAGGACATTGCCATAAATCACTGGTAAAGAAGTTTTTTTGATAGATTCGAATATATTTTCCAAAACAAATTCATTGAAAAACCAATCATCACTTCCCAAAAAATACAACCACTTACCTTTTGCTAGGGTTATAGCTTTATTCATTGCATCGTAGGCACCAGCATCTGGGTCAGAAAAAATTTGAATTCTGGGATCCTTTATTTGCTTAGCAATAAGAAGAGTATTGTCTGTTGAGTCTCCATCAAGTATCAGAATTTCATAATTGCTAAATCTCTGATTTAGAATACTCCTTAAGGTTAAACCTAAAGATACTTCTGAATTAAAAGTAGGTATTATAATAGAAAAAACAGGATCTCCCATTTCAAATAACAATTACCTTTTCATGTAACATTTTCTCATATACAATTCTATATGCATTTCCAATCAATTCGGGATTATATCTTTCCTCTACTGATTCCCTAGCCCTTTCTGAGAGTTCATTCCATTTCCCCGAATGTTCTAAAATCCATTCAATACCTTCAGCCAAATCAGATGTATTGAATGGACTTGCAAGCCATCCATTTTCCTTGTGAACAATAATATCCGACAATCCTCCCACATCAAAACCTACTACAGGTGTACCACAGGCGAGCGCTTCTTGGGCCGTTAATCCAAAAGCTTCCTGCCTTGAGGGAGTCACTACAACATTAGCTGCTGAATAGGCAAGCGACAATACTCGGTCATCCTTTATCTCACCTAAATAATTGACAGGGAATGAATAATCAGAAAGATCACTTGGATGGTTTTTTCCAAATAATAGTATTTCTATTTTTGGAGAAATATTTTGGTTTAATTTTTTCAAGGCTTCAAAAAGAAGATCTCCACCTTTACGGTTATTAAATATGCTGCCATCAGCTCCCGCCAAAATCAAAATTTTATCCAAAGACAGATTTAATGCTTTTCTAGAGATATCCCTTGAATTTGGTTTCCAAGGAAATTCTAAACTTATTGGAAGAGGTATGATTGATGCTTCAGTATTTTTAAAAAGTAGGCTCGAAGAGACACATCGATCCATCCAATCACTTGTTGAAACTATATGAAAATTCTGAAAATCCCAGGAATTTCTTTTTTCTTTCCAAGTTCGACGACTTAGATCAGGGCCAAATTCTCCTTTTGAACGATTTGAAGAGTTATAGCCAACTATAAATCTTGCATCCGAATTATCTGAAACATAATGTTCTGAACCACTAAAAGGCCACATATCATGCATAGTCCAAACAATAGGCTTATTAATATTGCCAATATCTTTTATACTAAGCATATCATTAATCCAATGAAGATGAATAATATCAGCATCACAATTATTTATCTCCTTAACTATTCCAACTCCATAACGACCAAAAGAATGAAGTTCTTTTTCATTACTCTTCCACTTTGTTTTCATTTTATAAAGCCAACGACGATTGGTATAATATTCAAGTTGCTTTAAAAAAGAATTAGGAATCCAACTATTTATTTCAGGATCTGGCAAGTTCTTATTCACAACTCTCATCGAACTTGAAACCCCAACCAATTTGGCGGCCTCGTGAATTCGATAAGCAGCCCTACCAGCACCACCAACTGAATCAAAAGTTGAAATATGTAAAACTTTCATAGATTTAATTCAGGAATTTTGGAACGAGGTCTAAGGATGATTTTGAGGGCAACAACTCCATTAATATATAGAAAATAAGATTCTTTTAATCGTTATTATCTATATATTCATACCCAAAAAACTTCCTTTTGATCCGCTGTATATAGCTAAGTTTCTTGAGAGATTTTCGATGAAAATATGCTTTTGCCTCTTGAAGAATATTACGCGAATAGCCATTATCAACCAAGGAATTAGAATAAATCTCAAAATAGGGTAACAATAATTTATCTCTTTTATACAAATCAAATGGATGACTAAAATGAATGAAAACAATAGGAAATTCTCGGTTAATCAAAACCCCCCCACCTTCAATTTCTATCCTTTTGCACTCCTCTATATTCCACACAGCGACATTGCATCCTCGATGGCTTAAAATCCTGGAGTCAGGATTTCTAACAAGAAAAGCATGTAGATAAATTTGATCAACATAAAATGGACCGTTTGGTTGCTTTTGACACAGATAAAGACACATTTCTGCCCACCATTTTAAAGTTTCAATTCCTTTATTTGTGGCGCCTAAAAATCCACCATTAAAAATACCGTCAGAAAAGTGGCTAAAAAATGCCTCTCTATCCACTAATGGGTTCATACAACCCCAATGAGGACTTAGCAAAAAGGAACGATCACCAAGTTCATCAAATAAAAAAGAAAAATCAGAATAGAAATGAATGTCTGAATCAATAAAAAATACTTGATCATATTTTCCAAGTTGAAGTAGGTGAATCATTAAAATTGATTTAAGAGACCAACGTAGGGAATCGGAATTCTTTTGATATTTTTCCCTAATCTGAGAGATCAAATTTCGTTCGCTAAGTTGATTAAGAGCCAATACTTCAAACCCTTCGTATTTGTTACTTCCTGAAAGGTCCACGACTAAAGCTACACAATCTACCTCTTTATCAAATTTCCGTATTGATTGAAAGAGAGTTCTCCCATAAGGCAGGTATTCTTCCGTAATAATGGTGCAGAATACTCTACTCATCAATCAATAAACTTTTTAGATATTAGACTTTTAAAAAAAATAGAATAATATATTGGGTAAAGCCAAAATGGAATTTTGGGAAAAATCGCTTTCATTCGAAATCTACCTAATCGATGAATAGTATTAAAATAATACTGAACATCTTCTTTATATCTAAAAAAATCTATGGAAGGCAAATATTGTAACCCTATTATTGTATAAGCAAAATTAATACATGAAAAATTTTCAACTTTTTTCAACAACTCATTATGATGATTAATAAATACTCTTGTGGTATTAAAATGACATCTAAAAAAATTTAGATCTTGATTAAGATAAATGATATAATCATCTTCCTTTAATAAAAAAATCCAAAAAAACCAATCACCTGAATATTTCATATCCAAAATTTTAGATGGAAATTCTTTTGGTTTTTTAAAAATTACACTACTTGCATTTTTTAAATAATTACTATAAATCAAATATTGACGGATAAAAGTTTTACCTTTCAATGAAAAAGATGCTTCAAGAATTTTTATTTCCTCATGAAAAAAAGGTTTCATAAAACCAAAGTAAGGTTGTCCAAATTGATCAACTTCTTTACTCTTACAAAATACAATAGATACACTATCTTCTAAAAATTCAAAATTCTTTTCCAAAAAACACAAATCTGAAAAATCATCACTTTCAGCAATCCAAATCCACTCATATTTTGCCAATTCCATTCCCTTTTGCCATTGCTTAAAGGGGCTTCCCGAGTTGGTTTCATTTCGGATGCAATGACTGACTTTGGGGTGATTTTCAAAGGTCTTTAAGTAATCCCAACTCCCATCAGTAGAACAATCGTCCAATAGGATTACCTCAAAGTCTTGAAAGGTCTGATTGAAAATGGTATCCAGCCGTTGAGGAAGAAAATTGTAATGATTGTAATTAGGAACTATGATAGAGATCATATAAAAAATCTCCATATTTTTTTGCCTATTGATTTTGCCAATATTGTAATTGGAATAACATCCATAATAATCTCAGGCTTAAAACATTCAGAATAATCTTGAAGACTTCGAATTCTATTGGGAAGTTTGTATGTCTTCATAGCTAAAACTCTATTCTTTAAAATAGCTATTACCGTCTTATTTTCTATTGCTTCTGATAATATATCTAATGTTTTCATAAACAATATCACCCTGTCGTTTTCTGATTTCGAAGAAAATACGCCTACTCCAAACCGGTAAACAGCCATGCAATCATTCATTTTTTTAATTCTACCATATTGAGCGAGGAGAATTAAAAGAAAAAAATCACCTACAGGAGTATTTTTCATTGAAATAGGATAGTGGTCCAATACATTACGAAAAACAACACTTGGAGTATGAATGTAATTCCCTAATACAGCCAAATCATAAATATTAGATTCAGACTTATCAATTATTCCTTTTACAAGATAATCTTCCTCAATATGACCATCTGGAAAAAGAACCTTCACAGGATGATAACAAATCACAAAATCAGGATTAGCCTCCAAATAATCTACTTGTTTTTGAAGTTTATAAGGATCAGTCCAATAATCATCCCCTTCACACATTGCAATGTACTTGCCTTTACATTCCTTAAGCGCCATGATAAAATTCTCCATCATCCCTATATTCCTTTCTTGACGAAAATATTTGATCAATTTCCCATTCGGACAATTTGAAATATAGCTTTTCACAATATCTTCAGAAGCATCTGGGGATGCATCATCGGCAATAATCAATTCAAGTTGAAAATCAATTTTTTGCATTAAAATACCTTCAATTGCATAATTCAGGTATTTTGCATGATTAAAGGTAATCATGCAAACAGAAACTAGAGGACCTTTACTATACATTCAACCAAAAATCTAATTTGGGTCTAACGTAACCGGGAAATTTACCATGCCAGCCCGTCCCTCTTATTTCAGTATCCACTAATTCAAATCTCAATACATCATCAAGGCTAAACATAACAAATGAGGTGTCTTTTACAAAAAGCATAGTTATAGTATAAACCCCATCATTCAGTAGCCCGCCAGGTATAATACATGTTCCAGAATAAACACCTTTATTTAAAATGGGGACAGGAACTTGAGAATACGAATTGAAAATGATCTCTCCTGTATCTGAAGATACGATCATACTTAAATTAGTCCCAATTGAATCTTTTAGTAGCTCAAATTCCGTGAAAACTGAAAGCTCGTCAAGCCTATCAAAAAATCCATTTTTAAAAAATCCATTACTCGAAATTTCTATTTTATTTACATTCACCCATTCGTTCCCAGGTCGTTCCAACTTAGTCCAAATTCTGGAATTCAATGAAACTGAATTTTCTTTTAAATAATACTTTACGGTATCAATTGCTAATCCATCATAGGTGATTTTCCCATTTTCTAGTAAAATCGCTCTATCGCATAAACTTTTAATAGCTTCAAGATTATGACTTACAAACAAAACAGTTCTGCCCTGACTAGCAACTTCTTTCATTTTCCCAAGACATTTTGCTTGAAACTCAAAGTCTCCCACTGCCAATACTTCATCAATAATCAGAATTTCTGGATCAAGGTGTGCTGCCACTGAAAATCCCAAACGAACATTCATTCCCGAAGAGTAAAACTTAACCGGTGTATCGATAAATTTCTCCACGCCTGAAAAATCAATGATCTCCTCAAGTTTGGAGTCGATCTCTTTTCGGGTCATCCCCAGGATGGTCCCATTCATATAAATATTTTCTCTCCCCGAAAGCTCACCATGGAATCCTGTTCCTACTTCCAAAAGAGATGCTACACGACCATGTATTTCAATGCTCCCGGAGGTTGGCTCGGTAATCTGGGAGAGGATTTTAAGTAAAGTAGATTTTCCTGCTCCATTCTTACCAATAATCCCCAAAACCTCACCCTGTTTAACTTCAAAATTGATGTCTTTTAAGGCCCAAAAGACAGAGTCATCTTCACTATCAAATCGATTCATCTCGCGAAGTCGCTTGAGGTTCTGCCAAGGGGATTTTAGGACATTTGCTATTTGACCTGCTAAGGTATCCGCTTGTTTTTCTTTTAAGCCTAAACGATAGCGTTTGGAGAGTTTAGACACCTTAATTACAGTTTCACTCATTTTTGATTTTTTTAATCACTTCCAAATATTGTCTTCCGTATTTTTTAGTTGGTTCCAATACATTTCCTTCAGCCCATTCATTCCAAGATTTAACAAATACGATTTGTCTATCAGTTGATAATTTTGAAGCTTGATAAACACAAGCTTTTAAGTGTTTTTCAAAAGCTTCAGGACAAGCATTCAAATATACTGTCCCTTTATTTTTTGCCCTTGGAGTATTATCCCAGTTTGGAATGGCTAGTGGAAAGAAATCAATAGGATAATATTCTTTAAAATCTTCCAAGCAAGCTCGAACAGTTTGATAATAAACAGTTTTGGGCCACCTCAATAGATTACGAACAATTGGGTTATTAAATAGGTACCTTCGCAATAAACCAGAAAAAGACTTCCTGTGGTACTGGTTAATATTTTTTAGATTAGAGTTAATATACCCATTAAAGATAGAGCCCTTCGCAATCCAATTTTCACTGGTCTTTACCGCAATCCAATAAATCCCAGCTAATCCAGCCAATTTAGCTTGATCATCAAAAGTTTTAACAAAAGTGTCCAAATCTAGAATTGATTCAGGAACATATACCTGAAAAACAGATTTACCCTCAATTTTAAGACATCTTGAGTCTTTAAAAAAAGGCAACAGATAGTTGAAATGGGCGATATAGTCTTCTTTTCCGGGATATCGTTGCTCTTGAAGCATTCTGTTACCTGCACCATGCCATGTCCCCTTCCATGATTCATTTGCCCAGCACATCATAAACTGAATATCAACCATGGTATTATTTAAAAAATCTTGAAGAGGTCTTTCTAACAATGTTTTCCCATTACCAAACCAATAATGATAAAATACAAATCCATCAACGCCAAAGGATTTAGCTAAATTAGCTTGGAGTTCAAGTGTAGTCGGATTAGCTAAGGAATAATAGCCCAATTCACCAGGAATCAAAGGCTGTTTATGGCCCGGGAAAAGTGGAATTGATTTTTTGACATTAGTCCATTCAGTAAAGCCTTCACCCCACCAGTTATTATTCTCAGGGATTTGATGGAATTGAGGGAGATAGTAGGCAAATAATTTCATTGTTTCTTCCAAGCCCTTAAAACACCACGTCTCAGATATGGCGGAGCAATTTTTTTATCATGAAAGAAAAGCATATACCCAGCAGAAAAAGAAGTATGGAAGTTGAGTTTTTTAAAACACTTCTCAAATTTATTTGCATCATCATTTAAATGATATGTACAAATTGCAACTTTAATAGACTTTGATTTTACTAATAACCTCTCCATACCTACCAGAACCTCATCTTCACTTCCATCTACATCAATCTTAATAAAGATCGATTTACCCTCTAAGCCTTCCAAACTATCAATAGCCATAGAAGATTCTGAACCCTTACTTCCCGCAAATTTATTTATGATTTCTACTTTATGTTTATAATGCTCAAAAGTTTTATTAAGAGGTTCAATCCAATTTTTATTATGCTCAAACAAAATTACTCTTGAAGCTTTCTCTATATGATCTAAGGAGAAATTTCCTTCAGCTACTCCCAAATCAATAATAATATCTCCTTGCTCTACTTTAAAATCATCATCACAATATAAATGGGGCGATTCATCATCTTGTTCCATTACCAAGCTTTTATAATAATGCTTGACCTGATCGACACTCCACCCTTTCTTAAAAAATAATTTTCTCTCTTTATGAAAAACATATGGCAATGAGTTTTCAAAAAACACTTCAACTTTATAATCCTTATATTTTTCAGAAAATGAATGAGGAAAAACCGATAACCCATTCTTTTCTATATATTGGAATGCATCATTTTGATCTTTACCCAAAGAATTATTTTGAGAAAATTTTATAATATTTTTTAATAACCTTTTTCTAAAAAAATCTCTTCTCCAATAATAAATTCTAACTCTAAGCTTCTTCAGAATCATTTTATTATCTTTAAAATAGACAAAATAATTATTTTGAAATAAAAAATTTCTACCCCAATTTTTATTGACCTCTTAAAGTACGAAAGATAAGACATATTCTCCCTTTTAGAGATTTTCCCTATTTCATAGGAATAATCACATATTTTTTTTTTTAAAAGTGGTCTGTATTTGGGCTTTACCAAAGAGGAAATGACAATCAAAGATTTTAAAATTTCATTTTTTTGAAAAAATAAGCTCTTTGAACTCCAATTACTTTGATAATGAAGTCTGTATAACGAAGGGGATATAGAACAAGAATAATGAGCACAACCATATTGTCCCAAAAGTGTAAATATTAAAATATCTCCAGTAATTATTCCGAAAACACTTTCTGGAATATTTTTTAAACATTTGTGATTTACGAACAATGCAGAAAATAAGGGGATAAGTTGCCCGAGAATTATTTTATCGGATGAAAATACTGTGTCTTGATTAAAACTAAAAAGATTTTTTCCAGATCTTACTCCTAATTCCGAGATAAATTCAGCCTGGTGAAAAGAGATAACTAAAGTTGAATCTGAATTTAATATTCTAGTTTGTTTAGCCAATTTATGAGAATCTCCCCAAATATCGTCTCCCTCACAGAACGCAATATATTTACCCCTACTTTGGTATAAAGTCCAAATAAAATTCTCCATCATACCTTTATTTTCAGCATGCTTGAAATATTTTATCCAATGACCCTTCGGATGGTTTTGAATAAAATCTTGTACAATACCTTCTGTAAAATCAGGTGAGGCGTCGTCAGCAATAATAAATTCAACATCAAAATCTACTTCTTGCATCAATACACCTTCTATTGCTTCACGAATAAACTTTTCGTGATTAAAAGTAATCATGCAAACTGAAACCAAAGGATTAACTTCCAAAAGACGAATTGTTTTTAATAAATAGAATTTCAACCAACCATAATAGTTGATTTCCAAAAGGCCTATTTAGGTCAGTAAAATCAAAAATTTCATACCCTTTTTCATTCATAAATTCAGTTACTCTCAAAATTGTATTGGGAAATTCTTTTTGATGAACTGACGCTTCTACCAAAAACACATCTGTTATCCCGAATGTCGATTCGGCACCTTTTAGTACCTCTAGATCCAAACCTTCCGCATCTATCTTGATTATCTCAGGAACAGGCAGACTATTCTCTTTCAAAAAGGAATCAATGGTAAGCATTTGGGTCTTGATAGTTCGATATCCCAATTTCTCTCCCTCCGTATCTGAAAATCTAAAAGACGAACTGTCATCCCGTTCATGAATTGTGAAGGTCAAGTTTTCATTTCGGTCTCCCATTCCAATAGGATAGAATTTCACAAGATGCTTTTTCTGAAGATCTAATGAGGATTTCTCCAGCCAATATTGTGGCTCAATTAATGAGTATTGAGCATTTGGGAATATTTCAATTACTTCTCTTGTCCAAGTCCCATGATTTGCCCCAATATCTAAAATATGTTTAGGAATAAAGCCTTTGGACTTAAGGTTTTTAAAGGCTAATCCAATTAGCACATTTTTTCCATTACCCAATTCTGTTTTTGATTTCAAAACATACCCTAGCTTTTCAGCAATCGGTTGGATGGCTTTTTGGAGGAGTTTAAAAATTCTTGGTTTTAGTTTTTTCACAGCTTGTTTCAAATAATCCTCCCCGGCACTCCCACGACCATCACCCCATCTGGAACATCTATGGTGACCACCGTTCCAGCGCTGATAATTACATTTTTTTCAATCTTGATTTTTGGGAGCACCATCGCCTGCGGTCCATTATTAGTTAGCCAGTTCCACTCCCTGATGCCCTGTAGATAGGCATCATATTCAGCTTTAGGAGGAAGAAAGGTTTTGGTAACGGGAATCAAATTTCAGATTACAGATTTATTATGAATGAACTAATCGAGGTGTTGGAAATTAATTTCCTCAGAAAAGTTATTTGAAAAAACTTCTGTACCAGTTTTATTTAAATGATTCCCATTATAGAAATTATTTTTATAGTAACTCATAGAGTCAGCTGAGTAATCAAGAAAACTATAATTTTCCTCCCGACTTAATGCTTTAAATCTATTGATAACATAATCAGAGTTTGCAATTAACTCCTTGGCTTTATAATACATAGGGGCAATTACTAAGTGAATAGACGTTCCACTCTGATGCAACTGCTCAAGTTCGCTTTTAAAATTACTAAAAATTCTCTCGTCAAAATCCTCCTGAAAGCTTTCTACATTCTTTAGAACAAATTCATCAAACTTCCCATCCCAAGTTTTATTGCTTTCTCTGTATCCTTGATACAATTTCGGTTCTGACACGTTAAAGCCAACTTGCTTCAAAAGCCCACGGTATTTTAAAGAAGGATTGTTTGAGTATTTAATTATTGGGTAATTAAAGTATCCTTGATCTTGCTCTTTATTTAATTTGAGAATAGATTTTACCTCAGGCTCATTCCAAAATGGTAAAAATTGTTCATATCGATAAATGCCCTCAATTGGCTGAAAGGATCCAAGATCAAGTGACCAAATTAATATTTTTGGTTTTTTATTATGCGCCAAATAGAGATCTAAAACTTTCTCTTGGGAGCTATACTTACTACCATCTAAGCCTAGATTATAGCAAGTCATCCCTGTTTTTTCTTCAATTATCCTAGGATCAAAATGAACCAAAGCTCTTGAAGAACCAACGATTAAAATATCAGCATCAATTCCACCTTCAATCACCTCATTCCATTTACTTATTTCCCTATAGGAGGAGGTCTTTATTCCTTTTTCTATAAAAAAATCAACTCCATATGTCAGTCCTATTAAAGCGAAGGAAATAGACAATATTTTTAAAAGAAAAGGCCGCATCAAAACTGAAAATAGATAAACTCTTTGGCCTCCGTAAATACTCCCCAGAAAACAATCAAAAACGCAGTGGTAATGTAAGCTGGATATCTAAACCATTTTCCTTCCAGCCTTGCTAGCCAGTTGAACTGGTATCGCCCTGCCCACTCCAATCCAAGAAATAATATCAGGGCTATTCGTATATCATAGCCTAGCCAAGCAAAATTCTTTGGTAATAGAGGGTTAACAAATAATCCACTTAAATACCCCCAAGCATCTCCTACCGTATCTGACCTAAAGAACACCCAAGCGATACAAACCAGAGAAAAGGTCAAAAGCATTTGAAAGACTTCTTTAAAGGAAGGCATCAAATGGTCACCTTCGTTTAAATGAGCTCTATTTTTTCCTATCAAAAAGATGGGGATAAACAGGGCTGCATGAATTCCGCCCCAGGCTATAAAGGTCCAGTTGGCTCCATGCCAGAAACCGGAAACTAGGAATACGATAAAGATATTTCGGATGGCTTTGGCTTTGGATACACGACTACCTCCAAGGGGGATATAAAGATAATCCCGAAACCAAGTAGATAAAGAAATATGCCATCTACGCCAGAACTCGGCTATATCTCTGCTGAAATAAGGAGTCCGGAAGTTTGTCATCAGGTCGAAACCAAAGAGTTTGGCTACTCCAATGGCTATATCTGAGTAACCTGAGAAGTCTCCATAGATCTGAAAGGCAAAGAGGATAGCTCCCATGATGAGTTCCAGTCCAGATGCCGTTTGATAGTTTTCGAAGATGGGATTTACTATCAGCGCGCAGTTGTCAGCTATCACCATTTTCTTAAATAGACCCCAAAGAATGAGTTTCATCCCATCGGAACCTTGTTGGTATTCAAATTCCCGCTTTTTGAAGAACTGAGGCAGGAGATTCGAAGCTCGCTCTATTGGTCCAGCTACCAGCTGAGGGAAGAAAGCTACGAAGGTAAAGAAGGCTACCGGGTCCTTGGTTGGTTTCAGGTTGCCACGATAGACGTCTATAGAGTAGCTCAGTGTTTGGAAGGTATAGAAAGAAATGCCTACAGGGAGGATTAAGTTTAAGGTACTGATGTGTGGCTGGAAGCCTATGGTTGAGATTAAATCAGCTGCGGAGTCTATGAAGAAATTGAAGTATTTGAAGAAGGCAAGGAGACCGAGGTTGAAGATGAGGCTTAGAGTCAGGTACTTTTTTCTTCCGTGAAACCAAGATTTCCAGTTGGAAGTTGTTGGTTGTTGGTTGTTGGTTTTGTCCGATCCGCTGTGGCGGACAGGTGTCCGATCCGCCACAGCGGACAGGTGTCCAATGTCCGATGCGTCATTGCGAAGGTTGTCTGCTGATTCTGAATTATTACTATCGCTATCAACCTGAAGCAATCTTCTTCCTTCATGAACAGATTGCTTCGTTCCTCGCAATGACGAATCCATCATAATTCCACACCAATAATCCACTGCCGAACTCGCTATAATCAATCCAAGGAATCTCCAGTCCCACCATGCGTAGAATACATAGCTAGCTAGTAATAGAAAGGCATTTTGAAGCTTCAGATTCTTCTCAAACAAAAACCAATAGAGCAAAAAGACTATTGGAAGGAAAAGAAGAAATTCAAAGGAATTAAAAAGCATTAAGCTTTAAGAATTATTTTTCCAGGCACTCCAACCACAGTCACCCCATCCGGCACATCTTGAGTCACCACGGAGCCAGCTCCCACAACTACATTATTTCCAATCTTCACTTTTGGGAGAATTGTGGCATTTGCACCGATGGAGCAGAAACTTCCAATCTTAACCTTTCCTAATAAAACTGCCCCTGGATTCACCTCTGAGAAATCTCTGATTTCTACTTCATGATGAATTTGAGCTCCAGTATTGATCAAGCAGCCTTTTCCTATTTGAGTATTAGCTCCAATAAAACATAGATTGAAAATGTCAGCTTCATTCCCTGTACTGAAATTGCTGTAGGCTATTCCTTTTCCTTTTACGGCAAAGAGAATGAGTCCTACCATGGAAAAATTCTCAAAAAACCTAGCTTTGACTTTCAGATTAAGAATGGTATATCCTTTATTCATTTTTTAAATCGAAAAATATAGTGCCAAGGCATTAAAAATCGCTCTGGGTTTTCTAGGGGGTATATTTCAATTTCTTCAAACTCTTTAAATAGAGCCCTCAATCCGTGCTCAGTAAACCTCCAGCAATCTGGCAAAGGCCCATGAATTCTAAAATCAAATGGAGTTGAGCCAACAATAGTCCCTCCTGGCTTCAAAATTCGGTAGATTTCTTTTACTGCATCAAAGGGCTGAAGGGTATGTTCGAGAACTTCGGTAACTACAACTAAATCAAAGGAATTGTCAGGAATAATATCATTATTAGTATTGCACAAATCTGCAACATAAGTGGGCTTATATTCAGGCGAAATGTCGAGGGTTTCGACTTCGGCATTCTCAAAAGTAGCCTTCACTCCTTCATGCACTTGAGGTGCAATTTCCAATATTCGGAGATTTGGCTTATCCCACTCCAATTTCAAGTCCTTCAATAGAGAAGTGATGTTTTCTCTTATTTTTTTTAATATCTCTACATCTGTCTCACTGACTATTTTCTTCATAGAAAACTACTGTTTAATAATGATAAACTATGAACACCAAACGAAAAGACATTGTTGGGTAGAGAATTTGCCCCTTGTCTTTCTGCGAATGAATCATCTATAAAAAGGCTTTTTGGAAGAATAAAATCGCTTTTTTTTGAATTTCTCCCTAGATGAATAATTTGGTCAAAGAATGCTAAAATCCTAAATTCCTCTAATGTTGCGGTCAAGTCGTATCTATGCTTAGTAAGTAAAATCACTTCCTTTTTAGCATTCCGACAATTAACAACTAATTCAACTGCTTTAGGATTTAAGTGATTTTCGATTATTAAACAATCATCCAAATCTATATATAGCCTATCAAATTCAAGCTCTAATTTAGCTTTGGTGGAGAATGCTCGGTCAATAGCTCCACTTATTAATAAAGGATTAATTGAAACAGGAATTCCCTCTTGGTCAAAAAGAGTTAACAGAGGCAAGTTAACATCGCGTAATCTATTTAAACTTGATGAGCCAGCGATTCTAAGACCAATTTCCAATAAACATAATTCGTGGCTTTTGGCTCTTTTCATCTGAAAAAACCAAGCACCTCTTAACTCAATACTTTCGTTAATTTTTTTGGCAATTGGTTGTAATTCTTCACGTATCTCAATTGAAGCAAAAGATGTACTCACACTAATCCCTATTCTTACTCTATCCCTGCCTCTTGGTGAGCAGTATAAAAGCTCACCTTTTGAACTTGTAAAACAATCAATGGTATATTCTTCACCAGGCAAATACTCAACTAATAGGTGATCAGTGCATTTATGGTTCCAATAAATCAAATCTTCTTCGGACTCGATTATATGTGTACCCCGAGAGCCGTACCCCACTTTGGGCTTAAGGAATAGTGGGTACTCTTCTTTTTTTGGTTTAGATTTTACAATTCTTGGAACTCTAATATAGCTCTGGAAATAATTATAAGTTTTCTCCTTATTATTTGCTATTTCAATTGTTTCAAGCGGAGGACCAATTACATTCGCTCCTATGAATTTTTCAGATTTTTTTAAAATATAAAGAACTTCATCCATAGTAGAAAAGACATAGGATATATTTTCTTTTTCAATCAACTGAGACAATTCAGCTATAAAATCAGGATCAGAGAAAAAAGGAAGACTAAATAATTTCGGAAATAAAAAAGAACTATGATCCTTAACAGAGGTAGCTCCTATTGGCTCAAAATGAATAGAATCCTTAAGGCATTCAAAAATTTCTAATCCAACTTCGGATCCTGCAGGAAAAATTAAGACTTTCTTCAAATGGTCAATTATTTTGTGCTCTGAGTAGTAACCGGGTGATCATCCGTTGCTCCTCGGCAGTCAAGCTATGGTAAAGTGGTAAGCATAATACCTTAGCAGATAGGTCATCTGAAATCGGTGTCTCTCCTGAAGTATAGTTCAGTGAATTCAATCCAGGGTAGAAATACCTTCTGCTGAATATCCCATTATCTGAAAGTAGCTTCACACTTCTGAGCAATGCGGCTTCATCCTCAAATAAGATAGGGAAATAGCAATGGTTGTATGCTTCTATATTTCTGGTTTCCGGAAAGCTTACATGTAGGCCGCTGAGCAGCTCCTTGTATAGCTGACACTGTGCTTCTCTCTTTGCCAGTATCTGAGGCAGGTGGGGGATATTGACTAATCCCATGGCAGCATGAAACTCAGAGTTTTTGCCATTGATACCTACTCCGTTGAAGTTCTCAAAGCCATCATGGCCGAAGTTTCTCAGGTAAGCCATCTTCTTGAGGAGTTCAGGCTCTTTGGTGAAGACTCCACCGCCTTCTATGGTATGAAAAACCTTGGTAGCATGAAAGCTGCAGGTGCTGATATCTCCATAATCAAAAATTGACTTTCCCTTTACCTTAACTCCAAAGGCATGTGCTCCATCGTAGATAACCTTGAGGTTGTGCTTCTTTGCAATCTCGGCTATGGCCTCCACATCACAGGGAATACCATACACGTGCGTAGCCAGGATAGCAGAAGTGCTGGGAGTAATGGCAGCTTCAATCTTTGCAGGATCTATTGTCAGTTGCTCCGGCAGAATATCCACATAAACCGGTGTGCAGCCTTCCCATACTATGCTGCTGGTGGTAGCCACGTAAGAAAATGGGGTAGTAATTATTTCCCCCTTCAGATCTAGGGCTTTGATAGCTATCTGTAAGGCAATGGTGCCATTACTGACAAATAGCATGTGATTTACACCCAGGTATTCCTTTAGTCTAAGTTCCAGTTCATTGACCAGAGGACCGTTATTGGTGAGCCAGTTGCGCTCCCAAATCCCTTCAAGGTACTTGGAGTATTCTGCTGAAGGGGGAAGGAAGGGTTTTGTTACTGGGATCACTTATTAATTGAGAATTTAAAATTTAAAATGGAGGAATTTAAAATTTAAAATGAAGGGAATTGAGAATTGAAAATTGAGAATTATCGATGGTTGTTTCCGCCATGGTGGACCAGCCTTCGGCTAGGCAGGCAGGTGTTGGTTTCAAGCGTTAGAGCGAGGCAATTCCAGAAGTTCTAATTTGCTGATTCTTTTAAAATGCTTACTATTGAGAGTAGCCAAGACGATTTGATTAGTCATTGCAATTGAGCCAATCAGGATATCAGCTATATCAATGAGCTTATTCTCGACTTTAAGTTGTTTATATATTTTTGAAGCCGTAATTGCGGATTGTTCATCAAATGGAAGAATCTTTACTCTCCCAAATAATTCCTTCCAAAAGTTATTTGAGAGTCATTTGACCCCAAAAGCACCTCATATTGAGTGATTGAAGCAACTTTGAATTCATAGCTATCCAGAGAAAGTTGATATAGAATTGATTTCTCTTTATCCTTTTTCCGGAAATATTCTATCAAGATCCCTGTATCCAAAAGGATTATTTCTTTCTCCATTGATTAAAAACCTCTCTTTCTTGTTGGAAACTTTCGAACTGAATATCATCCATTACAGGACCATAAAGAAGGAAGTTAGAAAAGTTTGTACTAGCCAGTTCAGATTCCTTATTCACCATCAAATCAAGCTTTTTTGTCAATTGAAGTATTTCGCTATTTGAAAGCTTTTTAGCCAAGTCTAATATCTTTGATATGTTAGATTTATCAGCAGCTTGATATAACTGACTACTTGGTTCATTTACCGTATCTATATGCTTTTTTTTGGCTACCATGAATAAATTTTCTGATTATCCGCAATGATGCCAGTGACCTCTTTTTCTTTGCTTATCAGGCTGGAAGACCGATGACGGGTGACCGAAGTACCAGCAATGCTAGTGTTTACCATACATTAAGTCGCTTTTTACC
>Ga0123337_10002899_pt1 | contig 18933 bp, 16 predicted proteins | sample frozenSSSSmetaG_FD_89792 | JGI IMG/M metagenome (GOLD analysis project Ga0123337, IMG submission 89792) | Glacier valley bacterial and archeal communities from Borup Fiord, Nunavut, Canada, to study Microbial Dark Matter (Phase II) -... | ecosystem: Environmental > Aquatic > Freshwater > Ice >... | reverse complement strand
GTGATGATCGCTTTAGGAGTCTTGTTGAATAAAGGTCAGGAGAGAAATTCTGAGATTGATTCCTTTATTGAAGCTGCAATAGCGGATGAAAATGAGGAGTTGGCTGGAGAAGCAAAGAGAATTGGAAATTGATAACTGACCATCTTGGGTCACCCTGAGCGAAGTCGAAGGGTTTATTTACTAGATTTTTAATCGCCCACTGAGCAAGTTCAGCGGGCGATTTTTTTATTGACTTTGCAAAGGTTCGCATTACTATTATGAGACCAAATTGATACTTCTTAGACTGATCGTTCCGTTGGCACTAGCATACATTTATTCATTGGTAACCCTGAATTTCGCTTCGCTGTATTTAGGGTTATTAAAAATTGTGCCTTTGGCAAATCTACCAGATAGAATTCTCGAGTTCCTTGACAAAGTCGAGGTCTCTAACTACCCAGAATAAAATTATGGGTTCATACTTGTACTGAAAAACTTGGAGTACCAACGGCAAGAAGCGTATTTTCAGGGCTGGATGAGATATGAAATCTATCGAATTAAGCTGGCAAGGTTCCTTTCTCTCCGAGGTGATAATACTAAGTCTTCTAACTTAAAAAAGTTACAATAAATCCAAGACCTTCATTAATCCCAGTTTTATTTGATTCATTTCATTTTCGGAAAGGATTCCTAATCGCTTTACGAACCGTTCTTTTGATAATGATTTTACTTGGAAACAATCGGCTGAACTATTTTTAGATAAACCATTACCAATATTTGGTGATAGTTCTATATGCCAGTCCTTTATAACTTTACCAGCATCAGTTATAGGAACAACGACCTTTAATTGAAGAACCCCCATACTGTCATGATTGACAATTACAGCAGGTCTTTTTTTGTCTATTTCTTGACCAATTTTTGGAGCAAAATCAACTAACCATACTTCCCCCTTCCTCATTCTTCGATTATATCTAAATCAATTTCAGAAAGGTCGTTCTTGGAGTTCTTGTAGTAAGCGATGGTGTCAGGCTCATTTGCCTGAGATTCAATTCTTTCATAGATCTCCGTTTTATATTGACGTAATTCATCTACTGCCTTTTGAAAGCTACTGACCTCTGTGGCAGACCGTATCAAAATACCTTCAGCTTTTTCTTCCAAAATCACCTCATCTAAGCCATACTTTTCAATCAATTCTTCCGGTATAATTAAGGCTTTATTGCTACCGATCTTTGTAAGTGTCTTTGCCATAATTAAATATACTAAAATGTACTAACGAAGTTATAGCCTGAAATTTAGTTTTCTGCTTTTTCGTTCTCTGAAGATTTAAAGATTATAGTGTAAATGATCGTGCAGTTGGCACTCGAGTACATTTATTTATTATATCGCTTCTCTGTATCCAGGGTTATTACAAATTGTGCCTTTGGCACCACTATCCGATAGAATTCTCGAGTTCCTTGCCAAAGGAAAGGGCTATAAATACCCAGAATAAAATTATGGGTTCATACTTGTACTGAAAAACTTGGAGTGCCAACGGCAAGATGGGAGCTTTTCTATATATCTATCTCAGTCAACTCAAAAAAACAGCTCGTCAACTAATCAACGAGCTATTTCTAGTATATTAAATATGGTTGAATCTGCATCTGTTCGCAAGTGCGAAACCAACAACTAAAAACCAATATCTACTTATCTACATCCATTGAGACTTTCTCCTGATTAATTAATACAGGCTTTCCAAAACCTAGCTTTTCAAGGCCAGCCAATTGTGTTTTGGCATCACCTACTACCAACCAAATCATCTTGTTAGGATCCAGATAGCTTCCTGCCAATTCCTGAATTCGCTCTACGGTCATCTCATTCACAGTCTTCTCCCTACCTTTTACATAATCAGCATCCCAGCCATACTCACTGATGTTTTCCAACATATTGAGCTTGGCGCTAGCTGTTTCGAAAGCCCGTGCATTGCTTTTGATCATAAAGCTCTGAGTAGTTTTCAGATCTTCCGCAGTGTAGGTTGAAGCATAATCAATAAGAATATCCTTTACAAGTTGAGCAGATTCATAGGTGACATTACTGCGTACACCGCTGCTAATGCTAAAAGGTCCTGCTACTTTTCCACCAGAAAAAGAAGATCTAATTCCATAAGTATATCCCTTGCCTTCACGTAGCTCTTGTGTAAGTCGGGAAGCAAATCCTCCTCCTCCCAAGCTGTAATTCATCACTACTGCAGAATAAAAATCAGGATCGGTAGAAGCGAGTGCAGGATACCCAAATTGTAGCATAGACTGCTTAGAATCTGGGATATCGTAAAAGTAAACCTGAGCTGTTTCTGGTCTTGAAGGTGCATCGAAGGCCGGAATACTTACTTCCTTACTTTCCCAGTCAGTAATCAGACTCTGCAGTGAGGCAATAATGTTCACTTTTCCTAGATCGCCAACCACATGCATTCGTGTGACTGATGGAGAAATAAAATTTTCATAATAGGTTCTCAGATCATCTATAGTAATAGCTTCCACTGACTTAATACTTCCTAAGATATTCTGAGAACGTATATTCCCTTCTCCGTAGATCAGCTTGTTGAATTCATTTTGAGCAACCATGTTTGGACTAGCTTCCAATTGGCGAATTCTACTGATGGTAGATTGCTTCGCTAATTCAAACTCAACAGTATCCCAGCGTGGCTCAAGAATGATTTCTTTTACCAGAGCCATTACTTCATCGTAATTTCTGCTCAAGGTATTTACAGAAATTGTCGTGCTCTCAGTAGTAGCATATACATTCACAGATGCTCCTAATTGATCTATAGCATCCTCCAGTTCAGCAGTAGTTTTGGTTTTAGTTCCTTTAGTCATTAACTGAGCTAGAAGATTTGCCACGCCTACTTTTTCTGGATCGTCCAGCAGCTGTCCACCATCAATCACCATATTGAATTGTATCAGGGGCACTTCATGATTCTCTATGCCATAAACTTGTAAGCCATTGCCAAGTGAATCCTCCCAAACAGCTGGAATAGTCACTTCAGGCGTTTTGCCATAAGGTGGCTCAACAGACCTGTCAAAGGTGGAAGGAGCTTTTTCATAATTAGCCTGGATCGAAGCATCAAAACTCTCCTCAGCTCCTTGAATGATTTTCTCTTCCACAACCTCAGCTTTTTCTGATCCTTCCAAAGCGGCAATTAGGTTATCCTTAGGTACAAAGCTCGTGGCTATGTAATTCTTGCCTTTGATGTATTCATTATAGACACGTATCACGTCCTCCGGGGTAACGGCCAAAACGTTTTGAATGTCTTCGTTGATAAAGCCCGGATTCTTAGCGAAGATGTTGTACTGAGTTAGCTGTACACCTTTTCCCAAGACACTGGAAAGTGCATTGTAAAAATTGGTTTCCTGACCAGCCTTAATTCGGGCCAAGTCTTTTTCGGAAATTCCCTCTTGTTCAAATTTCGCAAATGCCTCTTCAAGCGCCTCAGCTACATCATCCAGGTCTATATCGGCAAAAGCACGGACGGACAATTGTGTCTGCCCTGCCAATTCAGAGGTTCTGTTATACATTCTCACATTGGAAGTGAGCTTTTTGTTATCAATCAAAACAACGTTTAAAGGAGCTTTCTTTCCACTGGAAAGGTATTGGCTCAGCACATCCAATGCATAGGAATCAGCGTGATACTGCTCCACTGTAGGCCAGGTCATTGTCAATTCGGGAAGCCTGGCAAAATTATCTTCATAATAAAGCTTCTTGCTAGTTTCAATTTTACCAGGTCTTGGTGTGACAGATTCTATAGGTTCTCCCTTTGGGATTTCATCAAAATACTTTTTCACCCATTCCTTCGCTTGTTTTGGATCGAAGTCACCAACGAGGGTAAGGGTAACATTATTTGGTACATACCAACGTCTAAAAAACTCCTTGACATCAGGAAGTGTGGCATTTTGAAGATCCTCCAAGGAACCTATTACCTGCCAATTGTAAGGATGGTCAGCAGGATACAGATTTTTATCAATCACATAAGAAGTATGTCCATAGGGCTGATTATCGACACCTTGACGCTTTTCATTTTTTACTACCTGCTTTTCCTTCGCCAAAACAGGGTCGGTCACGGTATTGATAAACCAGCCCAGCTTATCCGCTTCTGCCCAAATCATTTTCTCCAAAGCATCATTTGGAACAGTTTGCAGGTAATTCGTTCTATCACGGCTGGTAGAACCGTTGGCACCAGATCCACCGATACGGGCTGTCATTTTATCCAAACCACCTTTACCCAAGTTCTCTGATTCTAAAAATAGAAGGTGCTCAAAAAGATGTGCGAATCCCGTTCTACCTTCTTTTTCACGTGCTGAACCTACATGAGCAGTAAGTGAAACTGCCACAACTGGATCAGATGGATCTATGTGGAAGATAACTTCGAGTCCATTGTCTAGAACAAACTTTTCGTATTCCACATTAAACTCCTGTTTAGAAGTTTCTGGATTTTGGGCGCAACCCACCGCAAGCAGCACTAGGATGACAAAAGAGGAGATTTTATTAAACATTGGGGTTTATATTTTCAGTAGATTTATATTACAAAAATAAGGATAGGATGCTATTTGTTTTGAACGAAAGGTTGGTTCAATTTAAATAGAAATAAATAGCTAGAGCTCCTTACACCCCTAAGCTAATTCTAGACTCCGAGTACAAATCATACACAGCAATCAACGCTTCAGATCCTTTGGCATTAGGGTACAGTTCATAATTTCCTATCTCCTCGCGGGTTTCCACATAGACAGGATTGTACTTTTCGTCATATACATTCCAGACTATCAATAAAAAATGATAGCTGATTTTACTCGCTCTACCATCTTCTAACCAAAATTCAAAAAGATCTTCAGTGATAGATTTAGGGTAATCAGGTCCTTCAAACATGTGGAAAGGTGTGGTTGTTGGTTAGCTCAAAGATATAGAAAAGTGATAAGACAGGATATCGAAGTAAGATTGGAATCGCTGTATTGTGAATGAGATATGGATAATTAACCTCATATGCCTACGGCAACATATTAGTATGATTAATTTTTTCTAACCCTAACCGAGAAAGCATTTCCAGGATTTACTACCACTAGCTGATGGATTTCACTGTCAGAAAAACCATTCTTAATCAAAGTAGGAATTAGGGAAATGGAAATTGCTTCAAAAGGTCTAATAGCACCTCCTCTAGGATAACCATTTCCATCATGCGACAGTAAAACTCTTTCCAAAAGCTTTTTCGATTTGAAGACTTTTAACATTTCTACATAGGATGTAATATTATCCTTATTGACACCATCCAATGATATCCATGCCCCTTTGGAAGCGATTTCTGTCAAATAACCTATATCAGAAGACTTACTCGCATGGACCCAAATCCATGCTGAAAGATTCACATTATATTTTTCTAATAAAGCTATTTGAGCTTTCACGGCTTGGGGATTGTCCCCAGTATGTACAGCTATAGTCAATCCTGTGGCTAGATGAGTAAGGATTCCTGCTTCGAAAAGCTTCAAGTCCAACTCACTGGGAATACCATCGTCAAAGGCTAATTTGATAAAACCTGGCTTAATCTCAGTTCCACTTATTCCCTCTTCAAATTCACTGATCCAAACTGCAGCTAGTTCACTCGTGCTTGCGGTGCGGGCAAATTCCGGTACATATTTATCTGCAGCTGCTCCATAGAATCCTGTATTAGTAATGATCTTGACACCTGAAGCCTCGGAAATAGTTTTTAATAAATCCACCCGTCTTCCAAAATAGGCAGTTGTACAATCAACAATTGTCTCAACTCCACTTTCTTTTAGGTTTTTTAGATAAGGCAGGACTTGTTTGAATAGTTTGTCCTCATCGTAGGAATCAATATCACTTGGGTCAGCACCGAAATTTGACATGATGTGTTCATGCACAAGTGTAAACCCTATATTTTCAGATGATACTTCTCCAGTTACAGTTTCTATTTTTGCTTGAATAGATTGACCATTACATTCTAAAGCCACCAAAAAGGATAGAATTACTATAGGAAATATGAGGGGGAATTTGAATTTTATCATAGCGTAAATTTACCAAATCTTAATTCTTTCCTCTTCAGACTTGTAATTGAGGTCTCCGGGCTGAATATTGAAAGCAGTATAAAAAGGATCGAAATTCATCAGCGGCCCATTCACTCTCCAAATAGCCGGAGAATGGGAATTGGTATTTACATAGGTTCTCAAAAATTCATCGCGGGTTTTCACTCTCCAGATACGAGCGATAGACAAGCAAAAACGCTGATCAGGGGTAAATCCATTAATTTTGGTCGTGTCTTGCCCTTGTTCTGTTAATTTAAATGCCTCATAGGCAATATATAAAGCCCCATTGTCTGCTGTGTTTTCGCCAATGGTCATAGCTCCCTTTACATGCACTGAATCCAACACTGTAAAGCTGTCATATCGATCAATCAACTGTTGGGTTTTTCCTTTAAACTTTTCATAATCTTCATCCGTCCACCAATTTTTCACATTGCCATCTTTATCGTATTGAGCTCCTTGATCATCAAATGCATGAGTTAATTCATGACCGATTACCATTCCGATTCCACCGTAATTGATTGCATCATCAGCATACAAATCAAAGTAAGGATACTGAAGTATCCCTGCAGGAAACACAATTTCATTCAAAGATGGATTGTAATAGGCCGTCACTGTTGAAGGTGTGGTCCCCCACTCTAGTTTGTTAGGTGCCTTGCCGAATTTATCCAGTTCATAGCGACTTTGATCTTGGCGCAGTGCCAACACATTTTCGAAATACTTATTTTGATCTATTGTTACATTATATTCTCTCCATTCGTCCGGATAGCCTATTTTCTTGGTGATAGCATATAACTTTTCTTTCGCCTGAGTTTTGGTACTGTCACTCATCCAGTCCAGCTTATTGATGCGGCTTTCAAAGGCTTTCTGAAGGTTATTCACCAGATCCAATACCCGTTTTTTAGCATCCTCATTGAAGTATCGCTTTACATATAATTGTCCCAAAGCAAATCCCAGCTGCCTATCTACTTTCTGTGCCATCTGCTGCTGCCGAGTCAACTGCGTAGACTGTCCAGAAATAACCTTTTCATAGGCAAATGATGCATCTTCAAAGGGCTTGCTCAACACATCTGCATAGGATGAAAGTGTATGTGCTTTGACGTAAGTCTTCCATTCGGAAATAGGAACAGTCTTCAGCATTTTGTTCAATGTAGCGTAATATGCAGGTTGGCGTACATCTACTGAATCTGCTTTTAACCCCAATTGGCTAAGGGATTTTGACCAAGCAATATTTGGTTCTTTCTGATCCAGTTCGGAAACAGCCATTTTATGGTAGTTTTCCTTTACTATTCTTCGTTCTATGCGTGTCTTGTGTGATTCAGCAAGCTTTTTCTCAATAGCATACACAGCTGATGCATCTTTCTTGGCTGTCTCAGGTTCAGTGCCAGTCAGTTCGAATAATGTAGCGAGGTAATCCAAGTAGGCTTTTTGAATTCCTACGGTAGAGGAATCGGTTTTGAAGTAATAATCCCGATCTGGCAAACCCAATCCAGTTTGGCTAAAGTGTGCAATGTTGATATTACTATTTTCTGCATCTGGAGAAATGCTTAAACTTAGAATTGATTGGTTGTTTGACTTTATTTCTTCTGTCACAAAATTCATTAAAGAAGCCAGGTCAGTAATCTCCTCGATCTTAGCCAAAATAGGTTTGATAGGTTCAAATCCACGCTTGTTGATCGCCTCCGTGTCCATCCCAGATGCATAGAAATCTCCCACTTTCTGATCTATACTACCTGAAGCATGCTCACCGGCAGAAACTTCCTCTAATATATCCTGCAAAAGCATTTTTTGAGGAATATTCAAAAAAGAATAAGAACCCACACCTGACTGATCATCTGCGATTCTGGCGGTATCATACCAGATCCCATTTACATACATAAAGAAATTGTCACCAGGCTTAATAGAAGTGTCAATTTGGGATACTTCTACAAAATTCCGCTCAGGTTTTAACTTATCAGAGTCATTCTGTTGGCTACAGGAGATCAAAAGAGCAAGTGAAGCGAAAAGTAGGTTTTTCATAACTAGTGGATATTTTTCAAAAAGGTAATTGAAAATTATATGTTCTCAAATACCTTTTATAAAAGCACAAATCATCATTAGTTAGCAATTGACTAATTTTTATGTATGCTTTCTGTAAGTTGCATTCAGCTGTTTTTACATTTCTAACGTTGTCTATTTTTATGAATGATTTTTCAATTGAAACTGCCCCTTCGCAAAAAGGTAAAATTGCAATTGTCACTGGAGCAAATTCTGGTTTAGGGTATGAAACTGCTCTGGCTTTGGCGAAAAAAGGTGCAACCGTAATCCTTGCTTCCAGAGATCAAAAAAAGGCTCATGAAGCAATGAATAAGATCATTAAGGAAGTCCCCAATGCAGATCTGGAAATCATTTTGATAGACCTAAATAGTCTTCAATCTGTGGAGGAATTTGCATCTGAGTTTTCGAAGAAATATGATCATTTGGATCTGTTGATAGAAAATGCTGGCATTATGATGCCACCCCTATCTATCACCAAAGATGGGTTTGAAAGTCAATTTGGAGTGAATTATTTGGCACATTTTCATCTCACAAATCTGCTTTTTCCACTCATAAAGAATACCCCGAATGCTAGAGTCGTAACGCTGAGTAGCCTAGCTCACAAAAATGGAAAGATCGCTTTTGACAACTTAGATGCAGAAAAAGGCTATAATAAATGGTCTGTTTATGCTCAGAGTAAATTGGCCTGTATGATGTTTGCTTACGAACTTCAAAGACGTCTGGATTCTTCAAGAATCTATGCAAAAGCCCTATCTGCACATCCTGGATTTTCAGGAACAAATCTGGGTGCCTTTTTGACATCTATTGGTAGCCTATTATTTTCACCATTAGCTTCGCTCATAGGGCAGGATTCTAAACATGGAGCACTTCCTATATTGAGAGCTGCACTGGATCCCGAAGCAAAAGGCGGTGAATATTATGGGCCTTCCGGCTTCAGAGAAGTGAAAGGTGCTCCTGCAAAAGTAAAGTCAAGCAGCAAATCTCATGATTTACTAGTTGCCACGAAACTTTGGTCAGTATCAGAGGAAATGACAGGGAAGAAGTTTCTTGTTTAAAGTATATGGTTGTTTAGTACAATCAACAACATCCATTTTTAGAGAGTGCCTAAATTAGAAATCTGAAATTTCTAATCCCTCCTACTTCTTCAAATTCTGTAAATAAGCAATACTCTTTGGAACCTGCTGGTAGTAGATCGGGCTTTCATCCTCAATATAGAAATGCTTCACTCCGGCCTTTTTCGCTGCTCTGAGAATTGCTGGTAGATCTAGCTGTCCAGTGCCAAGTGTGACATCATTTTCAGTTGGAGTTCCTCCAGACATATTGCCTACAATGCCTTTTCGCAGATCTTTCACGTGCATGAGTTTGAAGCGATCTCCGTATTTAGTCAGCAAAGCTGCAGGATCAGCTCCAGGAAAGAATGTCCAAAGGATATCCATTTCGAAGCTCACATAAGCAGGGTTTGTCTCCTGTACGATCAAATCGAAGAGTGTTCCGTCACCATGCGGCTCAAACTCGTAGCCGTGATTGTGATAGCAAAAAGTCAATCCATAATCCTCCTTCAGTACCTTTCCTACTGCATTAAAATCAGCAATAGTCTGCTGCGCAGCTTCAAGTGTAAAAGCGCCAGTGTGAGGAACCCATGCCACCCGCACATATTCAGCACCTAGGGCTTTCGCATTTTCGCCAACCGTTGCGGTCTTTTCCATCAAATCTTTATATCCTACCCCAAAGGAAGAGCAGTGCATTCCGCGCTTGTCCAATTCCATTTTGATATCTGTTGCACTATGGCCGAATAGACTCGAAAACTCCATATCCGTAATTCCCATTGCTTGCAGTGTATCGAGCGTAGCAGGAAGATCCTTTGAAAGGCTATTTCTATAGGTGTATGAAACCATTCCCGGCATTTCTGGGAACATTGCATTTTTAGTCTGAGCGAATAGTGATGAGGAAAATAGAAAGAGTAAAATAGCAAAAACTGAGACCGAACGTTTCATGGATTTTGGGTTATTGTAGTGACAGGTAATTAGCCTATGTGGATTCTTTGTTTTTGAAATTACATGCATTTATGGCAAAACAGGAACAGCTTATCAAATTTATTCCACAGTGAACGATTGACTGTCGTCAGACTTCATAAAAGGTCTGAAATAAGCCGGAGAAAGATCAAGTGCAGGATGAGATGTCCACGGTCGCTTTTCATTGAGCGAAAGATACTCGGCTGCCCGCCCATCGAAGTATTTGATTTCTATCCCCGGATAGGATGATCGAAGTGGATCAAAAAATTTAACATAGTCGCGTTGATTACGCAAATCGGACTTGATCAGGTGAATCACTATTTCCCTGCTGGTGTCAGTACTAACTAGAAAATCACTTATCCATTTGATGAGTTTGCCCTGCTTCTTCCTTTTGGTGCTTTCATAGCAGGTAACTCCAAAAGGTGGAATTGGGCCATAATGCTCTACCACAGTATGCTCAGGACTTTCGAAGTCTGTAGCACCATAGCTAGTTTCCCAGGAATTCATGGTGTTGATTGATGGTAAATTCACATTGGTGAGCGCTAAGGTATCGTACCAAAATCGTTTGGATGAAGGTAAAAATCTATGATTTCTTAGTGGAATCCCCTTTTCCCTGGACCAAGAGTGCATAAAACTGAAAAGTGGATTGTTGAATGTGAGCACATCGTGATGGGATGTGAGATGATCTGGTTCCTTACCAAATACACGTTTGAATTTTTCGTACTGCGCCAAAAACTCCCCTTTTATCTGATTGACATAATCTGCCTTTTCAAAATTTTTGTTGAATTTCCGGAAATCCAGAAACTTGCCTTCGTTGTCGACTAATAATCTAACTGCGGTAAAATTAGAAATAGGCTGCCCCGAAGTAATCGTAAAATGTAAACCTATATGTGTGGTTTCAAACAGGCTTTTTGTGCAGCCATTTCTTCTATGATTTTTAAGTGTCTCCACAAATCGCTTTAAATACTCCTCATTAGGATCATTTGGTCGATTTACCAGAACAGCGAGAGAATTTATCCATCCTTCTTTCAGGGCTATTTGTGCTCCTACGTCTATCTGGTCTACAATTCCAATGTCGTCAGCCGTGACAATGATTTTCTTGTCTAGGAGCGGGATCTCTGAACTGGCATAAACGGCTTTACTCCACACAAAACAGTGATTTGTCAATACGTACCAAATATCAGAATCTAGGTATGGCTCCCCTACTACAGCATGCGAAATCTCCACTTCAGTGTTAGGATTAAGCACTTTTGAAACCTTGGCATTGACCGAAGGCCAATTCTGTCGCAGATTAACATGAATATTTACTATTCCCTTGAACGTTTCCATCAGCCTACTACGTTTGTGGTGGTACTTTCAGAAGCTGCAGAAGCTGGTGCAGTATTTACAGGGATTTGAACCGAGTTTCTGACTTTCATAAGCTTGTTCAGCAGATCAAACCAAAATGGCGCTCCTAGGGAAATGGCAAATGCTGTGATTAGCCAACCTAGAAAACTCCAGAAAGTATAATCTTCCTCCTTACTGGCTCCCAAGACGTCATTGTAACTACTGAGCGTAATATTCAATGAGTCTAAATACTTTCGCTGCGCATCAAATGAACTCGTGGTTCCACCTTCTGGGTTTTCCGCAAGATGAGTCTTAGCACTCTCCACAAGCAGTGTCCGCATATCCTCATTTTTACTTAGATCTGTGGTAAGCCTAATCGTATCTACATTAAATGTGCAAGCAATGACTAGACCTATGATAAAGGTCAAAAATGTCAGTTTTCGCTTACACCAACCGGCGACCCGGTCCATTTGATCTTCATACCAGATTTCCATCAAACCCCGAAATTTAGCCTTGTCATTTGCGGCATTCTGCCAGAGTAATTTTAATTGGTATTTCGTTTCCTCTCCTAGAGAAAACCCTTCTATTTCCCATGGGTGTTCCTTGTTGGTTCTTTGGAAATGCTCCTTTTTCAAAAAATAGAGCTCTTCCTTCAATGCTTCTATAGTCAACTTATCTGGATCAACTGATTGCTCCAGTACTTTCAATTCCTCTTGTGTGCTTTTGATTCTCGATGCCAATTCACTGGAGTCGTACTCCTGAATGATCCCAAGTGTCGCCGAAATATTATCTACCTCGTCCAGATAACTTCCTTGTTTCAGCAGGTCAAACAAAGTCCCCGCAAAGCGCTCTTTGGTGATATAGGATGGTTTGGAATTAATTCCTTTATGTCCTAGGTATTTGATAGAAGGATGTTTGTAAAATGCCTTGGTAAGCGGATTGTCTGTTTTGACCCAGAAGAGATTCAAAAACGTGTGATTGATGCGATTTGAATGCTGATCATCTGCAAGCAAACGGTCAATCCCCGTGATTAAATTTTTTGCTCTTGAGCTAAACGCTGAGGTGATTGTCTCTATAATAGTCATCGAAAAGAGACTGTAAAGGAGAAAAATAAACACCAAACTGATAAAAACATCCAGTACTACAAGTCCTGTCATGGCTATTGATTAAAATTGAAAAATTATAAAAAAGGAATTTACTAAAAATCATTAAATGTCTGATATACTATTCATTATGATTTATTATTCTTTCTGTGAATTCACTTGATCAATTCCAGTTGATGTGCTAAATCAAAAAAAAGTCCCGCAATTGTCTATAACAAGTGCGGGACTTGTGGTCTGTTTCTTACTACTTAGGAAGTATTTACTTCTCAAAATCCAACACCCGATTGGCCCAAGGAATAAAATGCTGCATATTCGGACCATCAGTATGACCACCGTCGTGCTGTCTCCAAGCTAAATCACCATCCAGCATATCGGTATTATACGGTGGCATTTCCTCTTTCATATAGTCATTTGACACACCCAGATCAGTTGCTCCTAGCAGTTTGTAAGTTACTCCTGCAGCGACCACGGCCATGTAGCTTCCTTTTTGATCAAGCCATTTTGAATCGCCTTTCTCAGGGATACCATAACTTACAAAAACAGGTCTTGGCGCACAAAGAGCAAGCATATCATGAGAATCTACTGTCAGATCACAACCATCCATTCTTCCAAAAATAGACTCTTCCGCTCCGTATTTCATGTAGTTTCCTGCCATCCAGTAGTTTTCTCCACCAGTAAGACTTTCTACAGCTTCGCCAAAAACTCTTCTATGAAGAGTAGTTCCGCCTTTTCCTGAAGAACCTATTAATGCTGTTGCAAAACGAGGTTCAAAAGCCATGGTAACCAATGCGGCTTTTCCATACCTGGAAACTCCTTCGATCCCTACTTTTTTTGCATCAACCAAGGGGTCTGTTTCTAAATAATCCAACCCTCTGGCAGCTCCCCAGGCCCAAGCTCGAAGTGCCCCCCAATCTTCCGGTGAACGCGGCTGACCTTTGTTTACCAAGCCAATAATTCCTCTAGTAATTCCGGCATGGTTGTCAGCCTGAATGCTTGCCGGTTCGATGGTCGCATACCCCCATCCTGCCGCCAGAAGCTGCTCAGTTGATGGAGATTCACCATTTGTAGGCGGAGCAAAGAAACTAGTGCCTGGCAATCTTGTTACAGGATTATAAGCAGGATATTTATCAAAAAGTGCTTGTAAAGATGGATCGTTTTTGATCATCATTTCTTTGAAAGAAGAATTCAAAATATCCATATCCTCATTATTTGGCTGCGCAGGAGCAGGAAAAGAAGGACGACCAAACATCATCAAAACCGGAACTGGCCCTTTTGCATTTGCTGGAACCACCAGCATCATATTGATATCCACATCTATTAGAGGATATGCACTATTGTCCACATGTCCTATGAGTTGCTTCGCAATCACTGGGGTTCTGGCTACAAATTCCCGGTCGGTGATTTTTACTTCCCAGGTTACATTCGGAATGTTATCAGGAAGTTTTCCATAGATTTCTCGTTCCAATGCATACAGCAATTCTGGTCTTCGGGTTTTCCACCACATATCTGCTGAAGACACCATTTGTCCATTATTGGTAGTAAGAATATCAGGAAGTTCAGGGCATGGATTGGCTTTGGACTCATCATAATTAGCTGCATTTGGAGCAGATTCATTGCCACTTGGCCCTGGTCGAAGCACTTTTATGCCGAGTTGCTGCTGCATATTGGCATGATCTTGCTCGTTGGTAAAAGTGACTGGAGCGGGATATTTACTGAGATCAACTTTGGAAGTTTGCGCTGTGGCAAGCCCTCCAATTCCCAGAAGTAGGGCAAATAGAATTGTCTTTTTCATACTAGGTTTTAGGTTGGGTTCATTGAGTTTGGACTTTAGTCAAGTTCATAGCAAATAGATTAACTATCAATCAGATTAACCCAAGCTTAAAATCAATTCAAATACAAAGTATCTTTTGCTTCGTTTGCAAGCAAACCGACTAACACTTTTCCAGAAGTATGAAGGAGGTAATTAACCCGTCAAATCATCGATTCTTCCCTCATAATCAAACTGAAGGTCTTCGTGCAAGCCAGAAATGAGTTTAACCGCCTTTCCCAATTGCATTTGATAGATATTATCCAAAACCTGATTTCTGTGCCTGAGAAAGCCATATTCTTTCAGCTTTTCGCAGAAAAATAAAAGCACTTCGATCTGATCAGTTTTGATTTTACTCAGCTTGAGCAGCTTGTTCATCTTTCGACGTAGCTTTTGAGCAGCTTTCTTAGCATAATATGAATGGTCTCCTCTAGACACTTGAAAATCTGCTTCCAGTTCTTCCTGCACCATTTCCAAATACAGTGTAGGATTGTCTTTCTCATTCAGCTTAAAAAATAAATAGGATTTGTTGTCCCTGCTGAATTTGCTCAGATCTGTCACCAAATCAATCAATTCTTTCTCATTGAGATGGCTGAGTTCTTTCTTGAGTTGTGCGAGACTAGGGATTTTCATACTGCAAGTTAAAGCATGCCATATATTTTTGCTAGAATCCTTACCATCGAAATGAATCTTCTTGAAAATGTTGGAGAAGTTCTACTAATTAGGCCTTCTCTATTGCTATGAAAGAAATCCAATCCATCATCCATGTGTATGAAACCTTCCAAACAGAAGGTAAGAAAGTAGCTCTCGCGACTGTAGTGCAAGTGGATGGATCCGCTTATCGAAGACCTGGTGCCAGAATGTTAGTTTCCGAAGATGGAGAATTGACTGGAGCTATATCAGGTGGTTGCTTGGAAGGTGATGCGCTGCGCAAAGCTCAAACGGTGATCTTCCAGCAGAAATCTATGCTTGTCACCTACGATACTACAGATGAAGATGATCAGAAATTCGGCGTTGGTTTGGGGTGCAATGGGATTATACATGTATTGATAGAACCTATTGATTATCAAAACTCTATAAATCCAATTGAATTACTAAAAATTGCGATTCAAGACCGTGTTTTCTGTCGCTTAATCACTGTGTTTTCGGTGAAATACTCCAAGCAAGAACAGATTGGGACAAGGGTTCTTTTGAAGCAAGATCTGATTATTGGGGATAAAGAAAAGCTAGACAATTTACTTTGGAAGCAGATTCAGAATGAAATAGAGGCAGATGATGCCAACAATCATATCATTCGTAAGTTCGAAGAGTTTGATGACCTTCAAGTATTCATCGAATCTATCAAACCCGTAATAAGAATATTACTTTTTGGAGCAGGAAATGATACAATTCCCTTGGCTAAAATTGCAGACATTTTAGGGCTTGAAGTAGTGGTAATAGACGGCAGAAAGAATCTAGCTACACCCCAACGTTTCCCAACTGCTAGTCAACTAGTGACTGGCTCAGGTGATGAAGTGGTAAAGGAGTTGGATACTGACGCTCATACAGCTGCCTTGTTGATGACTCACAATTTCGAATACGAGGCTCAGGTATTGAAAGATCTGTTGCCTTTGGGCTTACCTTATATTGGGATATTGGGCCCCAAGAAAAAGTCTGAAAAGCTAATTGAGCGACTAGAGAAGAAAGGACTAGCTGTCAATCAAGCTGCTATCTACTCGCCAATGGGTTTGGATATAGGTGCCGAGGGTTCGGAAGAGATTGCTTTGTCCATTTTGGCGGAGGTGAAAGCGGTTTTAGCAAAAAAACAAGGTACCTTTCTGCGAAATAAGACAGGCCCCATACACTAAGAATGAATGAAATCGAGCATGACTAGAATCTCACCCAGAGAAATTGGTCAATCATGCGAGATTCCATATGGCCATTAAAAATTATTATAATCATATGAAAACCGGAATCATCATACTTGCAGCAGGAGAATCAACTAGACTTGGCTATCCAAAACAAATAGCGAAATACAAAGAAAATACCCTGCTTCAACTGGCTATTAATGCCGCAAATGATTCTAAGGCCGATAAGAGAGTATTGGTATTGGGTGCTAATCGTGATGAGATCAAGAAGACTTTTCCGGGAGCTAGCATCCCAAATATCCCAAATCCTCACTTCGAAAAAGGCATGTCTTCCAGCATCAAAGTTGGACTTGAGTACATGTTGAAATTCGATAAGCCTGATCAGGTGATTATCATGCTTTGTGATCAACCTTTTGTGGATGCAAAGATTCTGAATAAGCTTATAGACACTCAGGAGAAGGAATCAAAAGGCATAGTTGCCTGTAAGTATGCCAAAGTTGTTGGAGTTCCGATACTTTTCGGATCTGCTTATTTTAAAGAATTGATGGAGCTTACTGGTGATGAGGGAGCTAAAAATATTGTACTTGCTCACGAGGATGATCTAGCGACTGTAGCCTTCCCTAAAGGCAAAGTGGATATTGATACTGAGGAGGATTTGAGGGACTTGAATTTGTAGGAAAGTCTACCGCCAAGGCGCTTCCGATAGCTATTGGAGGCGCCGTTTTTTTCTCGCAGCGGCGCAACGTTTTGTTAACCTTGGAAGGGTCTCCTCGAAGGTTTTGAAATAAAACCCCCTTCCATTTCGTAATCGTATCTTAAACTATATTCCCCCATCTTGCTTAATAGATAAATTATTTAAGTTAGTGGTATGCTAAGTATTTCGAAACTATAAAAATTGCGCCATAGCGCCTTTGCGGGAGAATAATTCTCCGCGCCGCAGCGAGAGACTATTTCCCCCTCAATTCCCCCACTACTTTCTCCACCCAGTCCACAGCATCCATCACATCCTGCTCAGTAGTATTCCTACCCAAGCTAAAGCGAATAGAAGCTCTTCCCAGGTCTGCATCTAATCCCATTGCTTGGAGAACATGTGAAGGTTTTGGGGAAATGCTGGTGCAGGCAGAACCTGAACTCACAGCTATTTTCTGACATATTTTGCGAAGTAAGTCCACTCCTTCTACTCCGTAAAAAGCAATGTTTGTGACATGAGTAAGTCTATTCCGACTTCCATTCAGAAAAGTATCTGGAAAAGATAAAAGTTTGTTTTCCAGCAAATCACGTAGCATTCCCAAGCGGTTTGATTCTTCCTTCATTTCCGATAGTCTTATCTCGGCAGCTTTCCCAAATCCCACAATTGCTGGGACATTCAGCGTTCCACTTCTAAAACCTTTCTCATGTCCACCTCCGTGAATTTGGGCAAGTGGCTTGGGCAGTGAATGATTATGTCGGATGTACAGCGCTCCAACTCCTTTTGGGCCATAGAGCTTGTGCGCAGTGATAGCCATCAGATGCACACCTTCTACAGAAATTGGGATTTTGCCTGCTGCTTGCACTGCATCTGTCAGGAAGATAATATTATTCTTCTCTACCAATGCTTTGATTTCTTCGATGGGATGAATTACACCGGTTTCATTGTTTGCCCACATCAGGCAAATCATTTTGGTGTGGGGTAGAATACTGGATTCAAGTAATTGTAGATTAATATTCCCCTGATTGTCAACCGGTAAATAAGTCACTTCAGATCCCTTTTCCTCCAAAGCTTTCATGGTATCTAGCACTGCTTTATGCTCAGTTTGACAAGTGATGTAATGTTGCTTTTCTCCTTTGTAAAGATCAAAAGTTCCTTTAATCGCTAGATTAATTGCTTCAGTAGCTCCAGAAGTAAAAATGATTTCCTTGGCTTGAGCACCGATCAAGTTTGCAATTTGCTCTCGTGCTTCCTCTACTGCATTTTCAGCTACCCAACCATACGCATGAGACTTACTTGCGGCATTACCGAAATTCTCCCCAAACCATGGAATCATAGCTTCTATGACTTCAGGAGCACAGGGTGTAGTAGCATTATAATCAAGGTAAATCGGGTAATTCATTTATTAGTTGGGAGTTGATGATTGTTTGTTCCTATCTCGCTTCCAATTTGGTTATTTTTGGGAATATTTAAAATTCTAATATCCATAGGCTACAGTCCTGCTGATTTTGATAACTCAATGAGAAAGGCGGTCTATAGTCTGTTAAGTGTCGATATTGGACTAAAAATTCATCCTCAACCCTTACTTTATTCTTAAATTCTCCCAATTTCAATCATGCAAGAAACCTGGACATTAACACTCCCAAAATCTAAAAAACCTACAGAAGAGGAAATCAAGCAAGTTTTAACCGAAAATGAAAAGGACTTAGGGATTTTCCTCTCTTACTATTTCAAGAAAGAAGGTGCGCTAGCCGAGAAAGTGAATTTGGGTTCTGAAATCAGTTTCAAAGATGAAGCCTCTGGAGAATTTGAGTTAGAATTTGACTTGGTGCACCACAACATCTGTCTTGCTATTCACGACCAAAAGCGGGATCAGATGAAAATCACATTTGAAATTGAAAACGATAAACTGAACCTCAGAGGCCCTTATTGGCCAGAACGAGAGATGGACGAAATTTAGTGACAGTGCCTTAATAAAGTTGTCACATTTTGTTGGCGTTTACAAATCCAAACAAGATGAAAAATGACTATGAAATTAAGCAAAAGCGTTCCTTCAGTGAAGCATTAAGAAAGCAGATCGT
>Ga0123337_10002898_pt1 | contig 18948 bp, 18 predicted proteins | sample frozenSSSSmetaG_FD_89792 | JGI IMG/M metagenome (GOLD analysis project Ga0123337, IMG submission 89792) | Glacier valley bacterial and archeal communities from Borup Fiord, Nunavut, Canada, to study Microbial Dark Matter (Phase II) -... | ecosystem: Environmental > Aquatic > Freshwater > Ice >... | reverse complement strand
TCATCATCTTGATCCACTGCTACTACGGCTTCACTGCCCGAGGTGGCCCGGCCGGGGTCGGGGTGGCCGTCGGCACCGCGGTGCGTCGCAGCATCGTCACGGTCGCCCTGATCGACTTCTTCCTCTCGCTCGCCCTGTGGGGCGCCACGACCACCGTGAGGATCGCGGGATGACGGCTGCCGTACGCCGCGGTGACGTCGTCGCCGGGCTGCTCTACCTCGTCCTGCTCCTGGCCCTGCTCGCGGCCAGCCTGCTGGCCTATGCGAAGGCCTTCACCCCCTCCGTGCCGGTCACGCTCATCACCTCCAACGCGGGCAACGCGCTGCAGCGGGGAGCCGACGTCAAGCTGCGTGGCGTGCTCGTCGGTCGGGTGTCCGACATCTCGGGCACCGGCTCGGGGGCGGCCCTGTCGCTGCAGCTCGACCCGACGCAGTCACGGCTGATCCCCAGCGACGTCGAGGCACGGCTCCTGCCCAAGACGCTGTTCGGCGAGCGGTACGTGAGCCTCGTCGTGCCGACGGGAGCGAGGTCCAGCGCCACCATCGAGGGGGGTCAGAAGATCCACGAGGACCGCTCGGCCGCCGGGGTCGAGCTGCAGAAGACTCTCGACGACCTCCTTCCCCTGCTCCAGACGGTGCAACCCGAGAAGCTCGCCTCGACGCTGGGCGAGGTCTCCAGCGCGCTCCGCGGGCGAGGTCAGTCCCTCGGCTCGTCGATGAGCGAGTTCGGCACCTACGTCAGGAAGCTCAACCCCGACGTGCCCAGGATCGCCGACGACCTGACGGCCCTGGCCTCGGTGGCCGACACCTACAACACGGCGGCCCCCGACCTGCTCAGCGCCCTCGACGACCTCACCACCTTCGCCCAGACCCAGGTCGACCAGAAGGCCCAGCTGGCCCAGCTGTATGCGGACGTCATCTCCTCCGCCAACACCACGGGCGGATGGGTGGGCCAGAACTCCTCGACCATCATCGCGCTGTCGCGCGACAGCCTCCCGGCCCTCGACGTCACGTCGCGCTACTCCTCGGAGTTCCCCTGCACTTTGACCGCGCTCACGGGACTGGTTCCCCGGATGGACAAGGCCCTCGGCGCCGGCACCCCGCAGCCGGGGTTGCACGGGACGATGTCGATCGTGCCCTCGCGGGGCAAGTACGTCAGCGGCAAGGACGCCGTCGTCCCCGGCGCCGATGGCGCGCCCCGCTGCCCCTACGTGCCGACCGGAACCGCCGTCGTGGCGCCTGACGGCTCAACCACCTCGATCCGCAACACCCCCGCCGCGTCGCTGCGGGGCGCCGCAGTCGTGACTCCCGGAGCGGATGCAGGTCTGGGGCTGGTCAACTCGCCGGCCGAGAACGCCTGGATCGCCGAGCTCGTCGCTCCCAGTGCTGGCGTGGCGCCGGCTGCCTTCCCCGCCTTCGGCTCGTTGCTCCTCGGCCCCGCCCTGCGTGGATCGGTGGTGACGCTGCGATGAGGTCCCTCACCGGCCCGATCCTGAAGAGTCTCGCGTTCATCGTCGTGACGGTCCTGGCCACCACCCTGCTCGCCGTCGTGATCGCCAACGGCTCGTCCGGTGGGGGGGCTTCGTACACGGCGCTGTTCTCCGACGCGACGAGCCTCAACCCGGGAGACGACGTACGGATGGCCGGGGTGCGGATCGGCACGGTCACGTCGGTGACCGTGCAGGACCAGCGCGTCGCCAAGGTGGAGATGAGCGTCGACCCGACCGTGCGGTTGGCGAGCTCGGTGACCGCGTTGCTGCGTTACCGCAACCTTGTTGGCCAGCGCTACGTCGCCCTCGACCAGGGCTCGGGTTCGCCGGACGACCGTCTGGCCGTCGGGTCGACCATCGGGCTCGACCGGACCCGGCCGGCGCTCGACCTCACGGTGCTCTTCAACGGGTTCCAGCCCCTGTTCACGGCGCTCAACCCCGACGACGTCAACAAGCTGTCCTACGAGATCATCCAGGTCTTCCAGGGCGAGGGTGGCACCGTCGAGACCCTGCTGAGCCAGACGGCGGCCTTCACCCAGACCCTCGCGCAGAAGGACAAGGTCATCGGCGAGGTCATCACCAACCTCACGCAGGTGCTCACCACGGTCAATGACCGGAGCGAGCAGCTCTCGGCCATGGTGGTCACGCTCGCACAGCTGACCTCCGGTCTCGCGCAGGACCGGGCTCAGCTCGGGGACGCCATCTCGAGCATCGGCGGCCTGACCACCAGCGTCGGGGGTCTGCTCAAGGACGGGCGCGCCCCGCTGAAGGCGTCGATCGCGTCCCTCGGCAACCTGTCGGGCACGTTGTCGCAGTCGTCGCCACAGCTCGACTCGTTCTTCACCAAGCTCCCACTGAAGCTGGACGCCCAGGGACGCACGACGAGCTACGGGTCGTGGATCAACGTCTACCTGTGCTCCGTCACCGGCCGGATCCCCGTGCCGCAGGGGTACTACGGCGGGGTGGGCGTCAAGCCCGTCGAGGCCCGGTGTCAGGGATGAGGTCCTTCGGTGCTCGCAACCCGATCGTCATCGCCGTGGTCGGTCTGCTGACCGTCGCCGTCGTCGGCGCGCTCGTGTTCTACTCGAACCGCCTGCCCTTCGTCGGGGGCGGCACCATCTACCGGGCCTACTTCACCGAGGCGGCCGGCCTGAAGACCGGCAACGAGGTGCGGATCGCAGGAGTCAAGGTCGGTCAGGTCTCCGACATCGGCCTCGAGGACGACACCGTCGCGGTCGACTTCCAGGTGCAGGACGCGTGGGTCGGCAACGCCAGCACGGCAGCGATCAAGATCAGGACGGCCCTCGGGCAGAAGTACGTGTCCATCGACCCCCTAGGGAGCGCGCCGCTCGATCCGTCGGTGCCGATCCCCGCCTCGCGCACGACCTCGCCCTTCGACGTGCAGCAGGCCTTCGAGGGCCTGACCACGAGGGTGGAGCAGATCGACACGACCCAGATGGCGACGAGCTTCGACACGCTGTCGACGGCCTTCGCCGACACCCCCCAGTCGGTGCGTGCCGCCCTCGAGGGGCTCACTGCCCTGTCGAAGACGATCTCCTCCCGCGACGCCGAGCTCGCCCGGCTGCTCGCCGGCACGCGCCAGATCTCGGCCACGCTCGACCAGCGTGCCCCCCAGGTGCAGACCCTTATCCAGGACGGCAACCTGCTGCTCGCCGAGCTGCAGAGGCGTCGCGACGCGGTCTCTGCCCTGCTGAAGGGCACCCAGGTCTTCAGCCAGCAGGTGCAGGGTCTGGTGACCGACAACCAGGCGCAGCTCAAGCCGGCCCTCGACAAGCTGCACGCGGTCACGGTGATCCTCGACCGCAACCAGAAGAACCTCGATGACGCGATCAGCCTGGCCGCGCCCTACTACTCCCAGCTCGCCGACGCCACCGGCAATGGTCGGTGGCTGGATGCCTACATCTGCGGACTCTTCGACGCCACAGGAGCCCCGGTGCTCGACGCCACCGCCCAACGCACCTGCAAGCCTCGGCAGGGGACACCGGGGGGTGGCTCGTGAGCACCACCATGAGGCGCGGCCTCACCGCGGGTGTCGTCCTGCTTCTCGTCCTCGCCGGCGCTCTCTTCGCCTTCCTCCGCTCCCAGTCCTCCTCGACCACCGTGAGCGCGGTGTTCCCGACCGCCATCGGTGTCTACGTCGGCTCCGACGTGCGCATGCTCGGCGTCAAGGTCGGCCGGATCGACTCGATCGTCCCGCAGGGGCAGACCGTCAAGGTGACGATGACCGTCGACTCCGGCACGAGGGTGGCCGCCGACTCGACGGCGGTCGCGATCGCCCCGAGTGTCGTCAGCGACCGCTACATCCAGCTCGTGCCGGCCAGGCGTGGCGCACCGACGATGGCCAGCGGTGCCACCATCCCCGTGGGCCGTACGAAGACGCCGGTGGAGCTCGACGAGATCTACGCAGGGCTGCAGAAGATCACCACCGCGCTGGGTCCGGACGGGGCGAACTCCACGGGGTCGCTCTCGCGACTGCTGACGACGGCGGCCAAGAACCTCAAGGGCAACGGGTCGCAGGTCAACACCACGATCACGGAGTTCGGCAAGGCCGCGTCGACCCTCGACAACTCCCAGGCCGACCTCTTCGGCACAGTCTCGAACCTCAAGACCTTCAACGACACGCTCGCCCAGAACGACGCAGGGATCACCACGGTCAACAGCCAGCTGGCGTCGGTGTCGGGCTATCTCGCACAGGACCGTCAGGACTATGCGCTGGCCGTCAGCCAGCTGAGCCAGGCTCTGGCCCAGGTGCAGGGCTTCATCCGGGACAACCGCACGTCGCTCACGGCCGACGTCAACGGCCTGCAGGCCACGGCCCAGACCCTGGCCAAGCAGAAGGCGGCTCTGGAGAAGATCTCGGCCGTGCTGCCCGCCAACCTGCAGAACTTCCTCGACGCATACGACCCGGCCACCGGGACGCTCACCTCGCGCGGTGACCTCAACGAGCTGGGGGCGTGGTCCGGCTCCACGGGCGCTGCGCCGTCCTCGGCCACCTCCTCGGCCAACTCGACGCTGCCCATGTTCCTGCCACCGGTGACCTCGACGAGCGGAGCCACGAAGTGACCAGCCGTCGCACACTGGGGGCCCTCACGACGGCTGCACTGGTCGTGCTCTCGCTCGCCGGGTGCAGCCTCCCCAGCCAGGGCATCTACGACGCGCCCCTGCCCGGTGGTGTCGCCATCGGTCGCGACGGCTACGAGGTCACGGCGACGTTCGCCGACGCCCTCGACCTCGTGCCGCAGTCGTCGGTGAAGGTCGACAACGTCGCCGTGGGGCGGGTCACCAAGATCGCTCTGCGCCCCGACGGTCGCGCGGCCCTGGTCACCATGCTGCTGCGCGGAGATGTGGCCCTCCCGGTGAACACCGTCGCGAGGCTCACCCAGACCAGCCTGCTCGGCGAGAAGTACGTCGCCCTGTCACGACCGGCCGCCGGGGCGACCGGGTCGTTGCGCACCACCAGGGTCATCGGGCTGGAGGGCACCAGCGAGGCGATCGACGCCGAGCGGGTGCTGGGTGCGATGTCGTTGCTGCTCAACGGAGGCGGGATCGCCCAGTTCCAGGAGATCTCCCGCGAGCTGACCGCCGTCTCCTCAGGTCGCGACGCCGAGATCAGGGCCTTCCTCGAGAACATCGCGCAGTTCGCCAAGACCCTCAACACCCGCAAGGAGTCGATCACGGACGCCCTCGACAGCCTAGACCGCCTCGGGCGCACGCTGAACGACAACACGACGCAGCTGACGACCGCCCTGGAGAAGCTCCCGCCGGGGCTGCAGGTGCTGGCTGACCAGCGTCACCAGCTCATCGCCATGCTGAGCTCCCTCGACTCGTTGTCGAAGGTGACGGTGTCAACGCTGTCGCAGAGCAAGGACAACATGGTCGCCGACCTCGAGCGGCTCGACCCCATCCTCACCCAGCTCGCCGCGGCGGGGAAGACGCTGCCGGCCTCGCTGCAGATCCTGTTCACCTTCCCCTTCCCCGACTCGGTTCTCGGCGCAATCAAGGGCGACTACGTCAACGCTTTCCTGGTCACCAACTTCGCGACGCCCGGGACCACGATCTCCAACGACATCTCGGCGGCGGGCTGGCCGAACGCCTACCCGGGATCCTGCGGCTCGCCGGCCGACGGCTTCTACGGGGCCCCCTGCGCTCCACCGGGGGCGAGCGCCCTCAGCCGGTCCGGGTCAGGCCCCGCGCAGATCGGGCCCCCGCCGATGATCCTGCCCCCCACGACGTCGGCCGCACCCGGGGTGCCGTCACCGACGATCACGACGACCGCCACCCGGAAGGCCGCGTCGACCACTCCTGCGACACCCACTCCGACTACTGTCACGACATCCACGCCGACCACCCCCGCGACACCCACTCCGACTACTGTCACGACATCCACGCCGACCACCCCCGCGACACCCACCCCGACCGAGACCAGGAGGCGTTGATGCTCGGCCGCAAGATCGCCACGCAGATCGGGCTCTTCCTCGTCGTGGCGCTCGTGGGTGTTTCGGTGATCGCCGTCCGCTACGTGCACATCCCCCGGCTGCTCGGCATCAGCGGCTACACCGTCGTGCTCGACCTGCCCGACACCGGTGGCGCCTACACAGATGCTGCGGTGTCCTACCGCGGCGTGTCCGTCGGACGCGTCGGCGACATTCGGTTGACGAAGAACGGAGTCGAGGCCGACCTCGACATCAACGGTGATGCCCCGCAGATCCCGGCCGACCTGGTGGCGGTGGTGGCGAACCGGTCGGCGATCGGTGAGCAGTACGTCGACCTGCAGCCCCGGACCGACTCGTCCCCCTATCTGCAGGCCGGATCGCGCCTCAGCATCGCCGGTTCCACCCTCCCCATCCCGGTCGCCTCCCTGCTCGGTGACGTCGACCGTTTCGTCAGGTCGGTGCCCCGAAAGGACCTGGTGACGACGGTCGACGAGCTCAACGACGCGACGATCGGCAGCGGGCAGGACCTGCAGACCCTCATCGACGCCGGGCGCAAGTTCACCCGCGCCGCCTCGGACAACTACGGGGTCACCAAGGGCCTGATCGACAACTCGGCCACGGTCCTGGCCACCCAGCAGCGCTCGAGCGGCAACATCACCTCGTTCAGCACCAACCTCTCGCAGGTCGCCAACCAGCTGCAGAGCTCGGACGGAGACCTGCGCACCCTCATCGGGGCCACCCCGGGTGCAGCGACCGAGGTCAAGGCCCTCATCGACCAGGTGGGTGGGCCGCTGGGGGTCCTGATGGGCAACCTCGTGACCACCTCACAGGTCCTCAGCGCCAACGCAGCTGGGCTGCAAGGGGTCTACGTGCGGCTCCCGGCTGCAGTCAGCGCGGCCGAGAACATCGTCGGGCCCGACGGGCTCAAGGTGGGTCTGGCCACGACCTTCTTCGACCCCCTGCCCTGCACGAACGGGTACGCCGCGACCAGCGTCCGCCCCCCGACCGACATCCAGGCAGGTAAGGGCCTCAACACCGCAGCGAGCTGTGTGCCCACCTCCGCCGGCAGCGACGTGCGCGGGTCTGCAGCAGCCGTGCAGGCGGCGGCCGCAGCCCGGCCCCCTGCAGTGAGCGTGACGACGGTCAGTACGCTCGGCGACCTCTTGGGCGGCGCGGGGTGACGAGGTGCTGATGCGGGCAGACGACGAATCCGGGCAGCGTCCTTCACCGTGGACGGTCCGAGCAGCAGCCGCCGTGGCCGCCCTGGGCGTGGCCGCCCTGGCGGCCGGCGGGCTCTGGTGGCGAACGACGACGACCGACAGCGCACTGGCCTACGGTCGGCTCCGAGACACCGTGACCGTGCAGGCGCGGCAGGACATCGTCGTGCTCACCAGCCTCGACACCGCGAAGCTCGAGCCGGGACTGGAAGCGTGGCAGTCGGTGTCGACCGGCGTACTCCACGACCAGCTCGCGGCCATGCCTGACACCCAGAAGAAGCTGCTGACCGACTCCAGAGCGACGACCACGGGCAAGGTCATCGACGCCGTGGTCAGCGAGCTCGACGACCACGCCGGCACCGGTCTCGTGCTCGCCGCCGTCGAGCTCACCGTCGTCGCCAAGGACGGCACGTCGTCGGTCAAACGCAACCGCTACAAGGCAGACGTGCAGCTCGACGGTGGCCGGTGGAAGCTCGCGCAGCTGCAGCAGGTGGCGGTGAACGCCTCGTGACCCCTCCCGCCCCTCGCCGCTCGCGTCGCGCTGTCGCGCCCGTGACCGACCCCTCGCAGGGCTCGCCCCAGAATTCCGCGACAGCCGCGACAGCCGCGACAGCCGCGCCAGCCACGCCAGCCACGCCAGCCACGCCAGCCACGCCAGCCACGACAGCCACGACAGCCACGACGACGCCCGACGCCGCGAGCTCGGCTCAGGCCAGCGCGGTCCCGGCCGCACCGTCCGTCTCTCCGGAGCCGGTCTCGTCGGAGCCGGTTGCCGAGCCGGTCGCCGAGCCGGTCGCTACGGAGCCGGCTGCTACGGGGCTGGCTGCTAACCGGCTCGTCACGGCGCCGCCGGTCACGTCAGCGTCCGCGCGCCCAGCGGCCGCTGGTCCCGCCCGTCGGGTGGGGCTGCTTACCCTCGTCCTGGCCCTCGTGGGGGCGCTGACGCTGGCCCTTGCGGCGGTCTTCGCCTTCCAGGCTCACCAGCTGAGGTCGACCGACTCGGCGTCGAACCTCGCCCTCGTCGACCCTTCGCTCACCGACGAGGCCATCTCGTCGGTCAGTGCCGGCCTCAACCGCGTCTTCACCTACGACTACGCCGACCCCTCGGCCACGCAGAAGGCCGCCTCCGAGCTGTTGGTCGGCGACGCGTCCAGCCAGTACAAGACCCTCTTCGACAAGCTGCAGAGCGCCGCCAGCGGGCAGCAGCTGACGCTGAAGACGACCACGGTGCTGGGCGGTGTCACCACCTTGACCCCCGACTCGGCCCGGTTGCTCGTCTTCCTCGACCAGAGCTCGACCCGGGCGTCCGACTCCAACAGCTCGACCGCCGCGGCCCAGCTGGACGTGGCGGCAGTCAAGCGTGACGGCGTGTGGAAGATCAGCGAGATCCGGCCGCTGTGAGTCGATGAGCGAGGTCCGGCCCGACCAGCCGGAGGACCGCGGTGCGCGGCTGTGGGGTCGCCGTACCGAGCCGCCCAGCCGACGGCGGCAGCCGCGTACAGCTTCGAGGTCGCCGTACCCTCATCGACCGTCAAAGGGGAGGTTGTCGAGGTCCACCGGGTACGCGAAGGTGTAGACCGCGACCCGCTTGGCGCGGGGGTTGCCCTGGCCGACGCGACGGTAGCGTGCGAGCACCTCCTCGATCTCGGTGCGCAGGGCCACCAGCTGTTCCTGGGTCACCAGGGCGACGTGGTCGTCCAGCCCGAGGTGGTCGGCCCAGTCGGGCGGCCACAAGGCGGCCACGTCGAGCCACTGCTCCGCCTTGGTGGCGAAGTGCGTCACGTAGTCGCGCTCGATCCAGTCGAGGGAGGCGGCCGTGTCGTCGTCCTGGCCCACCGTGCGCCACGAGCGGCTCTGGCTGGTGGCGCTCCATACGCGCTCCTTGCCTCGGCCGGTGCCTGTGTCGACGACGAGGCCGACCGACGCAAGCCTTCGCAGGTGGTAGCTCGTGGCTCCCGAGTTCGAGCCCAGCGCGCGCGCCAACGCGGTCGCGGTGGCGTCACCGGATCGACGCAGCTGCGCCAGCAGCCGCGACCGGAGGGGGTGGGCCAGCACCCTGGCGGCCGCCTCGGGAGACGGGGGATCGAGGAGGGAAGAAGAGCTCACCTGTGCACAATACCTTTGCACAGAACCCACGCACGACCTCGGAGCGGACTTCCCGGCGCGTGGTACGGAGCGGCATCGCCGCAGGTCAGCGCCCGTGTGCAGACCTCGGCGCGAGGATTTGGGTGACCGGCCCCGCCTCCGTAGACTGGACACCTGTTGTGCCGGAGCCCCCCAGGGCTGGCAGTGCCGAGTCGGTCCCCATCGGGGAGCGGGCTCACGGCCTACGAGACCATCATCCACACGAAAGCTGGACATCGTGCGTACCTACACCCCCAAGCCCGGCGAGGCCATCCGCGCCTGGCACATCATCGACGCCACCGACATCGTGCTGGGTCGCCTGGCGAGCCAGACGGCGATCCTGCTGCGTGGCAAGCACAAGGCGACCTTCGCCCCCCACGTCGACATGGGGGACTTCGTCATCATCATCAACGCCGAGAAGGTCGCCCTCACCGGCGCCAAGCTCGAGAAGAAGCTGTCCTACACCCACTCGGGCTTCCCGGGCGGTCTGCGGGCCACCTCCTACGTCGAGATGCTGGAGAAGCACCCCACCCGGGCGGTCGAGAAGGCCATCCGCGGGATGCTCCCCAAGAACTCCCTCGCGAGCCAGCAAATCAGCAAGCTCAAGGTCTACGCAGGCCCGAGCCACCCGCACGAGGCCCAGAAGCCCGTCCCGTTCGAGCTCACGCAGGTGGCGCAGTAGGCCCCGGCCGGCTGCCCCCGACGCTTTAGACACCTAGACAAGGAACAGCGCATCGTGTCTGACACCAACAACGTCGACGTCCTCGACACCGACGAGCCCGAGATCTCCGAGTACACCTCGCAGTCGGAGGGTCCGGTCGCCGGTGGCGAGCCTGCTCGCCGCCCGTCCGCCTCGGCCCCCGGCGCGGCCACCGGCCGTCGCAAGCAGGCCATTGCCCGCGTGCGCATCGTCCCCGGCACCGGCCAGTGGACGATCAACGGCCGCACCCTCGAGGGGTACTTCCCCAACAAGGTCCACCAGCAGATCGTCGCCGAGCCCTTCACCGTGCTCGAGCTCACCGGTGCGTACGACGTGCTCGTGCGCGTCCACGGCGGTGGCCCCTCCGGCCAGGCCGGTGCCGTGCGCCTCGGCATCGCCCGCTCGCTCAACGGGGTGGACCGCGAGCTGAACCGCCCGGCCCTCAAGCTGGCCGGCTTCCTCACCCGTGACGCCCGGGTGCCCGAGCGCAAGAAGGCCGGTCTCAAGAAGGCCCGCAAGGCACCTCAGTACAGCAAGCGCTGACGGCGCGCCTGCATCAGCAGGCAAGCCGCGCCGCGCACACTGCACCACCAGCACCACCACGACGGCGGTCCGGGCACCCTCCGGGCCGCTGTCGTCGTACCTGCTTCGCACCGCTTCTGGATGCTCAACGAAAGGCGACCTCGTGGCTCGACTCTTCGGCACGGACGGTGTCCGCGGCCAGGCCAACACCGACATCACCGCGGAGCTGGCCCTCGACCTCTCGGTCGCGGCGGCCCACGTCCTCGGGGAGAGGGGCGACTTCGCCGGACACCGGCCCTACGCCGTCGTGGGCACCGACGGGCGGGCGTCGGGGGAGTTCCTGTCCGCGGCCGTCCTCGCCGGTCTGGCGTCCGCCGGAGTCGACGTGCTCGACGTCGGCGTGCTGCCCACGCCGGCCATCGCCTACCTCACGGCCGAGCTCGACGCTGATCTGGGCGTGGTGCTGTCGGCCTCCCACAACCCCATGCCCGACAACGGAATCAAGTTCTTCACCCGGGGCGGCCACAAGTTGCCCGACGACCTCGAGGACGCCATCGAGGGCAGGCTGCGTGAGCCCTGGGAGCGACCGACAGGCGCCGCGGTCGGCCGGGTCCGACGGCTCGACGACGGTGCCGAACGCTACGTCGCCCACCTGCTCACCGTGCTGCCGAACCGGCTCGACGGTCTGCACGTCGTCATCGACGCCGCCCACGGCGCCGCCTCGATCGTCTCGCCCGAGGTGTTCCGCCGGGCAGGGGCACGAGTCGAGGTCATCGGCGCCGAGCCCGACGGGCTCAACATCAACGACGGCTACGGTTCGACCCACCTGCAGCCGCTGCGTGACGCCGTGCTCGCCTCGGGAGCCGACCTCGGGATCGCGCACGACGGTGACGCCGACCGTTGTCTCGCCATCGACGCGACCGGCGAGGTGGTCGACGGTGACCAGATCATGGCGGTCATCGCCCTGGCGCTGCGCGAGCTCGGAGCGCTGCGCGACGACACCCTCGTGGCCACGGTCATGAGCAACCTCGGCATGCTCCAGGCGATGGCCCGTGAGGGGGTCACCGTACGCCAGACGGCCGTCGGGGACCGCTACGTGCTCGAGGACATGCGCGCCGGAGGCTACTCGCTCGGGGGCGAGCAGTCCGGGCACGTCATCCTGCTCGAGCACGGCACGACCGGTGACGGCGTGCTGACCGGGCTCATGCTGGCCGCGCGGATGGCGCAGACCGGGCGTAGCCTGGCCGACCTCGCAGGCGTCATGCGCCGGCTTCCGCAGGTGCTCGTCAACGTGCCGGGGGTCGACAAGGACGCGGTCGACGGCGACCCGGCCGTGCAGGCCGCTGTCGCGGTCGCCGTCGCCGAGCTGGGCTCCTCGGGGCGGGTGCTGCTGCGCAAGTCGGGCACGGAGCCCCTGGTCCGCGTCATGGTCGAGGCCGCCGACGAGGCCCAGGCCCACGCCGTGGCGGAGCGACTGGCCGAGTCGGTGCGCTCACACCTGAGCATCTCGGTCTGACGCCGGATCGGCGCTCTCAGGCGCGTCGCTCGAGCAGCCCCGTGTCGACGTCGTAGAGGAATCCGGCGACCTGCGCCTGTCCGGCGATGAGTGGGTGCTCCGACAGCGTCCGCACGTCGTCGTTCAGGGCGACGATCTGGTCCTCGACGACGTGGAACTCCATACCGGGGTCGTCGACACCGGCGGCGGCAGCCACGCGAGCGGAGATCTCCGCAGCCGTGCTGCTCGCCACGGCGCACCGGGTGTGGGGGACGACGAGGATGCGCCGTACCTGCAGGAGGTTGACCCCGAGCACCATGGCTTCGAGGGCGGTCGGCGTCAGGCGCGCACCGGGGTTGCGGATGATCTTGGCGTCACCGGGCTCGAGCCCGACCATGCCGAGTGGGTCGATCCGCGAGTCCATGCAGGTGAGCATGCCGATGCCCGCACGGGCGATGCCGTCGAAGCCGGAGAGGTGGAAGTCCGCGCCGAAGGCGCGGTTGGCCTCCAGCACGTCGTCGAAGCCAGCACCGTAGGACATGTCGTCATCCCTTTCCTGGGGGTTCATGCGCCGGCCCGCACGGGGATCGTGCTGGCGAGCGGCTTGGTGACGGAGGCAAAGAAGTCGTGCCCCTTGTCGTCGACGACGATGAAGGCGGGGAAGTCCTCGACCTCGATGCGCCACACCGCCTCCATCCCGAGCTCGGCGTACTCGAGCACCTCGACCTCGGTGATGCAGTCCTGCGCGAGCCGGGCGGCCGGGCCACCGATCGAGCCGAGGTAGAAGCCGCCGTGCCTGGCGCAGGCGTTGGTGACCTGTTGGCTGCGGTTGCCCTTGGCCAGCATGACCTTCGAGCCACCAGCGGCCTGGAACTGCTCGACGTAGTCGTCCATCCGTCCCGCCGTGGTCGGGCCGAACGATCCGCTGGGCATCCCCTCGGGAGTCTTGGCCGGACCGGCGTAGTAGACCAGGTGGTCCTTGAGGTACTGCGGCATCGCCTCACCGGCGTCCAGCCGCTCCTTGATCTTTGCGTGGGCGATGTCGCGGGCCACGACCAGCGTGCCGGTCAGCGACAGGCGGGTCCTGACCGGGTGCTGGCCGAGCTGGGCGAGCACCTCGCTCATCGGCTGGCCCAGGTCGATGCGGACGACGTCGTCGGCGGCCTTCGCGTCCGCGGCTAGGCTCTCGGGGGTGGTCTCGAGCAGGAAGCGGGCCGGGTCGCGCTCGAGGCACTCGAGGAAGACGCCCTCGGCGGTGATCTTGCCCAGTGCCTGACGGTCCGCCGAGCACGACACCGCGTTGGCGACGGGGAGGGAGGCGCCGTGGCGGGGGAGGCGCACGATCCGCACGTCGTGGCAGAAGTACTTCCCGCCGAACTGCGCCCCGATGCCGAACGCCTGTGTCAGCTCGAGCACCTTGGCCTCGAGCTCGATGTCGCGGAAGCCCCGCGCGGTGGCCGCGTCGCCGGTGGTGGGCAGGTCGTCAAGGTACTTCGCCGACGCGTATTTCGCTGTCCTGACAGCGAGCTCGGCGCTGGTGCCCCCGATGACGACGGCGAGGTGGTAGGGCGGGCAGGCCGCCGTGCCGAGGCCGCGCACCTTCTCGTCGAGGAAGGCCAGCATGCTCTGCTCGTTGAGGACGGCTTTTGTTTCCTGGTAGAGGAACGACTTGTTTGCGCTGCCGCCACCCTTGGCCATGAAGAGCAGCTCGTACGTCGTCTCGTGGCCCGGAGCCGTATCGGCGTGGAGCTCGATCTGGGCGGGCAGGTTGGAGCCGGTGTTCTTCTCCTCCCACGTGGTGACCGGCGCCAGCTGGGAGTAGTGCAGGTTGAGACGGGTGTCGCTGGCCTCGGGGTCGTCGAGGATGCGGTGCAGCTGGGCGAGGTGGGCCGGGCGCAGGAAGTGCGCGATGTCGTGCATCGCCTCGTCGGTGAAACGGCGCAACGCCTCGGGAGTGACCTCCAGGAAGGTCCGGCCACCCGGACCGTCGACGGCGCCCACGCCCTCGGTCGTGATTAGGCGGTAGTCGGTGCGGTCGGGGCCGATGGGCAGCAGGTCCTCGTAGGCGAACTCGGCCACGACGGGCTCCTCCTGGTGGTGACGCTGGGGACGGGATCGCGGGGTGCACCCGTCCGTGCCCAGCGTAGCGAGGTGGTCATCAAGAACGGACTCCTGGCGCCGTTTGTCGGTTGGATCACGATGGACGGCAACGGGTTTCGAGTCACAGCCGCACCTGACCCCCGTGACAGGTGTGTTACAGAACCGTTACGTCAACCCCTTGTCGTGGCGTGTAAAAGCGTTTTTACTGTCTCTCACACCACCTCACCGCAGAGGGCCCGGGTCAGCTCGCAGGAGCGTTCGCCGGGAGACTTCAAAGGAGAAGCACAGGAATGAATCCCCGTAGGGCAGCAGGGACCGCCTTCGTCGCGGTCACCGTAGCCGGCCTCGCCTCCGGATGCCTCTCGTCGAACACGACCAGCAGCGGCAACGGCTCCGCCGCTGCCGGTCCGGGCAAGTCGACGATCGAGGTCATGTACGGCTTCGGCAACGAGCAGGAGACGGCCTTCCAGAAGGACGTCAAGAAGTTCGCCGCCGCCAACGGCATCACGATCAAGTTCACCAAGGCCGCGTCGTTCGACACCGAGATCCGCACCCGGGTCGCGGGCGGCAACGCGCCCGACGTCGCCCTCTTCCCGCAGCCGGGCGTGATGTGCGGCCTGGCCAAGCAGAACAAGATCCAGCCATACGACGACGCCACCGTCGCCACCGACAAGGCCACCCTGGTCCCCGGCTTCGTCGGCGCCGGCACGTGCCCCGACGGCAAGGTCTACGGGCTGCCGGCGGCCGTCAGCGTTAAGAGCCTCGTCTGGTACGACCAGGCCGCCTTCAAGGCCGGTGGGTACACCGTGCCGACCACGCTCGACGAGATGCTCACCCTCACCGACAAGATCCGCAGCGACGGCAAGGTCCCGTGGTGCATCGCCGCCGAGTCGGGTCAGGCCACCGGATGGCCGATCACCGACTGGATCGAGGACCTCGTCCTGCGCCTCGCCGGCCCGGACAACTACGACAAGTGGGTCAAGGGTGAGCTGAAGTTCGACAGCCCCGAGATCAAGCCGGCCTTCGACTACTTCCAGAAGATCGCCTTCACCGACGGCAACGTCCTCGGCGGCACCAAGGCCATCGTCTCGACGAACTTCCAGACCGGCGGCAACTCGCTCTTCAAGTCGCCTCCCGGCTGCTACCTGTTCAAGCAGGCGACGTTCATCGCCGGCAAGGGTGGGTTCCCCGACGCGGTCATCGCCAAGCTCGACACCACGGCCGGCGTCACCGCCTTCCCGCCGAAGGTGGCGGGCAACAACCCGGTCGAGACCGGGGGCGACCTGTCCGCAGCCATGAACAATGACGCGAACACGTTGAAGGTGCGCAACTTCATCGCCAGCAAGGAGAACGGCATCGAGGCCGCCAAGGCGGGATACTTCTCCCCCCACAAGGGCTTCGACGTGACGCTCTACCCGAGCCAGACCCTGCAGAAGATCGCCAAGGACGTCCTCTACGCCGCCAGCGCGGCACGTTTCGACGGGTCGGACCTCATGCCCCCCAAGGTGGGTGCTGGCACGTTCTGGACCCAGCCCACCGCGTGGATCTCCGGGCAGCAGGACCTCACGACCTCGCTCGACAACATCGACAAGAGTTTCCCGAAGTCGGGTAGCTGATCTCGCCGGCCGTGGGGGTGGCACTCGCCGCCCCCACGGCCCTCGCTTCTCCGCACGGCGCCCCTTGCTGCCCTGCGCCTTCTAGCACACCCGCTCAGCGTCAACCTCGTCACCTACTCAGAGAGGAGTAGACCGTGGCCATCAAGTTCCTCAATGCCATCCTCGCCATCATCGGCGGGATCGGGGGGGCGATGATCCTCTTCTGGATCCTCAACAAGCTCGCCGAGGCAACCGGTCGCAAGTGGGAGGACCGGATCAAGCCATACGCCTTCGCCGGCCCGGCCATCCTCGCGATCGCCGTCTACCTGATCTACCCTGCGGTCCAGACCATCCAGTACAGCTTCGCGAACGCCGACTCGACGGGCTACGTGGGCTTCCAGAACTACATCGACCTGCTCACCGCCAACGACTTCCTCGCGGTGCTGTTCAACAACCTCCTGTGGATCATCATCGTCCCGGCCCTGACCGTGGTCCTCGGACTCGGAGTGGCGGTCCTCACCGACCGGCTCAATCCGCGCGGAGAGAAGCTCACCAAGACCCTCATCTTCCTGCCCATGGCCATCAGCATGGTTGGCGCGGCGACCATCTGGCGCTCGATCTACGAGTTCCAGCCCACGGGTACCCCCCAGACCGGGCTGCTCAACGCGATTGCCGGGCTCTTCGGCAGTGGGCCCTTCGCCTGGTACCAGATCAGCACGCTGCACCTCAACAGCCTGCTCCTGATGGTCATCCTCATCTGGACGCAGGTCGGTTACTCCATGGTGCTGCTCTCCTCTGCCATCAAGGCGGTGCCCGAGGACACGGTCGAGGCCGGACGCATCGACGGGGCCGGTGAGCGCCGCATCTTCTTCAGCATCATCGTCCCCCAGATCTGGGGGACCGTCATCACCGTCTTCATCACCGTGCTCATCGGGGTCATGAAGGTCTTCGACGTCGTGCTGGTCACCACCAACGGTGGTTTCAACACCGACGTCGTGGCGCGCCGCTTCTACTTCGAGCTCTTCAGTGACGGCAACAACGGCTATGCCGCGACCATCGTCGTGCTCTTGATGGTCGCCATCATCCCGGTCCTCATCTACCAGGTCCGCCACTTCAAGGCCGAGGAGGCCGCGCGATGACCAGCAACATCCAGATCGGGACGGGCACTCCGCAGATGCCGGACGACAACGTCCCCGCAGCAAAGCTCAAAGTCTCCAAGGAGGGATCGGGCCAGGGCAGCGCGTCACCCCTCGTGCGGATCTTCCTCGGTCTCCTCTGCGTGGTGTGGGTGATCCCCGTCCTCGGTCTGCTGATCAGCTCGTTCCGCACCCGCGACGCCCAGCTCAGCTCGGGTTGGTGGTCGGCGATCGCCAACCCGTTCGACGCCACCCAGTGGACCGTCGCCAACTACGTCAATGCCCTGGGGGGTGGTGAGGGCGGCGTCAACATGGGCCAGGCCTTCATCAACAGCTTCATCGTGACGGTGCCGGCGACGGTCATCCCCATCCTCATCGCCGCCTTCGCGGCCTACGCGTTCACCTTCATGGAGTGGAAGGGTCGCGACGTCTTCTTCGTCGTCATCGTCGGCCTGCTCGTCGTCCCCAACCAGGTGGCGCTCGTACCCCTGCTGAAGATCTACTCCCAGCTGGGCATGAACAACACCTTCCCGGCGGTCTGGTTGGCGCACATCGGCTTCGGCATGCCGCTGGCCATCTACATCTTCCGTGGGTACATGGCGACCCTGCCGATGGCCGTCATCGAGTCGGCCAAGATCGACGGTGCCAGCCACTTCACGACGTTCTGGCGTCTGATCATCCCCATGTCGGTGCCGGCGCTCGCGTCCTTCGCGATCTTCCAGTTCCTCTGGGTCTGGAACGACCTTCTCGTCGCCCTGATCTTCCTCGGCCGCGGCGACAACACCATCGCCACCGTCGCGCTCCAGGGGCTGCAGGGGCAGACGGGTCAGGGCCGCGAGCTCATCCCGTCGGCCGGCTTCATCACCATCATCGTGCCGATCCTGGTGTTCCTGGCCCTGCAGCGGTACTTCATCCGCGGCATGACCTCGGGTGCGGTCAAGGGCTGACCCGGGCTCGATGACCACCATCCTCGACGTGGCCCACGCGTCCGGGGTCTCCGTCGCCACCGTGTCCAGAGCCCTCCGGGGTCTGGACAGGGTGAGCGACGAGACCCGGGCGCGGGTCTTCAAGGCGGCCACCGAGCTCCACTACGTCGCCTCCCCGACCGCCGCGTCCTTGGCGTCGGGCCGCACCAGGGTGGTGGGGGTCGTCACCCCGTTCGTCGACCGGTGGTACTTCTCGACCCTCATCAGCGAGATCGAGAAGTCGATCCGCGACGAGGCTCTGCACGTACTCCTCCTCGACCTCGAGGACTCGCCGAGCCGGCGTCGTCCGCTCACCCGCGACATGGTGAGCAAGCGGGTCGACGGGGTCATCGTGCTCAACGTGCCCCTCGCCGACCAGGAGCAGGCCCTGCTGCGACAGCTGGGCCTGCCTGCGGTCACGGTCGGCAACACCTATGCCGGGTGGTCGTCGGTGCGCATCGACGATGGCGCGACGGTCAGGACGGCGGTCGAGCACCTGATCTCCCTCGGCCATCGCGACATCGCCTACGTCGGCGCGGTCGTCCGCCCCGACGCCTACGGGGTGGTCCCGAACGAGCGCCGTGATGCCTTCGTCTACGCGATGGGCGCCGCAGGTCTGCGGGTGCGTCGCGACTGGATGCGCCTGTCGGACTGGACCGCCCGGGACGCGACCACCGACGCCGCCGAGATGCTGGCAAGAGCCCGCCGACCCACCGCGGTGGTAGCGGCCTCCGACGAGATGGGACTCGGCGTGCTGGCGGCTGCCCTGCGCGCCGGGGTCCGGGTGCCGCAGGAGCTGTCGATCATCGGCGTCGACGACCACCCCCACGCCGCCGTCTTCGGGATGAGCACCGTTCGCCAGGACGTGCGCGCACAGGCGGCCCGTGCCAGCGGCCTGCTGCTCACCCAGCTCGGCGCCTCGTCACCGACCCCCGTCGAGGGCATCGTCCTGCCCACCCACCTGATCGTCCGCGAGACCACGGCCCCGCCGCCGCCCCCCTAGGGCGTGTCTCCTAATGTCTGGAGCCACAGCCCGCAGGACGACGCCGGCGCGGTAGGTCAGGGCGAGCTTGTCGTACCGGGTCGCGAGGGCTCGCCACTGCTTGAAGGTGTTGAACCCGCGCTCGACGACGTTGCGGCGTTTGTAGGCG
>Ga0123337_10002896_pt1 | contig 18955 bp, 16 predicted proteins | sample frozenSSSSmetaG_FD_89792 | JGI IMG/M metagenome (GOLD analysis project Ga0123337, IMG submission 89792) | Glacier valley bacterial and archeal communities from Borup Fiord, Nunavut, Canada, to study Microbial Dark Matter (Phase II) -... | ecosystem: Environmental > Aquatic > Freshwater > Ice >... | reverse complement strand
GCCCTCGAAGCCTGCGTCGAAAAATCCGCCCTGCTCCACGCCCGCCACATCGCGACCGGCGGCGATCCATTCGAAACGGGCTCCAGCCGTCCGCTCGATTTCGGCCACTGGGCCGCCCACAAGCTGGAGGCGATGACCCACTATCAGCTCGCCCACGCGCCCGCCGTGGCTGTCGGGCTGGCGCTTGACACCCTCTATTCCGCGCGCTCCGGCCTGCTGAAATTCTCCCTCGCCACCCAGATCCTCGATGTGCTCGACGCCCTCCAACTCGCGATCTATCACCCAGCGCTCGATTGGCTCGACGACAACGGCCGGCGCAGGGTGCTCGACGGGCTCGACGAATTCCGCGAGCACCTCGGCGGCGAGCTGACCGTCCTGCTGTTGGAGGATCTCGGCACCGGAACCGACGTCCATCAGCTCGATGAAACCCTGCTGGGCGAATGCATCAACGAACTCCGCACGCGCTGGGAAAGCCACGGCTGAGGCATTTTCATCGCGCTTGCATTGCCAAGGAAATATCGCGTAATTTGCGGAATGCGCCTGCGCCCACTAACCCATCTCCTGCTGTTTTCAGCACTCACCCTCTCCGTCACCGCCGCGGTCTCCCTCCCGTCCGACAACTCCGCCGCCGTCCCCGCCGCCGCGGAAGGCCCCGCCAAGGAGGCCATGGACGCCTTCAAGGCAGGACGCCATGCGAAGGCCGTCGAACTCGCAAAACCCCTTGCTGATCAAGGAAATGCGGAAGCAATTTACCTGCTAGGTTTCGCCAGTGAGTCCGGCCAGGGTGTCGAGGCCTCCAAGGAAAAAGCCATCGAATACTACCGCAAGGCCGCCGATCTGAAGCACAAGGACGCCGTTTACCGCCTCTCCTTCATCCTTCTCGCCTCCGATAAGGAAGAAGAGCGCGACCAAGCCCGCCAGGCACTCGAAACCGCCGCCAAGGATGATCCGACGGTCGCCGCCCGCATTCTCGGAGAGGCCTACCTCCGCGGCCGCCTCAGCCCCGCTCCCGATCCCGACAAGGCTGTTTTCTGGTGGAAACGCGCTGCCGACGCCGGTGATCTTCCATCGCTGCTGCTCGTCGCCCGTTTCTATGAAGGCCAGTTCGGTTTCCCCGAATTGAAGGATCCCAAGGAAGCCCTCGCCAACTACGCCAAAGCCGCCGGCCTCGGCGATGCCGGTGCCATGGCCGCCCTCGGCTCCCGCCTCCTCAGCGGCGATGAAAAAACCCGCGACGAGAAAAAAGGCCGCGAGTGGCTCAAGAAGGCCATCGAAGCCAAGGAATACACCGCTTACCTCGCCCTCGGCGACTACGAGGAAAACGTGAAAAAAGACCTCAAGGCCGCCCTCGCCGAATACGAACGCGGCAAAGACGCCGGTCAGGTCGATTGCATCCTGCGCACCGCGGATTTCTACATCGAAGGCAAAGGCGTCGAAAAGGACACCGCCCGCGGCCTCGCCCTGCTGGAGAAAGCCGCCGAAGCCGGCAACGCCGTCGCGAACTTCCGCCTCGCCGTGCAATCGCTCTCCACCGAGAAGCCCGATCTGCTCGTCGGATACGGCCACCTTCTGAAAGCCGCCACCGGCAACCTCGTCGAGGCCCAGAACGAACTCGGCCTGCTCTATCTCTCCGGCAAGCTCGCCGCAGCAGATTCCGCCGCCGGTGTCGCCTGGCTCACCCGCGCCGCCCAAGGTGGCTACGCGCAGGCCCAGAACAACCTCGCCACCCTCTATGAGCGCGGCGCCGCGGGCCTCACGCAGAACATGGAAAACGCCGGCCAGCTCTACTCGCTCGCAGCGAACCAAGGCCATGGACCCGCCACCCTCGCCCTCGCGCGCCTGCTCAACGATGGCATCGGCACCAAGGCCAACCCGGAAAAAGCCTGGGCCCTCGCCACCCTCGCCGCCGAGCGCGGCACCGAGGACGGCAAGAAACTCGCCAACGAGATCGAGTCCAAGCTCGACGAAAAACAACGCGCCGCCGCCAAAAAGGAACTCGACGACATCAAGTCCGGCAAAGCCGCCGACAAGGCCAAGCCCGCCGACACCAAGCCCGCGGCCACCCCGAAGACCACCGCGGATCCGAAAAAGCCGAAATAATCCGGCGCATCCGAAATCCTAACAATCAAGCCCGCCCCGGTCCTCCGGCGGCGGGCTTCTTCGTACGTAGTTCAACCCTTTAGGGTGTCTTCGAGAACGCACGAAGACACCCTGAAGGGTTGAACTACGTGCGAAGACCCTCACCGCGGCCGCGTCATCTTCGCCGGGGTCAGCAGGTCATCGAGCTGCTCCTTGCTGAGCCAGCCTTTTTCCAGCACGAGATCGTAAACACGGGCACCTGTGGCCAGCGCCTCCTTGGCAATGGCGGCGCTCCGCTCGTAACCTAACACCGGATTGAGCGCGGTGACGAGGCCAATGGAATTCTGCACATACGCGAGGCAGCGCTCGATGTTAGGCTGGATACCGGAAATGCAGCGGGTGTGCAGCGTGATGGCGGCGTTGCGCAAAAGCGTCAGCCCGAATAGCAGATTGAAGGCGATGATCGGCTCGGCCATGTTGAGCTCCAGTTCGCTGGCTTCCGAAGCCATCGCGATGGTGACGTCCGCGCCGATGATCTGATAGCAAACCTGGCTGACCATTTCAGGAATCACCGGATTCACCTTGCCGGGCATGATCGACGAGCCCGGCTGCATCGCGGGCAGGCGGATTTCATACAGCCCGCAGCGCGGGCCGGACGAGAGCCAGCGGAGGTCGTTGCAGATTTTCGAAAGCTGCACGGCCCCGGTTTTCATCGCCCCGCTCAACAGCGCGAAGACGCCGCTGTCCTGGGTGGACTGCACCAGGTTGGCCGCCGGATAGACGGGCAGGCCGCTGATTTCCGCGAGGTGGTCGGTGCAGAGCTTGGCGTATCCCGGCGGGCTGTTGATCCCGGTGCCGATGGCGGTGGCGCCCATGTTGACGGATAGAAGTTCCTCGCTCGCGCTCTCGAGGTAGCGGATGCCGTCGCCGATGGTGAAGGCGTAGGCGCTGAATTCCTGACCGAGCGTCATCGGCACCGCGTCCTGATTTTCGGTGCGGCCCATTTTCAGGATTTCGGAAAACTCCGCCGCCTTGCGCTCTAACGCAACCTTGAGTTCCCGCAGCGCCGAAGTGGCGTCGCGAAGGGTCAGGATCACACCGAGCTTGATCGCAGTCGGATAGGCGTCGTTGGTGGACTGCGAGCGGTTGACGTCGTCGTTCGGATGGAGAAATTCGTATTGCCCCTTTCGGTGGCCGAGGATTTCCAGCGCGCGGTTGGCGATGACCTCGTTGGCGTTCATGTTCGTCGAGGTGCCGGCGCCACCCTGGATCATGTCGATGGTGAAATGCTCGTGCCATTTCCCGGCGATGATCTCGTCACAGGCGGCGATGATGGCGTCCGCGCGCTCGGGCCTGACCACTCCCAGTTCCTTGTTCGCGCGGGCGGCGGCTTTTTTCACATACGCCAGGCTGCGGACGAAGTGGCCGAAGTGGTTGAGCGGCACGCCGGAGATCGGGAAATTCTCCATGCCGCGCAGCGTCTGCACACCGTAGTAAGCGCTGTCCGGCAACTCGCGCTCGCCGAGCGAATCGCGTTCCTTCCGCCATGTCACGACGACCGGGGTCTTGCCGGAATGCGCACGCTCGTTCGCCGCGCGCAGCCGCGTGCTCAGGCGGCGCGCGATGTGGCCGACCATGCGATAGAAAATCTCCGGCTTGTGCGCGCGCAGCTCGTCGAACGCCTCCCGCGGAATCACCCACACGCCCACGTCGGTGAGCGCCACGCCGGACGCCGAGTGCGGCAGATCGTCCAACATCACGCCTTCGCTGAACGCGGTGCCGGCCGTGAGCGTGGCCAGCCGCGTGGTGCTGCCATGGTTGCCGCGGACGATTTCCACCTCACCCTTTTCCACGATGCCCATCCACAGCCGCGGCGTGGATTCGTGAAACAGCCACTCGCCCGCCTTGTAGGAATGCAGCGCCCCGAGTTTGATCAGTCCGGCGAGCTCGTCCGCCTCGATGGACATCGTTTTCGCCAGCGAGGCGATCTGTTTTTCGGAGAAAATCATGTATTCCTGAAATTGGCGGCGATCGACCGGACGTCAAGGTTTCCGCTGAAATCGGGCGGCCTTCGTTCGGTGGGCTTGCAGACCTCCCGCCAGCCCTTTAGGAAATTCCCGTGGCCGCGAAACCGAAGACATCCTCTGAAAAAGCCGGAAACTTCTTCGCCGTCGTCGGCAGCGACGAGGGCCTCGTCCGTGAAAAAGCGCTCGTCCTCTACAACCAGCTCACCGGCGGCGTGGACGACGGCTTCACCCACGAGACCATCGACGGCATCGCGGACAACTCCGAGTCCGCCTTCGAAATCTGCTCCTCCACCGTCCAGGCCCTGCTCACCATCCCGATGTTCGGCGGGGACAAGGTGGTATGGCTGCGCAACGTGAATTTCCTAGCCGACAACGTCACCGGTCGCTCCCAGCGCACCGAGGCCGGCGTCGAAAGCCTCCGCGCCACCCTCGAACGCGGCATCCCGGACGGTGTGAAATTTCTCATGACCGCCCAAGGCGTGGACAAGCGCCGCGGGTTTTGGAAATTCATCGAAAAAGCCGCCGACGTACAGGTCCACGACCGCATCGACACCAGCCGCGACGATTGGCAGGACCAGGTCGCCTCGCTCGTCACCAAGCGCGCCCGCGAGCTCAACCTCAGTTTCCACCCGGATGCCCTCGCCCTCTTCGTCATGCTCGCCGGCGAGCAGTCCCAACAGATCGGCAACGAGTTGGAAAAACTCGATCTCTATCTGGGAGAAGAGCGCCGCGAGGTCACCGAGGACGATGTCCGCGTGCTCGTCCCGCTCAGCCGCGCCGCCGTCGTTTTTGAAATCGGCAAGGCGATCCAGTTAGGCAACGCCGCCCGCGCCATCCAGCTCATCGACCAGCAGCTCGAAGCCGACGAATCCGCCATCGGCATCATGCGCGCCTCCATCATCGGCGTGGTTAGAAACCTGTTCATGGCGAAGCTCATCATCGAAAAATTCAAGGTCCCCACCGGCAACTACAGCGCCTTCTCCGGCGGCCTCAACCGCCTGCCCGAATCCGACCGCGCCTGGCTCCCGCAGAAAAAGGACGGCTCCGGCGTGAACGTCTTCCCCATCTTCCTCGCCGCCGACAACGCGAAGAACTTCGAGCTCTCCGGTCTCCAACAGGTCATGGAAGCCACCCTCAAGGCGGACCAGGCGCTGGTCACCACCGGACTCGACCACCGCCTCATTCTGCATCGGCTGATCGTGGAAATCGCGTCTGCGAGAAAAGCTCCGGTGAGAAGGCGGTGAGATCTAAAACCAAGGCGCATGAGTGAGCCAACGAAATCCGCGTGGGATGGCTATCGACGATGGCGTAAGAGATTCTGGATCGCTGTAGCCATCATCCCGTTGATCTTTGCCATATTTGGAGGCGCCACCGCAGTAGCAGTTATGGTGTTTGTCCCACTTCTAATTGCGACGACACTGTTTCAAGAGTTCAAGTGTCCGAGATGCGGTAAAACTTTCTTTTACAACCGCACGTGGATCCCGTCGCTGAAAAACTGCGTTCACTGCGGATTGCCCAAGTGGGAGGAGGCGGACTACGTAAATCCGCCTCCCAAGCGATACACCAATCGAAGTCCATCCATCAGTGAGATGGCTGCGGACGTCTCCAACTCCGCACGGGAGCGCGATTCGAGATTTCTCCTTCTGGTCCTGCGCGACGATCCGGGTGCCATTCACCTCCGTCTCGATTCCGAAGGCTGGGCCGACATCAACAACCTTCTGACACGCGCAAACCGATATGGTTTCAAGCTTACCCGTGAAAACCTCGGGGAACTCCTGACAGCTTCTGAAGCAAGCAGCTTCGAATGGGACGAGGAAGGCGACCGAATTCGTGTCGTTCCAGATTAAAATGAAGGGGAGAGAACAGAATGCGGGTGAAGAGAGTGTCCCGAAGAAATCCGCATGGGACAGCTACCGGCGGTGGAGAAAATTCACGTGGCTTTGTTTTCCCGTATGGTTCTGTTTAGTCACCTTTGACACGACGAGGCCGATTTTTGGCATCATCTTTGTTTTCTGTGTCTTTTGCGGATTCAGGATCCAATGGTTCGAATGCCCGAGGTGCGAAGAATGCTTTTTCATCTATCCCAAATTTCCCCGGTTCTATTGGCCGTCTGCAAAGAAGTGCATGAACTGCGGATTGCCCAAATGGGATGACCCCCCTCCCAAACCCGCGAAGGTCGAGATCTATCCTATTCCAAAAGGCGACAGCCCTCGCCCGGACCCGGTGACCACGGAACGCCTCCGCCTCGCGAAATTCCTCACCCTCGTCCTCCGCGACGACCCCAAAGCCATCGGCCTCCGGCTGGATGCGAACGGCTGGGCGGATGTGGGTGATCTGCTGAAACGTGCGAACTGTAACGGCATCAAGCTCACCTGCGAAAACCTCGACGACGTCCTGACGATTTCCGAAAACCACCATTTCGAACGGGACCAACCCGGTGACCGCATCCGTTGGAACAAAGGTTAGCCGCAATGCCTTTAGGGATTGGAATTTTGAAGTGATGCGCCCGATCCGCATGTCTTTATCCCGGAGGGATTTAAGAAATTAGCCCCGGGTGGAGGAGCGGTAGCGACGACCACCCGGGGACAATGAGTCTCTTGAATGCGCACCCCGGATGGCGTGCCGGAAAGTTCGGACACGTCACGGCAATCCACCTCTTCCGCGACCCGCTACCGGGGTCGAATCCCTCTGAAATCGAGGATCCCCGGGTTTTCGTCGCGATCGCTCCTCCACCCGGGGCTAACTTCCGCGATCCCTGCCGGGATCAAGAATCGAACGGCGGAGATCCATTCCCGAAAGTCATTGCCCTTAGCCCGGAAGTTTCAGGAACCCTGCCGAACAATGGCTAATTGAAAACATATTGCTTGGCATGCATAATGTTTGGCAGTATGAATGTTTCCATGAAATTAGACTTCGTCAACCGGACCGATGAACTCAGCGAGCTCGACGCGGCAGCGCGGCGCGGCGGGCTTTTGGTGGTTTTCGGCCGTCGCCGGGTGGGTAAAACGCGCTTGCTCCGGCGCTGGATGGACGGCCGGGGCGGGATGTTCAGTCAGGCGCTGGAGGGGCCGGTGGAAATGCAGGTGGCGCAGGTTTTCGCCGACATCCGGGACCAATTGGAGACCCGGATCGAGCCGAGGAACTGGGAGGATTTTTTCGAAATTCTGGGTCTTCAGAAAAAGCCGTGGGTGCTTTGTCTGGACGAATTTCCCTACCTCACGGCAAAGGACGGCAGCCTGCCGAGCCGCTTGCAACGTTGGCTGGATCACGGAATCCCAGATGGCTGCCTGTTGATTCTGGCGGGATCGAGCATGCGGATGATGCACGATTTGTTTCTCCACCGCGCGGCCCCGCTTTATGGCAGGGCGGGCAAGTTGCTGCAAGTCGGGCCAATGGACTATCAGGCGTTCTGTCTTGCCTGCGGGCTGGAGCCGGCGGCAGAGTCATCATTTGAGAAATTCGCCTGCGTCGGCGGCATTCCGAAATATTGGGAGTTCGTCGAACCGGGGAAAACGGTCGTGGATCTGGTAGAATCGCTCTTTTTCGACTTCGCGCCCTACATGGAGCAGGAGCCGCGGCGGATACTCAATGACGAGGGGCTGGCCGGAGCGAACGCGCTCTCGGTGCTCGAAGCCGTCGGCCGCGGGGCATCGCGCTCGTCGGAGATCGCCTCCCGCCTCGGTACCGCACAGACGAATCTTTCCCGTCTTCTCCAGCAACTGATGGATGCCTCGGTGCTATCACGCGACCTCCCGTTCGGGGAGAGCAGCCGCACGACGAAACGCACGCTCTACCAGATTCAGGATCCGGCCATCCGTTTTTGGTTCGGCGTATACTCACCCCATCAGAGTCTCTGGCGGTCCTACACGGAGGAAAAAAAGAACATTCTGATCCACTGCCACGCTGCCTCTGTTTTCGAGGATTGGTGCCGGAGCCTGTATCCGGGAGCGCAGCGCTATTGGGACAAATTCGCCGAGCTCGATCTGGTCTGCCCGGACCCGGAAAATCCCGATGGCCTGCTGGTGGGAGAGTCCAAGTGGAAACGACTGAATTCGCTGGAGCACGATAGGATCCTCGGAGATTTGAGGGAACGCTGGGGCCGCTGCCAGTTGAGCGCCCGTCACCCGGATGTCCGGTTCAAGATTTTCGATGCTGCGATGCTGGATCACATTTGAACAACGCTATCACGCCCGAAACCCGCTTCCGTTTCTGTGAGAACCCGATACGTTTTCCCCGGCTCATGAAAAGTTTCCCGCTCATCCCCGCTCTGGTGCTTGGTGTTTTCCCGCTGGTTTGCCGGGCGGACGAGACGGACGAGGCGGACAAGGAGCGGATCCGCGAGCTGGAACGGAAGATGGCGGAGCTGCAGGGTGAGAAGGCGAAGCTGACTGGAGAACCGACCGCCGACGCGCTTTTCGACAAGGAAGGCAGGGTCAACCCGCGGATTTCGAACTCAGTGCTCATCATTGAGGGCGATGCGCCGCTCCAGATCAATACCGAGATCGCCGCGCTCGGCAACGGCGGCGGCAACGGCGTGGTCGCGGTGGAAAAAGGAAAAATCCTCGGCACCAGCGGCGATTCGCTAGAAGTCGATGCTGGCGTCATCCAAGGCACCAGCGGCGGCCCCGTGGTGGAGCTGGCGACCAGCAAGGCCGTGCGCTCGCGTGATGGGTTCAAGCCGCAGAATTTCGCCTGGTTCCACCGCAGCCGCGCCGTGGTTTCCGTGCAGGCGCGGAAGGAATGCCTGGAAGCGCTGGATCAGAGGTTGGGGAATCTGAAGTGACCTATCAGAAGAATGCGTTCGAGCGGAACGTCCGGTTTCACGAACGGGACCTCCGGCGCGCCAGGCTCATGCCGCCGGCCAACATCAGCAGGGCGAATGTCGCGGGCTCCGGCACGGCCAATCCGACATCGGTCGGCGAGGTGCCCACCGTGAGGTTGTCCCAGGTTACCGTGCCAGCGGTCAGGATCGGGGACGCGGATTGCACCCGCAGGCGGGTGGACCAGCTGGAGCTGGTGAATCCCGTTTGAACGACATCCGCGGTATTGTTAGGTCCCGCCGTGGGATTGAGCGGGTTGTAGAGATCGGAGCCGTCGGGATTGATGAACAGGGAAAGCACGTTGTGATCAAAGTCGACAATGCCGACCAAGGTGATGGTGGCACCCGATAGAGGCGGCGTGAAACTGAGAGTCTGGGCACCGCCGATTTCCTGAATGCCCCAGCGCGAGAAACCGAAGCCATTGTCCACCAGACCGAAAAACACGGTTTCCGTGCCGAAGTCAAAGGAGCTCACGCCCAGATAGGACGGGATCACGCTGTCGGCGGAGGTGGTCGCGGAGAATTTGAAACAGACGCGGCCGACGCCTTGCACCGCCGATGCGGACTCATCGCCGCCATATTCCCGATAGGCGCTCGAGTAGGCCGGAGATGCGGCCGGGTGGCTCCCGTAGGGCAGAGTTGCGGGGCCATCGGTCACCAGGCCGCCCGAGACCACCTGCGGAGTTCCGCCCCAGTCGGACGTGCCGCCGGCCGTGTTCCAGCCGGTGCCGCCGGCCGCGCCGTTGATGGAGCCATCCGGATAGGAAAAATCCTCAAAACCAATCACTGCGGCCTGTGAGAGATGGGAGAAAATCAAAATGGACGCGCAGACAATGTGGGACGGTTTCATGAAATCGGGGTTTAGGTCGGATATGACTCTACCTTTTCGAATTTCCACACCAAGAGTTATTTTCCGAAGGAATTTGACTCGTCAGGTGTCAGCGGGTGCTGGATGAAATGGCGCAACCCATGAGTGCCTCCCCGAATCCGAACCAGGAACTCCGCCGCCTCCGCGATCTGTCGCCCCAACAGGTGCGCTCCGGGCTCGCGGCCTGGCTCGGGTGGCTCTTCGACGGGCTGGACATGCATCTCTACACGCTGGTGGCGACGGCGTTCGTGGCGCAGCTCCTGATGACGAGCGAGGGCGATCCGGAGGTGGGGAAAAAGGCGTCGATCATCCAGGCGGCGTTCCTCGTCGGCTGGGCGCTGGGCGGCGGGTTTTTCGGACGGGTGGCGGATTTGATCGGGCGGAGCAAGGCGCTGGTGCTGACGATTCTAACCTACGCGCTTTTCACCGGGCTGTCGTATTTCTCGCAGGAGTGGTGGCATCTGCTGGTGTTCCGGTTTCTGGCAGCTCTTGGCATCGGCGGGGAGTGGGCGGTGGGGGCGTCGCTTCTATCGGAAACATGGCCGAAGAAGTGGCGGCCGTGGATCGCCGCAACGCTGCAGAGCGCGGTGAACTGCGGAATTTTGTTAGCCTGTCTGGCGGGGGCATTGCTCAAAGGCCATCCGCCGCAGTGGATTTTCCTGGTGGGGGTGCTGCCGGCGTTCATCACGCTGTGGATCCGCAGCGCGGTGCCGGAGACGGAGGAATGGACGGAGGCGAGGAAGGGCCGGCCCGCACCGAAGATCCGCGAGTTGTTCGGCCCGGAGGTGCGGAGCGTGACATGGCGGGTGATGCTGATCTGCGCGGTCTCCCTAACGGCCCACTGGACCTTCATGTTCTGGCAGCAGAGCTACATCCGCAGCCTGGCGGAGGTCGGGACGACAAAGGCGGCGAAGGACGGAGCGACGGTGATGGCCCTGCTGTGGATCATGGTCGGCTCGCTGATCGGAAATTTCGCGGCGGGCGGACTGGCGAAGCTGATGGGCTACGGCAAGGCGATCGCGCTGATGCTGGGCGGTTATTTCATCGTGATGTGGTTCACGTTTTCCAGCGTGCACAGCCTGCATGCGATTTACGGGCTGTTCGCGGTGATCGGGGTGATGCAGGGCTGTTTCGGGCTGTTCACGATGTGCCTGCCGCCGCTGTTTCCGGTGCTGCTGCGGAGCACGGGCGCGGGATTCTGCTACAACATCGGCCGCATACTATCCGCGGTGGGCGTGGTGTTTTTCGGAATCTTCAACAAGGTCCAGGGCGACTTCGCGGGCGTGCTGCTCACGGCGTCGTGGCTTTTCATCCCCGCGGCATTTTTCGCCCTGCTGCTACCGAAGGGCGGCGGGGAGGAGCGATGGTGAGATTCCCGTCCCGACCCACCAACCTATCGATGATAGGCGGACGCGGTTTTGAAGGGATTGTAAGGACGGCCGCCCCGGGCGGGCGAATACACGAAGCCGATGCGGTCATTTTTCTCATCGACCGGCTCTAGCAGAGCTCCTTTGAAGCCCGGAGTCTCATTGTATTCGATCAGGACCCGCGCCGTGCCATTGATTCCCCACATGTTGAATCCGGTGCCCAGGATGCCTCCGTTGGGAAAAAGGTCATAGATCCCCGCCATGGCGTGGAAACAATTGATGGCGGTCCGATCCTTCCGCGTAAGCCGGTCGTCGGCCCGGTATTTGATCTTCCCGCTTTCGAGCAGGCGCAGGCGCTTCACCCCCAGATCAAATCCCTCCTTGCTGATCTCATAGGGTCCCCACATGCAAACCGCGTTCTGCACGTTCACCGCCAGCTTGATGGTTTCCTCCAGCGTGAAGCTCCTCCCTGGCGAGACCGGACATTGGTTCCAGGTGGGAAAAATGCGGGCGCCGAATCCCTTGAAAACGCAAAGGTTCGGGTCGGTCGAAAAATCGTGCGGCAACCAGCTGATGTTGAACGCTTGGAATTCACGGTCCTTGAAGGTCCGTTTCCTGATCCCCGAGGTGAGCCTCACCTGCTTGTTATCCGGGAGGACCCGGATCACCGTCATGAACGAGTGTGAATAGCCCGGGTCATTGCCCTTGTTCTGATAGGCGAACGGAATCATGAAATAGCGGTCGCGCGTGTTCTGCCCTTCCCCTAACCGGTTCAGGATCCTCACCTTGATCTGGTTGGTGATCTGCTGGTAGAGCGGCACATCATAGTTTGTGTAATTCGGTTTTGGATCGAACCAACCGGCCTGGGCCACGACCGACAACGCGCAGAACAGGACACCGGCCAGAAAGGCAAGCCTGAAAGGTGCGGCGCGGCGCAAAGAGCACGCGATTTCTGAAACGGAGTGAGTCTGTGAGTGATGGTCGTTCATGACAAGCGAAGGGGTGGTTTGGGAATGCGGCAGCACCGGATGCTCTATCGGATCGGGAGGTATCATCCATTTCCAAGGCCGACCGCGCAATTCAATTTTGCCATGTCCGGACGGGTCGCCCGAATCATACTCGGCGCATCAACCCGGAGGGTTGATGTTCTTCAGACCTTCGACGGTAAAGTCGCGGTTGTCATAGGAGACACCGTGCTTGAGCTTGGAGCCTTCCACGTCGGTGGAAGATCCTTTCTGGACGTCCTGAATCGTAAAATTCGCCGGGACGTTGCGGTTCGTATCATCGTTGGCGACGTTCTCCGTGTCGATTCTCCGGACGACGGCACCGGACGGAAGGTATTTCTCGACCCGCATTGGAACCACCCGCTTCGTATCGATCCAACTGCGGACCGCCGAGGAACCGGAGCGCGATTCCAGCACCTGGCAACTCACCTTGTTCACCACCTCGGAGCCTACGATCTTCTGGCTTTTCCAAGTGAAGAAATTCTCGAGCACATCCGCATACGACAATGAAGTGCCGAGAAGTGATTCCTTCATCTGCCCCGCCGTGAGAGTCCGGACCTTGTCGGGCGGGGTGAAAACGGTGCCGGACATTTCGCCACCGGATTGTTTCAGAAGCACCGCCTCGCCGGCACGTTCCTTCGGCCAGAGGACTTGATAGACGATCTCCGTTGAGTTCGCGGTGCGGCGTTGTTTGACCTGGAGTTGGAGGGTGAACTTCGCACCATCCGCCGATTTGCCGCTCATTTTGACACGGGCGTAGGACGAACCGTCCTGCTGAAGTCCGGCAAGTTGGGCGGCGAGCGCTTTCCCTTCCGCTTCCTGCGCGGAGGCGGGAGAAACGAGGGCGGCCAGCGTGGTGAGGAAAAGGAGGAATTTCATGGATTTAAGAAGGTTAGCCCTGCATTGCGAGGCTCGGATTGAGCCGCGAACTGCGCCAGGCGGGGTAGATTCCGCTAATGACGCCCACGATCACCGAGATTGCCACTGAAATCGCCATCAGCCGCGGACTGAGATCCGGTTCCAGCAAGCCATGGATGGCGGGCAGGGTCTCGAGAACCTTCACGGTCATCGAACCGATCAGCACGCCTGCGATGCCACCGAGGAAACCCAGCAACGCCGACTCCAGCAGCACCATGCGGATGATGCGCGACCGTTTCCAACCAATGGCAAGGAGGATGCAGATTTCCTGCTTCCGCTCGAAGACGGTCATCAGCATGGTGTTCATCACGCCCAGAACCCCCACGATCACGGCTAACAGCGAGGTTCCCCAGCTCATGGCACTGATGAATTTGTAGGCCTGGCTGTTGCCGACGTTCTCCCCGGCGGGCAAGGCCTTCGCTTCCGTGACCACCTGGTTGATCTCCGCGCACAGCTTCTTGATCGCCTCCTCGCTGGCTCCGGCCGTGGCACGGACATCGACGACATTGATTTTCCCCTGATTGCCGGAAATTTCCTGATAGAGCGGGAGCGAGAGGATCACCGATCCGTTTTCCACCAGCGCCCCGCCATCGACGATGCCGACGACCGTCAGCTCACGGGCCTCGATCTGGATCGGATCGCCGAGTTTTTTCTCCAACACCTCGGCGGCATTCTGGCCGAGGACCACGACGGGCTCCATCGCGTCTTTCGGCATCCGGCCGGAAAGGAGCTTGAGGTTCTGCCATGAGAAACCACCCCACTCGCGCGAGGAAACGATCATCATCGACGAGGACTCGATGCTGGTGAGATCGACGAAGATCGGGCAAACGGCCGCCACACCCGGAACCGCGGCGATTTGATCGCGGACAGAAGCATCGAACGGTTTCGGCGCGAGGCCGCTGCCCATGGTGCTGACGACGATGTCCGTGCCGCGCGCCTGCATTCCCTTCGCCCAGCTCTGCTCGAAGCCGCGCGAGATTCCCACCAGAGCGACCACAGCGGCGATGCCGATGGAGATGCCCACAAGCGTCAGCCCGGTGCGGACGGGACGGCGCAGAAGTCCGCGCACGATGATGGTGAGGAATGTCATGATGAGGTGTTGCTATCGGATCGAATACGTCCGTCCATCATCCGGATGACCCGCGATGCCCGTGCGGCGATGGTCGGATCGTGGGTCACCAGCACCATCGTCATCATTTGCTCGCGGTGGAGACGGATGATGAGATCGAGGATGATGTGGGCGTTTTCGCTGTCCAGATTGCCGGTCGGTTCGTCCGCCAGCAGGACGGACGGCCCGTTGGCGAGACTGCGGGCGATGGCGACGCGCTGGCGTTCTCCGCCGGAGAGCTTGGTGGGAAAATGATGGATGCGATGTTCCAGACCGACCGACTTCAGCAAGCTGATGGCATGCTCCCTGCGTTCGGACGCCGGACGATCGGTTTCAAACATCGGCATCTGCACGTTCTCGACCGCGGTGAAGGTCGGAAGCAGGTGGAACGCCTGGAAAATGATACCGACCTCCTTCGCCCGATAGGCCGCGGGATCTGCCAGGTCGGGAAGCGATCTTCCGCGATAGTTCAAGGTTCCCGCGCTCGGCGCGTCGAGCGCGCCCAGCATCTGGAGCAGTGTGGACTTCCCACAGCCGCTCGGACCGGTGATCGCGACAAACTCACCCTGATGGATCTGCAAATCCACACCCCGCAAGGCCTGCACGCTGCCATCGTCGAATTCCTTTTTGAGTCCCCTCACATCGAATATCGAGTCCCCGGTGCCGGAGGCTTCCGCAATGGTTTCTGTTGGATTCATTTCAGGAAAAAGGCGGTTTGTTTCAATTGGCTTTCAGGATTTTCGTCACGGACTTCACCGTCGCCGGCCGCTCAAGGCATCCATGCGGATAGGGAACGATCGTTTCCGAGACGGCGCCGTCCAGATGCGCGCTCGAATAGGGCACGATGCCGTCACTTCCATGCTTGAAATCAAATTCCCCCCGGGTGGCGATGATGGAGTGGAACGGAACCCCGATCGGGCGGCGTGCAAGAGCTTTGAAAAACGGATGCGTTGTTGATAGATTCTCGGTCCCGGCCACTCCCCGGTCTGAAAATTTGTGGAGGTTGGGCTGCATGAAGGTCAGCGGCAGGTCCGCCAGTTCTTTCAATCCTTCTTTAGCGGTCTTCGGCAGAAAAAGTATGAGCTCGAGGGCGGCTCGATAGAATCCGACGTCCGCGAGCTTGCTGCCTCGGTGCGGCGTGCCGACGAAGATGACCAGTTTCACCTCAGGCTGCCGTTTGAAATACAACGAACCCATCAGCATCCGCCGTGTCTTGGAATCGATATGCCGTGCGACCTTCCGCGGGGTGGCGGTGAAATACGCCTTCCAGAAGTCGTCGCCGGAATCGATCGTCTGCATCCGCGACACCAGCCCGCCCATGCTGTGCCCCACCAGCACGATCCTGCCAAATCCCGCATTCTGGCGGCCCGGGTCCAGCTTGTCCCTCGAACTTTTCAGAAGTTCCCTCAGCCGCGCGGCCGTTGTGGGAATGGGCAGGCCGCTCGGATACCTGAAGCAAACCGGCTGATAGCGCGATCTGAGATCCGGATTCGCCAGTATTTCATTGACCGCGTTTTTCCAAACATCCGGTCCACAGAGCAGTCCGTGCACGAAGACCACCGGCACCTTGTTGCTGTCATACCGGTTGAGGAAAAACAACTGGGACTCCACTTCGCCCGATGCCGAGGAGACCGGTCCCACCGCGCCCGCCTCGGCTGGAATCGCGTTGGTGATCGAATACTGCAGCGATGCGGTTAGATTCTCCGCCAGGGTTCGGGAATTCCCGCCCACCGGGATCTCCGACACCACCATCGGATTGTAAAACCGGAGCCTCGCCTCGGCCGGACGGCCCGCGGCGACCGGAGGAAACTCCAGCACCGCCGTCGCGGGAAGAAACTCACCAGACGGCGGGTGAAATGGCTGGGCAACGCGGCGGGCGTCCTCCTGTTCCAGCACCACCGGCACCCCGATTCCACCACGCGCGACGACCTTGTCGAACCCGCTCAATTTCACGTCTGCCGCAATCCGGCAGCCGCTGAATTCATCTAACAAAAACGTCCTCGCCGGAGTTCCACGCACCGGCGCATCAAAGGTAATCCGCCATGGATCGTTCCCGCCGGTAGCAATTGTTTTCCCCCAAGCGGCGGACCCTTCACGCGCGCGGAGCGATTTCACCACGGCGGTCACCGCGCCCTCGTAGCGTGTCCGGGCCCTTTGTGCCGAGAGCGATCGCGGCGACTCCCGCTCCATCACGTTCCATGCCAGCCGGGCCTGCTCCAGCGAGTCCGCTAGACTGATAGATTTCTCCAACTGATGGATCGCGACTCCGACCGGCCCCTGGCATGCGGGCAGGAACACCGCGAGCACACAGAAAAACAAGATCGTTGGAACCCGTTTCATGACGGGTTGGAGGTCCGGTGCCATTGGGAACCCACCCGCGGGTCGGCCAGGTTTCGGAGCAGATGCACCAGGGCGTGGCGATAGCTGGGGAAAGGATGGATTTCATCCGGATGCCTCGGTTCCAACTCCGGCGCGAGCCGCGGCAATTCGGCGTGCGGCAGGCCGACGTGCATGTGATGAAGTCCGTGGAACGGTTCATGAAGAAGCGTGAAGGCGAACAATCTTCCCGGCCAACCCTTCGCGACGATGCTGCGGGTGGCGCTGTTCACCGTGCTACCGGTTAGGCCGACATGTTCGATGTACTTTCGCCAGCTCTGGAGGTTTCCCGCGATGAAGGACGGCAGCAGATACATCCACAGGAAATACGTCCAAACGTCGAAATACCAGACCGCTGAAATGATGCCGACCCAGACGACGACGATCAGCGAGAGTTCCTTCCAGATGCGTTTGCGTACCCTCTTGCTGCGGATCGGCGACCCCTTGCGGAGGAAGGTCCTGAGAAACAGGAACGGCACGAAAAACAAGCCGCAGCTGAGTTCAAGCACCGCCGCCAGAACCCGGGCCCAGCGCGGCGTGGTGGTGAGCACGAACGGCCAGAGCTCCTCGTCGCGCTCGGTGGCGAAGTGCGCGTGGTGTGACTGGTGCGACGCCCGATAGAGACTGAAGCTCATGAAACTCAGCAGACCGATGAGCACGCCGTCGAATTCGTTGAAGGTCCGGTTGCGCCGCAGCAGGCCGTGGGACGCTTCGTGGAATCCGACCGCCGCGCCGTGCATGAGGTGGCTGAGCACCAGCATCACCGGCACGGCCCACCACCAGGAGAATCCATTCCGCAGGATGAGAAACATCGCGATCTCGGCGAACAGGGCCAGGATGACCACAATCTGGAACGCCTGGCGACTCACCCAGTGCGGCTCATCGCCGGCATCGGTTGGCAGGGTTTTCATCGGTTGGCGGTCATGAGAGTGGTGGTGATCGAAGAACGGCAGGCATCGGCGAGTGTGGTCTGATAGAGATGGTCGAGGTCCCCGGCTTCCGCAAGGGATAAAAGACTCTTTCGGAACAACCAGACGATCTCGAGCCTTTCACCATCCGCGGTGATCTCGCAACCGAGGTCGAAGCGGGCGGTGCCGGTGGAGCGCATCCGCAGCTTGCTGGAAATGCGCGGCAGCACAACATCCGGCACCGGATGATTCTGGAGTGCGAAACGCACGTCGAAGATCGAATGCCGGCCCGCGGCGCGCTCCTCGCCAATGACAGCGGCGAGTTCGGCGAAGGGCATGGCATTGCCAAAGCAGTCCAGCGTGGTTTCCGAGACCTCCTTGAGGTGTTCGGAGAAACTCCGCGCTGGATCGACATGCCCGCGAATGGGGACGACTCCGGCGAAATAGCCCATCGTTTCACGGACGGCATCCTTGTTGCGGTTCGCGACCGGCGTGCCGACGAGGATGTCGCGCTTGCCCGTCGATTTCGAAAGTGTGATCTGAAAAACGGCCAGCAGCGCACTGAAAAGCGTGGTGCCGTGACTTACGGCCAGACTCTTCGCTCCACGGACAAGCTCCGCAGGAATCGCGGAAACCCAACGCTCCAACGGCTCCGAGATTTCCGCTTTGTCCCAAATCCGGGTCGATCCGGCGAGGTGGGATTTCCAGAATGCCGCCCGGCGTTCCAGCTCCGCAGGCTGCCAGAATGCCCGCTCGACGGCGGCCCATTCGCTGTAGGTCTGGGCGACCGGCGGCAGCGAGTTTTTCAGCCCCATCATGCCGACGGCGACGGCCTTCCTCATCCCCGTTAGGCCCATGACATAGGCGGTACAGAGGTCCTGCACGAAAATGCCGAGCGACCACCCATCGGCGATGGCATGGTGGAAGGAAAACGCCAGGACATGGTCGTTAGCACCTCGCCGAATCATGTCCACGCGGTGCACCGGTCCTTGGAGGATGTCGAACGGCTGTCGATAGGTTTCCTGCATCACCGCTTCAAGTTCGTCGCCCGCTGCCAGCTCGCGATATCCTAACACTGCTGCGACGGTCGTGCGGATCATCTGCAGCGGCCGTTCCTTTCCCGGCAGAAACGAGGTCCGCAGCGCCTCGTGGCGGTCGATGACCCGCTGGAGTGCGTCTTCGCATTGTTCGCGGGTAATCGGCCCTTTGATCTCGATCACACCGCAGATGTGGTTGGCGGGATCCGCGACGGGAACGGGCGGACTCTCCCACAATTCGCGCTGCGGCAGAGTGATCGGCTGGAGGCGGGCTTCCCCGCTTTCCAGCCAGCGTTTGAACTGTGCTCTCGGGTCTGACATCAGTGCACGAGGTTTTTGCCGGCCGCGTCATCGGCCTCCGACGTGCCGCCTAGCAGAAGATCGAGATCCTCGTCGGAAATCGAGTCGAGGTCGATTTCCTCGGTGCTGGTGGCGGCTTCGGCG
>Ga0123337_10002895_pt1 | contig 18959 bp, 18 predicted proteins | sample frozenSSSSmetaG_FD_89792 | JGI IMG/M metagenome (GOLD analysis project Ga0123337, IMG submission 89792) | Glacier valley bacterial and archeal communities from Borup Fiord, Nunavut, Canada, to study Microbial Dark Matter (Phase II) -... | ecosystem: Environmental > Aquatic > Freshwater > Ice >... | reverse complement strand
GGACAGGCCATCCTGGATGGAGTCGACGCAATCACATTCACCGGTTCAGTCAAGACCGGGCGTAGCATCGTGCAGCGTGCCACCGAGCGCATGATCCGCGTGCAGGCAGAAATGGGCGGCAAGAACCCTCTGGTTGTATTGGATGATGCTGACTTTAATACTGCGGTTTTTTGCGCAGTGGATGGCGCGTTCTTGCAGGCCGGGCAGCGTTGCACTGCGTCCAGTCGCCTGATCGTTACTGACGGAATCCATGACCGCTTCGTGGAGGCTGTGGCTCAGCGCATTGACAAACTTGTGATTGATCATGCTCTCAAAGCAGGAACCCAGGTCGGTCCGGTGGTCGATCAAAGGCAACTGGACCAGGACTTGCGTTATGTGGATATTGGCATTCGCGAAGGCGCAAGATGCCTGGTGGCTGGCAAAACGCTCAAACGCGAAACCCCGGGGTTTTATCTCTCTCCCACACTTTTCGTCGACACCTCGAACGAGATGCAGATCAACCGGGAAGAAATATTTGGCCCGGTCGCTTCCGTAATCCGTGTGAAGAACTACGACGAAGCATTAACGATTGCAAACGACACGGCCTTTGGCCTTTCCGCAGGCATCTGCACAACATCGCAAAAGCATGCGCGCCATTTTCAGACCAACATCCAGTCCGGTTTGACCATGCTCAATCTGCCTACAGCTGGCTTGGACTACCACGTTCCATTTGGCGGCCGAAAGGGCTCAAGCTATGGTGCACGTGAGCAGGGACGATATGCGGTCGACTTTTACACAATTGTTAAAACATCGTATTTGACCGTCTGATCGACCGCGACACAGAGATTTTGAAGATGAAGTTAATTAACCAAAGGAGCGCGTAAAGTGGCTGAAAATAATAAACAAGCGATTACGGTGGGTTTCATCGGTCTCGGGCGGATGGGGCGCGGAATGGCGTCTAATCTGTGCCGAAAGGGATTCGGCCTCGTTGCCTACGATATCAATGCGGAGGCAGTTCAGGACTTGGTCAAGTTGGGTGCACGAGCCGCAGGTAGTATTGCTGAAGCATCCAAAGACGTCGATGTCATCATCACGATGCTGCCCAATTCGGCCATCGTCCAGGAGGCCGTCACCGGACCGAATGGCATTCTTGCTCACGCGCGTGCTGGGGCTATCGTTATGGATATGAGCACGGTTGATCCTCTGGTTACAGATCAATTGGCAGATGCGGCGAGCAAGAAGGGCTTGTCCTTTGTTGATGCGCCAGTGGGCCGCCTGGCGAGTCATGCGGATCGAGGCGAATCCCTGTTTATGGTGGGTGCCGCAGAATCCGATTTCGAGCGCGTCAAGCCCTTGCTGGAAGCAATGGGAACCACTATCCATCACTGCGGCGTGACCGGAACCGGCACCCGTACCAAACTCGTCAACAACTATTTGGCAGTCGTCTCCTGCCAGCTCAATTCCGAGGCCCTTACGTTGTCGCAACGTTTTGGACTGTCTTTGGAGAAAACCCTGGATGTGATTTATGGCACCACGGCTACAAATGGACAACTCAAGATCGCATGGCCAGAGAAAGTTTTGAAGGGCGACATCGCGCCCGGATTCACGATTGATCTCGCGCACAAAGATCTCACCCTCATCATGGAAGCAGCTAATAGCGTTAAAGCGCCTATGCCCTTGGGCGCAGCGGCTCGAGAGGCTTACAGTACCGCCCGGGCGAGGGGTTTTGGGCAGAATGATTTTTCCGCAATGTTGGACGCATGGTGTGATGTTTCCGGAACTCAGAAAGCGCGCCTGAAAAGCTAAGGTTACTCTGTCCAAAGCAAATCCAGGCCGAGTGATTGTGTTCTGAGTTGTCACTCAGCTAACCATCGCTCCGTGTGCAAGGCCATGGTAGCGAATTGCACCGGGGTGAACATCCGTCTCAAGGATGTTTCATTGGTCAACACCCAAGATGAGCTCGAAAGCTTGTCATCCCGGCTGTTTTCTTCGACGGGGCCGCTATTCTCGACGATTAAGATATCAACGGACCCGAATCCGGTGTCGTTGCCTCCCCGCGATGGCCCTTACCTGCGTAGCCGCTTCCGCGAAGCGATTCTCGGAGACGCAGCATCAAAATAAGGGGTAAGGCGATGTCCGATCTAACGAAATCAGTGCCCACCAGGTTGGCTCATCTGCATCAGCGATATGTTGAGCGCTACGAACATCTGCGCTCGCAACGATTGCAACTCAGCATGGAGCGCGGCATACCTGCATCGGACCAGGTGGCCTTGAGTAATCGCACGTTGAGTCTCCCCGGGAAAGGTGATTACATCGCTGATCTTGGCCGGCGCCGCATTCCTGACGCTGGCGATGGGCTACATGGGTTTGCCGCGCCAACTGGCGGAGTGGATCGGTGGACTGTGCTTGTCGCCTTTCGCACTGATCGTCGCGCTGTTGGTGTTCTACATTGTCCTCAGCTGCTTCCTGGACGGCATTTCGATGGTTGTGATCACGATGGCTGTGATTTTCCTTACGGTGGAGAAAGCCGGCATCGACCTGATCTGGTTCGGCGTTTTCGTCGTCCTGGTAGTCGAGATGGCGCAGATTACCCCGTCGATCGACTTCAACCTCTTCGTGTTGCAGGAAATAACCGGCAGGCAGATCACATGGCTGGCACGCCAAGCACTTCCTATGTTCCTGCTGATAGTGTTCGCGGTGATGCTGGTTTATGCGTTCCCGGGCATCATCACTTGGTTACCGAAACAGATGGCTGGGTGACAGCTGCCTTAATTATCGAGCATCGCTGTTATGAGAAATAACGAGATATCTCCACCCCGGTTCAGCCACTTGGGCTCCTGCGCGTTGTTGTGTGAAGCACCGGCGCCGCTGAATATCTCCTGGCAACGCCGCATCTGGGCGCTGGCCCCGCGAGTGGAAGCGTGGCCAGGCGTCATGGAAGTCATGCCTGGGATGAACAACCTGATGCTGGTGTTCGATCCGTTAGTCCTCACAGCGGAGGAGATCAAGGCCGACATCCTCAAACTGTGGCCGAACTGCGAGTGGGATGGAGAAGCCGGAAAAACGCTGGAAGTTGCTGTCGTCTACGGGGGAGAGAACGGCATGGATCTGGAGCATGTGGCGCGGCATGCGGGCCTGTCTGTTGACGAGGTGGTCAAGCTGCATACAAAAGCGAACTATACGGTTTATTTTCTCGGCGGCTATCCGGGCTTCGGTTATCTCGACGGTCTACATCCGAAGCTGTTCATGCCGCGGCGTCAGGAGCCCCGGATGCAGGTGCCAGCCGGCTCCGTCGCCATCGGCGGCGCTCAAGCCGGAGTGATCCCGTCGATGCTTCCAAGTGGCTGGCAAATCATTGGTCATGCGCGGGAGGTATTTTTTGATGTAGTAAAGAATCCACCGGCACTGCTCGCGCCTGGAGACAAGATCAAGTTTCGGGCCGAGAGGATAGAGCGATGATCGAGGTGCTAGCGAGTGGTGCGCTAAATACAGTTCAGGATCTCGGACGGTTCGGCTACCGGAAAATCGGCGTGTCCGTTGCTGGAACTATGGACAAGCTGGCACTGGCCGCCGGCAACCTGCTGCTGGGCAACGATCGCAACAGCGCGGGTATTGAAATAAATATCTTTCCGTTTCGTGTTCGTTTTCTCGGGGATGCGGGGATTGTCATCACGGGTGCTGACTGCGCAGCAGAACTCGATGGTGCGTCGCTGCTGCCTTGGTGGGCGACTCCAGTGAGCAGCGGTCAAGTGCTTATGCTATCCGCACCGACTCAGGGCTGCAGGGCCTATTTAACGGTGCGTGGCGGAATCAATGTACCAGTTGTATTGAACTCCCGCAGCACCGACCTCAAAGCCAAGTTTGGTGGACATGACGGCCGTTCCCTCAGGAAAGGCGATCGGCTTGCAGTGCTGAATCCGGGTACCGACAGCAACGGATGGGAGTTCGACTACGGCGTCGAGCCGCCGAATGTCGCGCTACCGTTCAACCCAAGAACCGCTGAGGGCACCGTGGCGGTCAGGGTCATCCCAGCTGCCGAATACGAAAACTTTTCAGAACATGGTCAAGCGAAATTCTGGAGCAGCTTGTGGCGGATCACGCCCTACAGCAATCGGCAGGGGTATCGGCTCGCTGGCACCGCATTACCCACCGAAGGCCAAGTGGAACTGCTGTCGCACGGCTTGGTGCCCGGCACCATTCAGGTCCCGCCGTCGGGTCAGCCGATTATCCAGATGAGCGATGCGAATACATCTGGTGGCTATCCGAAGATTGGCACCGTGATTGAGGCAGACATGTGGCGGCTGGCGCAAGCCGGGCTGGGTAAGAGTCTGCAGTTCGTGCAGGTATCGGTAGAGGACGCGATTGCGGCGCTCGTCGCCGAGCGCGCCTGGCTGCATAAGATTGAGGCGGACCTCGCTTCTTTGCAGGCAACGTCGAAAAATGCGAGTACCAAGTGAAACTTCTTGATCTGAACACTCTGATCCAGTGGCTGAAGGACGCTGATATCCATACCTTCGAACTGGAAGAGCGGGGCCTGTCACTTCGCATCGCAATGCAGCAGCTTCAGCCAGAGGGGCATCGGATCAATGCATCTTTGTTGACAACTAATTTGCCTAAGCGCAGATTGCATCTTGTTGTCGCAGATGCAAAAGGAATATTTCTGACAGTTCACTCGCTCAGGGCGGCACCCTTGGTCGCTTCGGGAGATGCGGTTGCTGTCGGGGACGTGCTTGGTTTGTTGAAGATTACCGATGTTGTGTACAAGGCAGTTCGCGCAAATCGCCAAGGACGCGTGGTTCGCACATTGGCGGGGAATGGCCAACAGATCGAGGCGGGCACGCCGCTGTTCGAATTAGACATTCGTAAATCCAGTGATTTGACTTCATTAAGGAACAAGACATGGAAAAAATAGATATCAACTCAGACATGGGCGAAAGCTTCGGCAGCTACAAGATGGGCGATGATGAAGCACTTCTGAAAGTGGTTTCATCGGCCAACGTCGCCTGCGGCTTCCATGCTGGCGATCCCACGGTAATGGATCGAACTGTGAAGAATGCGCTGGCGGAAGGCGTGAGCGTAGGTGCGCATCCCGGCTTCATGGACATCCAGGGCTTTGGCCGGCGGCAAATCCAGATTGATAACTTCGTCGAGCTAGAAAAGATGGTTGTCTATCAAATTGGTGCGCTCATGGCGATCGCGCAGGCGTGCGGGCATAAGGTCACCCATGTGAAGTTTCATGGTGCGTTGGCGCATATGGGGTTTGCGGATAAGGAGATTGCGGAGACCCTGGTGCGGGCTGTGAAGTCGGTCGAGCCAGAAATGCTGTTTCTAGCTCTACCGCATACGCAGACTGAGGCAGCCGCGGAGCGGGCCGGACTCAAGGTCGTCCGTGAAATTTTCGCGGATCGTGTCTATATCGATAACGGTATGCTGCAGTCGCGCAACATTCAGGGTTCTGTGATCATGGATGCTGAGCTCGCGGCTAGTCGTGTGATGCAAATGCTGGAAGAAGGTGCGTTGGTGTGTGCGTCGGGTAAGAGGATTCCGACGCGGATTGACTCCGTCTGCGTGCATGGGGACACCCCGGGCGCGGTGGCGATGGCAATGGCGCTCCGCGAAAGAATCGAGAGGGCAGGCATCAAGATCGTGCCGATGCATTAGATAACTCTGATGTAAATTTCCGGGCAGGCTGGTTTGGGTAGCACATGGCATTCAATAGCTAGCCCAGTCCTTGTACCTTCTTCGCTGAAGCCAGCTTCTGTCGATGAAATTCGTGAATATCTGCAAGGCAAGAGAATTTGCATTTCTTTTTGTTTGGCGGATGTGACTTCGTTGAGTATTCGTTGACTTCCCCATGTTCCGCCTCTGATCCTTGACAGATGCGGATCCCCGATCAATTTGGCCTTATTGAGGTTCGCAGAACATGACTAAACGCAAAATGACTGGCCGCGCGGCTTTTTTGCAACTTCTGATAGACGAGGGAGTGACACATCTGTTCGGCAATCCCGGTACCACCGAACTGGCGATCATGGAAGTGGTTCCAGATTTTCCGGAACTGACGTATGTGCTTGGACTCCAGGAATCGTCTGTGCTCGGAATGGCCGACGGTTTTGCACGTGCTTCCAATAAACTTGCCGCCGTCAACCTTCATTGCACGCCTGGTCTAGGCCACGCGATGGGCGCGCTCTACAACGCAAAATTTTCTGGCTCCCCGCTGATCATTACCGCCGGACAGTATGAAATTGGCTATGGGTTGCAGGAACCGTTGTTGTACGAACCGCTGGTGCCGATCGCACAACCCCTTGTGAAGTGGGCGGTCGAGGTAACCCGCGTGGAGGATCTTCCACGAATCGTCCGTCGAGCCGCAAAGATTGCTCTGACTCCCCCGATGGGACCAGTGTTCATCAGTTTGCCAGGCAGTATTTTGGATGATGAGGCGGAGCTCGATTTTGGCAGTCCGACGCGCGTTGACGCCACGACCCGGCCTTCGGATGAAACGATTGATCGACTTGTAGATCGCCTGCTCCTGGCAGAAAAACCGGTGATGATTGCGGGGCGCGAACTGGCTAACCACGACGTATTTGATGAAGCTGGCGAGCTCGCGGAACTGCTCGGTGCTGCCGTATATCAGGAGCCGGTTCCATACAATGCGCGCTTTCCGTCTGATCATCCCGCTTGCATGGGCGACCTGACTCGCAACCAGAAAAAAGTGCGGGAAATTCTGCAGCAATACGATCTCCTGCTTTGTCTTGGTGCTGACCTGTTGCGCATGTCGCCTTACAGCCCGGTTGATCCCTTGCCGGATGACATGCCCGTGGTGCACATAACCGAACGCGACTGGGAGTTGGGTAAGAACTATCCAACCGAATTCGCGATTCGCGCCAACGTGAAGGAAACATTGCGGGCTTTGCTGCCGGTGCTGCGGGCCAGGCGTTCGTCGGAACAGGCAGGCAAGGTTGAGCAGCGACTGAATGAACTGAAATCGTGCAACTGGTCTTCTCAGCGCGAGAAGGCCCGCTTGGAGGTCGATGCTGTCGCTTCGTCCAATCCGATCGATCCACGCTTCTTGATGAGGAGTCTGGTCAACGCGTTACCGGACAATGCAATCGTCGTCGAGGAAGCGCTCACGTCTGCACCAGCTCTGGCGAGCTTCTTGCCAATGCAGGATGCAAACAGCTTCTACGGTTTGGCCAGCGGTGGCCTTGGCTTTGGTGTGCCTGGCGCAATCGGTATCAGCCTGGCGCAGCCCGGGCGTCCCGTGGTCGCAGCGATAGGCGATGGCAGTGCGATGTATGGCATACAGGCTCTCTGGACAGCGGCACACCTGAAGCTCCCCATCACCTACGTCATCATTAATAACCGCAGCTACCGGATTATCAAGGAGCGCCTGTTGTCCGGCCGTAAATCCGCTCGTTTTACTGCGATGGACATGAAAGATCCGCCCATCGACTTCGTATCGGTGGCGAAGGGGCTGGGACTCTCCGCGCGTTGCGTCACTGACCCCGCCGATATTCATCTGGCGTTGATGGAGGCTCTTCGTAGCGGTTCTCCGAGTCTGATTGAGGTCATTGTTCAGGACGGATTCGGCACCGTGAACGGCAAAGCCTGACATGGTGTTGGCCAAAGGACGTGGCGAAATGGTTTTTTAGCGCTACTGGTCACCGCCGCCCGGCGCGCTGGTGAAGCTGATCTCCTGGGTTGCGTTTAAGAACTCTTGCAGTTGCGCAATACTGCGCAGCTTAGTTTCGTCCATGTTGATCACCATCCTTGGATGATCAAGCCCCCGGTTCAATTGCCTATTCGCTGCTTCAGGCTCATTTCTGGCTGGAAATACGCCCAGCGTTCAGGCTCACACCTCATTGGACAAGGCTCGACCCGCTGTCCTCGATTGAACACTGATACCATCGCCGCTTCTCTGATCAGGCTGCCAGCCAATGTGCACCTGGCCAGCAGTTTTTGTTGACTAGCGCCTTGATTTGTCTGCGGAGTTCACTGACTGCACAACGAACAGCCACTGAAGAGCGCCGGGTTATCGGTAGCGCCAACACAATTTTTCGTTGTAGAACCGGTGCAGTGATTGGCGCTGCGCACAGATTCCCGTGCGCGACGTCTTTGAAAATCGCGACGCTGGGTAAGATCGTGAAACCAAGACCATTACTCACCAGATTCTTCTGGATGCTCATGGCGTTTGTTTCCGCAACGATCGACAGCTGTACACCGGCCACCGCACAGGCGTGGTCCAGCAGCAACCGCAAGCCATGCGGTTGACTTGGAAGAATCAGAGCTCTCTTTTCCAGATCATGAAGCGGCACAGGACAGTTTTGGCTCAGGCCTGCATCGGGTAGCCCGACCAAATACAGTGCTTCATCCAGCAAGGGCTCCACCTCTAGCAGCGAAGAAGGGTTCGGGTCATAAAGAAGTGCGACATCCACCTCACCAATTTCCAGCCACTTCTGCAAGTAGCCGGCATAGCCCACCGAAATGCGAACCGTCAATTTAGGGTGTAGCTGCTTGAGGACGGTGATCAAAGGGACGGCCAGCAGGTCGCTGGTACTCGGCAAAAGTCCAATGGTGACTATGCCTGTGACAACACCCGGTTCCGGAAAAATTTCAGCTTTCGCCTGGTCCAGCTCCCGCAATGCGCGGCGGGCATGCTCAACCAGAAGTTGACCGGAATCGGTCAGTTCCATGCCTCGGCGCCGCCGAGAAAACAGGGCGGTTCCAAAATCTTCCTCCAGCAGTCGTAGTTGCCTGGACACCGCAGGTTGAACGATATTCAAAATTTCCGCCGCACGCGAAACGCTGCCGGTTTCCGCAATTACGAGCAAGGCTCGCAGCTGTTTAATGTCCAAATCAATCTCCGTTTTTTTACCGTTTCAGCTTTTCGCAGCTGTTTTAGATATGCTAAAAACTGATTGCTGCGAAAAATATATTTATTGGACTCGTGGTTTTTTATATCCTACTATGGCGCACGATTTCTACCAATGAGGATACCTTTTTCATGAGCAGTAATATTGCATCTCCGCCTAACTGGCAGGAAGAGATCTTTTCCATTCTAAAAGGGGGGGGCGTGCGCCAGGTTGCGTATGTTCCGGATGCTGGGCACGCACATGTCATCCGGCGTGTTCATGCTGATCCCGATATGCGTGGCGTGGTACTGACAACGGAGGAAGAGGGCGTCGCGACCGTTTGTGGGGCCTGGCTTGGGGGCGAACGCTCTGCGTTGTTGATGCAAAGTAGCGGTGTGGGCAACTGCATCAATATGCTCTCACTGATACAGAACTGCCGTTTCCCATTTTTCTCTCTCATCACGATGCGAGGGGAGTGGGCTGAATTCAATCCGTGGCAGGCGCCGATGGGGAAAGCAACTCAGGGTGCACTGGAGTTAATGGGCATCACTGTCCTTCGCGCAAACAAGCCGGAAGAAGTAGCTGAAACGGTGCGTGCCGGATTTGATGCTGCTTTTGAAGGTGGGGAACCGGTGGTGGTGTTGCTGTCGCAAAGCCTGATTGGTAGAAAAAAATGGGAGCATACAAAATGAGGCAAGCTACTGCAGTCGCAACGATTGATCGTCGCGAGTTTGTATCTAGGCTGCTTGCGGCTTGTCCGCAGGCTTTGGTGATTACCGGGCTCGGATCCTCCTCATACGATGTTTTCGCCGCCGGCGATCGCCCGGAAAATTTTTATCTGTGGGGTGCTATGGGAGGCGCTGCGGTTGTCGGACTCGGATTGGCTCTGGCGCAGCCGGGACGCAGCGTGGTGGTTATTACAGGCGATGGGGAGCAACTCATGGGATTGGGCTCACTATCGACTATCGGCGCACAACAGCCAGCCAACCTCAGCATTGTGGTGCTTGATAATGGGCATTTTGGCGAAACCGGCATGCAGCGCAGCCATACCAGTTTGGGTACTGACCTGTCTGCAGTTGCCCGTGGTTGCGGCATTGGCAATGTAGTGGAGATTGATGAAATGGGGTCGGTTGATTCATTGGTCCAAGTTGTGAATTCACGGCAGGGTTGCACCCTGGCTCAGGTGCATATTCGTGCAGCTGAACTGCCGCGTGCGCTGCCGCCGCGCGATGGCGTCTATTTAAAGAATCGTTTTCGGGCGACGCTGGGATTCGAGCCTTTCTAGGAGTATGTTGGGTTTGCCCGTCTTCCCCAAGCATGGTTTTTTTGAGGCAACGAAGCCCAAGCTAAACAGCAGCGCAGGACATGAGTCGTTTACCGCAGAAGACCGAGATACCGCGTACCTGTTGACGCCTTCCCATAACGAATGGCTACTTCCAGGACTACCGGACGCGCTTCGTGATTGAAGCGATTGATCGGCAGGATTGAGTGAATTGGTGCGGCGATATGCTGATCAAGGGGTGGTGATGCGTGGGATCTGGTCATGAGAGTGAACTTGCTTGGCTATTACTACGCCGCCAGGCGTACACCCCATTTCGTTATACACAAGTCGGAATCCGATTTCTGGCAGCTCCAGTTGACACTGCTAAGTCGTTGATTCATAAAGACTCTCGTAATCCACAACTTTCCCATTGCTCAATTTTTTGTCGCTTGTAAGTGATTGATTTATAAAGAGTTTTTGACTTCTGTATAACGCAATGGGTACACTCCCCATCGCAAGGTTGAACGCGCCTGTGACGATTCGGTGGTGTTTCGAGTTGTAGTGCCCAACTGAAAGACATCGCTGCCTATAACAATTGTGTTTCAAACTTCTAACCGTGGTACCGTCTTAATATGAACTCTCTTTCCCCTCCAGATTCTTCTCAGGTATATTTTGGCCTGGAAGGCCGCATCTGCGTTGTTACCGGCGGCGCCCAGGGTATTGGCGAGGCCTGCATTCGCCGGTTCGCGCGCGAAGGTGCCAAGGTTGTTGTTGCCGATATCCACGACACCCGCGGCGCGGCATTGGCCAGCGAACTTGGCGGTCTGTATGTGCATTGCGATGTGGGTGTAAAGACCCAGGTCGACGCGCTCGTGGTCCGAGCTATGGAAGCGTACGGCTGCATCGACGTGCTCGTCAACAACGCCGGTATTTTCAAAGCCGCAGATTTCCTGGACGTGACCGAGGCCGACTTCGACGAGGTCCTGCGCATCAATCTCAAAGGCTCATTTTTGGTCGGTCAGGCTGTTGCGCGGGAAATGGCGAAAGCGGGGAAGGGCAGCATTGTCAACATGAGCTCGGTCAACGCCGTGCTCACCATTCCCACAATTTCCAGCTACAACGTCAGCAAGGGTGGCATCAACCAGCTCACGCGCGTGATGGCGCTGGTATTGGCGGACAAGGGTGTGCGCGTGAACGCTGTCGCGCCCGGCACCATCGCCACCGAGCTTGCCTATAAAGCAGTGCTGACTAGCGAAGAAGCCAAGACAAAAGTCATGAGCCGCACCCCTATGAAGCGACTGGGCGAACCCTCTGAGGTGGCTGATATCGTGGCCTACCTTGCCAGCGACGCAGCCAGCTACATCACCGGTGAGATCGTGGTGGTGGATGGCGGGCGTATGACGTTGAATTACACGGTCGCAGTATAGCCAAGGAGCGGGGTATCTGGCTGAGGCAGATCGCAAAATGTCGCGAGATCACACGCTGACCTGGCCAGTCAGTGTCTCAAGCGGGCCGGATGGAATCCAGCGCTGGATTCTTGCAGGCCCAGAATTCGATCCGCAACACGGCAATCCTTCCGTGTATAGGGGAGCGCGTTGGCCGGCATGTTCTAATGCCTCGGGCGCTCAATGCGCTTGTCGGCGGGGCTCGGAAAATTACGTCGTTTTATAGAACGCGAATTTCACGTTTCCCGAGGTGTCATCGTTTTTCAGCCAATGCGCTTTAATTTCAAAGCGACTATGCGGTTAGGAAAATCACCTAACAGCTGGGCACGCCAATCGAACTAGAACTGCATGCTGACTCAAGTAGGCCGTGACGCCCATTTTCGAAATCATCAGTCGGCTGAATGTGCTACGGGGCCGAAAGAGGACAGCGGAGAGCCTGGGCAATCAACTTCTGGCATGCGAGGTGTTATAAACAAAGCTCAAAGATTTCTCGGGAATTTCAAACTCTGTTGCAATAGAGCAGGGGTAAAAATCGGAATGATGTTTACCGCGCAGTGGTGAATTCAAGCGCACGCTAAGAGCGTTTGAAAAAGACCGCAATTTCCCCCACGATTCCGCGTCGGAAGGCCAGCACGCAGATAATGAAGATCAGCCCGGTGAGCATCGTCACTGATTCCCCCATTGACTTGAACCATTCGATGCTGGTTGCAGCTGCCAGCCAGTTGCCCAAGTCGCCTAGCTTGTTTTCCAGCGCAATGATGATCAGCGCACCTACGATAGGGCCTAGCAGCGTGCCCAGGCCACCCACCAGGGTCATCAGTACCACCAACCCCGAGAGATGCCAGTGCACGTCGGTCAGCGTCGCAAAACCGAACACCAGCGTCTTGGTCGAACCAGCCAGTCCCGACAAAGCCGCAGACATTACAAACGCCATAAGCTTGTACTTGTTGACGTCATATCCAAGAGAAATGGCGCGTGGCTCGTTTTCCTTGATTGCCTTCATCACTCGTCCAAACGGCGAATGCACCGTGCGCATGATCAGCGCAAACGAACCCACTGCGATGGCCAGCACCACGTAATACATGTTCAAGTCACTGGACAGGTTAACCACGCCCAGCAGCTTGCCGCGCGGCACCCCTTGCAAACCATCTTCACCGCCAGTGAACGGTGCCTGTAGGCATATGAAGTACATCATCTGCGCCAGTGCCAATGTGATCATCGTGAAGTAAATGCCCGTGCGACGGATCGCCAGCAACCCCATGACCAATCCGATGGCCGCGCCGGTCGCTGTGCCCAGCAAAATTCCAAATTCAACCGGTAGGCCCATCTTGCTGAGAATATGTCCGGTGATATAAGCCCCGCTACCGAAAAGTGCTGCATGACCGAATGACAGCAATCCTGTATAGCCGATCAACAGATTAAACGCTGAGGCAAACAGGGCAAAGCACATCACATTCATCAAAAATATCGGATATATGAAGAATGGTGCTGCGATCAACGCGGCCAATGCAATGGAATAACCAACTCTGCTATTCGTCATCTAGTGCTTCCGTTTACTTTTCTTTGCCAAACAAACCGGCGGGACGTATGAGCAATACGATGCCCATGAGGATGAACACCACAGTTGCTGATAGCTCAGGATAAAACACCCGAGTGAATCCTTCGATCACCCCGAGCCCGAGACCCGTCAGGATGGAGCCCATGATGGAGCCCATGCCGCCAATGACCACGACCGCAAATACCACGATGATCAGATTCGATCCCATCAGCGATGAGACTTGCATGATGGGTGCGGCCAATACCCCGGCAAAAGCCGCCAACGCTACTCCAAACCCGTAGGTCAGCGACACCATCACCGGCACATTTATGCCGAATGCCTCAACCATCTTGGGGTTTTCAGTGCCGGCCCGTAAATAGGAACCAATCTTGGTTCTTTCAATCACAAACCAGGTGGCGAAACACACGGTTAGCGAAGCAACTACGACCCAGGCACGATAGTTTGGCAGCGTCAAAGCACCCACGTCTGTGGCGCCGGATAGAAGTGCGGGAACCTGATACGGTTGACCGGAAACTCCATAAAAAGAGCGGAATACACCTTCCAGCAGTAGCGTGATGCCGAAGGTCAACAATAGACCGTAAAGGTGATCGAGCTTGTATAACCAGCGCAACATCGATCTTTCAATCAAGATGCCAAAGACGCCTACGACTACCGGAACGATGAGTAGCGCGAACCAGTAATTGATGCCGAAATAGTTCAACCCCATCCACGCAAAGAATGCGCCCATCATGAACAGTGCGCCATGAGCAAAGTTGATGATATTTAACAAGCCAAATATGACTGCCAGGCCAAGCGACATCATCGCGTAAAAGGACCCATTGACCAAACCGAGCAGCAACTGGCTCAACATCAACGACCATGGAATGCCAAATATTTCCATATTTCTTCCTATACTCCGAGCAACTCACTAAGCACTGGCATCTTGGAATCAAGCTCGGATGCAGCGAACGTCTCAACAATCTTCCCATGTTCGACCACATAGAACCTGTCTGCCAATGGCGCGGCAAATCTGAAATTCTGTTCCACCATCACGATGGTGTAGCCCTTGGCCTTGAGCGTCACAATCATGCGGGCCAGCGCCTGTACGATCACTGGCGCAAGACCTTCAGATATTTCATCCAGTAATAGCAATTTGGCGCCCGTGCGCAGGATCCGTGCCACCGCTAGCATTTGCTGTTCACCTCCCGACAGCCGTGTACCTGGGCTAGCCTTGCGCTCGGCCAGGTTTGGAAACATGTCGTAAATTTCTTTCACCGACATGCCTTTCTCTGTCTTTGATATGGACGGCGGAAGTAGCAGATTTTCTTCTGTTGACAGCGATGAAAATATCGCGCGTTCTTCCGGACAGTAACCCACCCCAAGGTGCGCAATCTTGTACGTCGGCAAATTGATAGATTCGACACCGCCGATTCTGATTGAACCTTTCCGGGCACCCGTCAGGCCCATAATCGCGCGCAAGGTTGTCGTGCGGCCGGAACCGTTACGCCCCAGCAACGTGACGACCTCTCCTTGGTTCACGGTGATATTAATGTCCTGCAAAATATAGGACTCACCGTACCAAGCCTGCAGGTTTCTGATTTCCAGTGCTTTTTTTGCCGTCTTGGGGTCGTTGTCGACAATCGGTTTCTGCTCTGCCACAGTATTCATCAGTGCGCTCCTTCAAAAGCACCGGACGTTGTCCCCATATACGCCTCCATCACTTGCGGATTGCCCGATACTTCGAGGTAGCTGCCTTCAGCGAGCTTCGCGCCGCGCTGCAACACGGTGATCTTGTCGCAGATCCCGGCCACTACGTTCATGTTGTGTTCGACCATCAGAATAGTGCGTCCGATCGAAACTTTTTTGATCAGCTCGGTTACCCGATGCACGTCCTCGTGTCCCATCCCCGAGGTTGGCTCATCGAGCAGCATCAATTCCGGCTCCATGCCCAACGTGGTGGCGATTTCGAGTGCGCGCTTGCGCCCGTATGGTAGATCGACGGTAATTGTGTTGGCGAATTCGGTCAGATCGACTTCAGCCAGCAGTTGCATCGCGCGCTCATTCAGGCGTGCCAATGTGCGATCGCTTTTCCAGAAGTGAAATGATGTCCCAAGCGTGCGTTGGAGGCCAATGCGGACGTTTTCCATCACCGACAACTGCGGAAACACTGCTGAAATCTGGAACGAGCGAATAATACCTAGGCGCGCGATTTGCGCTGGCTCCGCGGCAGTGATATCACGGCTGTTGAATAGAATTTCGCCCGTGGTGGGCACCAGGAACTTCGTAAGCAAATTGAAGAATGTTGTCTTCCCTGCACCGTTGGGCCCGATCAATGCATGAATATGCCCGCGTTGCACTTGCATATTGACGTCGTTAACAGCCGTAAACCCTTTGAAATCCTTGGTCAGGTGCCTAGTCTCCAATATCACGTCAATCATTTTGGCTCCCGTATGTTCCATTTCGTTATACACAAGTCGGAATCCGATTTCTGGCAGCTCCAGTTGACACTGCTAAGTCGTTGATTCATAAGGACTCTCGTAATCCGCAACTGTCCGATTGCTCAATTTTTTGTCGCTTGTAAGCGTTTGATTTATAAAGAGTTTTTGACTTGTGTATAACGCAATGCGTATGTTCATGTGTTTCAATTCAACGGGCTGGCACAGACTGGGCTGCCATCGCATTTGTGAGTAAGCTCGGAGGAGACCGGCATGTTGCAAACACGCCGGTCTCAGCTATGAATTTCTAGCGGGTTATTTCCAAAGGGCGCACTTCGACTCGGCCTTGGACATGAAAACCTGATCACCGGGGACTGTTTGGATTAGTTTTGCATAGTCCCACGGATACTTTGACTCGGCCGGAGTTTTTACCTGCATCAAATGCATGTCGTGCACCATCCGTCCGTCGGGACGAACCACGCCATTTTTGGCGAAGACGTCATTGATCTTGGTCTGCTTGAAATAGGTCATAACTTTGTCCGCGTCGGTGCCAACCGCCTTGACAGCGTTCACATACTGCATTGTCGCGGAGTAATCGCCCGCATGGAACATGGTCGGCATCTTCTTCATTTTCTCGTAATAGCGTTTTGCCCATTTACGGGACTCATCGTTCTGATCCCAATACCAACCGTCTGTGTAGTACAGGCCCTGTGCCTGCTGCAATCCCAACGCATGTATGTCCGTTAGAAACATCAGCGGCGTGGCAACTTTCATCGATTTGGTGACGCCGAATTCATTTGCACCCTTGATGATGTTGATAAGATCACCGCCACCTGCTGCTACACCAAGAACTTGTGCTTTTGATGCTTTTGCCAAAAGCAGGAATGACGAAAAATCGGTAGCCCCCAAAGGATGCCTGGCTGCGCCAACGACGGTACCCCCATTGGTTTTGACTGTTTCCGAAGTGTCTGCTTCAAGTGAATGTCCGAATGCAAGGTCGGTAGTCAGGAAATACCAGCTTTTACCTCCCTGCTTGACGATCGCGGTGCCGGCAACCCTTGCAACCGAAACGGTATCGTAGGTGTACTGAATCGTATACGGATTGCATTCTTCATTGGTGAGTCGTGTCGTTCCCGAGCCAGCGGAAATGAATACGCGTTTCTTCTCCGAAGCAATTTTTGCCATCGCCAAAGCGGTTGACGAATTGGTACCGCCAATAACAACGGTAACTCCTTGCTGGTCGTACCATTCGCGCACCCTGTTTGCCGCAATCTCAGGCTTGTTCTGGTGATCGGCAACCAGTAATTCAATTTTCATGTTGCCGATTTTTCCACCCGCATCGGCAATCGCTAACTTTATTGCCTCCACTCCGCCTGGGCCGTCCAAATCAGCATATACGCCAGACAGGTCGGTGATGAAACCAATTTTGATAACATCGTCAGCTGCTATAGCGATATTTGTCAAACAAAGTGTCAGTCCAGCGACTGCTGCAAGTACTTTTGTCTTTGGCTTTGGCTTTATGTTCATTGTCTTCTCCATTTTTAAAAAACAGCGTTTTCTAAACGATCTCTACCCCTTTTGTCTGCACTTAAATAGTTCCAACAATCTAGGGTCTTTTTTTGTCCGCTTTCAGACAAGCAAAAACTTCCACGATCCGTCAATCACCAATCGTTTAGCCGTACCCTCGTGATTGGCGGGCGATATTACTGTCAAGTTGCTGTGATATCACCTCCACAGCCCCCCTTACAACTTGCTCGAGTTAATGTCTCACACTAATCGTAACAAGGTCCAATGATTGATTCTGATTGATCCATTGCGATTTGTTATACCTGAAATCGCCGTTCTTTCATCCGGACTCATGCGTGAAAGGCGAACTTGCAGCGTTCGGTTTTTGAGTCCGGTCTCGCCTTGCGCACCGAAGGTCGGCCCGAGTCGCTTTACGCCCGACGAATACCATTCTTGCGCGAGGTTGATGGGCCGGGTAGTATCCGGTGAGTTGCACGCCATCATGGTGTGCACTCAACCCGGACAAGTGCACACCGTCATGGAACCTACTGTCGCGTCATGAGGAAATTGACGTGGAAAATGGGGGATGGAACATTACAAAGTCAACTTGTCAGAGCAAGAAAGAGCTGAGCTGTAGGACATCGCAGGTAAAGGCACGCACGCAGCGTCCAAAGTCAACAATGCCTTGTACTGCTCAACTGTGATCAAGCCGGGGGCCGCGCCGAGCGGCCCCGCACCTGCGACATCGCGGCCATGCTCTGCGTGAGCGAGCGCAAGGTGGACCGGATTAAAAAGAAGTTTGTCTTGGAAGGGCTGAACCTGACGCTGAACCGCTAACCCTCCAAGTGCGAGTACGACCTGTTGATCGATGGCCACCTGGAAGCGCAGTTGCTGGCCCTGAGTTGCTCGGCGCCGCCCAAAGGCCAGGCCCGCTGGTCGCTGCGGCTGCTGGCCGATCGGCTGGTCGAGTTGGAATTGGTGAACAGCGTCTCGCATGAGACGGTACGGCGAACGCTCAAAAAAACGAACTCAAGCCGTGGAGGAAAGTTGGCTGGGTGAGTGCCCCGCAGGCCAGCGCGGCCTTCGTGGCGGCCATGGAAAAGGTGCTGGACATCTACAGCCGGCCCTACGATCCCAAAAATCCGGTGGTGTGCATGGACGAGACGCCTCGGCAGTTGATTCGCGAGACCCGCGAGCCCGTTGCAGCGGCGCCCGGCCGACCTGAGCGCCATGACTATGAATACGAACGCTGCGGCGTGCGCAACGTTTTCATGGCCAGCGAGCCGCTGGCCGGGAGGCGCTTGAGCAAGGTCACCGAGCGCCGGACCAAGCTGGACTGGGCTGTGTTCGTGCAAGATATTGCCGCAAGTTACCCCGATGCCGAACGCATCATGCTGGTGATGGACAACCTGAACACGCAAACCCCGGGCTCGCTGTACGAGGCGTTTACCCCGGAAAAAGCCAAGGCGCTGTGGGACCGCTTCGAGTTTGTCTATACCCCCAAGCACGGCAGCTGGCTCAATATGGCGGAAATTGAGATCAACGTCATGGTCAGCCAGTGCCTGGACCGGCGCATCGACAACATTGAGACCGTGCGAAGCGAAGTTGCTGCCTGGCAGGTCCGCCGCGACAACCTTCAGGCCAAAGTCAACTGGCAATTCACGACCAAGGATGCCCGAATCAAGCCAAAAAATGCCTTTACCCGACAACCACCTCATGACGCGACACTAGATCCTTTCCCTCGCCAACAATGCCTCCTTGAGAATGTTTTCTGCTTTTTCCCCGACATCCTTGGCAGGATGCGCCAGTGTGATAGAAGCCTAACAGGCCGCTGAAATACTGACTGCGTCAGCGCAGCAACTGGCTTGAAGTGGTTTGTTTTTGCGATTATTTTTCATATTTGGAAATCACACAGCCTTTTGACGTTGCAGCTGGCGCCCTGAATCG
>Ga0123337_10002894_pt1 | contig 18960 bp, 7 predicted proteins | sample frozenSSSSmetaG_FD_89792 | JGI IMG/M metagenome (GOLD analysis project Ga0123337, IMG submission 89792) | Glacier valley bacterial and archeal communities from Borup Fiord, Nunavut, Canada, to study Microbial Dark Matter (Phase II) -... | ecosystem: Environmental > Aquatic > Freshwater > Ice >... | reverse complement strand
GCGCCGACAATTGCCTTTTATAGTTAAATGAATTAACCGACATATTACCGGTATAACGATCGCTGCTGCCTGCACCGGCTACAACTCTGCCAAAGTATCCCTTGCGCCGGTCCTTTTTTAATTTGATATTGATGGTGCGCTGTTTGCTGCCATCGTCTATTTTGCTAAACTTAGCCTGGTCGCTCATATCGTCAAATACCTGGATGCTTTCTACCAGTTCGGCTGTAAGGTTTTTCAGTGCCAGCTTGGGATCATTGCTAAAAAACTCTTTGCCATCTACATAAATTTTTGTGATGGGTTCACCCTGTGCAGTCACATTGCCTTCCTTATCCACTTCCACACCAGGCAGTTTTTTCATCAGGTCTTCTACCGTTGCATTGGGTTTGGTGGGAAAGGCGCCGGCCCTGAATTCTACAGTGTCCTTTTTTATTAGGATGGGAGCTGACATCACTACTACGCCTGCGAGCATCCCTGTGTCGGATTCCATGTAAACATTACCAAAATCATGGTTGAACTTACGGGTGTTGATGTCAATATTTTTTACAATTTCCCGGTAGCCAGTAAAACTTATACCTACCAGGTAGCTCCCGGATACAATATTCTTTAATTCAAACACTCCCTCTTTGCCCGACACTGCAAAACCTGCACCGCTGGAATCTTCTTTATTTAACAAGGTGATGGTTGCGCCACTCAACGGAAGTTGATTGATTGAATCAATTACAATCCCTTTGATGGATCCGGCTATTTTTGATTGAGCTTTTGCCTGCATTGCAAAACAGGGCATGAGTAGAAAAATAAAGTATATAAATTTTTTCATTAACCGGTTTTAGGGTTGAACCGTTGTTGCGGCTGTATTTAGCAGGACGAATCAACGTTTCGAATGCTGGTAAAGGTAATATCGGGACTATCAGTTCAGCAGCCGTTCATCAAGTTTTAAAAGTTTCCTTTTGATTGACGGCAATTGATTGAATATTTATAAGACGATCTTTTGCTGGTAAACCATCGGGTTGGTAGAAATGTTTTTTATATATTTTCAGAAGTTGTTACCACCAGATAATGTGCAGGTATAATTTGAGGCGATTATGTTTATGACGATAGGTTTCGATAATTTTAATTCAGACATGTCGGTTGAAATATAACCCGCCGGTTCATTAAAATAATTGAAAACAGGGCCGTTTTATTGTGTTCATTCATTGGACGTTTTCTATTGTTGGGTATGACGGATCTTTTTGGACTTTTTTTATAAGGTTTGTTTAGGGCGGTTCGCTATGCCTGGCTATAACGCCCTTTCAGGGCTTAATGATTGAATTTTTATCGTGTCACAGGGCGTTGCCCTGTGCTGGTGTATGACGCACTTTCAGGGCTTTGAATGCATTTATTGCAACTATCTACCAACCCCGACTGGGGTTGAATTTGAGTAGCCGTGGGTGGCAACCCATGGAAAACAATTGCACCAATATCAACCCCGAAGGGCAATGTCATTAAGTTAACGCCGTAGCCTTGCCCCATCGGGACAATAAGTAGGTAGCTATTGAGCCGGTCATCATTCATTCACGTTCCGTAGGAACGTTATGTGGATTGATTGCATATAGCGTTCCTACGGAACGCCCCACCAATTGACATATACTTTCTACCCATATATTGTTCCTAACGGAACATAAAATCCTTAACTTAATAACATTGCCCGAAGGGGTTGAATATCACCAGGCTTCGAATTTCAAATAAACATTTGTATTGGTCTACCTCAACCTTCAACAATTAACCTTCAACAATCAACCATTATCCTTAAACAATCAAAAATCAAAAAACTACTTCTTTTTTATTACTACAATTGACGGATTGGGTGGCTTCTGCATTCCTTCGCCTAAAAAATAATCGGTATATGGAGGTTGATTATAGCCCACATTTTGCCAGGCGATGCTGAGGCGGTATTGCGGATTGTGCATCAATGTATACAGGCGATGATCGGTTGGAATGGTGGTGGAAAAAATTCTTAGCTCTTTACTATCCGCTGTTCTAAAAATCACTTCCTCCCGCCAGTCGCCCAGCAGATCGACGCTTAGTGCAGGTGTGGCCTTGCTGCCGTTATTGGATAAACAATTGTAGTTTTTTGCTTCCAACAAATTTTCAGTCCGGCCGTTTTTATAATCCCATTTGTCAATATGAGTTCCATCGAGCAATTCGCTCAGCAGATCGCCATCCCACCAGATTTTGAAATTTACGCTGCGTGGACTTACACCAATTTTTTCGCCCCTGGCGGATAACAGGCCTGCAGCACCGCCCCAACTTTCAATGCCCTGGTAACGTGGATCAATGTCCGCACTCATTCCCCTGCCAACATCTTTATCATCTTCACCGCTCCATAATATTTTGCCCGTGGCTGCATCAAACATCGCTATCCCGGGTCCTTTGGTGCCATCCTCAATTTCGTGTATACCAAAAACTTCCATGCCCGGATGAGCCGCATCCATATCTGATACATGCACCGCATCGCCATGCCTCAATCCGGTTGTGTACAAACCTTTGCCATTGTCATCCACACACATGCTACCATATACAATTTCATCTTTACCATCATTGTCTACATCCGCCACGGTCAGGTTATGATTGCCCTGTCCTGAGAATGGATTGTCGCCATTCTTTGAATCAAATACCCAACGGCTGGTGAGTTTATTGTTACGCCAATCCCAGGCCGCCAGCACAGTTCTACCATAATAGCCACGGCACATCACCACGCTCGGATGTATGCCATCCAGGTATGCCACGCAGGCCAGGAAACGATCAACCCGGTTACCGGAATTGTCGTTGCCACCATTGCCACCCTTTCCGCCCCACCCTCCCAGGTCACCCCTTGGAGCAATATAATCCGTGGTTGCCAACGCAGCACCGGTGAGCCCATCAAAAATGGTAAAATATTCAGGGCCATCCAGTACCTTGCCATCCCTTGATTTGTCGCCTTTATTAAATCGGTAATCTTTTGTTGAATCACCGATCACCTTTCCTTTGCCATCGATGGTACCGTCTGCTGTCTTCATCGCTATTTCTGCTCTTCCATCATCATCCAGATCGTACACCATAAACTGGGTGTAATGAGCTCCTTCCCGGATATTTTTACCCAGGTTGATCTCCCATAAAAAAGTACCATCCAGTTTGTAACATTGAAAGATGGGTGGATCGGTTACACCTGCCTGTGAGTTGTCACGGCCGCGGCCTGTTTGGTGTACAAATATTTCGTAGCTGCCGTCGCCGTCTGCATCGCCAACAGAACAATCATTGGGCGTATATCCGGGCGGCGTTTTCAATTGAATGCTTAAAAAAGGTGTTGTACCGGGTTTCAGTTCAACATCACCGTCGCTGTCTTTTTCCTTCCCTTTAATAATTGATTTAACGGAATAGCGAACGGCCTTAGATGTGTCGGTCCGGATATCAATAAAATTGGTACCGCCTTTTAATGGTTGCAGATTGACCTTGCTTTTTTTACCGTCCGCTGTACGATATAGGTTAAACGCAATATCATCGGGCTCATTACCAAGTAAACGCCAGCTGACAAACACCTTCCCATCGCTTGTACGACTGGCCTGAAGGCCACGGTTAAGGTATTCCATTTGTCGTTGGGCAAAACAACTGCTGAATGAGAAAAGTGCTATAAACAAAAAGTTACTCTTCATAAATATTATTTTACTAAAATTGGTGTTTGCGTTATTTGCAGCATTAAAAAAAGGGTTAGCCAATCCTACATTTATGTACCCAGGTATTTCGGGTCCAGCTAAGGATTTGTTCTTTATCAATTCACCAGAATACTATACTTTTTTCCGGCGGTGGTTGCAAAAGAATGGATGTATTGCTTATTTGACAATGATTGCAATTCTTTCGTACTACTTTTTGCACCTGTAATCGTAACGGGCTGACTGGTTCTTAATTTACAGATCCCGCCGTTTTTGGAAGTTATGAACGCCCTGGTTAACTTACCGTTTTGCCACCACATTTCTATTTCAAAATTGCCTCTTGCGATCATTCCTTTCACATGTCCCTCTTTCCATGCATCCGGCAAGGCGGGTAGTAATTGAATCTCTGATAAATGACTTTGTAACAGCATTTCTCCGTAACCGGAAGTGCCGCCAAAATTGCCATCTATCTGAAATGGCGGATGGGTATCAAACAGGTTGTTCATTGTTGATTTTTTCAACAACTCCTGCAGCATTGTATAGGCGTGATTGCCATCCAGTAATCTTGCCCAAAAGTTAATTTTCCATGCCATACTCCAGCCCGTGCCTCCATCGCCACGGGTCAGCAATGTTTTAATGGCAGCATTGGAGTAAGCCGTATCCAGCAATGGAGATATTTGTCTGCCGGGATGCAACGCAAACAACTGTGATACATGCCTGTGCTGCGGATCTTCATCTTCCCAGTCATCGAACCATTCAACCAAATTGCCCTTTTTACCAATCTTTAAAGGATTGAGTTTACTGCGTTTTTCCTGTAACATTTTGGCAAATGCAGCATCTGTTTTCAAGATAGCGGCAGCTTCTATCAGGTTCGTAAAAAGATCGTACATGATTTCCATATCCATTGCAGAAGCTATGGTGACAGTACCCTTAAAACCGTTGGGATGGATGTACACATTTTCAGGTGAAGTGGATGGCACCGTAATCAATTTACCATCCTTTTCAACCAACCAGTCCAGGCAAAATTCCGCAGCGGATTTCATCAGGGGATAGGCCACTTCTTTTAAATATTTTTGATCGCCGGTAAAGCGGTAACGCTCGTATAAATGCTGGCTCAGCCACGGACTGCCCAAGCTCCAGTTGGCCCATTTGGGATCGCCACCTCCCTCACCCACCGGGTTGGTTTGCGCCCATATATCACTGTTGTGATGGACCGCCCATCCTTTCATGTTGTAGTAATTTTTCGCCGTAGCTGTTCCGTTTATGGCGAGCCTTTTAATATGATCAATTAAGGGTTGATTCATTTCGGATAGGTTGCACATTTCAGCTAACCAATAGTTCATCTGCAAATTAATATTGGTGGTATAATTGCTTCTCCATGATGGAGGTATCAGTTGGTTCCAGATTCCCTGCAAATTAGCAGGCATACCGCCCGGCCTCGAAGAACAAATCAATAAATACCGGCCATATTGAAAATACATTTCCTCCAGGGCCAGATCTTTTTTACCCTGCTTGTAGTCCGCCAGTCTTTTATCTGTCGGGAGGGCCGGAGCATCCATATCCGTTAATGAAAATACCAGCCGGTTAAAATATTGCTGATAATCTTTTATGTGCGCCAGTTTTAAATGATCATAGGTTTTTTTTAGCGCATTGTTTAAATACCCCAACGCCAAAGCTTTTTCATCCTTGCCTTCACTATCGGGACATTTATCAAAGCCATTGAAACTGGTAGCTGCTGCTACGTATAGTACAACTTCGGTTGCATTGTTGATTATTAGAGAGCTATCCGTGGTTGTTAGCACCCCACCGTTTAAAACCGGTTTAATTCTGAATTGAAAACGCATGCCCTTGCAATGGGTATCTTCTTCATAAATTAACGGCTTTGGATTACGGCGTTCATCACTGGCTATTCTGGCTTTGCCACTCAATACCAATTGCTGACTGCCAGAAACTTCCCGGCTGAATGCTAATTCATGATTTACGCCTACGCTAAAATTTAAAGCATTGACTTTGGATGCACTTAACCGGATCATAATGACCTGGTCTGGTGCGGAAGAGAAAATCTCTCTTGTATACTGAACCCCGTTGACAGTGTATTTTGTAGTTGCGGTTGCAGTTGAAATATTCAGATCACGGTAGTATTTTGAGGCATCCTGTGCTACGTTTCCAAATTGATGTTTGATAATGATGTCGCCAAGCGGCTGGTACATTTGGGTATTGGGGCCCTGCATTTTTTTTAGCAAGCGGATGGCATCCCGCATGCTGTCTTTAAAGATGGCTTCCCTTGCCGGTTGTAAATATTGTGGTGCTGCCGGATTGGGATTTAAATCAGCAGGGCCACCCGTCCATAAAGTTTGTTCATTTAACTGAATCAGTTCTTCGCCAGGTCGGCCAAACACCATGGCACCCAGTCGACCATTACCCACCGGCAAAGCTTCGTTCCAGTCTTTGGCTGGTTGATTGTACCAGAGGACATAGTTTTTTTGTTGTGCGAATGCGACGGATGCAACCAGAAAAAAAAGAGTGGAAAGGAATATTTTTTTATCAATCATTTAATACATTTTGGTAGTTACTCAACTATTAACAACATGCTTCACTGGTGAAAATAAAAACAGGCAAACTCCAATTTATAAAGAAACAAAAGGACGGTACAAGTTCAATTGCCCGTCCTTTATTAACCAAAACATGAGAAAAATTGCAACGTTAATTCCTGATCCACATTCAACTCCCGATAATCATCGGAACAACTTAACCATTCAACCCGTTACCACTTAAACGGCAAATACCAATTTGCTTTATTCATCAATTTAATTCTTGTTTGTGCTGCCAACGGATCGCCATCTTTTCTTAATTTATCATATACCTTGTCTGCTAAAAATGCAGGATCATTGCGACGCAATGCGATCCTTAACAAATCAGCCCAACGGGTGCCTTCAAAGCCATTTTCCAATCCTGTTTCATTGATCAATCCTGTTTCAATTTGTAATAAACTATCGGCCGCATTGGTAATGGGGTAGTCTACTACGTTAGCACGGGCCCTGACACCTATGTTGCGATACCAGTCGGCACGATAATACGGCACACCAGTGCTGCCGCTGTTGCGTGCATCGAAATTGAAAGGAGCTGCATCGTACAGCGTATTGTGATAGTCCGTTACATTACTTGTTGGTGCAGGATAAGCACCAGCTATACCGGTATTGAACAATCCCCAGGCCAGCCTATGACGTCCTACACGATTGGCTGCTTCTGCAAAACGCATGTGCAATTGAGTTTGGCGATACAGGAACCATTTGCTGTTTTTCTGTAAAATATTGGTTGGCAAATTGGTCGCATTGTTGATATAGTTATACAGGTATTTCATTACCACCGGCTGACCACCAATATTCTTCCAGGTCAATATGCCTCTTGCATCATAGGGAATGCCGGGCGTACCCTGTGCAGGACGTTGCTGTTCGCCGTTCCACATATCCATGGCTTGTTGCGATGGCTTTACGAGATACTCTCCACCGATGGGCGAAAACAATTTTACAAAGGGATTTACAGCGGGTTTAAATTTATTGTCAAAAGGAATAGCCCATACCCATTCTCTTCTAAAACCTTCTGTATTCATGGCTTGCTCAAACATGATGCGCCACTGCGAAATAGTGTTCAGCGTAGAGGCGTCACCAGCTCGGCCGTAGTTAATATAATGATCAAGGTCGCCATTGCTATCCCAGCCCAATTTATACATCTGGTAATAAGATCCGTTGATGGTACCTACAGTACCTGTTTCCATCACCTGGCGGTACCAGGTAGCAGCTTTCTCATAATTGCCCTTCCATAAATGAAGATCGCCCAACAGGAATTTTTTATTGACAAACCATTTTTGAGTCGGGTAACCATCAACGGTAATGTTCAACGTAGTTCCGGTTGGATATTCATCTTTAAAAGAAAGTCGTTCTGAAAAATTAATCAGGCTATCCAGCAAAACAGTAAAAGGCAATTTTGGGAATTTGCTTTGATCCTTCACCGCATCCACATTTTCCAATGCATCGGTTACGTAGGGCACTTCGCCAAAATGAATACCCAGTTGCAGATAAAGAAACGATCTTAAACAGGCAATGTCTGAATAGCGCTGCTGGTATTCTGCTTCCTTCAGTTTATTCTGACTACGCATAACGTCGAAATTCTTCATCACATCATTACAGTTGATGATTAATTCGTAAAATGCTTTGGGATTGGCATAAGGATTATCTGCCGTAACTGTATGATTACTCATCTGGCGCAAAAACCGGTCTGCATTGTTGGTATAATTCAACATATCTGCCCTTAGTTCATTCAGCACCAGGTACTGTTCGGCCAGTCCGGTGAATTTACCGTAGATGCCGACTACCGCCGCATCTGCATCGTACACATTGCGATACATCTGGCTAATATCTAACTGATCTTTTGGCTCAATATCAAATGTTTTCTTGCACGAAGCAAACCCTGTAATTACAATGGCTGCGAAGAGTACCTGCTTTATTAAAAACTTGTTCATGCTCATATCAATTTCTTATTAATTATTTTATTTTTTAGCTGGTATTGATTCCAACTATTACAATCCAATTCTAACCCCCATGGTTATACTTTTAAAAATGGGTTCCATACCGGTATCGATCCCTTGCGCAAAAACACCTGGACTTACATTGAATTCAGGATCGTATCCTTTGTATTTAGTTAATGTAAATAAGTTGTTGCCCGTTACATAAAGTGTAGCATTGTGCACCATGCCATTTTTAATTGGTATATAGTACTGTAATGAAATACTACGCAGGCGGAAGTAAGATCCATCTTCAATAAAGCGGTCGCTAAAACGGCTATTGCTCATTGGATCGCCCCAGGTTGCTTTTGGTGTATTGGTCACCTGACCATCGCTTCTCCAACGGTTGTTTGCGCTCAAAAGTTGGTTTTCATAGCCACTCATCTTCTCCAGCTGGTTACGTAAATAGTTATAGATATCGTTGCCCTGGCTAAAAGTAAACAGTGCATTCAATTCAAATTTTTTCCAGGCCACCCGACTGGTAATGCCTCCTGTAAAAGCAGGGTTTGGATTACCAATTACACTTCGGTCATTTGCATCAATTATTTTATCGCCATTTAAATCAGCAAAGCGAACATCACCGCCTTTAAAAGAACTGAAAGACCCATCTGCATTCATTTTCATCAAACCTGCTGATGCAGCTTCTGCATTGCTTGCAAAAACTCCGTTAGATGTATAACCGTAAAACTGGTTGGCCGCTTTGCCATTTGCAGTTAAGATTGTAGCTCCTGCATATTCTGTTGTAAAACTTCCGTTCGGAACCTCAATAATGCTATTTTTATAACGACTGATGTTTACACCTAAATCCCATTTCAAATCCTGCGTGTTTACCATTCTGGCATTTACAGATAATTCTATACCGGTATTTTTCATGCTGCCACCATTGGTTAATACCGTATTAAAACCGGTTGCAGCAGCCAGTGTTTCATACACCAGCATATTGGTAGTTTTAGATGAATAGGCATCCAGCGTTACACTTACCCTTTCATTCAAAAATGCCATATCAACGCCTACATTCAATTTGGTACTATTTTCCCATTGCAATGCCGTGTTGGCAATACCATTGCGTACTAGCCCCTGCATGCCCAACAAGCTTTGGGCTCCGTATGTCTGGCGACTATTGTAGTTGCCGATATCATCGTTGCCAGATAAACTGTAGGTAGCCCGCAACTTTAATAAATTGATGGCAGAGCTGGTCATAAATTGTTCGGAAGAAAGTAACCAGGCCGCACTTAAAGAAGGCAATACCGGGAATTTGTTGCCGCTGAAATTAATACCACCTGCTGCATTTTTGCCAAAGCGGGATGAACCATCCATCGCCATGTTGAATGTTAAAAACACTTTATTTTTATAACCATAATCTGCATTAAAATAAGTGTTCATCCAGTTCCAATCACCAATACCGCCACCTACCTGGCGCAGAGCGGGCAAACCATTTTGCACACTGATCAACTCATCGGTTGCAGAATTGAAACCCAGTGCATAATCCTGCTCGGCACTATTGTTCTGATAACGCAGACCCAGGCGGGCAGCAATTTTATGAATGGAACTAAACGTTTTTTTGTACTCCAGGCGGGTATCATTGTAAATTGAAAACAGGCGCTTAACCTGTGTTCCCAACCGGTTGTTTGCAACGGCATTGCTTAGCGTATCTTTTGCGATTCCATTTCCTGGTATAAAAATATTTTCACGTACTTTATCATATACCACACCTAAAATAGTATTGGCACTGAGATTTTTATTGATCTCATATTTAAAACCAAAAGCGCCGAAGAAACGATAGTACTTGTTGTAGGCCAGCATTTTTTCAGTAAGCGCAGATGGATTGCTAATGCCCAGTATATCAGTGTTTGATAAGTTCGGGCTTTCAATGCCTTCGCTGTTTACATCATGATCTGTTAAAAAAGGTGCCTTAATCAACCCTACATAAACAGGTGAAGTTTTAGGAGCGATGCCCTGGTCTTTCAGATTTTGTTCGTTGTAGGAAAATGACAGATTGGTATAACCAGTGAATTTTTTGCTAAAGTTAAACTCGGCATTGAAGCGGGTATTAAACCTGCTGAAATCAGTCTCTTTTACTACGCCCTGGTTTTTCATATAGCCCATACTAAGACCGTATGTTGCAATATTATCTCCACCTGTTACTTTCAAAAAATAATTGTTAGATATGCTGTTGTTGAACACCTTTTTCTGCCAGTCGGTATTGTAGTGATAGGTTGCATATTCGGGCGAATTGGGATCATCATTCATGTAAGGTTGTGCAGCAATCTGGCTACCGCTCATTCCCTGGCTTTGCAATATTTCACTCAAGTAAATGCGATAGTCCGGAGCCTCCATTACCGGCAAAGATTTCGGCGCCATGTTGAAACCGGTAAAAGCACCAAAATCGATTTTAGTGGCCTGCTCTTTTGCCCTTGCTGTGGTAATGATGATGGCACCATTGGCACCTTTAGTTCCATAGATCGAAGACGCATCCCGAAGCACTGTAATGTTATCAATGTCTTTCACATCAATCAATGCAAGCGGATTGGTATAGTTATTTGCGATGATGCTTTGACCATAATCGTTGGCATCAAACAACATATTGTCAATTATGATAAGCGGCTTGTTGGTTGCATACAAGGAATTGTATCCACGCAATAATAAATTGGCACCGGCACCTGGTGAACCAGAACGACGGGTGGCAGTTAAACCAGCTATCCTTCCCTGCAACATGGCATCGGGTGTTTCTGCTGTGTTGATCGACCAGCCTGGCACATTGTACTGACCAACTGACGTTGTTACCTCTCTTTTTGTTGTTTGCCCCATTGGCATCGTTACCACTTCGTGAAAAGACTCATACGATTCATCAAGCAAAGCCACATTAAAAGAACTGCGACCTTTCAACGCCACCTGGCGGGTGCTAAATCCTTCACCACTGATAATGACCGTAGCGTCATAAGAAGGAACTTTTAAACTAAACAAACCTTCTGCATCGGTGATAGATGCCGAGAAGCCTTCCACCTCTACCCGAACACCTATAGCCGCCTTTTTAGAAGCATCGTCTGTGATTTTACCGGTAACCAGTAAGCCTTTTGCAACTTGCTTTGTTACGATCACGGTGTCATTGGCCGAAGGTGCTTCCTGTGCCAGCAAAGAACCACTGATCAACACAAATATGGAGGCTATAATTACTTTCATTGGAAAAAATTTATTGTAATGATGAACACCAGATAAACGTCTGCTCCCATTTGAAGGGCACTGCAAAGACTCATCACCTGGTTTACTAATATTCATATTTGGCATTGTAAGCATTGATTGGGTATTAATTTGCAAATGATTTATAATACAGGAACCAGCCGAATGTAATCGCACACAATCGGATTAACTGCCGCAGTTCCGCTATTAGCAGCTGTTAAATAGATATCCAAAAAGGACTGGTAACTACTAATTGTAAACTCTCCGATATACACTTCATTGAAATTGTTGGCGGTCACCGATGTGTAAGGCAAGGTGGCAGAAGTAGGAATACCAATACCCAATTTTTGTGTAAATGCAGCAGTTTGAAAATCGTTGACTGCTACCCAGTAAGCTTTGTATTTTGTGCTGTACACATTGCTAATACGGTAATTGATATTGAACAGGGCCAGACCGTGATTGAATACCAGCACATCTCTAAAATCTTTATTGGCAACCGGGCTAAACCTGTCTCTGAAGTAAGTATTACCACGTCTGTCGGCACTTGTAACCCGGTAATTTTCTGCCTCAATATAAAATTGCTTTAACTTATCTATCGGCTTTACATCTGCTTTGCCCAATACAAAAATATTACCATTGCTGGTTTTAATGGTTTGTACAATGGCTGCTTTATCAAGCGGCACCTTTACGCCAAACTTTGAGATGATGGTATCTGGCAATGTTGCGGCAGTATATACCGTGTCAACCGCAAAATCTTTTACTACACTCCAGCTTGATAATTCAGTTGTACTATCGGTAGTACCGGTTGCAAAGAAGGGTTTAAATTTTTCAACCTCTGTGCTCCAGGCATCATCGGTTAATATAAAAAGTGAATACTCATTTTGTTCCTGTCTTACATCATACACATTGCGCCAAAATAAATTGGTTTGTACAGAGTCTGTACCGGGCTGATAAACGGGTAGACCGGTAACAGGGTTTACGCCAACCTGCACGGCATTTTGCCCATCAAATATCTTGCGGAACAAAGACAGCATATAGTTTTTTTGAGATGCTGGTATGGTTGTATTATTTTTCAACGTCTCCCAGGTATTGTCATATACCGGCAGCATTTTATCAATCACCTGCAGCACGCCGTTTTTGGTAGCCTGGTCACTTGTGGTGATGGCAGCATCTCCTATATTTTTTGCAAGCAGGTTATTATACTTGCCGTTTAACATTGCAATGCGTTGTTTTGTAATAGCAGCATTGGTGAACAGGGATTGTGTGGCGATATGATTGCCTACAAACTGCCGGAGCTTTGCGGTATCATTTAATATACCTGCGGCTAAGCTGGTTAATGCGGTATTGGTGGGTGCAAATACGGTAAAGGTTTTTGAGGACGCAATCACTTTATCGTAGCCCGTTTTGGTAAGCAATTCTGCAAACTTACTGAGTGCAGTATTTTCGCTGATTTGCTCCATCAGGTTCTTGGTAAGATTAGCATCGGTTACTGCATTGTGATCATCCCACTTTTTACAACCTACTACCAAGGCAGCTGCAACAACTATCAGCAGTACTGTTTTATTTATTCGACTACGCATTATTTCAAATTTATTATGTCAATCATATTTACTTGCACTGGTATTACAACTGCCTGTTATAAAAATATTTTAGAACCATCTGGCTTAAATCTTGGTAATACCTGGTCTTCATCCACCGGGATAAAATGGATCATATCGAGGAAGTTATTATTCTGTGTTCCTACCAGTGGCGTGATGCGAATGACTTGTCGCTGGGTTGTTGTAAAATCAAATATCCCTACCAGTTTACCGCAGCGATTAGAGCCTGTATTTTCTGTATATCTTTTCCATCCGATGGCTTCCAGTTCCGAATCTGTACCTGCCGGTCTTGATTCAGTAAAGTTCATCGTACGTGGCATAATTACACCGTTTACAGATACCTGGCAAAGCATATTGGAACTGCTGGATTGTTTGCTGGTGGCATAACACATCCATACTTTATATTTTCCTTTCACAATCGGCGGCGTCGTCATTTCCCACCAAACCGGCCTGGCTGGCAAGCCCATTGGCAACTGGTTACAATCGTTGTTAACAGCCGTGTTGGTAATGCTGGAAGTAGAGCTGTAACTGTAGGTAAAAACGTTTGTTCCAGCCAGTGATCCCCAACCCCAGGTGATTTCCTTTAATGGCTGATCCGCTTCTGACTGACGTGTAAAATTGAAACTCTGCTTCTTGTAGTAGGCCGGTAATTTCAATATTTCAGGAAAAGTAGATACATCCCAAAACAAGGCAGTTGGCTTTCTGTATTTCAATGTAAAATGCGCATTCGCATCATGCCATACACCGTTGGTGGTTGCATTATCACTGCTTGCCCTGTTTAACAAAATGCCCTTTTCAAATACCCCGTTGAATTCATTTTCGTTTACAATTACTTCCTGGTTGATCAACTGTATGCTGATTACTTCCTGTGGCTGTAGTGTCTGGTGAGAGGGAGAAGAAATGATATCGCCTAAAAACTTTATTCCGTCCAAAACGTGGTAAGCGATGTACATGTGCAAACTATCAGTGGCCAGCATAGGATTACCTGTGTTGGAATACTTTGATTTCAAGGCAGCATAACTGTTGATACCACTATCTGCAAGTGCCCTGTTACTCTCTGCCACAATGGTCATCCAACGTTTGGTGGTGTCGGGGTTAACCGTATTTAATAAATTATAGTAACCGGTTTCCTTAATGGCTTGTACAAAAATGGAATAGGCGGGATTGGCTTCCAGTTGCTTTGCCACGGTGAGTGAAGCCGGCACCAGTACATCATTCAATTCGTGTATGATACCATTGCCTACCTTAACATTCGACTTGGTAATTAAGGCCTGCCTGTTGACAGTATAGCTTGACACACCTGCTTTAAAATCAACACCTGTTACCAGGTACTGACCAAACATGGTGGGCACCGGCAACTTGCCATCCCTGAAAGAAGCGGTTGTAATGGTATCGGTTAGCAGGTGAAATTTCACCATATCTTTTAATGTATTTAAATCAGCCGCTTCCACATTGGCAGCATTGATTTTAGCCAGCCAAACCTTCACGCCATTATTGGTTGGGGCAAAACACGTGTAGGCACCGTAGGCATTCAAAAAAGCTGAATTATCAGTGCGTTCCAATATCTGGCGAAACAATGAAAAGGAATCAGGATGCAGGTCTAAATAGCCCACGATATTTACATCCGCAGTAGTTGAATAAACCAGCTCCTGCTTTTTGCAGCCCGGCATGATTGCACCCACTAAAAACAGTCCTGTCACTATGATCGATATAAAAAATTTCTTATTCATAACAAGTAATTGTCTTTATTAATTATTTATAAAACGGGTTTTGTACCAGCAATTTATTGGTCTGCATCTCATACAGGTTAATCGGAAAATAGTGACTGTTTTTATCCCTTAATTTATTGAATGCAGCCTGTTGCCTGTTGGATGGAACGCTGATGGCTGCCATCTTTAACAGATAATTGATTTGTTGATAATTATTGCGTTTTGCATTGCGCAACACATCATACCACCGCTTGCCTTCAAATGCAAATTCACGCTGACGTTCCTGCAAAATATATTCTTCCATTGCAGATTTGCTGGTAGAATCCATGGTACCGTTAAAGTCCCATGCCTGGGCTCTTTCCCGGATTACCTTTACGAGGCGGGAAGCTTCCAAAGGCTGCTCCAACTGGTTGATGGCTTCTGCTTTCATCAGCAGAATATCTGCGTAGCGATAAAATATCCAATGTGCAAATGACTGATCGGCAGCACGGGTATTACCAGAACTATTGGCACCAATGTATTTCCAGATAGCCAGGTCATTGGCACGAAGGGAAGTTCCATCGCCTCTTAAATCTGTTAACGGAATGGTATTGGCAACATCTACACCATACACTTCCTCCATGATGTGAGAAGCGGCTCCCCATCGCCGCGAGGCAGCAATGTGCATGAAATAAAACGGATTTAATTTTTGTACATCAAACTGTAATTCAAAAATGCTTTCACTTGAGTTGCCTTCAAAATACAATTCATTAAAGATGGACTGTCCGCCTCCAATTAAACCAAACCTGCCTGATCCGATTAATTTATTACATTCCGCAACACATTCATTGTATTTTTCCATCCACAGGTAAACGTCGGCCAGCAAGGCATTTACGGTATAACGGGTAACCCTTCCTTTATCAGCATTTACATTGCCATAACTAATGGGTAAAAAAGGTTCCGCTTTTTTTAAGTCTGCAACAATCTGGTTTAAGATAGTATCGCCGCTGGTTTTAGGAATGGGAACGATATTTTCATCACTGATGGTAGCATCCAGTTTCAACGGCACATCTCTAAAGCTCCTGGTTAAATAAAAATACATCAGGGATCTTATGGTAAGCGCTTGTCCAACAGCCTCGTTCAATTGCTCCTGTGTAAATGTGTTATCTTTTTCCAATACACCCGGCGCCAGTTCAATCACCGTATTGCAATAGTTGATGGTTTGGTACAATAAACGCCAGTTGGTAAAGTTATTGGCCGGTAAAATATTCAGGTTTACGATATCCTGTTCATCTGCATCCGCTCTAAAACCCGGTGCAATCATATCTCCTCTTCCCTCGCCCCATATAAAAAACAATTCAGCCATACCCAGGCGGTCTGAATTGGTATTGGTGGCCGTGTACAACATAGAGGAATAAATACCTGTAACGGCAGCGTTTACCTGCTCCTTGGTTTGCCAGAAGCTTTCTCTTACAATACCATCCTGTGGCTTTAAATCGAGCCATTTTTTACACGATGCAGCACTTACCACGATGGTGAGTAAGCAGGCATATTTAATTAGATTCTTCATTATATCAACAATCATTTAATTAGTTAATTGATGCTGGCCCTGTAATAAGCCGGTTTGGTTTCCATTGTTAAAAACTGGCTACCAGTCCGATGGTAAAAGTTTTTGAAGGCGGTGTCATAGAATAATCATACGCAATCCTAAATGGATCAGAACCTGTTGCACTTATCTCAGGATCCTGGCCGGTATAATTGGTGAACGTCATCAAATTTTCGGCGGTTACATACGCACTCAATGTTTTCATTTTAAAACGGTTCATCAACTTTTTACCGAAAGTGTAACGGGCGGTGATAGAACGGAAACGGAGAAACGAAGCATCTTCCACATAGCGATCGCTACCCAGCCAATTGTAGCCTCCACCGATGATAGCACGGGGCATTTCGGTAATATCTCCTTCCTTGCGCCAGCGACGCAATGTGGCCGTACTCTGGTTATCAAAAAGGTACATATTACTGGTATTGATTTTTGTACCATTGATGATGTCATATCCATACCTGAAGTTGAAATAGGTAGAAATTTTTAACCTGTTTTGCCACGTAAAGGAAGGGCCAAAGCCACCTTGCAATTTCGGGTTACTGTTTCCCAGGTACACAACATCCATGTAGTTGATATTTCCGTCATTGTTCACATCTTCGTAAATGGCATCGCCGGGTTGAAAAGTATAATCAATATTTGGATAGTTGAAGCGCATGTAAATCACCTGGCCATTTGGTCCAACAATTGGTTTGCCGGTATTGCTCTGCGCTATTGTAGATGCTTTGTCGGCATAAACGCCTTTAAATTTATAACCATAAAAAGAACCAAAAGGATTATCTACCTGCAATAACCGGAGATACTCGCCCAACCTGGTTACATCACCCCTGCTACTTGGATAAAATTCAGAGATTTCACGAATGATATTTTGATTGTTTGATACATTAAAATCAAATCCAATGGTGATGTCTTTGGTTTTATACGGAGTAGTCCATACACCAATTTCCCAGCCCTTGTTATCCAGCGTACCCACATTCATGTTTACGCTATTGTAGCCGGTGTAGGATGCAATTTGTAGACCATCAAAATAAAGATCTTTGGTACGGTTGCGATAAACTTCCGCATCAATTCTAAGGCGACCTTTAAACATAGACAGGTTACCGCCCAGGTTTGTTCCGTGGATGGTTTGCCAGCGTAGGTTCTTCAGTTCCATCGATGTTGGCACCACGCCGCTCTGACCTAAATAACTCCAGGGATAGGTTGAATACCGGTTGTAGAATGTATAATCATACCTGGGAGCCTCACCACTCTGACCATAACTGGCTCTTAAACTTAACTCATCCAATGATGCAATTTTGCTCATAAATTTTTCGCCTGAAATACGCCATCTTACCGAGACAGAAGGAAACGCTCCATATTTATAATTGGGTCCAAATCTTGAATTACCATCGCCCCGTATACCGGCATTGATGATGTATTTATCATCGTAATCATATTGAGCACTTAACACAGCACCCAGGCTACGGGTTTGCGATACGTTGGACACGGCTCTCAATTCTTCATTCTGCGTTCTGGAAGCATTGGATGGATCTACCAATAAAGAAGAGGCCGTATTCGACGTCATGGTCTCCTGGCTTACTGCTTTAAAATCGTTGGTAAGTATGCTTAAGAAACTCTTGATACTGTGCTTCTCATTTTTTAATTGTGGCGAAAATTCAAGATTCATTTTAGTAGTTACACCAAACAAATCAATATCTCCATCATAAGCCCTGTTCACCACTGTTTCGGTATTGGGACGGCCGGTTGCAATTTGCGGTAAGAAGCTTTTGTTCTTGGTATTATTGATATCGAACTGCACATCAAAAGTAGCCTTCAACACTTTTTTCAATATCTCGTAACTCATTTGAAAACGGGGAACAATTCTTTCGCCATTTACAGAATACTTTGCCTGCGTAGCCATCGCAGCAGGATTGTAAATACGGCTGTATTGTCCTTGCACATTGGATACCGGAGAAAAATAATTAGGAGATAAATTGCCTAATTCATCATATTCAAACACACTCATATTGGGCATCTTAATATAGGCAACGCCCCTGATGGCACCATCTTTTGCACTTAAATAACTGCGATCCTGGTCGGTATGCGTGTAGGCAATACTGGTAAATATTTTAATTTTTTCAGAAATATTATAGTCAAGGTTGATACGGGTATTCATACGTTTTAAACCTGTACCCAGTGTGGTACCTTTTTGGTCGTAATAGCCTACAGATGTAAAATACCGTGCCTTCTCTCCTCCACCGCTCATACTAACGGTATGGTCCTGTAAAGTACCGGTTTGAGAAATGGCATCAATCCAGTTGGTATTGTTGCTGTAATTATTGTACCAGTACGGATCATTGGGATCGTAATTAAATTCTCTTACGCTGGAGCTCAATGCTACACCGCTGCGGTTCATAAATGCTTCCGGTATCAATGTTGAATATTGATCACCACTCAGCAATGGAATGGGCGGTGGTAAAAAAGAGGCGGCTCCTTTGAAAGTATAAGTGATTACCGGCTTTCCAATGCTACCTCTTTTGGTAGTAATTACCAATACACCATTGGCAGCACGTGACCCCCAGATGGCAGTAGCAGCAGCATCTTTTAACACCGTGATATCCTTGATATCTGCAGGAGATATATTCAACAATTGCGCATATCCCTGTTCATCAGCCGTACCAAAATTAAAATC
>Ga0123337_10002890_pt1 | contig 18971 bp, 10 predicted proteins | sample frozenSSSSmetaG_FD_89792 | JGI IMG/M metagenome (GOLD analysis project Ga0123337, IMG submission 89792) | Glacier valley bacterial and archeal communities from Borup Fiord, Nunavut, Canada, to study Microbial Dark Matter (Phase II) -... | ecosystem: Environmental > Aquatic > Freshwater > Ice >... | reverse complement strand
TGTGTTAAGCGAAAAGCTTCGGTTACAAAATCGGGTCCCAGCTTATCCAGAAAAACAGATTTGCGCATGGTGCCATCTTCATTCAATGCTTCGTTTACTACATCCCATGAAAATACCTTTCCATTATAGCGGGCTGCAACAGTATTGATATGACTGGTGAAAAACTGCTTTACAGAATCCGCATCCTTCATGCGACGCATAAACGCCGGCAACTGGCTATGCCAGATCAACGTGTGGCCGTTGATCTTTATATCGTGCTTGTTGCCGTAGGCTACCAGCTTATCGGCAAGGTCGAAATTGTATTGGTCCCACCCTGTGCGAATCACACCAGCCTTCATAATATTTTCAGGCGTAATGGCATTGAATTGTTGTGGCACCAACGCTGCCGCAAATGGCTCTTTCTCTTCAATCTGACCCGCATTAAATGCGGTACCAATTAAAAAATCATCTTTATACGCACTCTTTAGCGAAACTGTTGAAGATAGTTTCTGACTGGATTTACACCCTGTAAAGCAAAGGCTAATAGCCGTTGTTACCAGGAGCAGGAAATTACATTTTGTCATAATAATAATTTTTTAAGGTTGAAATAATTTGATCCTGATAAAAATGCTTTTTATCGCAAAGCCTAAAAATATCTGTGATTAACGTTTGCGGGCAATTACTTTTTTTGCAGCCTTTACAATTGACTCAGCATCCAGACCATATTTCTTCATCAGTTCATCGGGTTTACCACTCTCTCCAAAGCTGTCATTCACTGCCACATATTCCTGCGGCACCAGGTCATTTCTTATCAACAACTGGGCAATACTATCGCCAAGGCCACCGATGCGGTTATGTTCTTCTGCACTTACCACACAACGAGTTTTTGCAACAGATTTTAAAATGGCTTCTTCATCCAATGGTTTGATGGTATGGATATTAATTACCTCTGCACTAATGCCTTCTTCCTCCAGTTTTTCTGCAGCCTGTATTGCTTCCCACACAAGGTGGCCTGTCGCAATAATGGACACATCCGTTCCCTCACTCACCATCCAGGCTTTACCTATTTCAAATTTTTGATCTGCATCTGTAAATACCGGAACCACCGGTCTTCCAAACCGTAAATAAACAGGGCCTTCATAACTGGCGATTGCTTCAGTAGCTGCTTTGGTCTGGTTATAATCGCAGGGGTTGATTACGGTCATACCGGGTAGCATTTTCATCATTCCAATATCTTCCAAAACCTGGTGTGTGGCACCATCTTCCCCAAGGGTTAATCCTGCATGCGATACCGCAATTTTTACGTTCTTATTGCTGTAGGCAACAGACTGCCTGATTTGATCATATACACGACTGGAACCAAAGTTGGCAAAGGTGGTGGCATAAGGGATATGCCCGGCAATGGACAATCCTGCTGCAATACCAATCATATTGGCCTCCGCAATGCCGCACTGAATAAATCTTTCCGGATTTTCTTTAATGAATGTATCAATCTTTAAGGAACCTACCAGGTCGGCACAAAGCACTACTACATTTGGATTGCTTCTGCCCAGCTCTGTCATGCCGGCACCGAAGCCGGAACGGGTATCTTTTTTTTCTGTGTATGTAAACTTTTTCATTTGTTGTTAGTTTTGAAATTAATAATCTCCCAGTGTTTCGGGTAGCTGACTTAAGGCATTGGCTAACTGTTCATCATTGGGTGCCACTCCATGCCATTTATGACTTCCCATCATAAAATCGACACCTGCACCCATTTCAGTTTTCATCATGATTGCAATTGGAACGCCTTTACCAGAAGCCATTTTTGCTGCAGATAAAGTATTGATGGTGTCGGCCATATTATTACCATCCATATGCAGCACCTTCCAGCCAAAAGCGGCATACTTATTAGCCAAATCCCTGTTCGACATAACCTTCTCCGTAGGGCCATCAATTTGCTGACCATTCACATCAATAATGGCGACCAGGTTATCTACTTTATGGTGCGGTGCAAATTGTACGGCTTCCCATACCTGTCCTTCATTTTGTTCCCCATCCCCCATCAGCACAAATACATAATTATCTTCCTTTTTTAATTTTTTGGATAGTGCTGCACCAATGCCAACAGACAGCCCCTGCCCCAGTGAACCTGCAGACATACGAATCCCCGGAAGATGCTCATGTGTGGTTGGATGGCCCTGAAGCCGGGAGCCGAGCTTTCTGAAGGTCGCTAATTCCTTTACCTCAAAATAACCTGCTCTTGCCAATACACTGTATAATAACGGCGAGATATGCCCATTGGAAAGGAAAAACAAATCTTCTCCCGCTCCCTTCATACTGAACCCGGTATCGTGTTTCATTGTGTTAAAAAATAAAGCCACCAGCAGATCCGTGCATCCCAGTGAGCCGCCCGGATGTCCACTCTGGCAACTGTGTACCTGTCTCAAAATATCGCGGCGTACCTGTGAGGCGATTTCCTGTAGCTGTACAATGTCCGTTGTAGTTTCTTTCATCATAGAAATTCTTATTTATTTGATTGTATTTTTTTTCATTTTTAAAAATCCTCTTCTCAGAGGTACACTTTAAAATTTCCACTGCAATGCAGCAGCCCCATCATCATCAGCATGCTATCGTAATATCGGTATCGTCCTGTTGGAATGTTGCATTTCCAAAAAGCATGTATGAAGTCTGTGGCAATTCCCTGATCGGCAGCGAGTGCGACGGTGGCATTGCATGCAAGCAGACCCACCGGTTGTCCACCTGCGAGCATCTTCCCTTCCAGCGAATACTGGTTGCCGTAATTTACCATGCCTTGCTTTTTGAAAAAAACCAGTATCCGGTTGCTCCGCTCAATGGCTGCCGCATCCTTCTTCCACCAACTCCAGTCAACACTCCAGTTCATCGCACTGCGCCAGGCATCATAGCTGAAAGTAGCAGACTCAGCACGCCATGGAGCAGCCCAGGGAGAGCCATCAAAATTGCCGTAATCAGGAGTGAGACCGGTTAACGGATGCGCTGCCTTTTGCAAATATGACCGGCTACTGTCTGCCGCTCTTTTCCAAAAAGCCTGATCATCCTGTGGAGCGTTTGCCGCCCACACTTCATAAAATGCAGGCAGGTGATAGCTGGCATCTGTGTGATTTGCGTCCGGAAGGTTTGTTGTAAAACGCACCATGGCATGTGCACTATCAAACAAACTAAGTCCGGTCATTTTCCGGCCCATTGCAAGGCCGGTAATTTGTTTCCTGTTTTTCATTTGAGACACCAACTGGCCGGCCTCTTTTTTATAATGGTAAATACCAGTACCATTGCCCCAGCGGGCAGCGGCAAAATAAAGCGCCGTGGCAAAATATCCTTCTCCGTCCGGTGCAGGCATTTCATCATTTGCCACACCGCTTGTTTTAAGCGACCAGGCAAAATACCCGAATGCAGGATGCGCCGAATCGCCATGATACATGTAAGTTTTAGACCAGTTCCACAGTGCATTAAACAGCTCTTTTTTATCCATCTGCACGGCAATCATCATCCCATACGACATGCCTTCGCTTCTAACATCATTGTTATTCACGTCAAGTATATAAGCAAGTTCCCCGGCTTGATTGCGTCCGGAAAAATAGCAGATAGCCTCCCGCTCTTTATCGCCAAAAAATAGTTGTGTAAATGTTGATTGAATCTTGTGATCTATTGAATCTTTTGAGTAACCGGCCTCTGAAAACAGGTTGCGATAGGTGATGCTTTTTTTCCTGTTTGGCTGTATGCTTTTGCAGGATAATAAAAAAACCAAACAAAGCAGCATTACAGGAACTTGAGTCAACTTCATCGTTTATCTTTTTTAAATTAAATTCATCCTAAGCTAATTTGATTGCTGCAGGGTCTATTGAAGTTACACATGCTGTACCTTGACGCTCTATGCAGCGGGCAAACTTCACGGATGGTCCGCCACTCATTGAAAGCTCCGCAATGGCAAAGGAAATTGGGCATAACAATATGCTTTTAAAACATTAATGATTTTAGGGTTTAATAATCTGGTAATTCCCGCTCAGATGCATCAGGCTGAAAAGATACATTAGCCCATCATAATAGGGATCAAAATACCCATCTTCGTAAGGCTCCAGTTTTGCATTCCAGAGGGCATTCACAAAATCAACGCTATTTTTTGCATGATTCATGTGAGACGCTGTTGCCGCTGTGGATACCAGGCCAATTGAATGACGGAGCTTCTTCACACTCCCCGCCTTAAGAATAAAATCGGGTCGTGAGCCATCGGTATTAAACTGGTCTTCATAGGTATCCATTCCTTTTGATCGAAGGAAATTTTGAAATCGTTTTGCATAATCTTCCTGCCATTTTTTATCCTTTCCAAACCAGGCATAATCCATCGCTATATTCATCGGCACACGCCACGAATCGTACCGAAATCCTGGTGGCATCCATCTTGTAGCATGAGGCCGGCCGCTGAATTCTGTATAGTCGTAATTCAAGCCCGTAACCGGATCGCAGGCCCGGCGAAAAAATACACGGGAAGTATCCGCACAATCTTTATAAAACTGTTCGTGCCCATCTTTTGCATACATGGCCCATACCTCGTAAAAAGCAGGCAGGTGATAGGAAGGATCGGTCCATTTATAATTTTCGCCCTCGGGCACAAAAGTTATTTGCTTGTATTCTGTATTGATGAGGTTATAGATATTTCCAGTCCCATCTTTTTTCCACATCGCATCTAAAATCCTTCTTGCTTCCTGGTAATAATTGATACCTGTGTTATTTCCCCATTTATTGGCGGCAAACAACAAATCGGTAATGTAGTACAGCTCACCATCCGAAGCAGAACCTTCGGAGTTTTTTTTCATTGTTTTGGTATTGATGCTCCAGGCAAAATATGCTTCCCTGGGGCCACTTTGATGCTGCAAGTATTTTTTGGACCAACGCCAGATGCGGTCAAACATATCTTTCTTATTCAACTGCACAGCTATCATCATTCCGTATGAAAGACCTTCGGTTCTTGCATCGTGATTTTTCAGATCAGATAAATAGGCCATGGAATCGCCGACCTCAAAATAGATACGGCCTGGGCCTTCAAATATATCATACCAGGCTTTGCTAATTTTCTGATCGATCGCTGCCTGGCTGTACCCGGCTTCCCGAAAAAGATTCCGGTATTTACCAGAATAAAATGCAGCAGCTTGCCCGGATTTACCAGTGCGGTTTTGCTGACCACCGGACACAATACTGCTTTGAGCCAAACAGACATTTCCAATAATGAAAGACAAGAGTAAGGTTATAAACAATTTTTCCATGGTGTTTTTTAACAACTTTTATACAAATAATCACAGCCGCTTAAAACCCTGCACCACTATCATTCTGCTTTTATAAAACGAAAACTGCTGACATGTAATCTCAGTTATTTCTTCCCGGAGATTTCCATCATAAAAATTTGGTTGCAGGCGCATAAAAGGTGATATAAATGAAGTAAATAAACGTGATCGTGGCCATATTTTATTTACTCCTTCCATAAAAACAGAGTCGATATTTTACTATCTGGTTACCATCGTGTAAGATTTAAAAAATGCATCAAACCTTAAAAATTCACCACTTCCTGGTAAGCTTTCTTCGGTTTAAGGTTTTGATCAAACAGTAAAGGAAAATTCTTTCTACCCCTTCCGTCGAGCCAGCTATACTTATCTGATATATTCCAAAATGTTACCCCGCTAATTTCCTTTTTATATTTTCGGAAAACTTCAAATATCATCTTGTATTTTTCTAATTGCTTCTGTTCCATTTCAGGCGTAAATGCGGCTGTTTGGGCCTGCCCCCGTATCAACTGTCCACCTTGCCTGCCTGCGTAAACAGATATGTCTAGTTCAGTGAATTGAATTTGTAATCCCAATGAAGAAAATAGCTGAATAGATTTTTCAAGCTCTTCCCGGGTTGGATTGTTAACTGACCAATGCGCTTGTAATCCTACCCCATGAATTGGAATTTTTGCTTCCAACATTTTTTTAAGCATCCGGTATATCTTCTCCCTTTTTACAGGATTTTCCGTGTTGTAATCATTGTAAAACAAGATAGCCTTTGGGTCGGCTGCATGTGCATATTCAAAAGCTTTTGCTACAAACTCTTCTCCGCATATTTGGGTCCATGGCGTACTGCGGAAATAGATAGCGCTGTCATCCGCAATTACCTCGTTCACTACATCCCAGGCATATATTTTTCCTTTGTAACGATTTACAACATTGTTTATATGATCTTTCAATCGCTGTAATAAAACTTCTTTTGTAACATCAGTATGGGAAAGTGTATCACGAAATAACCAACGCGGCGTTTGCTGATGCCACAATAAATTATGCCCCCTTACTTTTAGTCCGTGCTGCTGTGCAAAGTTCACGATCGAATCTGAATCCCTCCAGTCATAGTTATTTTCTCCGGGATGGATAGGCCCCATCTTCATCGAATTTTCTGCAGTAATGCTATTGAAGTGTTGAAGTATTAATTTTGCTTCGTCACTTCTCAAATCACGGGGATTAACAGCAACTCCCATGGGAAAATAATCGGTATAAAAATCTTTCAACCCTTTTTGATCCGGGGAAGACGCTGCCTGTGTAGAACGCTTTCCCTGGATCTTCGGTTTACATGCATTTAAAAGAATAAGACTAGCTAATAAACAACTAAAACCAATGAATAATTTGTTCATGATATTTTTGTAATAAACAAAAAAGGGCTACAACAACTTGTGCAGCCCTTTTTCCGATTGAATGAATGAAATTAAAATCATCTTAATACAGTAACTGACTTTTTTGCCAGGCATTCTTCATATGTTATCGCCGTTCATTGTAACACTTTCAGTAACCTTAGATGAAAACCATGTTGGAATAGGGTACGCAATAAACCGTTTACGGGCCTTCTTCCTAATTAACCACCGGACTAAATGTTTCAAATTTAATTGCCCTGTCACGCAACACCAATGTATCAGTAAGATTGTGAGTGGTTGTTCCAAAAACGACCTGGTATTTCAGATGCAATACATCTCTTTTCTCACTTCCCCACATATCGCCTTTCTTTACAAACTGACCATTTCCGGAAATTGTGTAAGAAGCAGTTGCGGGAGCAGCAACAGTGCATTTACCGGTATTGTCAAAATCGAGTACCAATCGGAAAGGGGCGTTGAGATTCCCCTTATTTTTCGCATTAAGAGAAATGGAATCCTGCGTCAATGATCTTGTAAAAAGACTAACAACTTCATCCTTTTCTACAAAAGTATTGCGGTAGATAACCGTAGTATCAAGGGCTGTATTACCACTGTTACCCGTCACCAGATCAACTCCCCTACGCAAATAGGCGCCATGGTAAGGATTAACATACTTAACGGCATACAAAACGAAGTCCTTGGGTGAAACACCCCAATCACCGACTAGTCTTGGATCGGGAGCTGTTTTGGTACTTGTGCCCCTGAGGATGGAATCTGCATTTACTACAGAAGTAATTTTTAATGGAATAACAAACGTATTTTTTATAGCCCGGGGATCAGCAAAAAAAGCATCTGTTAGCTGAACTTCCAGACCACCCATCACTTTGCCTGAAGGAATGACAATGTTCATATTTTGCGGCAAAGTATAATAATTGCTCGGCATTGCAACAACATCGGCTCCTCCACTATTCGGATCAAATTTCAGCCTCTGGGTGAGTGAATTCTCTACTGCTACCGTAAGCGTAATGTTTTTGGTATTTTCGTAGACACCGCCCATGGTAGCCATGATCAAAAACTTGTGCTGGTTATCCAATGTATTATCAAATATATCCTCACCCAGAACAAGCGTTCTTATAGGGGACTGATACGGGAAATACACCGACGAGAATTTGTAGTCAGGAAATTTCCAGTCTTTATTGCAAGCCGAAAGGGCAGCAATCGAAATTATGGATATCAAAAAAAGTCGTTTCATTTTTTATAAATTAATTTTTATAGATCGGTGTTACCACCCTTTGTTTTGTAAAAGACCCGCTTTCAAAGCTTCAGTTAATGGAATAGGACCATAATGCATGTCTTGTGAGTACTGCCTGTTTTCTACTGTCTGTATATTAAACATATTGTTGTTAATAATCACTCCTTTTGCAGGTTCAGTCAGATTTTCTTTCCATCTCCGTATATCCCAGAAACGAAAACCTTCAAAACTTAATTCCAATCTTCTCTCATTACGGATAACCTTACGCATGTCTTCTTTTGAAGTGATGGATGCCAAATAATTGTCCGGTTGAGCAATGCCCGCTCTTTTACGAATTGCTGAGATGACATCACGTGCGGAAAAACCTGCTGTACCGACACCTTCGGGACCAAAGGCTTCATTTGCTGCCTCAGCGTAAATTAAAAATATCTCTGTATACCTGATATGCACCGGATAATGTTTTTGTACAGAACTTGCATTGGGATTTGCGTTCGCACTTTCGTTTAACAACTTCCGCAAATAATACCCCGTTCTGGTTGATGTCGGAAGTATGTCAACAGCATCATTGGTAGGACTGTCGGTCTTTGTAAAGATATTTGTACTTCTCATGTTAGTACCGTTTACAACAACATAGTACCTCAGCCTCGGATCACGGTTTGCATACGGGTTTGTTGCTACATATCCGCTTGCAGGATCTGTTATCGGATATCCGTTTGCCATTGGAAAAGCATCTACCAGGTTTTGTGTCGGGTTAACCCTTCCATTACCAAACAGTGTTGGCGGATAGTTATCTATCTCCAAATTATTTGTATTAACGATATTACCTCTCCACAACATTTCCCGCTGATCCACTGAAGAGCCACTCCCTGGGTTTGTGTTAATTCCATTAATATTGGCGGCGGTGTAAAACAGTGCACCCTGGGGGTCAAGTCCGTTAATACCTCCGTTTAAGTTCAGCACTTCTCCTGCATAATTTGCTGCAGCCTCCCATTTACTTTGGGTTGACTGGGGATTAAATGACGGACTTGCTGCAAGCAGTGCGGCCTTGGCTCTTATTGCTTTTACAATTCGTCCTGACATGCGTTGCCTGGCGAACCTACCAAACACCCGGTTGTAATCGGCAGGCGCTATACCAACATATTTTGCTGGCAATTGAGAGGGGGTTGTAAGATCCTGAAAATGATAATCTAATGGCAAATATTTTTCAGACTCCGCCAGGTCAGCATATATCTGCTGAATACATTGATCAAACGTATTACGAGGCTTTCGGAAATCCGAATTTGGTTCAAGTACGTCTGTAATGATTGGCACTCCCAGTAATTCTCCACTTGTACTAACACCGGCATGTGCCTGAAGTAGATGAAACATAAAAAGTGCTCTCAGCCCGTACACTTCACCTTTAAGCCGGTCTGCAAATAAAATCCGGACATTTCTATTACTCATAGGAGCCCAGTTTACACTGTCTACTTCCCGAAGAAAAAGGTTTAAGTACATGATTGCAGAATAAGAATTATTCCATTGATCAACAGGATTATTAGCGGCAGACCATGACCCGGTAGCCATGTTAAGCAATGGACTGAACTTATTGTTCGTTACGGCATCGTCGGTGGCTACATCATTAAAAGAGTATCCGTTTGTTGGAAGCCTTGTGTAGGCATTCATTAATATTCCCTCTGCATATCCGGCATCAGCATAAATGTCTTCTAATGTGCGATGGTTATCATCGAGCGGCTCAAGGTTCTTTTTACAGCCGGCGAAAACTATCCCGACCATAAGAAGTAACAGTAATTTTTTACCCATGTTTATCGTTTTATTACGTGAGATCATACTTTAAAATTTGGCTCTGATTCCTATATTATAGTTCCTGAATTGAGGCGTGTTGGCAACTGATAAATCCAGGATTTCGCGGTTTTTTGAGAAAGTGTACAAATTAGACCCGGCAACATATACCAGCAGGCCTTTTACGAATGATTGACCCAACACATTATCAGGAAGATTGTAAGTCAATTGTACCTTTGCTAAATTAAACCGGTCTGTTTTATACAACCAGAAATCAGAATTTCGAAAGTTGTTAGCGCTTTGCTGTGAACTTAAACGAGGATAGGTCGCCGTTGCTTTTGTACTTTCTGTCCATCTGCCAAGCACAACATCCGAATATTTTAAATCACCACTTACCCAGAAGTAGTTATTATTCCTTAAGTTGTACCCGCCATTGTTTCCTGTACCAAGTACAAATAAATTGAAATTTTTATAGTTTACAGTCAGGTTGAGACCGTAAGTCAAGGGCGCTATGTAACGACCAATCATTACCTCATCCCTGTTATCGATTACATTATCACCGTTTTGATCAACATATTTAATATCACCCTGTCTTACTTCGCTAAACAATTGCTTTGAAAGTGTGTTTATTTCACTTTGATCATTAAAGAAGCCATCGCTCACAAGCCCAAAGATTGCATCGACTGGTTTACCTGCCCTGTTTTGGTAAGAGTCCAGGAAAAGTTCATCACGTTTTGCAACATTTGATTTGGCATAAGTAAGGTTGGTTCCTAAGCTAAATTCAACATCTCCAACCTTTTTGTTCACGTTTAACATGAGGTCGAACCCACTACGTCCGTCAGCATTGTAGTTGGTGAAGGGGATAAAATTGTTGAAGTAGTTTGGATACTGCGAAAACCTTTGTGTAGCAAGACCGTCCATCTGTGTGGTGAATACGGTCGTCTGGAGTGTAATCAGATCATTGAAAAATGATCCTTCCAAAGTTGCATTTACCTCTTTTCTCCTTGCAAAGCCTAAATCAGGACTAGCTCCCTGGTTAGAAGTGCTGGTTTGGTTTGCACCGGATACACCGTCATTCCATGTAAAATTTGCACCTCTTCCATAAATATTATCATACAGAAAAAAAGCATCCTGGTTGTTCCTTCTTATATCCAGATCAGTATTTACAATACCTGCAGACGCAGACAATTTTAAATGATTAACCACGCTGGAATTTGCCAGAAACTTTTCAGAACTAAGTAACCATCCAAGGCTCACAGTTGGAGAGAAAGCCGTTCTGTTACCATCGGGTAACCTCGTAGAGTTTACATAAGCCCCGCTAAAATCTGCCAAATACTTATGCTTGAAATTGTAGCCAACCTGTAGTCCCATATGTGAATTCGTAATTGGCTGATAAATATCATTAACCGAAATTTTAGAAGTATAACCCAGCAGCTTTGCTGAAATAGCATGATCTCCCGAAGTTTTGTCATAACCTAACCAGGCCGAAAAACTATTATTCTGGCGCTGTGCTGTATTGTTAATATTCTGGATACCGGGCCGTACGTCATCTCCAAATTTCTGGAGCCCGGTTATGGTATCTGTTGTAGCATTCCAGGTGGGTCTGTAAACAGCGTAGGTATTGCTAATCGACTGAAGGTAAGAATTCGCATAGTCAAGGTTGAACAATGTATGAAAAGAGAGTCCGTTCATTACTGAACTGAGGTCTGCATTAATTTCATTGGTAACCTGGAAAACACGCTGGATGTTTCTATCGTATCCTGCAACATACATGTCAGCAATTGGATTTGTCTGGAACGCTTGTAAACCGCCCAGCAAGTATTGCCCATCTATCAGGTTACGACTAGCAGCCACCACGCCCAACGTAGCCTTGTCATTAGGAGATATAGAACTAATGGGAATAAGTGGCGCAAATCTGTTCGGCAAGGCTGCGGCTGCATTACTCCAATAGTTGGTACCGGCTACACTGCTACGGGCTCTGCGGCTTTCCCTGAAAATAGCTGACACGTAAATTGAACTTGAGATTTTACTATTCAACTTCAAGTCAACATTACCTCTAATATTTAAACGATTGTCGCCTTCGTTTTTGCCCTCGCCAACATTCAATAAAGTTGTACTGTTTGACCATCCGACATTTGAATAAAATCTGGCAGAGCTTGTTCCACCTGAGAATTCGGCATTGGCATCTGTAGCATTCTGGTATTTCTTAAGGTACTCTGATGAGTAATAATCAACACTTGGAAAGCGGTTGGGATTACCTGTACGATGACTTTCAATAGTAGCAGGTGTGTAGAGTTCGGAAAGGCCGTCATTACGGCGGGCTTCATTGTACAAATTCATATAATCAGGCGAGTTTAAAAACTGGGGCAGTGCTCTTGGTAAGGCGATCCCGGAATTTACTCTTAGGCTGATTTTTTTGCTATCTGCCTCACCTTTTTTTGTTGTAATGAAAATTATACCTTTGGCTGCCTGGCTACCATACAGCGCAACAGCATTCACTCCCTTTAAAACAGAGATCTGCTGTACTTCATTAAACGTAATATCACTAAATTCCCGACGGATGCCGTCGATCATTACCAGAGCATTCTCCATTCCCCAAATATTATTACTCCACAATGTACCAGCTACCCGGCCGTTCATTCCCCCTTCAACTGTGAGGTTATAATCACGGTCAATATAATTCTCGGGATGTAATACACTAATAGCACCGTGAAGATCCTGCCTATCCACCTTTCCAAAAGGGAGGTATATTTCCTGGGGTTCCTTGTCGCTGACAAGATCAACTCTTGCAGTTATTGCGCCCGAATTAAAAGTCTTCACTTTGAATCCAGTCGCATTTATCGATACATAAGAGTTTGCTGGTACTGTGATGGCAAATTTTCCATTTTCATCCGTGTAAACGGTTGTCTTCCCTTCGTTCCCGGAAACAAGCACCTTCGAGAGTGGCTTTCCTTTATTATCATGAACAACTGAATAGATCGTTACCTGATTAACATCCTGTGCTATTAAATTCATGCAAAAACAAGAGAAAATTACACAGAAAGCCATCCATATTTTGAGATACTTCATTACTTAGGTTTTAGAATTAATTACTGCTATTTTTAGAACTGCTTACTTTGATCCCCGGCATGGATTTATATATTTAAACCCATGCCGGGGAAAATTAGATATTTCTACTACCAACCCGCATTCTGTCCAAATGCCGGATATAGATTTACCTGGTTGTTTGGTAAAGGAAGCCAGTTATGCTTCTTTTCAAACACTCTGGTTACAACAACCCTTTCGGTTAAATTGATAGGTTTACCGTTTCCGCTACGGTCAAAATCAATAACAGTTTTTTCCCTGTATTTCATTTGATCTGCTACATTCCAACGCCTGAGGTCATGCCAGCGCAAACCTTCAAAAGCCAGTTCAACCGCCCGTTCTCTCATTAATTCACCCATAAAGTCATCTTTAGACGAGAATCGGGCATCAACACCTGGAAGATTAGCTCTTGTCCTAACCCTATTGACTGCTTCCATTGCTGTTATATACCCTGGTTGAGCGCTTTGCGGCGTTCCATACCCATGCAATACAGACTCGGCATACATCAGGTAAACATCTGCCAGGCGCAGGTAAGAAACTACGATATTGATATTATTCCAATCGTTGTCTGTATTATTACAGCCGTCTGTTACGAATTTTCTTACCAGATATCCGCTGCGACTTGCTGTGTTATCCAGCCGTAAGTTTCCTCCATTATATAGGTTAGCAAAACGGTAGGCTGCATTGGCAGTACCCCTAATCATTTGTACCCCATCATAGGTGATGGATTTGTAGAAGCGTGGATCACGGCCTGTCCAGGGGTCAGAAATATCGTAACCTGAACCAGCAGCATTCAGCGGAAGGCCATTTGCCATTCCAAAATAATTTACATAGTTAGCAGCAGGTGATGATATTCCAGCCTCGCCGCCCAATGGTGGTGGGATAAACATATTTACCAGTGACCACCGTGAACGCCATGATTCATAAGTTGGAGGCCCAAAAACAACTTCGGGTTTACCGGGGTGTCTCCCGTTATTTGATATGGTATACACGTTTTCACTCCACTTGTCCCATGGCAGGAGCTTATAAATAGATTCTCCGGTACCACCAGGCTCTGATGATATTTTAAGCATTCTTGCGAACGCATCAGCTGCTTGCTTGCATAATTCGGCATCGTAAGTATTGCTGCCGGTTGCTTGCTGATTCATCATTGGGCTGGCTGCGTAGAGCAAATTTTTCCCTTTATAAGCAAGCGCAACACCGGATGTTAAGCGTTGCTGATTATTACCAGAAGTAGCCTGTCCAACAACGGTATTGTCCCAATTGGCTGGTAGTAGTGCAGCGGCATCTTCAAAATCTTTCGCAGCTTTTAATGCTGTTTCACGATAATTTAATCTTGGTAATTCCAACTTTACTGAACTGGACAACACAGTATCGATGTAAGGAAGCCCACCCCAAAAACTCATTAATTGAAAATGGAAAAAACCACGAAAAAACAAAAGCTGTCCTCTAAGAACGTTTTTCTCTTCCTGGGTAGCAGTGGTGAGTTTATCAAGATTAGCAAGCCCTACATTGGCCTTGCGGATACCATACCAGCTTAAAGGCCATAATCCTTTTCTTTGAGGATCAGTTCCAAGATTGGTTGCACTTGCACCGTTATCATCGAGCCAGCTATTGTCCCATCCGCCACCACCAGTTTGCCAGGCCCGGTAGTTTCCATTGTCAAATTCTGCCCCTATCCGATATTGCGCATTTGTGGTGGACAGAATGTCGTCACCCATATTCCATTCGTTATTCCAGGTAGACTTAGTCATATCAGGCAGCGCATGATATAATTCTTCAGTAAAGCCCTGGAATGATCTGAAATTTGTAAACACATCTTGTTCAGAAATACTTGCTTCCAGGGGTCTGTCGAGGTATTTTTTACAGGACGATAGTCCGAAAACCGCAAGTAAAATACTTACTGCAAAAGTTAGTTTTATAAACTTATTCATATTATACTTTTTTTTCGATTATAAACTTAGATTAAAGCCAAAGTTGACGCGACGCACCGTTGGGTAAGCACCTTGCCCGGAAGTATTGGTATTACCTACGTTTCCTTCACGGTCATCAGGCATCTTACTCCAGAAAGTAAGGTTGTTACCATTTACGTACAACCGCATTGATTGTATCCCTGCCTTTTTTACCCATGCCGGGTCTAAAGTATAAGACATTTCAGCCGTTTTTAAGCGAAGGTAAGACCCATCATATTGAAAGAAATCTCCATAACCGGTTCCATAGGCCAAAGATTTCCACCTTGGCAACGGACCATCGGCATCCTGGTTATCTTTTGACCAATAATCGCCCTGTTGGTAAACCGAGTTTAGCTTTGCATTGAAATTTGTTTGAGTAAGCTCCCTTGTTACATTATTAACACCGTAGAATTGTACAAAAACTGCAAAACGTTTGTAGTCTAAACCAAGACTTGCAGTGTAAGTATTCTGCGGTCTTTGAGGGAAAGCATATGGCACGTTATCAAAATTATCGATTACTCCATCGCCATTAAAATCAACCAGGTTATAGTGCCCGGGTAATTTATGAGCGTCATTTTGATCAAGCCTGCTACTTCCATAAACTTCATCCCATGTATTGTTGTATCCGGTACGAATAAGCGACCGGGTCTGGCCAATTTGATAGCCTGAACGCTTTAGGTAATCGTCCAATAATTGGGGATCATCCCGATCAATGATCTCATCTTTTGCGTGAGTAACCGCTATGTTTCCCCATAACCGTACATCCTTGTTAAAGCTTTTATTTAATTTAACTTCTAATTCATATCCCTTCACAACCGTTTCGCCTAAGTTGGCAGGGGGTGGTGTACCACCGAAATAACCTGGTACCGCTCTTTCGTTACCATTTATTAAAACATCTGTCCGGTAATCCCGATATACCTCAAAACTACCTTCAATAAGCCCCCTGAACAGCGAATAATCTAACCCAATATTTGTTTTTGCCACAGTTTCCCAATGGATTGCCGGGTTACCTATCACATTCTCTCTGTACCATTGATACGGACTGTTTGCATTATTATTGTTATCGCCGAGAAGAGATCGTCCTCCAAAGCTCCATTGAGTCACATACAAATAATTTTGGTTGCTCACGTTATCATTACCTACCAGGCCGTATGAACCACGAAGCTTCAGCGAGGATATCCAGGGAAGTTTTTTCATAAAATCCTCGTTGGTCAATGTCCATCCTATAGCAGCGGAAGGAAAAAACTCGAACCGGTAGTCCGGTCCAAACTTCTGTGAACCATTATAGGCACCGTTAAACTCGGCGAAATACTTGTTGGCAAAATTATAAGTACTTCTGAAAACCCAATCCTCCCTGAAGTCAGGAAATCTGCTACCCGTGTTACTTTCATTACGCATGAACAAACCCATTGTTGTAATGTTGTGCCGGCCCAGTTTGGCTGAATGATTCAATTGCGCCTGGTAAACAGTCCTCCTTCTCGTTGCACCATTGTCGAAAGCATCCGCTGCCACTCCCCATTGCGGTACCACATAATCAAACTGGTTGATGCCGGCTGTATTGCCATATCGAACTGCCCCGGTATTAGGATCTATCCATTTTGTAACGGTACTACCCCCATCCGTTATCCCACCTACAGCAAGAAACGTATTGTCCAAAGAAATGGAACCTCTGAAAGACAGGTTTTTTACCAGGTCTTTCAAGTCTTGTGTAAGTATAAAATCAGTGGTCATTTGGGTGGTCTTTTCGTTCCTGACACCGTTGTTTCCAAGTATATGAGCAGGGTTGTTGGTAGCGATTGGATCATTTGGATAATACCCAAAAGAGCCATCGCTATATTGCGGATAAAACAGATCGGGCGCATTCCCGTAGATGCCCTGGTACCATGCATATTCAAAACCGCTATAAGTAGTTTGCCTTTTCCCGTGAAGACCAGAGAGGTTTGTTGATAGCGTGGTGGTATTCGTTAATTTAAAATCAAGATTTGCACGAATGTTCAACCTGTCATAACTAAATCCGGGTTTATAACCTTTATTGTTACCAGGAATTTTCATTATATCTCCTTCGTGGAGTACGTCTACGGAAGTAAAATATTTTACAAAACCTGACCCACCGGAGATGTTGACGTTAGCATTTTGAGCCCATGCCATTTTTTTCAATGACTCATCCTGCCAGTTGATATTAGGATAGCGTTCCGCCTCCTGCAGATTGGCAGGATTGCGGTACTTATCAATAATTGAAGCGGGGGTATAATCCTGCCATGAAGCGGGATTAGTCCCAAGTTCCCTTTCAATAGCCTGGTTTCTGATGGTTAATGCATCGTACGCATCATACTTCTCCGGTAAACGGGAAGGTATTTTCATTGTGGAGTTGACAGTTACATTGATGTTTGCTCTTCCGGCCACCCCTCTTTTAGTGGTGATCAGAACAACGCCATTAGCGCCCTTAACTCCAAAAACGGCTGTAGCAGATGCATCTTTCAGTATCGAAATACTTTCTACCGATCCTATATCCACTCCATTCATCGAGCGTTCAATTCCATCTACCAAAATCAGCGGACCTGCACTATTCCATGTACCCTGGCCTCGTATAAAAATTTGAGGATCTTCAAGGCCCGGCATACCCGTTCCTTGTATGGTTATTACCCCCGGTACATTCCCGGTAAGGGCAGCACCGATGTTTGACACACCACCTGCCCTTTGCAATATCTTACCTGTTGTTTGCGTAATTGATCCGACCACGCTTTCTTTTTTCTGCCGTCCATAACCAACAACAATAACATTGTCGATTGATTGCGACGAACGTGATAGTGTAACAGAAATCTGGCCGGAACCCTTTACCCCAATTTCTTGTGAAATAAACCCTACATAACTAATAACAAGGATTGCCTGGTCATTTGCAACAGTCATTGTAAAAGACCCGTCGTTTTTTGTTGCACTTGAATTGTTTGTACCCTTTTCCAGAATGCTTGCGCCGAATAGTGCTACTCCATTTTCATCCACCACTTTTCCCTTTACCACCTGTACCAAGGGAGCTTTTGCTAAGGTTTGGAGCGATAACAAGCAGGTAAGTGGGATGAAAACTACTAATAAAAGCAATTTAAGGCTCCCACAAACCCTACACGTTAGTGATAGGTTTCGTTTAATTTTTCTCATAACTTGTTTGTTAAAATGATAATATGCTGTTAAGACAAAGGGATGACGCATGGATCTTTTACTGAAGATCACACCGTTTTTTAGAGATGTTCTAATGTATAAAGACCTAATTATACCTGATGTTCTTAAATGACAGGGTTCATTCTGTTTTAAAAAATGTGATGTTAATACTAGTTGGGGAATGGCAGGATGTGCCATTTTGCAAGAATCGTTTAAATTTCATAAGTAGTTTTTAATTTCTGCGTGCAATCAAAATTTTAATTCCGGTAGATGAAGGCAAGCGAACCTTACACCTGATACACAAAAGTATTCCGCACCCGAGAATATCTACGCTACGAATCACTACAATACTGAAAATAATGTCAAGGCGGATAATAAATTTTTTCTACCTGGTAACAATAAACTGTTTATAATCAATTAGTTAATAAATACTGTAACCGATTGCATTTTTTGTTAATCAAATTCTTTAACCGGAATTTTTGTATTTTGCGTAAGGAAGAAAAAATTGCTAAAAAATCATTTTTCTAATAAATAAAGGGGTGTCGAATCTGTATGAGCAAGAATAAATTAGCACTGCATAAATCAACTTTAGCGAAATCATGTCTCAAAAATGAAAGTTCATTTATTACGAACCCCGATCTGCAGGCAGCAGATGCAGCGTCACAAAATGAGTGCTTGACTTTTTTTTTAATGCATTCTCTAACCGTTTAATGCAGTTAACTTGATTGCCATACCGCTGAGGAACCGGCAGGGCCTGGAATGAATCATCCCATTAACTTACTTTCTATATGATTAAATTATTTACCGGTTTTAAATACGTAGTATTTTTCGTCATCTTTTGTACAGAAAATATTAAAGCTCAAAAAGTTCCTTTGAGTTTTAAAAGCTATTCATCCAGGGATGGATTGTCATCCGGCACAGTATATAGCATTCTGAAAGACAGGTTTGGGTTTCTTTGGTTTGCTACGGAAGACGGTCTCAACCGCTTTGACGGAACCCATTTTAAAGTATACCGGCATGATCCGGCCAAAGCAAATGGTCTTCGGGTTAACCATATCACGTCTCTACACGAAAGCAACGATGGAAGTATATGGATTGGCACAAATGG
>Ga0123337_10002889_pt1 | contig 18982 bp, 11 predicted proteins | sample frozenSSSSmetaG_FD_89792 | JGI IMG/M metagenome (GOLD analysis project Ga0123337, IMG submission 89792) | Glacier valley bacterial and archeal communities from Borup Fiord, Nunavut, Canada, to study Microbial Dark Matter (Phase II) -... | ecosystem: Environmental > Aquatic > Freshwater > Ice >... | reverse complement strand
GGTGCTCCACGGGTGATTGCCGGCTCTGACGGGTCCGTACTGGTGCCGAGCATTGTTTCTTTGCTCGAGAATGGTTCCGCTGTGGTCGGCGAATCTGCAAGGCCATTGCTGATTCAATATCCGGAACGTAGCGTTTATTCGGCGAAGCGGCTTATGGGAAAAGGCGCGGCAGACGTAGCCGATGAACTCGCCTTATTTCCCTTCAAGGTCGCGCCCGGCAGCGATAGTGTCATCCGCATTGCGCTAGGCGAAAAGACCTTCACTCCCCCTGAAATTGGTGCCCTCATTCTTCGCGAGTTGAAAGACCTGGCAGAATCAGACTTGGGTGTCGTTGTATCGAAGGCCGTCATCACAGTCCCAGCCTATTTCAACGATGCCCAGCGGCAAGCCACGAAGGACGCCGGCCGCATTGCGGGTTTAGAGGTGCTGCGCTTGGTGAATGAGCCCACCGCCGCTGCTCTGGCTTATGGTCTCGACAAACGCAAAGAAGGCACCGTGGCTGTTTACGACATGGGCGGCGGCACCTTCGACATCTCTATCCTGAGGTTGCACGATGGCATCTTCGAGGTGCTGTCGACGAACGGCGATACACACCTGGGTGGCGACGATATCGACAATTTGCTGCTTCGAATCGCGCTCGAAGACATTGCCTCGGAATGGAAGCAGGACCTGTCGCATGACGGTTCTGCCGTTCAGACACTTCGGCACGAGGTGATCCGCTCCAAAGAAGCGCTTTCTTTCGCGCCCGCCGCAACGCTTCAGTTCGTCTGGCACAATCGCACTTATTCCCGCGAGATCACGCGCGAACTGTTTGATAGTCTGATCACGCCCATTGTCGATCGCACGCTTGGCCCGTGCCGCTCTTGCCTCCGCGATGCCGGTCTCACCCCGGAGCAGATCGACGAAGTGGTTCTGGTGGGTGGTTCCACGCGCATTCCGCTGGTTCGTAGCGCCGTGGAAGTGTTGTTCCGTTCGAAAGCTCATACAGACCTGAACCCTGACGAAGTCGTCGCTCTTGGTGCCGCCGTGCAGGCCGGCATCCTCTCCGGAACAGTCGACAATCAATTGCTCCTCGATGTCACTCCGCTCTCGCTAGGTATTGAAACCATGGGTGGCGTGGTCTCGAAACTCATTACCCGGAATTCCACCATCCCCGCCAGCGCGACGGAAAGCTTCACCACCTCCGTGGACGGTCAAACCAACGTTCTTATACACGTCTTGCAGGGCGAGCGTGAACTGGTGAAAGATTGCCGCCCCCTGGCACGTTTCGAACTCAAAGGCATCGATCCGGTTCCCGCCGGATTCGCCCGGATTGAGGTTCGTTTCCTGATCGATGCTAACGGCATACTCAATGTCACCGCGCGCGACGCCCGAACTGGGAAGGAAACCTCGGTCGAGGTGAAACCGACCTATGGCCTCACCGATGAAGAAGTGGAAGCAATGATCCAGTCTTCTTTTGAGAATGCTCAAGCCGATCTGGATGCCCGCCAGGTTGCCGAGGCTCGCGTGGAGGCGGACACAATTCTTGCAGCAATCGATAAGGCCAAGCGGAGCGACGCCTATGCTGAACTTCCCGATACCGAACGGGGAGCGATCTCGCTCGCCCTCAACCAACTCTTGTTGGTCTATCACTCGGACGATCATCGTATGATCCGAACCAAAATTGACGAATTGAACCATGTCACAAACACCCTTGCCGAGAATATGATGAATACGGCTGTCCGGGGCGCACTAAAAGGCACCCGGATCGAATAGCCCGAATTTACTTACTCTAAGGAGAGTTTTTAAAATGGCATCGAATCGTGGCGTGGCTTACATGGGGCCAGGCAAAGTTGAAGTGCATTCCATTGATTACCCGAAACTCGCGATTGGCGACCGCAAATGCGAACACGGCGTAATTCTAAAGATAATTTCCACTAACATTTGTGGCAGTGACCAGCACATGGTTCGCGGACGCACCACCGCGCCTGTCGGGCTTGTTCTTGGCCACGAAATAACCGGAGAAGTAATTGAAGCCGGCCGGGATGTGGAATTTATCAAAGTCGGCGATATCGTTTCAGTTCCCTTCAACATTGCTTGCGGACGTTGCCGCAACTGCAAAGTGGGTCAGACCGGAATCTGCTTGAATGTTAATCCTTCGCGGCCGGGTGCTGCTTACGGATACGTCGATATGGGCGGCTGGGTAGGCGGCCAGGCGGATTATGTCATGGTCCCCTATGCGGATTTCAACCTGTTGAAGTTCCCCGATCGCGCCCAGGCAATGGCTAAAATCCGGGACTTGACCCTGCTTTCCGATATTTTCCCCACCGGCTTTAACGGCGCCGTATCGGCAGGCGTCGGACCTGGCTCTATCGTCTATGTAGCGGGAGCTGGACCAGTGGGCTTGGCCTGTGCGGCGGGTTGCCACTTGCTCGGCGCGGCGGTTGTCATTGTCGGCGACATGATTGAGGAGCGTCTGGCACAGGCGCGCACTTTCGGCTGTCAGACCGTCAACCTCGCCGAAGAGGGCAGCCTGGCGGATAAGATCGCGCAAATCGTCGGTGTTCCCGAAGTTGATTCCTCGGTGGATTGCGTGGGCTTTGAAGCTCGTGGCCATGGCAAAAACAGCGGTACGGAAGCACCCGCAACGGTTCTCAATTCACTCATGACGGTGACGCGAGCTGGCGGCGCGCTGGGCGTTCCCGGCCTCTACGTGACAGAAGATCCGGGCGGTGTGGATCAGAACGCGAAGACCGGAACGCTCGGCATCCGCATCGGTTTAGGCTGGGCGAAAAGCCATACCATCGCCACAGGCCAATGCCCGGTCATGAAATATCATAGGCAGCTGATGCAGGCCATTCTGCATGACAAAGTAAAGATCGCAAAGGCGGTGAACGTCCAGGTGATCTCGCTTGAAGAAGCGCCGAATGGTTATAAGGATTTCGACAAGGGTGCGGCCAAGAAGTACGTTCTAGACCCGCACGGCATGATCCCCGCCTTATAAAGCGGAACTACCAGACCCGGCAGGCCTTCTGTCGCACCATGGCATCTCCGGCTTTGCAGCCGAAGGCCTGCTGAAATTCCGGCATGTTCGACACCACGCCATTCACACGGTAACGGTCCAGCGAGTGCGGGTCGGTCTGTGCCCGCAGCCGCTCTTGCTGTTCCGTTCCGTTTTCGCACCAGACCTGTCCCCAGCCAAGAAAGAATCTCTGTTGGGCCGTCAATCCGTCTCGATTGGCGGGCATCTTTCCGGCAAGCGAGTTCATCAGCGCCGCGTAGGCAATGCGAAGCCCCCCGTTATCGGCTGTGTTCTCACCCAGCGTGAGCTTACCGTTCAGCTTCAAATCCCCATTCACCACGAAGCCACCGTATTCGTCGACAATGCATTGCGTGCGGGTTTCAAAGGCGTCCGCGTCTTTAGGCGTCCACCAGTCGCTCAGGTTGCCCTTCGCATCGAACTGGCGTCCTTCATCGTCAAACCCGTGAGTCAGTTCATGTCCCACCACCGCGCCGATCGCACCGAAGTTCACCGCATCGTCCAGGGCCTTGTCGAAAAACGGCGGCTGCAATATGCCGGCTGGAAAGTTCACGTTGTTCATTTGGGGATCGTAGTAAGCATTCACCGTGGGCGGCGTCATGCCCCATTCCAGGCGATCCACGGGCTTTCCTATTTTGTCCAACTGGCGGTGAAATTCAAACTCGGAAGCACGCTGAGAATTGCCCAGTGCATCGCCTCGGACAATCTTCACGCTGGAATAGTCCCGATACTTCTCTGGATAGCCGATCTTATTCGTGATGGCTGCCAGCTTCTCCAGCGCGCGAGTCTTCGTTTCAGGCGTCATCCAGTCCAGCTTCTTGATATCTTCGCCCAACGATTGCTCGAGAGCATGCACCATCTTGAGAGTCCGCTCCTTACCGTCGGCTCCGAAGGTCTGCTCCACATAGATGCGGCCCAAGGCTTCGCCCAATTCGTTATCCGTGTAAGCAACGCAACGCTTCCAGCGCGCCTTCTGCTCTTTAGCTCCTGACAGAGTCTTGCTATAGAAATCGAAGTTCTCATCTACAAATGCTTTCGGAAGCAGCGGCGCTTCGCTATGCAGATAATGCCAGGTGAGATAGTTCTTCACGCTCGCCATTTCAGAGGGCTGCAAACCACGCTCCAGCGCGGCGAAGAACTCAGGTGCTGCGACGTTAACCGTTTCAAACTTCGGGGCACGAACCTCTTTCAGGTAAGCTGTCAAATCGAACGAAGGCGCCAGCTTAGCCATCTGGGCCACCGTCATCTTGTGATAAATCTTAGAGGGATCCCGGCGCGTCACCACATCCTGCGAGCCCTTAGCCAGTGCCGTCTCAAGAGCCATCACAGAATTCGCCGCCGCCAAAGCATCCGCTTCACTCTTGCCAAGCAGGACAAACATCTTGTGCAGGTGTTCCACGTACTTCTGCCGAATTTCCTTCGATTTCGCATCGTCGCGCATGTAATAGTCGCGCTCCGGAAGGCCTAATCCCGCCTGATCGAACTGCGCGATCACCGAAGTTGAATCTTTAAAATCCTGGCCTGAGCTAAAGCCGAAAAACACGTCCACACCCTCATTGTGAAGACGGGCAATCTCCGCCGTAACGGCGGCTGCGGTTTTCAGGCCGGCGATTCGCTCCAGTTCGGGCTTTAACGCGGCAATCCCTTTCCGCTCGATAGCTGCTTCGTCCATGCAGGACGCATAATAGTCGCCAATCTGCTTGTTGATGGGCGACCTGGAACCGTCCGTCGAAGATGCTTTCTCTAGAATGGTATGCAGCACGGCTCGATTGCGCTCCGCCAATTCGCCGAAGCGCCCCCAGGAGGCCTGGTCCGGCGGGATGGGGTTGTTCTTAAGCCATGTACCGCAGGAGTACTGATAAAAATCGGTACACGGACTGACCGTCTTATCGATAGCCGCCGCGTCGAAACCCGCGACGGTACCGGAGGGCAGCTCCTGCCCGTTTAGAAAAAGTGCAAAGAATGGTAACGCGCAAAAGACAGGTTTCGTAAGTTTCACTTCGCTTCCAAGAGTTGTATACGACTAGCAAGCGCAGAAGGTTCCGGATCCAAAGCCGCCGCCTGTTTCAGGTAGCGTAACATGTCCTCGGCTTCATCTTTCGGAAGTTCGATACGCGAACCCCGGTGCAGTGCGTAGAGCTTGTTGTTTTCTTCAATCAGACAGGCTTGCCGGCCGACGTTATTCTGAACCTGAGAAAGCCCTACATCGATCAGAATGACTCGATTCTGGAAGCGGGGCATCACAGCGGAACCCGCGTCTATATGACCGACCACTTCCCGCTGGACACCGAACTTCTTCAACATGTCATCAAGACCGACATCGGCGGTTGCGTTGGTATTTGCAAGACCCCGATACCAGAGCGGACCCTGTAAGTCAGTCGTGATTCCGCCCGCCATGCTCTCAGGATGTGCCAGCTCATTACGGACCTCTTGGTTAATCTCCTCAATCGAGTAGCCTGAAAATTTGGGGCTGATACCCGCGTGTGAGTACAGCGTGTCGTTAATACGGATTACCGTATCGTGGCTAAGGAGCCACTTGCCGTACCTGCCTTCGGGTGCAAAGGCGTCGCGCTGCTCGAAGAAACCAGGGGGATGCTGACGCATCCAATCGTCTTTGGGCATCTCCTCAACCACGGAGCGCTGATTCGCGGCGGCATAAGAAGCTTGGCCCTTCCGATATAGCTCGTAGGATGCTTCGCGCGTTGCTATCGACTGGGCATTCACGAACTCCTGATATCCGGCTGGTGAAACAAAGCGAAGGTCACCATACGCGTCCATTGCCTCATGGTTCCCAATCAGGCAGTGCACCATCCCTCCGGCCGCTTTTGCCTGTTCTTCGAGTTTCATCAGAAGATCCATCAGACGCCGCGATTCAGGACCTTCGTCCACCACATCGCCTGTCTGCACCAAGTGAGCACGGCCGCCGACCCAGTTTTCGGAGTCGTCTAGCAAGCCCGCGCTGTGGAGCACAGCGGCAAACTGGTGATAATTCCCGTGAACGTCGCCCACGGCCACCACCCTCGGAACGCCCGTCCAGACACCGGGAGTACTGGCGACAACGGTGGATACGGCAGCAATTGGTTTTACATCTTCCTGCGGCGCTGGAGCCGATGCAGCCACAACTTGAGGGGTTACCGAATCCGGCGACGGCGGCTTCAGCGGAGGATGCTTGGCGAGCTCAATCTGTTTCGCATGATCTTTCTTAAACTGCTCTGCCGCTTGCTCCGCTTGACTGATCTGCTTCCTGGTAAGCTTCTCAGCGGTAAGCTTGATCAGGTCGGACGCGCGCGGGTCACCCGCTTCTTTGGCGAGTATGTAAAACGTGTGGGACTGAATTAGATCGCGCTTGACGCCATCTCCGTTGTAGTAAAGAATGGCCAGGTTGCAAAGGGCGCCATCATTCCATTGGTCGGCAGCCTTGCGGTACCACTTCTCCGCTTCCAAGAAGTCAATTTTTACGCCGTGGCCAATGTCGTACATGACGCCAAGATTGAATTGGGCGTCGTCGTTCCCTTCCTCAGCGGCTTTTCTGTACCACTTTTCAGCTTCCGCGAAGTTGTGCTTCCCTGCCTCTCCGGCGTCATACAAAGTGCCTAGGCTATTTGCCGCGTTCGCATCTCCCTTTGCCGCCGCCTTTTGGAACCACTCAGTGGCCTGGACATAATCTTTCGGCACACCGGCACCGGTGCTATAGAGAACGCCAAGGTTATACTGCGCCTCTGGTATTCCCTTTTCAGCCGCCACCCGGTACCATTTTGCGGCTTCAGCGGAATCCTGTTTTACGCCTTGACCTTTCGCGTAAAGCAACGCCACGTTGTAGGCTGCGAAGGGCAGCCCCTGTTCCGCCAGCGGCTTCCACTCATTCAGCGCCGCGGCGAAATCACCTTTCGAAAACGCCTGCTTTCCTGCTTCGAAATCCGCGCCAGAGAGGCGAACCGCCAAAAATGCCAAAATTGCGAGGGAACAGCACTGCATCCCTATTCGGATGCAATTTCCGCGCCAAGTGCCACAATTGCTTATGGCGGTTCGCATTTTAGGCATAGAATCTTCCTGCGATGAGACAGCGGCGGCTGTGGTGGAGCGTTCAGGCGCAATTCTTTCCTCAGTTGTTGCCTCGCAGCTAGCGGCCCACGCCCGCTATGGCGGGGTGGTACCGGAAATTGCTTCGCGTGAGCACGGCCGGGCGATCGTTCCCGTGGTCAGGACGGCCATGCGCGAGGCTGGTCTAACGTGGACGGACTTGGCAGCGATTGCCGTAACGGTTGGCCCCGGGTTGATCGGCTCTTTATTGGTTGGCGCGACTTATGCGAAGTCACTCAGTTACGCTCTCGATCTGCCTTTGATTGCGGTAAATCATGTCGAAGGGCATATTCACGCGGTGATTCTGGAGGCCCGCCAGCGCGGAACGCCGGTCCAGTTCCCTGCCCTGGCGCTGGTGGTCAGCGGCGGACATACCCACCTGTTTTCGGTATCGGATCGGTTTGAGTACAAACTCCTGGGCAAGACGCGGGATGATGCGGCTGGCGAAGCCTTCGACAAGGTGGGAAAGTTACTTGGATTCGGCTATCCCGGCGGCCCGGTCATCGACATGCTGGCCCCGCACGGAAACCCTCGTGCCATACGGTTCACCTTGGCAAAGCTGCGGGATGGCAATGCGCTCGATTTTAGCTTCAGCGGCTTAAAAACGGCTGTTCTGCGCTGGTTTCAGGCTCAGGAGATGCAAGATGAAGTAGAAAGCCGCCACGCGTTGCTGGCCCAACATCCGCGGCCTACGCGGGAGCAGTGGCTCACCGTCACACCGCGCCGAACTTTAGATGTTGTAGCAAGTTTTCAGCACACCGTGATCACCGAACTTCTGGCGCGTGTGCGGCCCAGTGCGGAACAGATTGGAGCAAAGTCACTGATTGTTTCAGGCGGTGTGGCTTGCAACAGCGGTCTCCGCCGGACCGCTGCCGGCAGCGGGTTCGGCGTTCCGGTCCACTTTCCGTCTTTAGCTCTTTCCACCGACAACGCTGTAATGATTGCAGCGGCGGCGTTTTCGAAATTCGAGGATGCGGATTTCGCGGGCCTCGATGCGCCAGTCTATGCTCAATTGCCGTTGTAGGGTAAATCCATGCCCACCGCGATAGCAACTTAGAGGAAATAATCGGCGAAGTGCTGCATAATATGCCGCCATTCAGTATGGCTCACTCGCTGATTCTGAGTTATCTGATTCGCTTCTTAAATCTTGCGCTCTCAGCAAGGCGAATGTAGCCAAGCTACTCGCGAATTATGGAACTCCCGGGGCACCCGAGGTGCGGCTAATCTATCCGGAGAGCCAAACCCTCTGTGTTTACAGGCTTGCACGCGGCCAACTGGTGGTGGAACAAAATGTCACACCCGGCGAACCGCAGCCTGACATCTGCTCGAAAGGCGTCCCGGTGGAAGAAGTGTAGAACGCCTTTCGCAGCAATCGTTAAGCGCGGGCTGCGTCGATCTTTTCGGGGTCAACGCCCAATTCGCTGAACGCTTTCTCTGCCTTTTTAGCATCGAATTTGCCGTCCCGAGACAGGCGGCTTAGCGCGGCGGCGGCGATGGATGCCGCGTTCACCTCAAAGTGCCTGCGGAGATGTTCACGGTTATCGCTGCGGCCGAAACCATCCGTACCCAGCGTCACCATACGGCCCGGCAGCCACGGCGCAATCTGATCCTGTACGGCTTTCATGAAATCGGAGGCCGCAACAATCGGGCCTTCCGCTGCTTCTAGCACGGTCTGAATATAAGGCTTCTTAGCCGCCTCAGCCGGATGCAGGCGGTTCCAACGTTCCACCGCCAATGCGTCGCGGCGCAGTTCGTTGTAACTGGTCACGCTCCAAACATCGGCCGATACACCATACTTCTCTTCCAGAATAACCTGTGCCTTGGAAGCTTCGAGTAAGATGGGGCCGCTGCCGAATAACTGTACCTTCACCTTCGGCTTCTTATTATCTGAAGCTTTGAACCGATAGATACCTTTCAGGATTCCTTCCCGGGAACCTTCCGGCATTGCGGCCATGGGATAAGTATCGTTATAGAGCGTAATGTAATAGAACAGGTCCTCGCCTTCCTGATACATACGGCGGATTCCGTCTTGAATAATTACCGCTATCTCATACGAGTAAGCAGGATCGTAAGTGGCAAGAGACGGAACCGTGCTTGCCAGCAGAATGCTGTGACCGTCCTGGTGTTGCAGGCCCTCGCCGGAAAGCGTGGTTCGTCCCGCAGTCCCGCCCATCAGGAAGCCCTTGCCACGCGAATCGGCAAACGCCCAGATCATGTCGCCAACACGCTGGAAGCCGAACATTGAATAGTAAATAAAGAACGGAATCATCTCCGTTTTGTAGTTGGCGTAAGCGGTCCCGGCGGCAGTGAAGGAAGCCATGGAACCTGCCTCCGTAATGCCTTCCTCCAGAATCTGCCCGTCTTTCGCTTCCTTGTAATACAGCAGCATGTCCGCATCGTGCGGTTTATAAAGCTGGCCCTGGCTGGCGTAGATGCCGAACTGTCGGAACAAACTTTCCATACCGAAAGTGCGCGCCTCATCCGGAATAATCGGCACCACGCGCGGACCCAGATCTTTCGTCTTCATCAGCTTCGTCAGAATCTTGACGAACGCCATTGTGGTGGAAGGTTCGGGCCCCTTTGAAGCCTGCAGCGATTCGCTGAAGGTTTCCAGCGAAGGAGCGGTAATCTTGCTGGGCGGCACTTCCCGGATTGGCATGTAACCGCCCATTTCCTTGCGGCGGGCATGCATATAAACCATTTCCGGCGAATCCGCGGGAGGGCGATACACACCACCGGATTGCGCAGCGGAATCCGGAATGTTGATGTCGAACATGGTCCGGAAGTACTCTAGATTCTTCGGCTCCATCATTTTTTGCTGATGGGTGGCGTTGCGCGCTTCCAAATCGCCCAGCCCGTAACCTTTCACCGTTTTGGCAAGCACCACACTCGGGCCGCCCTTGAACTCCACCGCTTGCTTATAGGCGTTGTACACCTTCTGCGGGTCATGCCCGCCACGCCGGAACTTGCCGAGTTCTTCGTCTGACATATCGGCCACAAGCGCGGCCGTTTCCGGGTATCGCCCGAAGAATTCCTTACGGATATAAGCTCCGCCCTTGGCTTTGAATGACTGGTACTCACCGTCGACGCACTCATTCATCAACTGGACCAGCTTGCCGGACTTATCTTTCTCTAGTAACTTATCCCAGTTACTGCCCCAGATACACTTAATAACGTTCCAACCCGCTCCGCGGAACGCCGCTTCCAGTTCCTGAATAATCTTGCCGTTTCCGCGGACCGGACCGTCCAGCCGCTGTAAGTTACAGTTGACGACAAATACAAGATTGTCCAGTTTCTCGCGCGAACCAAGTGTTAGGGAACCGAGCGATTCCGGTTCATCCGTCTCGCCATCACCTAAGAACGCCCATACCTTGCGTGGAGTCTTCTCGATCAGCCCCCGATTTTCCAGATACCGCATGAAACGGGCCTGATAAAGCGCACTTATTGGCCCCAAGCCCATCGATACGGTGGGGAAACTCCAGAAATCTTTCATCAACCACGGGTGTGGATAGGAACTCAGGCCAGGAGTGTCGCGCAGTTCGTGACGGAAGTTACCCAGGTCCCGCTCAGAGAGACGGCCCTCAAGAAACGCCCGTGAATACACGCCAGGCGAGGCATGGCCTTGGAAGTAAATAAAATCGCCGGGTTGATTGCCGTAGCTAGCGTGAAAGAAATGATTGAAGCCAACTTCCAAGAGATTTGCAAGAGATGCATAAGTGGAGATATGTCCACCTATCCCGTGATCGTTGTGATTTTGATTGCTGACCATCGCCATCGCGTTCCAACGGGTCAGACTCTTAATTTTTCGCTCCATGGCGCGGTCACCGGGGAACGGAACCTCATCTTCTACGCGGATGGTGTTGACGTAGGGAGTATTGAATTCGGTCGGAAGCTTAATTCCCGCGGAGCCGGCATGCGACGTGAGCTTTTCGAGCAGAAAACGACCGCGCTCCGGGCCAATGTCGTCTACAATTTGATCGAACGCTTCCAGCCACTCGCTGGTCTCTACCGAGTCACTGTCCGCGGGACGTTCCGTGATGTTCTGGTGCATGGATATCCACTATTATAGTGAACCTGACCATGCCGCCGCACACGCCTACCAGGTCTCGATTTTCTTCATTACCCGAACTTTGAAGATATAAGGAGAGACCAGGCTTTCGTGCCCGTTCTTGTCAACGGCTTTGACCCCGAACACCCGGTCATCAATCGACACGTTCTCGAATGTGTAGGTCAAAACGTCACCCACGAAGGTCTCTTGTTCCCAGTCGGGTGCCTGCGTGGAGCGTTCCACCACGACGTAACCGGCCAAATCCGGCTCAGGCTGGTCGTTTTTCCATTTGAGTACCGCGTCGTACCGGCTCTTTCCGCGGGTAATCATGGGGGACACCTGGCCTTTGCGCTCCCCCTGCTGAATCACATTCTCCGTGACCGGCGCTTTCGGTGCCAGGGCCAAACTGACCGCCGCTGCCATATTCAGCTTGGCTACACGCGTCGTATACGGGACGGAAGTATTGGCGAAGGTGTCGGTGGCGGTGTGTTGGTTGGCGAAGTTTTCAGCGGGCGTGGTGAAGCGGACCGCCGCAAACTGCTGCTGATTGAAGGGAGTATGGTCGCCACCCCTGCCGAACCGGTCCGCGCGGAAAATCATATCGACGCGCAACGCGGGGAAGTAGCGATTACCCGCCTCCCGGATATATCGGGCCAACTGGCGGGAGGGTGAATCGTTCGGATCCTCTGAGAATACGCGGATGGAGCCGTTATCGCGAAAGCCATTACCGGAAACTTCACTGCCGATGATGTCGTTATTCAACACCGCCTCAATTTGATCGTTCTGCTTTCGCGCGCTTTCCGCGTACAGCGCACTCCCGATCAAGCCCATTTCTTCACCCGCGAAGGCAATAAAAACAACGGTCTTGCGGAACTCATGCGTGCTCATCACGCGCGCGAGTTCCATCACCGCCGCGGTACCGCTGCCATCGTCCGTTACACCAGGGGAGGGCTGTGTGAAGTTCGCATACTCGCGCCGGGACGCCTCATTGGAAGGCGGAGCATCTTCATTGCGGGCACCGATGGCGAGCGTATCGTAATGTCCGCTCACGATAATCTGCCGTTCTTTTTCCGTGGTTCCGGGCAGCACGGCAACCACGTTCACCAACTCAATGTCATTTTGAATGCGGCCCTGTTTTTTCACCTTGTGCGTGTCGAAGCGCACCTGCAAACGAGGACTATAACTCTTGAGTTCGGAGAAAATCCAGCGCCGCGCCGCCCCGATACCCGCGGTCTCCGACGCGTCATTTGTATGCACATTACGGTTCCCGAAAGTTTCCAGTTTCCGGAGCGTCGCTTCAATCCGCTTTTCCGAAACCTGATCCACCAGAGCCTTGATATCGGGGTCTACCGTTTGGCTTGCTGCGTGGCCGGCCACGCAGGAGAACACGAAAAATACCACTAAAGCACGCATTAGATTCGCTCAGTGTAGCGTAACCGAAAGAAATGGATGAAGCGCGGAGGGAATCTAGCAGCTCTTTAACGCGTGATCAAGATCCGCGATCACGTCATCCGCTGCTTCAATTCCGAGTGACAGGCGGACCAGATTGTCCCGAATCCCCATCCGCTCGCGGTGCTTCGGTGAAAGTTCGCGGTGTGAAGCAATCAGCGGATACAAAATCATGCTGTGCACGTCTCCCAAAGACGTCGCGGGAACAATCATCCGCAGTGCATTCATAAAGCGAAACACATCCTGCTTGTTTGCGGCGCGCTTCAATTCAAAGCTCACGATCGCCCCGAACATTCCAGGCGTGAACAGGCGCGCGATGATTGCCGCGTCCGGATGTTTCGGATCCGCGGGAAAGTAAATACGCTCCACGCCAGGGTGATTTTCGAGAAACCCGGCCACCTGAATCGCATTCCGGCACTGGCGTTCGAATCGCAGCGGATACGTCTTGGCCCCACGCGACGCCAGATAACATTCAAATGGCCCCAACACCGGCCCCAGGGTGCGGCTGGTGGCATGAAGAATCTGATTGTGATCCGCGTCGGCGATAACTGCACCACCCAGGACATCGCCGTGGCCGGAGATGTACTTGGTCAGACTGTGCGTCACCATGTGCGCGCCAAGTTCCATCGGCCGGCAAAGCATGGGCGTCGCGAAGGTGCTGTCCACAACCAGCACGGCTCCCGCATCGCGCGCCATCTGGGCGATCTTATCGATCTCGGCTACCCGAAGCAGCGGGTTTGAGATTGTCTCCATCAACAGGCAGCCCGGCTTCTCTTCTTCAATCACCTTGCGCAAAGAATCTAAGTCATTGAAATCGGTAAAGCGAATAGCTACGCCCTGCGGCTCCACAATGCGGGTAAGCAGGCCGATGGTTGCGCCGTAAAGCGCATTGGCGGCCACCACAGATTTGCATTTGTCCACCAGTGCGGCATTCACGGCCAAGTGGATGGCCATCATGCCGGAACTGGTGACCAGCGAGCCCGCGCCCGCTTCCAGTTGCGTCAACAGCTCTTCGAGCGCGGTCGAATTCGGATTGCTGTAGCGCGCGTAAGATTCGCCTTCCAGTTCCTGCCCAAAGACGCGGTCCAGATCGTCGATATCGTTGTAGATATATGACGCGGCAGTGTAAATGGGTGTGGTGACCGGAATATACCGGCCCAATGGCTTGCGCTCGCCGGTATGAACGGCTTGTGAATCAATGTTCATTTTCTTTTCCAGCGTACGCCGTCTTTGGTGTCTTCAAGGATGACTCCGCTAGTCAAGAGCTGATCCCGGATCTCATCAGAACGTTTGAAATTCCGAGCCTTCCTGGCTTCACTGCGCTCCTTCACCAGTTGCTCGATCCCCGCCTCGGACAGGCTTCCCTCTTTCATGGTGGCGTTTAGGACATCGAAGATAGAATCGAATTGCGAAACGAACTCCCGGGCGGCCGGAGCGTTCGTTTCGCAAAACAGGCCCGCGTCCATGGCACTGTTGGTCTCCCGCACGTATTCGAAGACCGCCGCCAAAGCTTCCGCGGTATTTAAATCATCGTCGAGAGCTTCCCGAAATTGCTGTTGTGCGGCGGCGGTTCGTTTCGTAATTTCCGCGTTTTCGCCCTCTGGAAACTTACCGGATTGCAGCCGCAACTGGTAATTCCGCAACCGCTCAATCGAAGTTTGTGCGCTCTTGAGCCCGTCAAAAGTAAAGTTCAGACCCTTGCGGTACGGAACCGAAGCCAGCAGATAGCGTACGGATTCCGGCGAATACCCCTTCACCATCAAATCTCTCAAAGTATAAAAATTGCCCAGCGATTTCGACATCTTCTGCCCTTCCACCAGCAAAAACTCGGCGTGCATCCAAAACCTGGCAAACGGCTTACCGGTCAGGGATTCGGATTGGGCAATCTCATTTTCGTGGTGCGGGAATGTCAGGTCAATCCCACCCGCGTGAATGTCCAGAGTGGAACCAAGATATTCAATCGCCATCACGGAACATTCAATATGCCAGCCCGGTCTGCCCTTCCCGACTTCGGTATCCCAGAAGGGCTCGTTTTCCTTGGCTGCTTTCCACAGAACGAAATCCCGGGCATCGTCCTTCTCATAGGTATCCTGATCCACGCGGGCCCCGGCGCGCTGACCGCTGAAATCGTTGTGCGACAGCTTGCCGTATTCCGGAAAGCTGGCAATCCGAAAGTAGACTGAACCTTCGCTTTCGTAGGTGCATCCTTTTTCCGCCAGCTGGTGGATGGCGTGAGCCATCTGCGGAATGTGTTCCGTGGCGCGAACCACATGCTCGGCCTGCTCTAAACGAAGCAGCGCGGAATCATCGAGGAATGCCTTCGTGTAAATGGCGGTGTATTCCTCAAGCGTTTGACCGCGGGCGGTCGCATTTCGAATGATTTTGTCATCCACATCAGTGATGTTCATGACGTGGTTAAGGCGAAACCCGCTGGCCCGAAGCCACTTTCGGAGCAAATCGAAGAAGACGAAAGTGCGGAAGTTCCCGATGTGTGCAAAGTCGTAGACGGTGGGTCCGCAGGTATACATGCGTACCGTATTGTCCGCGGCAGGGGTGAACGGCTTCACGTCGAGAGTGAGTGTGTTGTACAGGCGTAACGCCATAGAAGAAGGAAGACTTCAGTTTAGCGTGACAAGAGAAAACCTAAGAGGCCCTGAAATTGCTCCGATTTCTACATTATGGCAACCGTTTTGCTGCTAGGTCTGGATGATCTTAGCGCGGAGACTATTGCAAAACTTTCGATTCAGGCCGGTCACACGATCCGGTGTGAACCCCTTCGGACAACCTGGAAAACACGGCCTGTAGAAGACGTAATTTTTATATCGGGCGACCAGAAAGGCTACCATGATGTTCTCGAAAATCTGCGTTGGTTCGGCAACCCGCCAAAGGTGATCGTAATATCCCGTTTGGGTGACAACTCGGGATGGATCGATGCATTGGAACTGGGAGCGGCAGATTTTCTACCCGCACCTTACACCCTGCAGCAAGTCTCGGGAGCTATCAAGGCGGCACTGTCCCGTCCCAAAGCCTTTGCTGCTTGACTTGGGTCAGACTGTTGGCAGCAAAGCGGGGACAGGGCCGCGAGCTTGAACAGATCTAGATAGCAATTCGGCATTGCCGTTTGGCCGGGCACCGCGGCCAATACCTGCGTAATCGAACCCGGCACGGCGGGCCGATTCCGGGTCGAACAAGTTCCGCCCATCGATTAATACGGGATGAGACATCCGGCTGGCGAGTTCCGGCAAATCTAGCATCTTAAATTCCGGCCATTCGGTGACCAATACCAGAGCGTCCGCTTTGACGGCCACAGTGGCCACATCAGGGCAGTACATGACCCGCAGCGTGGGGTGCTGTTCGCGGCAAACTTCCATAGCGACAGGATCGTAGACGCGGACCCGCGCACCCATTTGTAATAACTTTTCCGCGATTTGTAGACTGGGCGCATCGCGCAGATCGTCGGTATTTGGCTTGAATGCCAACCCCAAAAGCCCGATGGTACGGCCTTTCAAAATATAGAGCTTCTCTTGCAGTTTCTGGATCACCAGGTGCCGCTGCTGACGGTTCACGGCGAGAGAAGATTCCAGTAGCCGGGCCTGATATCCGTATTCGCCGGCAATATGCAGCAAGCTCTGAACATCCTTACCGAAACAGCTACCGCCCCAGCCGATACCGGCGTTTAGGAAGCTAAGCCCGATACGCGAATCGAAACCGATTCCGGACATTACCTCCAGCGCATCGGCACCAACTTTTTCGCAGATGTTTGCCATCTCGTTGGCAAATCCAATTTTCATGGCCAGAAATGCGTTGGCCGCATACTTGATCATCTCCGCGCTGGTGAGTGTGGTGGTTACCAAAGGCACCTTGATCATCAACTTGGGGCGTTGAAAATCCAAGGGAGGGGCAAAATCCTGCTCAATCAGTGCGGAATAAAGATCCCGCAGCACGTCAATGGTGTGGCGGTCTTCGCTGCCCAAAACGATGCGGTCGGGGAACAAAGAGTCTGAAATAGCAGAACCCTCGCGCAAAAATTCGGGGTTGCTGGCTACACCGAAGTTGATGTTTTCCACGTGTTGCGGATTCGATTCTATGCCTTCGCGAATCAGTGTTTCCACCAGATTGCCGCAGCCGACCGGCACTGTGGATTTATTGACCACCACGCGAAACCGCGAGCTATCCATCGATGCACCGATACTGCGCGCGGCCGCTTCTAAATACGAGAGGTTCGCCTCGCCAGTAGCCTGTGAAGGAGTGCCAACGGCAATGAAGATAACATCGCTCTGCGCAACCGCGGGCCCCAATTCCGTTGAGAACTCCACGCCCCCCCGAGCTTGCGCAACGGGAAGCAATTCGGCCAGATGCGGTTCGTAAATGGGGATTTCGCCTGCGCGAAGTTTTTGAATCTTTACGGGATCGGTATCCACGCAAGTAACGTGATGCCCAAGATATCCAAGGCATACACCGGTCACGGTTCCAACGTACCCGGTGCCAATTACAGTAACTCTCATGATCTTATCCAGTCTACCGTTTGTCACCGCCTAAGAGAGGAAGCAAAATGCGATCCAGTTCAGCATCGCTTACGGCGTTCATTTTCACGTTTTTCGTCAGGGTCCAATGCTCTACGTGCATCAATGATTGGCCCTGGGCCAGGCGCTCAATGGGGCCGAGCGTTTCCATCTCCAACATGTCGTTTCGGGTGAAGATCTCGAAGGAGCTACCCATGTCGGGATAAGTACGTCCCGGTTCGGCGGCGCTTCTCTTCAGGAAAAGGTCCGTTCCCAATAAGTACGCAGCCCACGTGTCCTTGTTGAAGTGTCCAAGTTTTTGAGGATTTGTGTTGGCGGGGTCTTGGCGGAGGGTGAGGTACTTTTTTGTGAAAACCAGGCGCGGGTCAGTTAAATCCGTAAAGGCCCACATAATCAGCGGATTGGTCGGCGGGAGCACGTCCGGATGTTTGCCCCTGGGCGGAAACCCGGTGATGCCGATTCCGTTCTGCGCCATGATGCTGAGTGCCCATGCGGCGGCTTCCTGCGGCTTGGGTGAGGTGTTGCGAATCTGGTGGCGTACGGTCACCTCAGACCCGTGCGGGGCTAGCGTAATCTGAAGCTGTTTTTCAAAACCGGTCAGCGGCTCAGCCGGTTGGGTAGCCGTCAGCACCTGTCCGTCTATCTTGATTTGCACGGGGCCATTATCCGGCGCGTAAGTGCGAACCGCGTCTTCGGGCGCCACCCAAATCCGATGGCCGCCGCGAAGCTGCCAGGTGGCTTCCCCGCTCTTGCCGAGCGTCTCGGGGTATTCCTTGAACAGGTTCTGCCCGCCTACAAAACCGTAGCGGATGATGCGGGGGCCCACATCGGAGGTGACAATCAACTCCACCTCTCCATTCGAGATGCGGTAGCAATTCGGCCAGCCGCCGTATGGGACTTTATCGATTTTCACTTGAGCATTCATGAGAAGAGTGCAGCAGGACAAAGTGGCGAAACGCGCAAAGCGCGAGAACATTCCGTTGAATATACTACGCTTTGCGGGCGAGAATCGCGTCGACCGGTTTGCCGGTGCGCACGGCTTCCACTTCGACAAACCCGGCTTGGCGTAGCAACTGGGAATATTCGTCGAGGCTGCGCTCCCGCCCCTCAGTGCAAATTAACATGTTGAGCGATTGCATCTGCGCTGCAACGGGGCCGTGATGATCGTCGTCAAGAAGCCTCTCGGCCAGAAGGAGCGCGCCACCTGAAGGCAGAGCATCGTAGCTCTTGCGGACCAATTCGTGAACCTTCGCGTCATTCCAGTCATGCAGGATGCGGCCCATCACGTAGAGGTCCGCGGCAGGAAGAGCGTCACGAAAGAAATCTCCGGCAAGACACTCAATGCGGTCTCGCGCGCTGGATTGAGCAATCTGCTCTTCCGCAACACGCAGCACGCGCGGAAAATCGAAGACCACTCCGCGAAGCCGCGGGTAACGCTCGCAGAGCGCGATTGTCAGATGGCCGGTCGCGCCGCCCAGATCGGCCACGGTTTTGAAGCTACTGAGATCGAAGGCCTGGGCGACGGCGGGTGAACTGAGAGTCCCAAAACCGTGCATGCCCATGATGAAGGTGCGCATCGCTTCATCGGTAGGGAAAAAGCTGTCGAACAGGGGACCGGCGAAACCGAAACTCTGATTCCAGCGGTGAGTGCCCTCCCGCACCGCATCTTCCAGGTGACTCCAAAGATTCATCAGCACATCGTTCGAATAAAGTATGTAGCCGGTCATGCTGGTGACGCTGCCGCGGCATAGATACGAAGCGCTTGCGGCCGTGTTGCTGAACTTTCCTTCGCGCTCTTCGAGAAGTCCGAGTGCGACGCAGGCGTAACACAGACGCTGCGTTGCCGAGGGATCGGCTGAGATG
>Ga0123337_10002888_pt1 | contig 18998 bp, 18 predicted proteins | sample frozenSSSSmetaG_FD_89792 | JGI IMG/M metagenome (GOLD analysis project Ga0123337, IMG submission 89792) | Glacier valley bacterial and archeal communities from Borup Fiord, Nunavut, Canada, to study Microbial Dark Matter (Phase II) -... | ecosystem: Environmental > Aquatic > Freshwater > Ice >... | reverse complement strand
CCGCGCCGTGGTGCTGGGCGCCGGCGAAGCGGCGCGCCGGCTCGTCGGCACCATTCACCGCCGCGACGGCTGGACCGTGCTGGCCCTGCTCGACGACGACCCCGCCAAGCAGGGCCTGCGCGTTGGCGGCGTGTCGGTGCAAGGCACGCTGGCCGACCTGGTGTTCCCGCACATCCTGGCCGGCGCCACGCATGTGATCGTGGCCATGCCCGGTGCCACGCAAGAGCAGCGCGACCGCGCGGTCGAGCTGGCACGGCATTCGGGCCTGCAGGTGATGAACGTGCCGAGCCGGATGGAGCTGCAGGCCGAGGATGCCTCGCCGTAACGACCCGAACCCGTCTTGCCCCCTCTCCCGCAAGGCGGGAGAGGGTTGGGGTGAGGGTGGGTACGAGGCGCTCCGCCCCTCCCTTGCAGGGCGCTCATCGGCTTGCAAGCCGATGCCGTTCGGAAGGCTCGGCGCATGCGCCTCGAAAGCCCCCCTCACCCCCCGCCCTCTCCCCAAAGGGGCGAGGGAGTAAGAGACCGCGCTCTCAGCGGTTCGCCAGCGACGCCGAGACTTCCGCGTTCACTTCATCCGCCGGCCGGTACTCGGGCACGAGGTTGCGGATCTGCCGCAGCATCGACAGCTCGTCGTTCGCAGCACACGCGGCGGCGAGCGACTGCAACATCTTGTCGAGCAGCACCGGGTCGATGTGGCGCTCGCGCGCGCACATGATGCGCGGGTGGCTGCTGGCCACTACGTCGTCGCCGATCAACAGCTCTTCGAACAGCTTCTCGCCTGGCCGCAGGCCCACGGCCTTGATCTCGATGTCGCCTTCGGGTACGGCCTCGGTCTTCTCGGTCAGGCCCGACAAGCGCACCATCGAGCGCGCCAGGTCGGCGATGCGAACCGGCTCGCCCATGTCGAGCACGAACACTTCGCCACCCTTCGACATGGCCCCCGCCTGAATGACCAGCTGCGCCGCTTCGGGGATCAGCATGAAGTAGCGAATGATGTCGGGGTGGGTGATGGTGATCGGCCCGCCGCCTTGAATTTGGCGGCGGAACAGCGGCACCACCGAGCCCGACGAGCCCAGCACGTTGCCGAAGCGCACCATCGAGAACGTGGTGCGCGCAGCACCGCGAATGGCTGCGGCCTGGAACACCAGTTCGGCGATGCGCTTGGACGTGCCCATCACGTTGGTCGGCCGCACCGCCTTGTCGGTGGAGACGAGGATGCAGGTCTCGACTTCGGCGTCGAGCGCGGCGCGCGCCACGTTCAGCGTGCCGAACACGTTGTTGCGCAGGCCCTGCTGCATGTTGGCCTCGACGATAGGCACGTGCTTGTAGGCAGCCGCGTGGTAGATCGTCTGCACCTGGTGCTGCTTGAGCAGCGCGCGCACCAGGCCTTCGTCGAGCACCGAGCCCACGCAGGCCAGCACCTCGGTGCCGGGGGAGGCCTGCTGCAGCTCGTGGTCGATGGTGTAGAGCGCGAACTCGGAGTGGTCGAGCAGCACCAGCCGGCGCGGCCGCTGCGACAGGATCTGGCGGCACAGCTCGCTGCCGATCGAGCCGCCGGCACCGGTGACGAGCACCACCTTGCCGGCGATGTTGCGTGCGAACAGGGCAGGGTCGGGCGGCACGGCGTCGCGGCCCAGCAGGTCGGCCACGTCGACCTCGCGGATGTCGGACACGCCCGCGCGGCCTTCGACCAGGTCGCCCAGGCCGGGCAGGATGCGCACCGGCAGGCCGGCGCTTTCAACGCGGTGGATCAGGCGCCGCTTCTCGGCCGTGGTGGCCGACGGAATGGCCAGCACGATCTGCCCCAGGTCGTGGCGGAACACCGCTTCGCTGAGTGCCGACGACGGGTAGACCTTCAGGCCGGCCACGGTCTTGTTGTGCAGGTCTTCGCGGTCGTCGAGGAAGCAGGTGGCCTTGTACTCGGGGCTGAACTCCATGGCCTGCGCCAGTTGCACCCCCGCGTTGCCGGCGCCGTAGATGGCCGTGCGCAGGCGCGGCCGCCCACCATGCTTGAGCCCGCGGCGCAGCAGCGCCCGCGCCACGAAGCGCGAAGTGACGACATAGGCGAAGGCCACGAACCAGAAGATCAGCAGCGCGGAGCGCGGCAGCGTGCGCACCTGGAACACCATGGCCAGCGCGAACACCATCAGCACCACCACCGCCAGGGCACCGCTGGCGGCGGCCAGCACCCGCAGGTCGATGTAGCGCACGACCGTGCGGTACAGGCCTGCCGCGCCGAGCACCGGCAGGGCCAGCCAGGCCAGCAGCACCTGCAGGCTCGGTGCAGTTCCGAACGCTTCGGTGAACGAGCCGGTGCGAAACGCCATGGCGGCGAACATGCACAACGGCAGGAAGATCGCGTCGCCGCCGATCATCACGAACACCTTGGTGCCGGGCGACAGTTGCGCAAGGCGCCGCGCGAACGCCATGGGGGAGAGAGGTTTCATCAAGCGCTCGATTATCTCAGACGGGCCGTGACAAATTGCCCCCTAAGTCACCCATGTTGACGAGCAACCGTACCAGGTGTCTCGGCCGCGCAACCCTGGCGCCAGCGCCGTCGCGGTCATGGCTCAAACGCCCGCCTGCGCCGTCTGGGCCACCCGATCACCGGCCTTGAAGCGGAACGCCAGCCACACCAGCGGGGCATAGGCCAGCACCACGCCCACCACGCCGTCGAGCCGGCCCAATGCCACCAGCGCGGCGATGGGCAGCAGCCACAGCAGGTTGATGGCGCCGCACGCCAGCGTCACCGGCAGGTGCCGGCCGGCACGGCGCGAAGCGTACTGGTACGCATGCGCACGGTGCGCCTCGAAGAACTTCTCGCCCCGCATGACGCGGCGCACCAGTGTTGTCGTGGCGTCGACCATGAAGCAGCCGACGAGGATGAACCAGCTCCAGAACAGCAGCGGCGCCGACTGCCCGCACCACAGCGCGAGCAGCGCCACCATCAAGCCCAGGAAGCCGCTGCCCGCGTCGCCCATGAAGATCTTGGCGGGGGGCCAGTTCCAGGCCAGGAAGCCGGCCACGCAGCCCGCGAACGCCACCGCTGCAACCCACCCCGTGCCGCTGCCGGCCAGCCACCACAACAGCGCCCCGCCGAGCGCGGTGGTGATGGCCTCGACACTGGCAATGCCGTCGATGCCGTCCATGAAGTTGAACAGGTTGATCATCCACACGATGAACAGGCCGCAGAGCGCCGGCCCGGCCCAACCGAGGTCGACGCTGTGGCCGAAGATCGGCACACTGGGTATCGAGTTCATCCAACCAACGGCCCACGCCGCCGCGAGCGCATGGCCGGCGAACCGCACCCGTGCCGGCAGGCTGGCGCGGTCGTCGAGGAAGCCGAGCAGCGCCACCACGGCACCGGCGCCGAGCGCGGCGATCATCAGCCGCTGCTCGATGAGCCCGAGCAGGCTCATGGCCAGCAACAGCAGCATGAACGACGCCACGATCGCCACGCCCCCGCCGCGCGGCGTGGGCACGGCATGCGAACTTCGGTCGTTGGGTTGGTCGAGAAGGTTGGTGTGCAGGGCGTAGCGGCGCACCGCCGATGTCAATACCCAGACCATCGCCAGGCCCAGAACTGCAAAGAGCCCGGCGGATGTCATGGGCTTTTCGGGCGCTGCAGAAACTGCGGCACCTTCGCCAGCAAACGCCTGACCGCAAAGCGGAAACCCCCGGGCAGCCCGTGCTTGCGGCAGGCGCGCGACACCTCGCGACTGCCCGAAATGATGTTCCTGATGCTTCGTGTCGACTGCCCGCCCATACGCATCCGCACTTGAACGTGGGGAAGGTAGACCGACTTCAACGATGCCTTGTCGAGCAGGCGCAATGCCATCTCGAAGTCGGCGGCGGCCGGGAACGCGAGGTCGTAGCCGCCATGCCTTTCGTAGATGGAACGCCGCACATAAAGCGACGGGTGCGGCGGCATCCAGCCACTGGCACACAGACCCGGCGTGTACGGCCGTGAGGTCCAGAGGCGAACCACGCGCGTCGTATCTTGTTGAGAGACAAACACGATGTCGCCGTACACGATGTCCACGAGTGGGTCGCGGAACGCGGCAGCGACGCGCTCGAGTACCTGCGCGTCGGCGTACATGTCGTCCGAGTTGAGGAAGCCGACGACGTCGCCGGTGGCCATCTCCAGGCCCTTGTTCATGGCGTCGTAGATGCCGCGATCGGGCTCCGACACCAGTGCGGCGATCGGCGTTCCGCAGTTCCGCACGACGGCCAGTGTGGCGTCGGTCGAGCCACCATCGATGATGATGTAATCGACCGTCGGGTGCGACTGCGCGGCCACCGAGCGCAGCGTGTCGGGCAGCGTCGCCGCGCTGTTGAAGGTGACGGTGATCACCGAGATGCGCAGCGCATCCGTCCGATCATCCGCAGTGCTACGGTTCACCAACTCGGCTGGCGCGAGCAGGCTCATGCCGCGCGGTTCGCGGTTTCGGCCGCGACCATCGCCTTGACGACGTCGTGCATCTTGTACTGCGCCTTCCAGCCGAGATCGCGCTGGGCAAGGTCAGGCCGGCCCTGGCTCCAAGCCAGATCGGTCGGCCTGAACAGCGCCTGATCGCTGTCGACGTAGGCCGCTGAATCGAGGTCGACAGCCGCGAACGCGGCGTCGACGAAGGCCTGGAGCGAATTCGCCTCGCCGGTGGCAATGACGTAGTCGCGTGGCGTCGGGGCCTGCAGCATGCGCCACATTGCATCGACGTATTCTGGCGCCCAGCCCCAATCGCGCACGATGCCTAGCCGTCCCAGCACCAGTCGCTCGTCCGAACCGGCGGCAATGCGGCTGGCCGCCGCAACGATCTTCCGCGTCACGAAGCGTGCCGGCCGCAGCGGCGATTCGTGGTTGAACAGGATGCCGCTGCAGGCGAACAAGCCATACGCGTCGCGATAGTTGTGCACCAGCCAATGCGCGGACGCCTTCGCGACCGCATACGGGCTCGACGGCGCGAAGGGCGAGCTTTCGTCTGCCGCCGCGCCGTGAACGTCACCGAAGCACTCGCTCGAACTGGCGTGGTAGAACCGGCTCGGTTTGCCCAGCAATCGAATGCCTTCCATCATGTTGAGTGTGCCGAGGCAGATGCTTTCCAGCGTTTCGGCCGGCTGGTCGAATGACAGTCCGACCGAGCTTTGACCGGCCAGGAAGTAAATTTCGTCCGGTTCGCACTCGTAAAGCACCGATACCACGCTGCGGAAGTCCTTTGGCGCCATCGAACGCAGCGTGACCGACCTCCGCAGCGCAAGGTGGTCGAGATTCGAGAACGACGCCACCTGCGCATCGCGCGACGTCCCCCACACCTCGTAGCCCTTGCCCACGAGCAGCCTTGCCAAGTAGGCGCCGTCCTGCCCACCGATGCCACAGATGAGTGCTCTCATGACCTCGTGATCCTTTCGTATACGGCTTCCGTCTCACGGGCGCAGCGTGCCCAGGAAAAGCTCGCACTTCGCTGTCGTCCGCTGACGACGAGTCTTGCCAGTGCATCGGCGCTCCCCAGCGTCGCCTCGAGTGTTTCGCGCATGGCATCTACGTCAGTCGGGTCGAACAGCGCCGCCGCGTCGCCGACCACTTCGGGCAGCGAGGTCGCATTGCTCGAAGCCACCGGGCAGCCGAGCGACATCGCTTCGAGCGGCGGGATGCCGAACCCCTCGTAACGCGAGGGGTAGACGAACATCGCGGCGTTCTGGTAGCCATGCGCCAGCGCCGCATCGGCGCCGCCGGTTTGCCGCACGCTGGCAGCGACGCCGAGCGCGACGATTTGATCTGCTTCCGCCGACGTGAAGGGCCCGCCGCCGAAGCACAGCAAATCGAAATGTGCACGCAACCAGGGCGACCGCGCGTAAGCGTTGAGGAGGGCATGGAAATTCTTGTATCCGCCTCGTGCGCCTACGAACAGCAGGTAAGGACGTTCGAGCGCCGCCGTCGACGCGTCTGCGGGTGGGTATGGCGTCAATTCGTCATAACCGAGGTGGGTCACGGAGATCTTGTGTTCCGCCACGCCGAGCAGTTCGATCAGGTCGCGCCGGGTGTGGTGAGAGATGCAGATGATGTGGTCGGCGCTGGCTACCGCGGCAGCCTTCCATCGGGCGATTGGGTCGCGCACGGAGAACGTCGACGGCTCGCGCTCGTGGGTCATGTCGTAGACGGTCAGCACTCGTTTCGTGTTGCGCCGGACCGGAGGCGCCGGGTAGTAGTAGGTGTGGTGCACGATGTCGGGGTGTTTGACGACGTTGGCCACAGCCCCCGCCAGCAGGCTCGTCGCCCGCGCCAGCGGACGGTAGCGCAACGCTACGCGCCGCCCGCGCAACAGGCCGCTCGGCAGGTGTTCGGCATATTCGTTGACGTGCCATGGAGCCACCACGCACGCCGTCACCAACTGGTGCTGCCACATCTCGCGGGCAATGCTGGTGAAGTACCGTGAAATACCGCCGAATTGCTGGGCGCAGAAAATCTGCGAGTCGAACAGTACTCGAAGCGTCATGGGGACATGTTACTCAATCTTCGCTTGAAAACGCGAATCAAAACGTTTGCGGGACTTCCGTCGGACGCATAAATTGGCCAATACAAGCACATACAAAAGATTGATATAAACCGACAAGACGGAAAATGCGTTAGTAAAGAACAGCCAAGTCCATGGAAATAAAACACTCACATACAGAAACTTCCAACTTAGCCTAAGCGATGATCTGAATTGGTGATATATTATATTAACAATCAATCCATAAATAAATGAGCCAAGAAAGCAGAAGGCCGGACCTCCTTCGATATACAGGGATGTGAGAAACGTTCCTGTATTCGCTGCGTCAGAGACTACGTTCCATTGACTAACAGGGATACTAATTTCGTTGGCGACATCACCCATCATCAACAGCGATAGGAACGGCCTGAACAATGAGGCGCCGAGACGAAGTTCGATATCGTGTGTCTCGACATAATTGGAGAAATTCTGAAAAGCTAATGCCGTATAGCCATACGCGATGGACAAGATTTCGCTGAGAACTGAGCCAAGTTCATCGGTGTATTTGAAGTCGATCAATCCTGCATAGCCGCCGACTAAGCCGACGCCGTCCAATCGGATGGAGGTAAGGGAAATGGTCAGTGGAATTAAAAGAATTGCCGCTATTATGTATCGAAGTGGCAAAGCAGTACGCCGTTCACGATGGTGGTAATAGTGCAAAGCTGCGAAGGAAAGGACAGGTATGAATACATCGGATTTGGATGATTTCGCAAAACCGAGAATCACAACTAACAGTGAGAGGGTGAGGAATAAGGCGCGACGCCAAAACTGGACGTCGGTGAGCCAAAGATAGAATAGAAAAGTCGAGCCAACGGTTGTTCCAGCGGCAACGAACTGAAGTTTTGAGTCCTTTCCTTGCGTGTTTAGATTCGAGTCGGACGCGTCGCCGATAACATAATTCAGTAGTGGCAAGTCCCGACCGTGGAATTCTGCAAAATACAATGCAATCATGGTCGCTATATAGAACCCGAAAACCCAAAACAATTTAACTTCGGTAGGCGCAGCCTTGTTCATCATCAGCAAATGCGGACCACGCGTCTTTCTGAGGAGAGCAGGGAGTATGCATGTCAAACAAAGGAGTAATGTCGATACCGAAATTACTGTTATAGCAAAGCCCGTAACTCCACTCTGCAGACCCGAAAGGTTGGCAAAGCTAAGAATAAATGGAGCAACCCAAAAGTAAAATAACAAGCTCAGCGGTGAGAATGCGTCGTTGTATAAATATTCGTTGATGCGACGCCATACAACCCAAGTGGCGACAAGTATCAAGAGGACAAGCACAGGGCGCATCGCGGCCTTCCTTTCAATTACTCAGTAGCGCCGCAAGATTGGGGAACCTTACGTGACTCGCTTGCAGGCACGCGACGAAGCAAGCGCGAGGTGAGTCTGTACATCGGATTGCCGTACCAGATATAGGCGCCGTAAGTGGTGAGCAGACTGACGAACGTATTGTGAAGGGTGGCACTGAAAGAGGTCTCGACGGCGGCTTCCGGATCAACGGACGCCTGAACGCGCAAGGAGGAAACGCAGGTGAAAACGGGGAGAATGAATAGCGGAACCGCACTCAAGGCGTTGAGCCAGTTGCCACCGTGCATGCGCCCAGCGATGAAAAACACGCCGACACAAAGCAGCGGCGGCGCGCAGAAGAACGGGGCAATCTGATCCATCGTGCTCGCTGCGCAGCGCCCGGTTCCGTGTCGCTCAGCCGCGTAGCGAGCGCTTGGCCGTCCGCAACGCGCGATAGACCGGCAGTGGCAGAACCGACACGGCGAACGCGCCGACACCGCTGTGCAGGCGCTCCTGATTCATCAGCCGTGCGTACTGCACGGCTGTCGCCAGCTTGATCGACGCTCCGTCACCATAGCGCAGCATGAAGCCGAAATGCCCGCCGACCCAGCGTGCCAAGAAGCGTTCCGACGCCCGCGAGATTTCATGATCGCCCGGCCAGCGTCGGTGCATCAGGCCGCGAAAGCCGTTGACGGCCGTGCTGATTTCGGCTAATTCCTTCCGGCCGAAATTGTCGGCGTGAATCTCCTGCCAGCCGATGATCTTGTCCTGAATCACCACGCCCTCATCACCGGCGGCCAGTGCGATGTAGGCGAAATCGGTCAGGTAGGGGGTGCCGTAGTCGGGCATCGTGACCCGCTGCGCGATGTCGCGGCGAACCATGCCGCACGACCACAACATATACCCTGGAATCTGCCCGCGCAGGAAGGCCAGCACAAACCCGCGCGCTCCGTACTGACGCGCGGACAAACTCATCGGCCGCATCGCACGGCCAACTGCAATGCGGTAGTGCCGCGCGAGGTCCGGCTTTTCGGTGAACGACTGCCCGAGGCAGAAATAGGCGCCCTGGCCGGGAAAGCAGCTGGCCAGCGCCCGCAGCGTCTGCGCATGATCGAGCGTGACGGGATCGTCGTCGGTGATCATCACGACATAGTCGCCGGTGGCGCGCGCGAGTGCCGAGTTGAAGTTGCCGACCATGCCGAGGTTCTGCGCATTGCGGTGATATCCGACCTTCGTTGACGCGAGTGCCGCAACGACGCTTTCAGCGCTGCCCTGCGGGTCGTTGTCGCCCACCACCACATCGACCGCGGCATCGTCCTGCTGCAGTATCGACAGCAAAGTGTTTCGAAGTTTCTCGGGGCGGCGGTAAGTGGCGATGCAGTAGGTGATCTTCATGCAATGAGGCGTGGCGAAACTAAAGGATGACCGTCTAATTCTTCAGCAGTCTGAACAAGGTGTAGAGCCGCTTCAACAGGGACATGGCGTTCGCGACCACCCCGTCGTCGCCATCGACCGGTGCGGATCCTGCGCCGAGCAGGGACGCGGCGCGGCGGCGTAACCGGTCGATGGTGTCGGCGGTCGCGGCACCGAGCACACGGCGGCGCCACGGGATCGCCAGCATGGCGCTTTGCCGTGTGACGAAGCGGCCGAAAGCTGTGCGGTCGTTCGCATGGCTCAGAAAGTCGACATGTCGGGTTTCGATGTCCGTCACGTACATAGACAGCGCCTTCGTCAGCGAAACGAACTTGCCGGCAGTGACGGCGCCCGACGCGCTGCCGTAGTGAAGCCGATACGCGAACGACGCCGGCCCAGCGCAGGCCTTATAGGCCAGGCTGGTCAACGCAATGATCAGCAGGTCGTCCGACCACAGCAGCAGCGGCAGGTCGGGCATGCCGCCGACCTTGACGTAGTCGCAGGCGCGAAAGACATAGCCGGTACCGAACGAGTCGCGCATGGCCCAGCAGCGCGACAGGAAAAAGTCCTTGGCGAACTCGCGCGTCGGAATCGGCCGGCAAGCCCGTCTCACGCGGCCTTGGCCGTCGATCAGGTCGAAGTGCGTCTGGTACAGGCTGGCGTCGGGGTAGGCGGCGATCAGATCGGAAATCGTCTGCACGAAGTCGGGGTAGAGGATGTCGTCGTGCCCGATGATGGTGACGAATTCGGGCGTGAAGTCACCGGCTGCCAGCAGGTCATGCACTCGACGCCAGCTCTCGTAAATGCCGAGGTCGGCCGTGCCCTCGATCACGGTGATGCGCGGGTCGGCGTATCGCCGTGCCACAGCCACGGTGTCGTCGCTGCTGCGGTTGTCCAGAATCACCAAAGCAAAGTCGGTCACGCTCTGGGCGAGGATGCTGTCGATCGCCTGCGCGATGTAGTTGGCGCCGTTCCGGACCGGCAAGAAGACGGCAAAACGGGGCGACTGCCCGTTCAGGCTGACAAAGGCCACGCGCGCGCCCTCCAGGCTTGGAATCTGTGGCTGACCGATAGCCGCAGGTCAGGGGCTGCCAGCAAGGCGGCCAGGCCCATCGCCAGCGCCGTGCCGGCTTGGGCGGCGAGCTCCGCGATGCGCCCGTGGTGAGCCGGGATCGAGAACGACAGAAAGCCCCCGGTGAGTGCGGCCGCCGCGAACGGCAGGCCGACATCGCGTCCGTACCAGCGCCACATTTCGCGGGTCAGCAGTCGCCGGTACAGGTAGGGTGCGGCGATCAGCAGGTAGCCTGCGTTAAGCAGCACCCAGACCCATGCGGCACCGATCGCGCCATAGCGCGGCACGGCCCAAAGCACGGCCGGAATCAACAGCATGACCGCCACCAGGTTCTGTCGGATCGCGAAGCCGGGCCATCCGTAGGCCAGCGTCAGGGTGTACGGGATGCCCATCAGTCCGTTGAGCAGCATGCCGATGCCGAGCAGGCTCAGCAGCGGCGCGGTCCTGTCGGCCAGTAACGCATCGCCGGTCCACATCATCAGCAGGCTCCTGCCGAACAGCACGATGACGAAGGTCGCCGGGATCAGCAGCACCGCGATCATCTGCGCGGCTTCGTGGTACAGCCGGGTCAACGGCGCTGTGTCCTCCTGCGTCGCGAGCTGGGTGAAGCGCGGGTAGTAAGCTTGGGTGATCGGTACGGTCAGCAGTGAAAGCACGGCCGCCACCGTCGAGGCGAAGCTGTAGTAGCCGAACTGTTCGAGTGTCAGCAGGCGCGACAGGATGATCTTGTCAACCTGCATGAGCAGCAGCACAAGCAACGTGCTGGCCATCATGCCGCCGGCAAATCGCCAGATCGAACTCAATTGCTGCCACGAGAAGCGGGCTGCGGCACCCGACGCCGGTAGAACGGCATGCACCTTCCACGCCAGAATGGCGACGGTGAGTGCCGAGACGAGCATCTGCCAGATGAAGAAGGCGTCGATGGTCGGGCTGATCTGCATCAGCACGAAGACCGCGCCGCCGGCCCGCAGCGTGGCCATCAGCGACGCCAGCCCGTTGACCCAGACCTGCTCCTGAAGCCCGTGCAGCGCGCCCTTGTACAGGCCCTCGACGAAACGCGCCGCAACAACGAAGCCGATGATGGCGATGGCACGCGTCACTGCTTCGGTCGGCAGGGTTTCGGCGCGCAGCCAGTTTGCCGCCAGCCAGCCCGACAGCAGCAACACGGTGGCGGCGATCAGCCCTGCCGTCCCGAAGCAGAGGGTCTCCAGGCTGCGCAGCAGGTCGCGGATCGACGTCGGGGTGTGCGCGCCGGCCGTGAAGCGGGCCATTTCGCGGTTCAGCGTCGGCGTCATGCCCATGTCGAGCAGGCCGAGCCAAGCCTGCATGATCGCGAACACGCCGATCAGACCGTACGACTCCATTCCCAGGTGGCGGATGTACAGGGGCACGAACGCGACGCCCATCACGGCCGACCAGCCCTGGCCCAGGAACCCAGCGAGGATGTTTCGCTTCAGCGACATGCAGTGTTCAACGGCCGGTGGGCGTCATCAGATGCGCTTCAGGTAGCCGTCGGGCGCGACGCTGATCAGCAGCTTGCCGTCGATGCGCTTGTCGATCTCGAACGCCAGCGGGTGACCGTCGGCACCGAACGCCGGCGTGGCCGCCAGGCTGCGCATGTACTCGAATACCGCCGTCTTCGGGTTGTTGCCCGGTGCCCACGGGCGGTCCGGGTAGGCGTCATGCGGCATGTCCTCGATCAGCGTGTCGAACACCACGCAGTAGCTGCCCACAGTCGTCAGCGGCGCGTAGGCCTCGAGCTCGGCCAGCGCGTGCGCATGGGTGTGGTTGGAGTCGAGGCAGACCAGCACGCTGCGCTTGCCGGCGGCGGCGGAATGCACCTGGGCGATCACCTCGGACGCGATGCTCGAGCCCTGGATCATCGAGATCCGGCGTGCCAGCGGGTGCGCCTCGATCGCGCTGCGGTTGTGCGCACGGATGTCGATGTCGATGCCGAGCACCGATGCATCCTTCGGCCCACCGCAGGCGGCGTTGAGCTCGAGCATTGAGGCCGAGAAAATCAGTGAGCCGCCGTGGGCAATGCCGGTCTCGATGATCAGGTCGGGCTGGATGTTCCAGATCAGCTCCTGCATCGCGACGATGTCTTGCGGGTACTGGATGATCGGTCGCCCGAGCCAAGCGAAGTTGTAGGAGTATTTCGGGCCGATCGAGTCGCGCGTGAAAGCGTGTGCGGCGCTGCGCAGGGCATCGCTGGACAGGTTGTCGATGCAGCGTTGCTCGACGTCGTGTTGATGGCTCATGGAGATTCCTTTGCGGGTTCAATGCGGTGCGGGGAGAGGGGAGGACCAGCCAGCGACAGCAGCCGCTGGGACGAGCCCCAGAACGCCATCGGTTCGTAGGTCGGGTACGGGTAGTGGCCGAGTTCGAGCGCCATCGACCAGCCGCGCTGAAGCAGCCAGCCTTCGACCAGCGAGCGCACCGCCGCAGGTCGGCCAGAGCACACGTTGACGACGCCTGCACCGCCGGGGCGCGTGCCGAGTTCGGCAAGGTACTCTGCCACTGCCGTGACTGGCAGAAAATCGCGCAGCTGCTCTCCGCCGGACATCCTGAACGAGGCATCGCCGCGCTGGGCGGCGGCCTGCAGCTGGGTGTACAGCGAACTGGCTGGCTGGCCGTCGCCGTACATGTAGAACAACCGGCACCAGCTCAACTGGAACGGCGCGGTGGCGGCCAGGAACTCGAGCTGGCGGCGCAATGCGTCCTTGGCGTGGCCGTAAGGGTTGGTCGGATCGGTCGGCTGGCCTTCGCGCAATTCGCCCGACTGCATGCCGTACTCGAAGCAGGTGCCGGTGCACAGCAGTGAGGGCAGTCCGGCACGCACCAGCCCGGCCAGGAAACGGTACTGCTCGCCGAGGTGCGACGCGAAATGGTGCAGCGACAGGTAGTTCGGCAGCCCGGCCCAGGCCAGGTGGATTAGCGCATCAGGCCGGCCGAGCCGGTCGTAGTCGTCGGCCGACGGCGCCGCCACGTCGAGTTGCACATGCGGCCAGTCGGCGACAGCGGAGGTGGGCCGCGCCGAACGCGAGGCGGTGACGATCTGCAGACCGGGCCGCGCGGCCAGCCGCGCCAGCACATGCCGACCGACAAAGCCGTGCGCACCCGTCACCGCCACTTTCACGGAATGCACCTCAGTGCCGGTACGGCCGTGACGAACCGCGCGCCCCAGGCGCGGGCGTAATCCAGCTGGCCGATGACCTCGTCGGCCAGGTTCCAAGGCAGGATCACGATGTAGTCGGGCCGGACCTCGAGCAGCCGCGCTTCGGCGACGATCGGGATGCGACTGCCCGGCATGTACTTGTCCTGCTTGGCCGGGTTGCGGTCGACCACGAACGAGATCAGGTCGCCGCGGATGCCGGCGTAGTTCATCAGCGTGTTTCCCTTGGCAGCGGCGCCGTAAGCGGCAACCGACTTACCCTCGCGCTTGGCCTCGATGAGGAACGCGTGCAAGTCGTCCTTGACGTGGTTGGTGCGTTCCTGGAAACCGCTGTAGCCGGAGGCGCTGGTCAGCCCGGCTTCAGCCTCGCGCACAAGCATCGCCGCCACCGACTGCGTAAGCGCATACCGGCCACTGTCGCTGCGCTGCGCGAACACGCGCAGGCTGCCGCCGTGGGTCGGGTGTTCCTCGACGTCGAACACTGCCAGGCCGTTGGCGGCGAAAACTTGTTTCACGGCCGTCAGCGACAGGTAGGAGTAGTGCTCGTGGTACGCGGTGTCGAACTGGTTCTGGCCGATCATCTGCAGCAGGTGCGGGAACTCGAACGTCGCCACACCCTGTTCTTTCAGCAGGGTGGTGAAGCCGCTCACGAAGTCGTTGATGTCGGGCACATGGGCAAGCACGTTGTTCGCCGCCACCAGGTCAACCTGCCGTCCCTGCTGCGCCAGTTCGCTTGCCAGTTCCACGCCGAAGAAGCGTTCGATGATCGTGATGCCTTTGGCACGCGCCGCCATCGCGGTGCTGGTGGTGGGCTCGACGCCGTAACAGGGAATGCCGGCTTGTTGCACGTACTGCAGCAGGTAACCGTCGTTCGCCGCGATTTCGGCCACCATGCTGTGCTCGCCGAGACCGAAGCGTTCGCCCATCGCCTTTACATACGCCTTCGAGTGCGCCAGCCAGGAACTGGAGAACGAACTGAAGTAGGCGTAGTCCTCAGTGAACAGCGCTTCGCGACCGGCGTGGTCTTCGGTCTGCACGAGCCAGCAGGCCTCGCACACCAGCAAGCGCAGCGGGAACCATGTCTCCGGTGTGCGCAGAGCCGCCGCTACCAGGTAGGCGTTGGACGGTGGGGCACTGCCGAGGTCCAGGAAGGGCAGCGACAGACCAGCGCCGCAATGACGACATTTCATGGCTCGATTCCTCGGAACGCATCGATGATGAGCGGGTGGTTTGCATCGCGGGCCGACATTTCGACCACCGGCAACGGCCAGGTCAACCTCAGCATCGGATCAAGCGGATTCAGCCCGGCCTCGGCTTGCGCCGCGTAGGCAGCGGAGTGACAGTAGAGCAGTTCCACCCCGTCCGTCAGAGCCTGGAATCCGTGCGCGAAACCTTCGGGGATCAGCAGTGCCTGGCCGTTGTCGGCGGACAGACGCTCGGCATGCCAGCGCAGGAACGTGGGCGAGCCTTCGCGCACGTCCACCGCCACATCCCACACCTCGCCGCGCAGGCAACTGACGAGCTTGACCTCGGCAAATGGCCGACGCTGGAAGTGCATGCCGCGCACCGTTCCCCGCTGCGCGGTGAACGTGTGATTGATCTGCGCGATGGGCCGATCAAAACCAGCCGAAGCCAATTCGTCGGCGCAGAACAAGCGCGACAGAAAACCACGCGTGTCGCTGAGTCGTTTTTGATGCACGCGCTTGAGTCCGGGCAAGGGCGTGTCGCTTGTCTCAAAGCGACTCATCGTGCGCCTTCGAAATCGGCGATGTCAGCGTCGCATAGCGAACGCGCGTCGGCGCCGTCGGCGCAGCGGCGGTACCAGTGCATCGTGCGCCGAATCCCCTCCTGCAGCGGCCAGCGTGCCCGGACATCGAGTGCGACGCGGGCCTTGGCTACCTCCAATGCCAGCCAGCCGGCTTCGTGCGGGGCCTTCGGATCGGCGAGGCTTTCCCACTCGCCGGTGCCGTAGGTCTGGCGCGCCAGAGCGACGACATCGCCAACGCTGGCCGCATCAGCGGTGTCCGGCCCGAAGTTGTATGCGCCCGCGAGCGCCGGCGTGTCCCAAAGGCGCTCGGCCAAGCGCAGGTAGGCCGCCAGCGGTTCGAGCACGTGCTGCCAGGGGCGGATGGCGCTCGGATTGCGTATCGCTAGCACCCTGCCGGCTTGCCAAGCTCGCACTGCATCCGGGATCAGCCGATCCGAGGCCCAGTCGCCGCCACCGATGACGTTCCCGGCGCGCGCAGTGGCGACCGCAGTGCCACCGGACTTGAAGTAGGAGGCTCGATACGCTGCAGTGATCAACTCGGAGCAAGCCTTGCTGCTGGAGTAGGGGTCAAGGCCACCCATTGCCTCGTCCTCGCGATAGCCCCAAACGTGCTCCTTGTTGTCGTAGCACTTGTCGGTGGTCACGTTGACAAGTACGCGCAAGTTGCGACATTCGCGCGCGGCCTCGAGCAAATGGACCGTTCCGAGGACGTTGACCGAATAGGTTTCGACCGGGGCAGCGTACGAGCGCCGTACCAACGGTTGCGCTGCCATGTGGAGCACGACTTCGGGGGTTGCGGCGTGCATCGCCGCCTTCAACGCGTCCGCGTCGCGAACGTCAGCCACGGTATGCGAGGCCAGACCTTTCGCGATCCGGCCCATCGTGAAAAGGTTGGGCTCGGTCGGGGGCGGGGTCGAATAGCCGTGAACCTCGGCGCCAGCATTCTGCAGCCAGAGCGATAGCCACGAACCCTTGAATCCGGTGTGGCCAGTGAGGAAGACGCGCTTGCCGCGCCACCAATTTGAGTTCATGACCACATCTTCCACGGCGCATGTCCCGACGCCCAAAGCTGTTCAAGATGCGTCTTGTCGCGTAGCGTGTCCATCGGTTGCCAGAATCCCGAGTGTTCGAACGCCATCAGCTCGCCGGTTGCCGCAAGCTGATTCAGTGGTGCGGCCTCCCAGCTGGTTTTGTCGTCTTCGATGTACTTAAGGCAATCAGGTGAAAGCACGAAGAAGCCTCCGTTGATCCGACCACCATCGCCGCGCGGCTTTTCGCTAAACCCACGCACCGCTGCTCCATCGAGGGCAAGCGCGCCATAGCGACCTGGGGGTTGAACGGCCGTGACCGTTGCCAGCTTGCCATGTGCATGATGAAACTGCGTCAGGCTGCCGATGTCGATGTCCGCGACACCGTCGCCATAAGTCAGACAGAAGGCCTCTTCGTTGGCGACGTGTTCGGCGACGCGCTTGAGGCGCCCACCCGTCATGGTTTCGTCTCCCGTATCAACGAGCGTGACCTTCCAGGGTTCGGCCTTGCGTTGGTGCACGCGCATCTCGTTGTTGCGCATGTCGAAGGTGACGTCGGACATGTGCAGGAAGTAGTTGGCAAAGTACTCTTTTATGACGTAGCCCTTGTAGCCGCAGCAGATGACAAAGTCATCAATACCATGCGCCGAGTACATCTTCATGATGTGCCAAAGGATCGGCTTGGCGCCGATCTCGATCATCGGCTTGGGTTTGAGGTGCGTTTCTTCGGATATCCGGGTACCAAGGCCGCCGGCAAGGATGACTGCTTTCAAATTTTCTCCCCGTAAATTGGGCTATCGCCGCACTGGACTTGTCGCTCGCTTCGCCTAGCCGAATCTCGAGTCGGCGCGTCGTGCAAACTGCCGATGACGTATTGCGTCTTAAACGTCCGCAATTCCGCAGGGCACGTTTCATGCAACTTGACGCCAATTAGAGTGCCCCGTTGCGGCGGCTCGCTCGCCTTACTCGTTGTAGTCATAGGCCTGAAACCCCGCCTGCTTAACCAGGCTGTCACGCTGCGAGGAACCGTAGTCCGCCAACACCATCTCTGCCACCAGTTCGGCCAACGTGATCTTCGGAAACCACCCCAACTTCGCCTTGGCCTTGCTCGGATCCCCAAGTAACGTCTCAACTTCTGTCGGGCGAAAGTATCGCGGGTCTACGCGCACGAGCACATCACCCACGTTGCAGCGCGCCTTGTCACCCTCGACCTTGGCGACGGTACCGATCTCTGCCGCGCCCTCACCGCTGAACGCAATCGTGATGCCCAGCTCACGCGCAGCGAACTCCACGAACTGGCGCACGCTGTACTGCACGCCGGTCGCAATGACGAAGTCTTCGGGCTTGTCCTGCTGCAGCATCAGCCACTGCATCTCGACATAGTCTTTGGCGTGGCCCCAATCGCGCAGCGCGCTCATGTTGCCGAGGTACAGGCAGTCCTGCAGGCCGAGCGCGATGCGGGCAATGGCGCGGGTGATCTTGCGGGTCACGAAGGTTTCGCCGCGCAGGGGGCTCTCGTGGTTGAACAGGATGCCGTTGCAGGCATACAGGCCGTAGGCCTCGCGGTAGTTGACCGTGATCCAGTAGGCATACATCTTGGCCACCGCGTAGGGGCTGCGCGGGTAGAACGGCGTTGTTTCCTTCTGCGGCGTCTCCTGCACCAGGCCGTACAGCTCGCTCGTGCTGGCCTGGTAGAAGCGAGTCTTCTTCTCCAGGCCGAGGATGCGGATGGCTTCCAGGATGCGCAGCGTGCCGATGCCGTCGGCGTTCGCGGTGTACTCGGGCGTCTCGAACGACACCGCCACATGGCTCATCGCGGCGAGGTTGTAGATCTCGTCGGGCTGCACCTGCTGGATGATGCGGATCAGGTTCGTGCTGTCGGTCAGGTCACCGTAGTGCAACTTGAAGCGCTGGTGATCGACGTGCGGGTCTTGATACAGGTGGTCGATGCGGTCGGTGTTGAAAAGCGACGAGCGGCGCTTGATGCCGTGAACCTCGTAGCCTTTGGCGAGCAGCAGTTCACTCAGGTAGGCGCCGTCCTGGCCGGTGACACCGGTGATCAAGGCAACTTTGGGTTTGGTCATGGGAGGTTGCATTCGGTGCATTCGGTGCATTCGGTATAGGAGCCAGTCAAACGCCCATCGCGTCGCAAACCTGCTGGAACTCGGCTTTGAACTCGCTGCTGGCGGGCTCGATGTTCAGGCTGCTCGCGTCAACGTCACCACCGCGTAGCGAATCATCGAGCCGCGAGCCGAACAACTTCACCTGTGCGTCGGCGCCGAACTGCTGGCGCACGCAACTCAAGATGACGCGGGCTTGGGTGGGTGTCAATCGCATGCGGCAGCTGTGTTCAAGTTGATGTTTGCAAGGCAACGTATGCGGCAATGCCGCCGATATCGGCAGCCTTGGGGGTGGTATGGGTACGCATCACGGGCCAGCTGTCAGGCAACGCCGTAAGTGCTGATGCAATGAGCATTCAGCCGCGCACACCATTCAAACAAAGCAGGCGTTTCGCCGACCATCAATGCAAAGAACTCGGCCAGTCGCGCGCCGTCGTCTTCGTACTCGTGGTGGACGGCATTGCGCAGCTCACGGATCGGCTTCCACTGCAGGTAGTCGTGCATTCGCGACACGTGTTCGAGCTTGATGCGGATCAGCTTGATTTGCTCGCTCACAACGGCACCCCGCTGCTCTTGGCAATTCGATAGATCGGCAGGTCTCGGCCGGG